>Ga0209689_1000257_pt1 | contig 34193 bp, 38 predicted proteins | sample GraSoiAngelo_149_FD_187119 | JGI IMG/M metagenome (GOLD analysis project Ga0209689, IMG submission 187119) | Grasslands soil microbial communities from the Angelo Coastal Reserve, California, USA - 14_1009_09_30cm (SPAdes) (version 2) | ecosystem: Environmental > Terrestrial > Soil > Grasslands ... | reverse complement strand
CGCGTGTCTTATGGCGCCGAAATATTCGAGGGATGAGTCGGCTTGACCCTGTCGGCAGCAAGCTCATCGAGCTGATCGCGCAGGCTCCCCAAATATTCGAGCGGGCCGATACGGAGCAAAGACGCGAGCTCGTGGGCTTGCTGACATCGAACCGCGTGCTGAAGGGCAGAATGCTGGAATTTGAATTGCGAAAGCCCTTCGATGCCCTCGTCTCAGCGGCGAATTGTGAAATGGCTGGGGCGCTAGGATTCGAACCTAGGATTACCTGATCCAGAGTCAGGCGCCTTACCAGCTTGGCCACGCCCCAGCGGTACGGCTTTTGGCTGGGACAGTCTAACACCCGGAAGTTCGCTAGGCTACGACCGGCGGCATGCCGAAGACCACCTCTGTCAAAGGCGTCCTCGCGCTCGATCTTGGTACCTCGTCGGTGCGCGCGGTTGTCTACGACACCCGCGGACGGATGCTCGATTCGACCCTGAGCGACCTCCCCTACAAGGTCCAGACCACCGAAGCCGGGGAGGTGTCGTCCGACCCTGACGACCTGTTCAAACTGATCGCCACCAGCATCGATCAGGCGTTGAAGGCGGCGCGCAAAGCGAACGTCACCATCCTTGCCGCCGGGGCCTCGTGTTACTGGCACAGTTTGATGGGAATCGATCGTCGGGGTCGCCCCACGACCGAACTCCTGACCTGGGCGGACACGCGCAGCGCACCCGAAACCCGGAGGTTGCGCGCTCGATTCGACGAGCGCGCCTACCACACCCGAACCGGCTGCTTCTTCCACGCCAGCTACTGGCCGGCGAAGCTACGCTGGCTCCGGGCGACCCGCCCGTCGGCGTTTCGCCGCACCACGCACTGGATCTCGCTGGGCGAGTACCTGTATCAACAACTCCTTGGACAGGCGCGCGTCAGCCTCTCGATTGCCTCCGGCACCGGCCTGCTCGACGTGCGGCAGTGTCAGTGGGATGCCCAGGCCCTCGAGCTGGCCGGCATCGCTTCGGAAAACCTCTCGCCGCTGGAAGACGGCACCCAGCCGTTCCGCTCGTTGCGGCCCGCCTTTGCTCGGCGGTGGCCCGAACTTCGACAGATTCCGTGGTTCCTGCCGCAGGGCGACGGAGGCCTCGCCAACGTCGGCGCCGGCTGCACCAGCCCTCGCTGGCTGTGCGCCACCATCGGAACGTCAGGCGCGCTGCGCGTCATCCTCGACCAGAGCCGGGTCCGGATTCCCTGGGGGACATTCGTCTACCGGCTCGACCGACGGCGATTCGTCGTCGGCGGCGCGCTGAGCGAAGGCGGGAATGTCGTGCGCTGGTTCACGCGCGGCCTCGGTGCCAAGCCCAAGAGGAAGCTGGAGCGGGCCGCCGCCGACATCGCGCCCGACAGCCACGGCTTGACCGTCCTCCCGTTCTGGGCCGGCGAGCGCAGTCCCAACTGGCGCGGCGACGCGCGCGCCGTCATCGCGGGTCTCTCGTTAGGCACCCAGCCCGCGGACATGCTCCGAGCGGCAATGGAGGCGATCACCTATCAGTTCGTCGCCGTCGGTGCCGCGATGCGCCAGGTCGCGCCGCGACCACGGGCGGTGATCGCCACTGGGGGACAGCTCGTCCACTCACCCGCCTGGTCTCAGATGCTGGCCGATGCCCTCAACCTGCGCGTCGTGATTTCGCCCCAGGCGGAAGCGTCCAGCCGCGGCGCGGCCCTGCTGGCCCTCAACGCGCTCGGATATCTGCCGCGCCTGTGGTCGACGGCTCCGGCGCGCGGTCACTCTTACCGGCCGCGGGCCCGGATCCATGCGGTCTATGAACGCGCCCGCCGGCGACAGCAGGACCTCTATGACTTACTCTTTCCGCCGCTCGGCGCCGCCCCCACCCTGCCCTCCCCCAGAGGGGGAGGAAAATAAAGGACCCTATCGCCGCGCGGGGATCAGGTTCCAGAACGAAGGATCTTCGAAGCCCAGCCGCCAGACACTGATCCCCTTGAGGCCGTACTCATACATGAGGGGCAGCTTGCGGCGGAGCGTGTCGGTGCTCTGGATCCAGAGTTCGTGGTGGACGCCGTAGGCGTCGTAGCCAAAATGCATCTCTTCCTCGGTGGCGTCAAAGGCTGGCGCGGCGCCATACCTCTGCGCCAGGATCAGGGCGTCGGCGTATGAGCTCGAGGTGAGATACCCGACGCCGGTCCAATCGTGGTAATAGGTCGGCAAGCCGAGCGTCGCCTTCTCCGGCGGAACGCCCTGCATCGAGAATTCGAGCGCGCGGCGGATCCACGGTGTTCCCGAAACCGCGCCCGCCGGTGTCACCCCGTTGTGCTCGTCGTAGGTCATGAACGACAGGAAGTCGGCCGCCTTCGCGAGTCCGGCAAAGTCATACGCACCCGACCATTGGTGGAAGTAATCGAGGAGCGAGCCGCTCGACGTGTCGTCGCCTGGCACCCGAGGGATCACCGCAATCGATAGGTTGAGGCCGGCCGGGTGAAACGCATTCGCGCAGTCCTGCACCAGCGCGGTCAACAGGTCGCGGTCGGTCCAGGGGATCTGCTCGAAATCGAGCTGGAAGCCGGCGTAGCCATAGGTCTTTGCCTCGTTGACGAGGTTTCGGGCTAAGGCGGCGCGCCGCGCCGGGTCGGCGAGGATGGCATGGCCGACGCCGGGGTCGACATCCTTGTTGACGACCAGGGGAATGATCGCGACCCCGCTCGCGTGCGCCGCGTCGATCACATCGCGGCGCGCATACCCGGTGATGCCCCCGTCCGCATTGGCGTCGTACCAGGCCGGGCTCAGCACATCGATCTGGCGCAAGTGGGCGAACAGCGACGCGTGACCATCATCGGTGTTGACGTAATACATCTGCACCATACGTCCCGGCGCGACCTGCGTGATCGTCGGCGGAATCGATACCTCGGCCCGCTGCAGGCTGCGACTTTTCGTTCCATCGGCCGCGTCGACGCCCGGGTCGATCGTCACCGTCGCGCGGTCGGAGAGCTTGAAGCCGGTTGAGACTACGTCCAGGGTGCGCGAATCGCGCCAGGTGAACGTCGGTTGCCCGCTGACGGTCACACGCGTCTGGGCTTGCTGGCGGCTCGCCACGGCCCGCGAGAACTGGATGGTCGCGGCGACGCGCGGTTGAGCATCGATCTGCAGCCGGTAGAGGTGCAGATTGATCTCCGCGTTGAGCGGTGGTACCACCTGAAACGCCGCGCGAACGCGGATCGCGCCGGCGACCAGCTCCAGCGTGTGATGGCTCGACAGCTGGAGGGGACCGGGAAGCGCGACCCGCAACACGGCGCCGCTCGAGCGAATCGCCACGTCGACGGTGCGGCCGTCCAGCGCCAGGTGCCAGTCGCCAGGGTTGAGCGGACGGCTGACCCTGATCATGAGGTGTGGGCGGGGCGACACCTGCGGCATCGGCGTGGCCAGCACCGAGGCGCCATCGAGTTCCATGGCATCGACGTTGACCACCGGTACCGGATTGAGTTCGGTTGCTACCAGGCCGCCCAGGAGCAGCATCCCGGCCGTCATTGCCCCGGTGCCCAGCAAGACGGGGAATCGCATGCGGGGCGAGTATCGGCCGGCAGCCCGGTAGCCGCAAACGATTGTTCTGGTACCAACTGAGGCTCAGCCGCTAGATGTAAAGGCCGGGGTAGCGCTATCAGCTTTGCTGGTTGGCGTCGGCGACTTCCGGGTAGGAAAAATCCGTGGACGTTTTGGATATTCTGCGCCGACAGGCCGGCCGATTTCAGTGTCCGAATTGCGGGCAGAGTCTGGCCGATTGCGAGCTCGAGATGGTGACGCACCATGACGACCAGTCCCTGGTCAAAGTCACGTGCGCGCATTGCAAAGATACCCGGCTGATCGCCGTGGCCTTTGCGGCCGAAACCGAGCCGGAGGCTCCGGTGATCGACCTTCGCGACCAGCCTTCGGAGGAGCTCGGCGCCCCGGTCAATGCCGACGAGGTCCTGGATGCCCGGCTGGCCCTGGCCGGCCACCAGGGCGATCTCGCCAGCCTGCTGCGCTGACCCGGTCCGTGACGTACCGGTAACAAGCTTCAAAGGCGACAGCCGTAGCGCTGGACTTGACCCAACCTCGACCGTAAGATGACGCCGTGAAGAGGGGATGGCGCCGCCTCCTGGCGGCCAGCCTGCTCGCCGCCGGCCTCTGGGGATCTGGGGCGGCGGTCGCGTTCGCCAGCGCGCCGGTGCCAACCATGAGCCAGCGGTCCCACCAGTGGTCCCGCGACGCGCTCGGCAGCGATCCGGTCGATACCATCGGCTCGTCCGGATGCGCCTTGACCGCGGTGACGATGGTCAGCAACGCCTACGGCTATGCGACGAATCCGCAACTGCTCAATCGCTGGCTCACGGCCCATGGCGGCTACATCCAGAACGATCTGCTGCTCTGGCGCCAGGCGGCGGCCGTCACCCAGGGTGCGGTCCGCTGGCAATGGTTGCACGTGCCGGGGATGGTCTCGCAGTTGCGCACCGACGACCAGGACATCGAAGACCTGCCATCGCAATCGATGGTCGAAGCCCAGCTCGACTCGGGTCGGCTGGTGGTCGCCGAAGTGCGGCTCTACGGCGGGATGCATTTCGTGGTCATCACGAGCCACAGCGGCCACACGCTGTTCATCAACGATCCCTGGTTCGGCGATCGCAGCACCCTGCAGGCGCGTTACGGTGCCTATGCGAGCGCCGTGCATTCAGCCCAGGTCTACTACCGAAACTGAGCGGATGACCTTTGCTCAGGCGGCGGCGAGTTCGTCGTCGTAGGCGGCCGCACCCCACTGGCGGGTCCGCTGCGCGACGGCGGCACAGAGATTCGCAAAGGTATCGGCTCGGAAGAGCGCCCGGTCGAGTCGAAGCACCTGGCTGCCCGCCGCGATCTCGAGGTGCCCGCCCTGGCGGGTGATGACCTGGTTCATGCCCTGCACCCGATCCCAGGGGACGAGTTGCGGCTGGCGATTGAGCCAGGCATGGCCCACTGGCCGAAGCGCAATCCCCTCGCGGGTGATCGTAACCTCGATCCACTCGATGAAGAAGCTATGAAAGAGCAGGCCGATGCTGAAAGCCAGCCCGCAACCCATGGCAATGGCCAGCGCCGCGAACGCTCCGCTGTGGGTTTCGGAAATTTCTAGCACCGCCAGCACGAAGCCCAGCGCGCAGGCGGCGATCGGGACGCCCGGCCAGAGGATGACGAGCCGATTCAGCGGGCTATCCGGCCGAAAGCTCATGCGTGCTCATAAAGTATCGACGCCGATCGGAGACAACATTTCGGCCACCGATTCGCGCCACACCTGTTGCCCGCGCGTCACGCGAGCCCGCCGGCTAGCGAGCGCTAGACGTCGAGCTCTTTGACGTCGAGGTCCCGCAGCTCGGCTGGCGCCTGCAGCCCGTTGTCGACCAGGATCCGCAGCAAGCGGAGCACATAGCGTGCCCCATTCAGGTTGACGCCATGCTGCCGCGTCAGCGTCTGGATCGCCTGCAGCTTACGGATATCGCGCTGGGAGAAGCGCCGCCGATTCGTCGAGGTCCGCTTCGGGACGACCAACCCCAGATGCTCGTACATCATCAATGTGCGCGGATGGGTCTGCAGGATCTCGGAGGCGACGCTGATCGTATAGATCGGCTTGTCCAGCGAGAGACTGGTATCGGTGGGCGCCCGGCGCGTTACTCCTTTAGCCAATCCTCGATTCCTTCTGACAGGCTGGCGGGCGTGGTCCGGGCTTTGATGAGGTATTCATGGGCGCCGAGCCGGAGCCCCCGGGCGACGAGATCCTCTTCATCGTAGTTAGAAAGGATGATAACCGGTATATTGCGCGTCTTCTCCTGCGACCGTAATTTCCTCAGTACCTCGAGCCCATCCATTTTGGGGAGCCGAATGTCGAGGAAAATGATGTCAGGCGACAGGTCGCCCGCCTTCTTCAGCCCTTCCTCACCATCGAGCGCGGTGTTGACGCGATACCCGTCCAGCTCGAGCTTGAGGCGGTACATCTCCAGGACCGACGGATCATCCTCCACGAGGAGGACTTCGACCAGGTCCTCATCGACCTGGGTGGCTCGGTCCGCGCCAGCCGCGCGGCGCGTCTTATTTTCCATAACACTCCCCCTGGCGCGAAGCAGTATAGACGAAGTTGACGGATCTCGCGGTGCTTACGGACACCAATACGGCCCGAGCCCTGCCAGGCATACGCAGCCCGACCGCGCAACCCCCCGGAAAAGTTAAGGCCCTCCGAAGGGAGGGCCCGAAGAGGGGGGCAAAAGAACTGATCCGGATTATAAAGAGGCGCGCCATTCTTGTCAACAAAGGCGGCATCAGATATTGCACTAAACGACTGTCGGTAAAACGCCAGCCGCCATGCTTAGGCATTCGCCTAAATCAGCGGGTGACTAGACGTCCAGCTGGGAGACGTCGATGTCGCGCAGTTCGACCGGCGCCGGCAGCTCGTGCTCGTGCAACATCTTGAGCAGCTTCATGATGTAGCGGACGCCTGCCAGGTTGACCGAGTGTTGCCGGGTCAGCTTCTGGATGGTTTGCAGCTTCATGACGTCCCGCTGTGAAAAACGCCGGCGATTGGTCGAAGTCCGCTTGGGGACGACCAGCCCCAGGTGCTCGTACATCATCAGCGTCCGCGGATGGGTCTCAAGGATCTCGGAAGCCACGCTGATCGTGTAGATCGGCTTGTCCAGGGAGATGTTCGTGTCGCGGCGGGTTTCACGTTTGACGGCGGTTGCCATTCTGCCCTCCAAAGTTGTTTAACGGCGAGACGATCCCGAGTATAGGTAGCGGCGGGGGCGGCCTCAAGGCAGGATCCGTAAATACATGTGAACTCATTTAAAGGCCCAGCCGCGGCATCACCAAGTAGCCAGAACTTGAGTGGTAGGATATAATGTTTCGCAACAGGCGCGCTGTCGCGCCAAACCTGATCGGAGGTGCGAGATGGGCGAGCTCAAAGACAAAATCGAAGGCGAGGTTAAAGATACCGGCGGCAAGATGACCGGCGATAAGAAGATGGAATGGGAAGGCAAGGGGCAGAAGGCGAAGGGCGACGTCGAAGGCGCCGGCCGCAAGCTGCGGGATGGCGAGCCGCCGGCGGGCCAGCCGATCGAGGGCGAGCCGAAGCTCTAACGACGAAGTTGGCGATCGAGCCGGCCTGACGCCAGGCCGGCTTTCATTATTTTGGGGTCGCCGGTGGCCGGCGCGCCGAGGGCGGGGACGACTCCGACGTCGCCGCTTCCGCCGGGACGTCGGAACCACCCGACCCACGACGAGCCGCGTGATACCGCGCAGGCTCGGCGCTGGCGCCGGACCCGCCGCGTCCGCGGATGTGGCTCAGGGTTGATTCGCGGAGGATCAGGAAGAGGAGGAGGGCGATGGAGCCGAGGAGGAAGTTGGCGCTGAGCCAGCTGCCGCCCAGCGCGGGCGTGAAGAACCCGAGGATAAAGCCGATCGCCGCCATGAAGAAGGCCGCGATGGTGCCGATGTGCATGAACTCGTCCTGGAGGTGATGTCGAGGGAAGAGCTGGCGCAGCCGGCCTTCGAGCGACTCACCCGTCCCTCCTCTGACTCGATTCGAGCGCGCCGAGGCGGCCCCGGATGCCGCCGCGCCAGGGTTCGGATCCGCCTGGGACTTGCCGCAGAACCGGCAGAATCGGGCGTCGGCCTCGATCGGCTTCCCGCACTCGCGGCAGAAGGTCGTTTCGCCCGCGTCGGGCAACTGGGAGCTCGACAAAGCCGCCCCATTATACGGTCGTGATCGCAACTCGAGAAACGTCCCCGGCCGCCGTAACCAAAGCGAAGGTCCACCCGTTCCACAGGCGTCTTGGGGACGATTCAGGCCCACATCGCACAGAGGAGCTCCGCTTAGGTTATAATGGCCACGTCAGATTTCCGGGAGCTACGACAGTACGATTTTAGGGGCCTGAAATGATCAGTATCCACCACGCGACCCAGCCCATCACCGCCAACGGCCTCTCATCGCTCGCCGAACGCCGCCGCCACATCCGGCGGCAGCGTCGGTCGGCAATCCGGGCGCTGGCCAGCGGCGCGGGGTGGGGAGCGGTTATTCTCCTCTCTCTGTGGCTCCTGCTTTCCGGGATCTTCGGGTTTCTGACCGCCTAGCAGCCCGCCGACGGTCCCACCGAAACGTCGACCGGTGGCGCAAGCGTGCCCGCGCCGACTTTCGGCGCACGCTGCTCCTAGGGCTGATCGTCGTCCTGCTGGTGCCGTTGATGGCGGTTCCCGCGGTGACCGCGCAGGCGGTCGGCCCGCTGCCCGCGATCAGCGGTCTCTCCACCAACTCGTTGCAGCAGGACACGCTCATCTACGACCGCCACGGCACGCTGCTGGCCGACGTCGGCAAGGAGGGCAACCACCGGATTGTGGTACCGCTCAATTACATCTCTCCCTGGGTGGTAAAGGCAACGCTGGCCACCGAGGACCGAACCTTCTACTCGAATAGCGGGATTGACATCGGCGGCATCGTTCGGGCGGCGATCGCGAACTATCAGCACCACCGCATTCAACAGGGCGGAAGCACCATCAGTCAGCAGCTGGTCAAACAGGTCTACATCGGGTCGAACGCCCCCGCCGACATCCAGCGAAAGTTGAAAGAGGCGATCCTGGCCATCGAGCTGAACCGCCAGTACAGCAAGAATCAGATCCTGGAGATGTACCTCAATACCATCTTCTACGGCAGCCAGACGTACGGCGTCGAGGCGGCGGCGCGCAGCTACTTCCAGACCAACGCCCACGACGTTTCACTGGCGCAGGCGGCCATGCTCGCTGGCCTGCCGCAGGCGCCAACGCAGTACAACCCGGTGATCAATTTTCAGTCGGCCAAGCGCCGGCAGGCGCAGGTGCTGGCCGCGATGGTCGGCGAGAAGTACATCACGGCGGTTGAGGCCCAGGCCGCGTACGCGGTGAAGCTACAGGTGACCCCGCCCACCACCAAGTTCGAGGCGCCGTACTTCGTCGACTACGTACTCAAGACTCTGAAAAACGAGCACAACATCACCCCGGACAACAAACGGGGGTACCGTGTCTACACCAGCCTCGACCTGAACCTGCAGCACACGGCGGAGCAGGTGGTCACCGAGCAGGTCGCGCAAAAGGGTAACTATTACAACTTCCATGACGCCGCGCTAGTCAGCATGAATCCGAAAACGGGTGAGGTGCTGGCAATGGTTGGCGGCGTCGACTACAACCGGCCCGGCGGGCAGTACAACTTCGCCTACGACGTCCCGCGTGCGCCGGGATCGAGCTTCAAGATCTTCACCTACACCGCCGCCATCGAGAGTCGCAAGGTGAACATGGAGAGCCCGGTCCTCGACGAGCCGCTGGTCTTTCCCACCCAGGGCGAGCCCGCCGGGCTGGGCAAGTACATTCCGCAGAACTACGACCGTCGCTTCCACGGCACCCTGCCACTCAAGATGGTGATGGGGAACTCGCTCAACATCCCGGCGCTCAAGGTGGAGCTGCGCACCGGCATCCCGGCCGTGGTCGACATGGCGCATCGCCTGGGCCTAACCTGCCTCGGCCCCCCGCCCTGTGTGGATCAAAAGCCCGACGCCTACGGGATGAGCCTGACACTCGGTGCCTACCCGGTGCGGTTGGCCGACATGGCGACCTCGGCCTCCACCCTGGCGACGCTTGGGGTCCGGCACCGCGAGGCGCCGATCCTCAACATCAAGGATGGCCTCGGCCGGGACGTCTATACCTACAGCGCGGCGAAGGCCGAATTTCGCGCCGTCGATCCGGGCGTCGCTTTTGTCGTCGCGTCGATCATGTCGGACGACCGCAACCGATGCATGGAATTTGGTTGCCATGGCGATCTGACCCTGCCGGGACGCCACGTCGCGGCCAAGACCGGGACGACGAACGATTTCAAAGACAACTGGACGGTCGGCTTTACCCCGAGCCTGGCCACCGCGGTCTGGGTCGGCAACCCCGACAACAAGCCGCTCAGCCACAACTCAACCGGGATCGTGGGCGCCGCCCCCATCTGGCACAAGTTCATGACGCAGGCGCTCGCCGGTACGCCCGACGAATGGTACGGCGTTCCGGCCGGGATTCATCAGATCGGCCAGGACTACTATCTGACCGGCACCGAGAATCTTCCCAGGACGCTGGCGCAGCCGTGGCCGCAGTGTCATCTGCCCGCGAACTACAACCCGTACACCCTGACCTACTCGCAGCTCACGGTCGACGGCGTGTACTGCATCATCAACGCCCCCAAGCCGCCACCGACACCAGCGCCATCACCGTCGCCGTCACCGGGCGGCATACCCTGCATTGGCCCGCCTGGCCAGTGCAAGCCCAACGGTTAGCTCAGGCGATTCCGGGCTGGTCGCTCGACGCCTTTTCGGTGCGGCCTTGCTCGCCGTCGCCGAACGGCATCCGCTGCGCCAGCTCGCCGGCTCGATCGCGGAGCTCGATGCCACGTTGCATCAGGTCGTCCCGCATCTGCTCGCCCGACTTGGGCGCCAGTAACAGGGCCAACCCGAAGCCGACCGCCACGCCCAGCAAGAGCCCGGTGACGAAGCGCTCGACGCCTGCGTCGTCGTCCTGGGTGATCCGGGTGCGCCGCAGGGCCGCCACCGCATCGGTCAGCCGGTCCTTCACTTCGAGGTCCTGCGCCGCTTTCGTGGCCCGCTCGAGCAGCTCGCTCAACCGGTCGATCGTTTTGTCCACCGTCTGATCCATCGGCTTCCTCCTATGGGCGCCGGGCCCGGCTTTCTGCTCCGCCAACCGTCCGTCGTCGCGGCGTGGCCGGCGTCGCCGGCGCCCCGCTGTTCTCGGCGCCCAACATCTCTTCCGCCTGGCCCAGCAAGCGCGACACCCGCCGGCGCATGCTCACGCCGGACTCAGGCGCGTAGAGCATCCCCAGGATGGCGCCGGCGATCGCGCCATGCGTCAGACCTCGTAAATACCCCATCGGAAAAGGACTCCTCCCGCGGCGACCCCGCGACCGCTCCGCCGACGCTCGAGCCCATCGTACCACTGTCTTTCGACCCGCCGAACGGGTTTTCTGTATTCGGTTGATTCGGGATTTGGGGCGAACTTGGGTTATACTTACCACCGGTAGAAAGGGGGGAAAGGTGACAGACGCGGTGTCCAGATTGCGAAGGCGGGTAAGGAGGGGACATGGCTGAAGTGGTCGACGAGGACGTAAACGTCCTCTTCATCGAGGACGACCCGGCGGTCGCCGAGATGTACAAGCTGAAGCTAGAGCTGGACGGGTACCGGGTGACGGTGGCCAAGTCCGGCGAGGAGGGCCTCGATCATGCCAAGAAGACGGTGCCGGACATCGTCTTTCTGGACATTCGGCTTCCCAAGATGGACGGCTTCGCGGTTCTCGAAAACCTTCGCTATGACAGCGTCACCAAGAACATTCCGGTCATCATCCTCTCCAACTACGGCGAAAAAGAACTCGTCGACCGCGGGTTGAAGCTCGGCGCCCTGGACTACCTGATCAAGTCCGAGACGACCCCCGCCAGCCTCAGTCGAGGCGTGCAGGACTGGGTAAAGGAATAAAGCCTTGATCTCGAATCGCGATCCTCGGATCAGCGGTGCCTTCGACCTCGACAAGCCGCTCTACACCATCAGCGTGGCGTCAGAGATCCTGGAAACGCACCCGCGGACGCTCATGATGTACGAGGATCTCGGTCTGATCGAGCCCTATCGCACGGCGACGAATCGACGGCGCTACTCGCAGCGAAACGTGCGTAAGTTGCAGGTGATCCAGCAGCTGACTCGCGAGAAGGGCGTCAACCTCGCGGGGGTCAAGTACATCCTGATGCTGCTCGAGGCGTTGAAGAACGGCGGCATCAAGCCGCCCGATGACCTCAAGCAGGTCTACGACCTCTACGAAGAGATTATTTAGCTTTAGCTGGCCGCGATCGGCGGCCCATCGTCAGTGTCACTCGCCGTACCTCTGGGAGGGTCCACCCACTCGGCCGCGGCGGCGGCGGCGATCCGTGGGGCTATGGCCGACTCAATCGTTTCCGCAGCGGTCCCCGTGACCGCTGGGCCGGGCTCGATCAGCAGCCGGTCCAACTCGCTGCCGTCGATGGTCTCGACCAGCTGCAGGTGTTCCGCGATCCGGACCAGCATGGCTCGACGGCTCTGGCAGATGTCGTACGCCTGCTGGTAGGCGGCGTCGGTCAGCGCCTTGACTTCGGCATCGACGTCAGCCGCGGTCAGCTCGGAGAAGAACTGGCTGTCGCCGTCGCCATTGCGGTGCAGGGTCACCAGCCCCAATCGCTCGCTCATGCCGAACTCGCAAACCATCTGGCGGGCGATGCTGGTGGCGTGTTCGATGTCCTGCTTGGCGCCGGTGGTGACGTCACCGAAGATGATCTCTTCGGCGGCGCGGCCGCCCATGGCCGCAGCCATCCGCGCCATCAGCTCCGACTTCGAGGTCAGATAGCGGTCTTTGAGCGGTAGCTGGATCGTCACCCCGAGGGCTTGCCCGCGGGAGACCACCGACACTTTATGCACCGGGTCGCTCTTCGCAATCGACTTCATCACCAGGGCGTGGCCGACCTCGTGGTAGGCGATGATCGCCTTCTCTTCCGGGGTGATCATCCGGCTTCGTTTTTCCGGCCCCGCCATCACCCGCAGGCTGGCCTCCTCCAGCTCCTGGCTCCCGATTGCGGCTCTCTTGTTCCGCGCGGCCAGGATGGCGGCCTCGTTGAGGAGATTCGCGAGGTCGGCGCCGGTGAAGCCCGGCGTCTGCCGTGCGACGACGTCGAGGTCGATGTTGTCGGCCAGCGGCTTCTGCGCGGCGTAGAGGCTGAGGATGGCCCGGCGGCCGTTGAGGTCCGGGGCGTCGATCGACACCCGCCGGTCGAAGCGGCCGGAGCGCAGCAGGGCCGGGTCGAGCACGTCGGGGCGATTGGTGGCGGCGATCACGACCACCGCACAATCCGTGTTAAAGCCGTCCATCTCGACCAGCAGCTGGTTGAGGGTCTGCTCGCGCTCCTCGTTGGTTCGGACCTGGGAACCGCCGCGCCGACGGCCGAGGGCGTCGATCTCATCGAGGAACACGATGCAGGGTGCGCTCTTCTTGGCATGGCGGAAGAGGTCGCGAACCCGCGCGGCGCCGACGCCGACGAACATCTCGACGAAGTCCGAGCCGCTCAGCGAGAAGTACGGGACCTTCGCCTCGCCGGCGACCGCCCGGGAGAGCAGGGTTTTCCCTGTCCCGGGTGGCCCGACCAGCAGGATGCCGCGCGGCATTCGCGCGCCAAGCTGGCTGAAACTATCCGGAGCTTTGAGGAATTCGACCACTTCTTCGAGCTCGTGTTTGGCCTCGTCGACGCCGACCACCTGCGCGAAAGTGACCTGGTCCGCCTCACCGACCCGCGCGTCGGCCAGGTGCTTGGTCATGGCGCCCATGGGATTGCCCAGCAGGTTGGAGCGGCGCAGCATGATGAAGAGCAGCGCGAGCAAGACCAACAGTCCAACCAGGTTCGGCAGTATCGACGTGAACGAGGTCTCGTCGGTCGATACGACCGCCACCTTGACGCTGTGGGCTCGCAGGTACTGCTCGGTCGATCCCATCGTCGATTCTTTCTCGATGGTCCAGGACTGATGTCCCGCTGCATCGGTCACCAGGATGCGCTGGCCACTGATGCTCGCGTTCGCGATCTGACCGTTGTCGACCCGGTCGAGGACGTCGCTGATCGGCACGCTCGGCTGGTTCCAGACCGAATTGCTGCCCGTGTGTCCCAGGAACCAGAGCCCGCCGAGCAGCGCCACCGCCAGGACGGCGATGGTCGGCACCATCACCCACTTGCGACGCAGTCCCGCCGGGATTCGAAAGCGACGAAAGAAAGCCTTCATTGGTTCCTCAACCCCTCTCCTTAGTACGCCACTGGCTGGTCAGGTAGCGCGATCAGTGCCTTGGTAGCGACGCCGCCCCCGTTGTCGCGTTGCCAGAATGGATAGCCGGTGATGGCCTGTTGCTCTTCGCCCGTGACCCCGTTGTCGGCATTGGCCAGCCGGTAATACGACCAGCTGATTCCACCCTGCGCGCGAGTCTCGTCCATGGAGGTGGTGATTTCGGCGCCGGGCGGGGCACCCGGGGTCCCGTACTCCGGGGCGGCATCGTAGGCCTGCGCGGTGATCGTCAGCGGCCGCTTGAAGGGATTGACGCCGAGATCACGAAACTGCTGGAAGACCTGGTCGACGTAGGCACGGGTCCCATCCGGGCCGCTGTACTGCGGCAAGCCGGTCGCCCGCCAGTACACCATCGGGGCGAAGACCTGGCAGAAGCGCGACATCGTCGCGTAGGCATAACCGGGATGGTCATAGGGCGTGGGCAGGGTGCTGGCGATCAAGAGGTAGCGATCGCCGAGCCCATTCATGCCCTGGATCCCGCTGCGGATTCCAGACAGATACTGGCCGACATTCGGATCCGAGGTGCTGTCGCCCTCGATCGTGAGCGCCAGCCCATCCAGCCGCTGGCCCTGCTCTTCGAATTGCGCCGCAGCCAGTGCATCGGCTGCGTCCCCGGTCGGGTCGTCCAGCATTGGCTCGATCCAGCCGATGATGCTGAGCCCGTGCGTATGGGCGATGGGAAGCAGATCCTGCAGCGCCGACGCGCCGTAGAAGTGGTGGCTCGAATCGGCGATCCGGATATAGAGGTGGCTGAGGTCGGCACGCAGTGCGGCGTCGACAATGGCGGCGGCGCGGTCCGGGTCGGGATCGTTCCAGTCCCCGTCGAAGATCATCAGCCAGGATCCCTTGCCGCGGACCCCATCGAGCGGCGAGCGCGCGGTCTGCGCAAAGGGGCGGGCACTCACCGGGACTTTGACCAGCGCGGCCGCCGGCCGGCCGAAGCTCATCAGCACGTGGGCCGCCTGCGCCTGTTCCTGGGCACGCGCCTCGAGATAGGCGCGTAAGCCAAAGGGGGGCGTGAGGAGTGCGAACAACATCACACCCAGCACGACCCTCCCTCCAAATCCTGTGACTTGCCGTAAGATGCGCGACATGCTCGAGACGACGGCGCGGACGCCGTTCGGCCGTGACACTAACGGCAACTCGAAGCCCGTTCAAGCGCGGGGTCCCACGGCTAAGGTGATACGCCCCCGTATACGCAATGGGTGACCTTTTCCGCGCTGTCACGCTGCGCACAGTGCGGCCACAATTAATGCAAACGACGCTCGGCTTCGCCGTTTATCACAAATCCTGATATGTTGGGTATAATTGTTTACAGCTTTCGAACGTGGAGGGCAGCACTTGGCAATGCCGCATAAGTCCAGCGAAGTCTCCGACATGTTCGACATCGAGCCCCGCACGTTATTCGTTTATGAAAGTGAAAATCTAATTGCGCCCGAGCGAACCCCGACGCAGCGGCGTCGCTACTCTCGGCGCGACATCGAACGCATCCGGCTGATCCGCGAGCTGACCACCGTGCACGGCATCAACCTCGCCGGCGTCAAGGTCATCTTCTCGCTGATGGAGGCGGCGGTGCAGGGCCGTCTGCAGATTCCCGAAACGGAATTTCCGGAGCTCGCCGGCGCCCGTCACCTCTGGGCCTGACCTCGCCCCGCGAGCGCCTCCGCTTCTGTTTCCCTAGATCGTTCCCTCGCGTCCCGCGACCAGCGCTTCCTCGCGGCTGACCTCCGGCTGCCGGGCGGCCAGCGGCTCGACCAGGTCCCGGATGTCCTGCAGCTGCGCCGAGATCCAGCGGGTCACGTCGTTCTGTTGCACCACGGCTCGCATCTTCTCGGTGCGGGCATGACGCTCCACCGGATCCATCATCAGCGCTCGGTGCAGCGCATCCGCCGTCGCATCCACGTCGAACGGATTGATCGTGATCGCCCACTCGCCCAGCTCCTCGTGGGTGCCGGCATTCTCGGACAGCACCAGCACGCCGCCGCGCCGATTGACGCTGATCCCTTCCTTCGCCACCAGGTTCATGCCGTCATAGATCGGGTTGACCAGCAGCACGTCGAACTGCTTGTAACCCGCCACGGCGCGGCCCATGTCGTCGCGCAACTCCAGCCGGATCGGCTGCCACTCCGCTGACCCGTAACGGCTGTTGATGACCCGCACCACCTGCATCACCTGGCGGGCATACTCACGATACTCCTGAACGTTCTGACGGGTCTTCTGCAGCATCGCCCAGAAGACGACGCGCCGGTGCCACTCCGGATGCGCCTGCAGCAGCCGCTCGTACGCGACGAATCCGCGAATGATGTTCTTCGAGAGATCCATGCGATCCACGCGATAGATCAGCTGCTCGGGACGCCAGCGCAAAATCTCGCGCTCCGCGCGCTCCACCCCCGAACTGGTCGCGCGCCGCTCGAACTCTCGAACATCGATCGAGATTGGATAGCGGCGAGCCCAGACGGTGCGGCCGCGGTAGAAGGCGGTCTGCTGACGAAAGTCCACCGGCAGGCCCATGTTCTCCTCGCAGGTCAGCAGGAAATTGCGCACGTCGGACGAGGTCTGCAGGCCGATGACGTCCGCCGCCAGCAGGCCATCCATGATCTCCTCGCGCATGTAGTTCGGCAACACCTTCCAGTACTGGGGCGTCGGCCAGGGGATGTGGACGAAATGCTGGAGCACGGAATCGGGGAGCTCGCGACGCACCAGCCGGGGAACGAGATAGAGATGGTAATCGTGCGACAGGACGAGGGGTCGCTTCCGGCTGCGCCGCGCCTCGCGGACGACCTGCTGGGCGAACAGCTGGTTGACCCGCCGGTAGCCCTCCTCCCACGCCCGATGGGTGCTGTCGTCGAGCACCGGCGCCTCGGCCAGGTTCCAGAGGTAGTGCTGGACGAACCAGAGCAGCGGGTTGGCGATGGTGTTGTAGTAGAGGTCGTAGGCCAGCCGCGGCGGATTGACCCAGCTCACCTGGAACCGGGCGCCGTCGGCGGTCTGGACCATCATCGGCTCCCCACCGCTGCCTAGATCGAGCTCGCCTTCGAAACCATCGCGGACAGACGCCACCCACACCGCGCCGGTGGCGAGAGCCATTCCGGAGAGGCCGGTCACCAGCCCTCCCGAGCCGCGCACGAAGCGTTCGCGGTCTCCCTGCTCGGGGGCCAGATCGACAGGCGGACGGTTTGCGGCAATGATCGGATGAAAGTCTTTGAGGAGCCGCCGGGTGTATTGCTCGATCGCCAACATCGCTCTCGTCTAACTCTACGCGCCGCTGCCGCCGGATCCCCGCAGCTTGCATGACCGGCGCAATAAGTGATACTCTGGATATAAAATTAGTGTAATGCGGCGGCAGCGGTATGCCGCGGCCAAAGGGGGTGACCGCGTGGGAAAGCGAAAACGGGTGCCGGCCGTTGCTCCCGGGCGCGCCGTGTTCACGCCCAGTATCGCAAGTGAGATTCTCAATCTCCACCCGCGCACACTGATGATCTACGAAAGCGAGAACCTGATCAAGCCGCAGCGAACCGCCACCAATCGCCGCCGCTATTCGGAAGACGATATCCGCCGGGTCCGTGTCATCCAGTTCCTGACGCGGCAGAAAGGGGTCAATCTGGCGGGCGTGAAGTACGTCCTGAAGCTGCTCCAATCGTTGGGCCAGCAAGGCCTCGAGGTCAGCCAGGTGCGCGAGCTCGACACGCTACCGGAAGTGTCGGGAAACGGCATTACCGCCTGAATCCCATCACGCTGGGTGAAAAGGCTTGACACAAATTGCGGACTATGTAACAGTGTGCGTATCAGCTTTCGTCAGCACGAATAGGGACTCATTAGGCCAAGTGAAGGGAGCGATTAGATGCTGAGCGACGCCATCGACGAGATCCACCGCGAATTCCAGGCGGCCGCCGACCGGCGCGACCAGGAGCTTCGTCGTCGGGCGGCGGTACGGCGGGTCGACGACTTTCTCCTCTCGATCGAGGACCTGATCGAGAACCAACGCGGGCCGGTGCCGGCCCCGCTGATGGATGAGATCACCCGCTTCATCCGGCCGGTCAGCCGCAAGCTGCTGCGGGCACTGAATCGCAACGTGACCCGAGACCCGGTGCGCGTGCTGGACGTGCTGTTCGATGCCCAGCAACTGCTCCTTCCCCGGCTGATGGTGGCGTAGTCGGAGGCTGAGGGGGGACCGGGGCGCCGACAAAACTGACAGGCGGGGCGCTCAACAAGCCGGATAGCCGTTGCAGTTGAATCCCGGATGTGGTTCCAATAGCCTGTGCGGCCGGTCGGATTACCCTGTTGAGGTTTCCTGATGCGTCAGACAGTCGCCCGCGGTAGCGGGCTCAAGGCGGCGCTTCGCCGCCGCTGGTGGGTGCTGCCCATCGTCCTCGTCCTGGTGGCGACCGGACTAGCGCTGCGAGCGCTGACGGCACCGCTGAGCGTCAGTGCCAGCGTCGCCGACGGCGACCACGCCGTGGTGCGCAACTCGGCGGTCGTCCTCAGCTTCAACCAGGACATGGATGTCGCCTCCGTCAAGAGCGGTTTCAAGATCGTACCGGCCGTTCCGTACTCGGTGGTGGTTCGCAACCCGCGACGTCTCGAGTTTCACCCGCAGCTGCAACCCGATACCGGCTACCGGATCGCGGTCACCGGCGCTCGCAAGGGGATGGGATTCGGCAGCCAGAACTATGCCATCGCCTTCCACACCGAGCCGGCGCCGAAGATCACCGGTGCGACCCTCAACAACGCGCCCCTGGCGGACGGCCAGCAGGGCGTCGCCCTCCGCGGCGTCCTGAAGATCACCTTCTCGCAGCCGATGGATCCGACGCGAACCCCGCTGCTCCTCGATGGCACCGCGATCGACACCAAGGCCATCAGCTGGGACAAGACCGGTCAGATCGCGACCGTCGCGCTGACGGTGAGCCACAGCCGGACGCATTCGCTGCTGGTGCCGAAGACCGCCGCGAACCGCCGGCAGGACCTGGCGGTCGCCGACTGGAAGCTGAACTTTGGCGCCATGGTGCAGGTCCCCTCCGCCGGCTCGACCGCACGGATTGGCACCTCCGGGGCGCCGATCATCATCCAGATCGAGAACAGCTCGCAGCCAACGGTTCGTCCGCAAAGCGGGATGCAACAGGCCGACATGGTGTACGAGTACATCAGCGAGTTCGGCATCCCACGATTGACCGCCATCTACTGGCACCCGCCGTCGAGCCTGATCGTTCCGGTGCGCAGCTGCCGCCTGATCACCGTCCAGTTGGAGCAGATGTACCGCGGCATGATCTATTGCTCGGGGGCCAATGACTACGTGCTCGGCCAGGTCTGGAAATGGCCCAACGTGGTCTACGACTATGCCTACATGTATTCATGGCTGTACCGGGCCTCGGACCGCTATGCGCCCCACAATGTGGCCGCGCGGCCGGACCAGATCACGGCGCATACCGCTCAGGCAAATCTGCCGGCGCTGAGCTACGACATCGCCCCGGCGCATCCGGATGCGCCGCTGCCGGGCGCGACCCCTGCGGGCACGATCTCGGTCCCCCAGCACGGGGTGGTCTGGCGGTACGATGCCAATTCGCATGAGTACCTCAAGTGGCAGGATGGCGCGCCGTTCACCAACGTCGGCACCGGGCAGGTACACGCGAAGAACGTCATCGTCGAGCACGTGACCTCTTTCAAGGACACGAATCCGGCCAACACCGGCGTGCATCACACCTACAACACGGAGTACTACGAGCTGGCCGGTGAGGGTACGGCCGACATCTACTCCGACGGCGGAGTAATCCATGTGACCTGGAAGCACCCGAATCGCGATGTGCCAGTTGTTTATGTCGATGCCAGCGGCAACCCGGTCGATCTGAACACCGGGTTGACCTGGGTTCATGTAATAGGGAGTGATCAATGACCTGGACGCAGACCCTTCGCGAACGCTGGTGGCTGGCGCCGATCGCCATCCTCGCGGTCGCGGCCGCCATCGTTATCCGCATCATCACCACCCCGCTGGAAGTCAGCGCGAACGTGACCGATGGCGAACGGTCGGTCCCACGGACCGCCACCATCGACCTTCGTTTCAACCAGGACATGAAGCCGGACTCGGTCCAGCACGCGTTTACGATCAGCCCGGCGGTGCTGGTTGGATTCAAGACCGTCAGCCCGAGAGATTTCCAGTTCCGGCCCAAGATGGCGCCGAACACGGCCTACCACGTCAGCGTCAAAGATGCGCGGAACACCTCGGGGCGCAGCGTGAGCAGCGGCTTCAGTTTCAAGACCGAGCCTGCCCCGGCAATCGCCATGGTCGAAGTCGACAACAAGAAGGTCGCCGACGGTCAGCAAGCGCTGAAGCCGACCGGGTCGGTGAAAGTCGACTTCACCCAGCCGATGGATGGCGCAAAGACGCCGATCCAGCTGAATGGCAAACCCTTCGACAGCAAGAACATCAGCTGGTCAAGCGACGGCAAGAGTGCCACGCTTGACCTCAAACTGGGACACAGCCGCCAGTATCAGTTCCTGATCGCGCAGGCGGCGGTCAACCGCAAGCAGGACCCGCTGGCGGCCGACTGGAAGTTCTCCTTTACCACCGTCATCCAAGTGCCCTCGCAGGGTGACCCGGCCCGGATTGGCTCGGGCGCGCCGGCAATCATCCAGATCGAGAACAGCATCGATGCCCGCCCGCAAGCCGGCATGCAGCAGGCGGACATGATCTACGAGTACATCAGCGAGGGATCGATCCCGCGGCTCAGTGCGGTGTACTGGCATCCCCTTCCGGACCTCGTCGGCCCGGTGCGCAGCTGCCGGCTGATCACGATCCGCCTGGAGCTGATGTACAAGGGCATGATCTACTGCTCGGGCGCGAACGACTATGTCCTGGGGATGGTCTGGAAATATCCCAACCTGGTTAACGATTACGCCCGCGGCGCCGGCAACGTCTTCTACCGCGACAATGCGACGCGCTACGCGCCGCATAACGTGATGATGCACGGCAACAACGTGGCGCCGTTCACGGCGCTGCACGGCATCGCGGCTCCGATCTATGACATTGCGCCGAAGCATGCCGACGGCACCTTCACCGGCGCCGCCGCCGCGCAAATCTCCGTTCCCGACCACGGCGCCCTCTGGCAATACGACCCGGGGTCGAAGCAGTACCTGAAGACGCAGGACGGAAGCCCGTTCGTGAACGTCGGCACTGGCCGGGTCCATGCCAAGACCGTCATCGTCGAGCACGTGAACTCGTACCTCGATACCAACCCGACCAACAGCTTTCACGGCTACTACACCGAGGCTTACGAGCTGACTGGGGACGGCGCGGCCGACATCTACGTGGATGGCGTCGTCATCCACGGCACCTGGCATCATCCGGACCCGAACGTCCCCGCCGTCTACCTGGACGCCAACGGCAACCCGATCGACCTGGACAACGGGCTCACCTGGGTGCACGTCATCGGCTCCGAAAAGTGGCACCTGCCCTGACCGACTGAGGAAAGGAACCTCGCGGGGTTCCTTTCCTTCTCCGGCACAATCACCTCATGCCGGCTGTTGAAAGGACGGTCTATGTCGTCCCGCACACCCACTGGGACCGTGAATGGTATGCGACATTTGAGACCTTCCGGGCACAGCTCGTGGAGCTCTGGGATGAGCTGCTCGCCCTGACGGAGGCAGACCCGGAGTTTTGTTTCCTGATGGACGGTCAGACGGTCGTGATCGACGATTACCTCGCGGTCCGACCCGAGGCAAAGGATCGGCTCGACGACGCGGTTCGTCGAGGTCAGATCCAGGTCGGTCCCTGGTACACGTTGCCGGACGAGTTCCTGGTCAGCGGGGAGACGCTGGTTCGCGACCTCCAACGTGGGATCGCGCTGGCCGACGCTCACGGCGGATCGATGCGAGCCGGCTACCTTCCTGATTCCTTCGGCCACGCGGCGCAGATGCCGCAGATCTACCGACAGCTCGGCTTCCGCCACGCCGCCGTCTGGCGCGGCGTCCCGCTCGAGATCGATCGCGTCGCGTTCCAATGGGAGGCCCCCGACGGCAGCCGGATCCTCACCGCCTACATGGGCAACTCGTATTCGCATGGCGTCGATCTACCGACCGAGCCCGCGGCTCTCGCGGCGCGGATCGCGGGCGCCTTGCAGGCGATCGAGCCGTTCCATCCGACGGCCGACATCCTGCTGATGAACGGCAACGACCATGTCCTGCCGCAGCGGGCGCTCAGCGCCGCGGTCCGCGCCGCCAGCGGCCGGTTGGATGGGACCCGGATCCGGCTCGCCCGTCTCGAGGACTACCTCGCGACGCTGCCGGAGCGCGAATGGCCGATCTGGCACGGAGAGTTGCGCTCGTCGGCCCGCGCCAACGTGCTGATGGGCACACTCTCCGTCCGGGTAGCCGACAAGCAGCGGTACACGCAGGCCAGTCGCGCCCTCGAGCGGTTGGCCGAACCGATCGCGGCCCTGAGCGGCGTCGACGCCGCGGGCATGCTCGACCAGGCCTGGACCCTCGTGTTGGAAAATGCGGCGCACGATACGGCATGCGGCTCCGGGATCGACGCCGTGGCCGAGGAGTCGCGGAGGCGAAGCGATCGGGCGCTGCAGCTCGCCCGCGACGTCGTCGACGCCGGCCTGCCGCGGCTAGCCGGTGACGGACAGGTATGGAATCCGAGCCCGTTTCCGCGGCGCGGCGTGGTCGAGGTCGGCGGGCGCCTCGTCCTGACACCGATGGTCCCGGGTTACTCCGTCGCCTCCCTCGCGGCGACCACCCCGCACACGCCCGCCACCGCCGCCGCAACCCGGCTCGAGAACGCGGCCCTTGCCTGCGACCTGAACGCGGACGGAACGCTGACGCTGTTGCACAAGGAGACCGGTACGTCCTACCTCAGCCTCCATCGGCTGGTCGACGAAGGCGACGCCGGCGACGAGTACAACTTCTCGCCGACTGCCGTTCCCTCTCAGCCGGCGCAGCCGGTGCGCGCGCTTGCCAGCAAGGTGCTCGAGCCAGGACCACTCCGCGGACGGCTCGAGGCGAGGTTCGACCTGGCGGTCTTCAGCGGGCTGAGTCCCGACCGCCGCCGCCGGGGCGATGCTGAAACCCTGCTGCCGGTGCGTCTCATCCTTTCAATAGAGGCGGACACGCCCAGGATCGACGTCGAGCTCGAGGTCACGAACCGAGCTACCGACCATCGGCTGCGGGTGCACTGTCCGCTGCCGTTTCCGGCCACAACTTCGGCCTCCGATACGCCCTATCACGTGACGCGACGGCCCGCGATCGCGGCCCGTCGCGACCCGGGGGCGCCCGAAGTCGAGCTTCCGACCTATCCGGTGTGGTCGTTCGTCGATATCAGCGATGGCAACATCGGGGTCGCCCTGATCACCGACGGGCTGCACGAGTACGAAGTCATTCCGGGGGCGCCACCGGAGTTGGCGCTCACCCTGCTGCGATCGGTCGGCTGGCTCTCGCGCGACGATCTCAGCACCCGAACGGGGCACGCCGGACCGGGCCTGCAGACGCCGGGGGCCCAGATGCCGGGCGTGCATCGCTTTCGCTACAGCCTCTTCTTTCACGCGGGCGACTGGGCCCAGGCGAGCGTCTGGCGGGCGGCCGAGTCTGCCCTACTGCCTCTGGTTCCCGGGCGCGGGCCGGCCCGCAACACTCCTCCGCCGATGATCGAGCTGGAGCCGAGCTGCATCCAGATGACCGCCTGTATTCCGAGCCCGGCTGGCTACCACCTCCGAGTGCTAAACGCGTCGGACGCGCCCACCGCCGGGCTGGTGCGTATCGCGCCGGTGCCACGTGAGACGGCCTGGGTTACCCTCGCCGGGGACACCCGTCCGGACGGTTCGTCGAGCGATGGCATCGTCAGGCTCTCGATGCGACCGTGGGAGATCGCCACGCTACGGATCAAACGCTAGATTCGCGCCGGGCCGTCGATCAGGCCGCGGCGAAGGCCTTCTCGCGGTTCATCCAGCGGGGCAGCGCATTGAGCAGGGCCGGACCTTCGACCTGGGTCTTGATGACGTACTCGAGCGCGCCAAGCTGGAGCGCGCGCTTGATCAGCGTGGGCTCGCTGAAGTTCGACATCACCACCACCGGCGTGTTCTTCGTCTCGTCGGAGGCACGCAACGTTTGCAGCACCAGGATGCCGTTCTGGCGCGGCATCATCACGTCGAGGAGGATCACCTGCGGCTGGACGCGGGCGCAGAGGTCGACGCCGGAGACGCCGTCGTTGGCCACGTCGACCTTGTAGCCATTGCCCCGGAACAACGTGGCGTAGTAGCTGGCCGCCGTCTGGTCGTCCTCGATGATCACAATCGTGCCGGCGCCGGAGCCACCCGCATCGTCCTCGACGGGAGGCTGCGGATTCTGGGCGGACGCTTCATCCGGTTCGGCTGCAACCGCATCGCCGACTGGCTCCTCGAGGTCCGAGGTCGCCTTCCAGGGGTCGAATGACGTCGTGCTGGCGGGCTCATTGACGGGTTCGGGCGCCGGCTCGACGGCGGCGTCGTCGCCGGCCGACGTCGATCCTGATTCGGTGGAGGTCGATCCCTGGTCGCGCGCCCAGGGATAGGCCGGCCACGACGAGGCTGTTGACTCGGGTTCGGACTCGGGCCCCACGCCTGCCGGTTCGGGCTCGTGCGGTTGGGTAGCGGGCGAGGGGCTGGGTTCTTCGCCGAAGAGCATGGAGCGCATGGACCTGCGGGGTTCCGCCTTCGGTTCCGGCTCGCGCTCGGGCTCGACTTTCGCTTCGGGCTCGGCGGTCTCGGATTGCGACGCCACCGCGTTCTGATCCGCTTCGGGTATAGCGCCCTCGGCCGGTTCCTCGGCGACCACCGCGGGTTCCGCCTCAGCGGCCTCCGGCGTCGGCGCAAATTGCAAGGGCAGGGACTCGGCCTCAACCGGCTTGGGCATGCCGGCCGGCTCGAATACGGGTGCGGCTGGTTGTGCGGCAGGCGGCGCAGCGGGGGCGGGGGGCGGCGTCACCGGCGGGGTCCAGCCGGTCGATGGAGGCGCCTCCGCCGGCCTGGCCTGGACCATTTTCTCGAGGTTCTCGAGTACGTTGAAGTTGAAGCGCCGCCGCTTCGGCTTGCCCCGCCGCCCACCATCCGGGCCCGATGGCTCGCCGCCGGACGGTTGTGGCGCCGGAGCCTGGAAGGGTGGCGCGCCGGCTGGGATCCCAGGAGCACCGGGTGGAGCAAATGAGGGGGCCGCTGGTCCGCTGGTCGGAGCCGGGAAGGTTGGCTGCGCAAATGGTGCCTGCGGCGGCCCATAGAGGCCGGGCGCCTGCGGCTGTGGCATTGTCGGCTGCGGCATCGCGCTCGGCGGCTGCAGCTGGGGTGGTGACGGCTGGTAGTAGGGTGCCGGGGTCGGCGGTTGACCTGGGATTCCGCGTCCGGCTCCGGCCGGGTACGCCCAGGGCGCCGGCGGCTGCTGCTGCCCGGGGGTGGTCCATGGAACGTTGGGCGTGGCATATGGCGGTGCCATTCCAGGCTGCTGCGGGCCTGGCTGCATCGGATTTGCATTGGGTGCCCAGCCCGCCGGCGTCGGCGGCGAGTAGATCTGGGGGCCTGACATGCCCGCCTTGTGGAGGGCCGAGCCGAGGTTGCGAGCGTAGGTCCGGCCACCTTTGACGGGCGGCAGGGCACCACTTTCGGCGGGGGTCTCCTCAACCGCCGGGCCGGTCACATAGCGGCGGCCGGTGGTGGTCGATGCCCCCGACCGTGCGGTCGAGAGGTCAGTTTCGAGCCGAGCCGCGCGCCAACGATGAATCAGCGCGTCGAGCGCAACCCAGAAAAGGCCTGCGCACAGCAGGACGATGACGATATTGCGGTTGGCGAAGAGCAGGTGGCTAAAGGGTGCCAGGAAGTTCTGAAGACCGCTCATCGCGCGCCGCCACCTGCCGCAGGGCGGCCGCCGACGGCAGGGCAGGAGCGATGGCTGGCCGCGGGCACGCTAATAGAACGGTGAGTGGCAGAAAGGCTGTCACTCGACCAAGGCGGACGTTACCGGACCGTCACGCGACCCGTCCTCAGCTGCGCTCGGCGAGGCGGCGGTAGCCCTCCCGAAGCCGCGGCAGCAACTGGGCGAAGTTAATTGCCCACCCGATGCCGACCACTCGATCGGTGAAGATTCGCTGGTCGTCCGGGTTCCAGTAGGCATCCCGGAATCGCTTCGGGGTGGGAAAGCGAAAATCGTAGGGAACGCCCGCGACGCGACCATGCCAGCGCCGCTCAGTTTCCGGCTTACTCAGCTCTTGTGCCACGGCAGCCAATGTCAGGAACAGCGCTGCCGCTCGCAGGAGACGACCGAGACGCACGATCAGCCGGCCTTGCGGCCCTGGAATCCCAGGTTAGGCAGATCGTCGCGGAGATTCTCCATCGACTTCGCGTACACCCAGTAATCCAGCGCCGCTTTCGAAAAGATCACTCGATCGCCGACCTTCGTGTACGGAATCAGCCGCTTGCTGACCAGGTCCTCAATCACGTCGGCGGGTACGCCCAGATAACTTGCCGCCTGCAGCGTATTCATCACGAAATTGACGCCGGTCGGATCGTAGATCACGATCGAATCCTCCGGTTACTGAATTTGCGCCTACCTATAATAGGGTTCGCTTTCCTGCCGCAAGGCCCGTTCGTCTAGCTGGTCCAGGACGCTGCCCTCTCAAGGCAGAAATCAGCGGTTCGAATCCGCTACGGGCTAAACCCTGCTTTCACCCAGCTCGAGCATGCCACCGTTTGGTGGTGCCGTTGCATTGGGATGAGTCCACGGCGGTCTATCTGGCGACCGGCCTCCCGCATCCTTCTCGGGTATCAGGCGCAGTATTAGACATGGATCAACTCCACCCGTTCCAGTAGTGTCCGCTAGGGGCTACCAGCTGTTTTGGGACGATTACTCGGATCTGTTACAGAAGCCCAGCGAGTTGATCCCTGTGCGCAACCCAGCGCCATACCTCTCGCAGGCCATACACCCTTAGCCGTTGCATGTCTTACAATTGTGATACATTCTTGGCGTGGAGCGGGCGATTTCGATCCGGCTGGATGACGATGCTCAGCACGCGCTGCGAGTCCTGACGAAGTCAGGCCGAAGTCAATCGGCGGCTGTGCGGGAGGCGCTGATTGCTTTAGCCCGCTCTGGGCGCCGGGCGGACTTAGCGGATGAGGCAGCGCGACTGAGCGCTAATCGGGGAGACCGAGCTGAGAAGAAAAGAGTCGCCAAGCTGATGGAATCCCTACGTGCAGCGGGGTGAAGTCTTCCGACTTCGCGCACCGCGCGCCCCGCGGGCTCATGAGCAGGCGGGCCGTCGGTTTGGGGTGGTTCTCCAGGCGGACGAGTTGCTAGCCCTCTCCACGATTGTCATCGCCCCCACGTCTACTCAGGCACTTCCCGCCTCGTTCCGACCTGAAGTAGAGATCGGAGGCACGCGTACTCGCGTGCTAGTCGAACAGCTTGGCGCCGTAGACCCCAGCCGCCTGGGAGAGTCGCATGGTTTGTTAGCGCGCGACGAACTCCATGAGGTTGATCGCGCTCTCGCTATCGTTCTCGGCATGACCCGCTAAGCTCCTGCGGGGAAGAGACATAACCCGGAGGTCGCCGAGCTAACCGCCCCAATTCGGGAACTTTCGCCGGGCCGGAGCCGTTGTATCGTCGGTGCGTAAGATCCTGGTCGGTCTCGCCGCGGTCGGGCTTGGCGCTATCCTCGTCATGGCAGCAGTTCATTTGCTGCATCCCGCCATTGGCCCGTCGGTTCCGGGCGTTTCAGCGGAACGGCTCTCGCAGTCCGGGATTGTGATGCTGAATCCGTTCCCTTGGGACCCACCCCAGATCACGAAGAGCCAGGCCGAACAACTCGCACTAAAGCAGGCGCCGGGCGGTACCATCCTCCAAACCGTTCTGGCGGAAGTGGTTCTGACAAATCCCTCGTCGACCAAGCCACGTCTGTGCTGGGTGGTGAGCCTGCCGGGGTCGCTGATTCTGTCGCATGGGCCCCCGGGCAGTCCCCAGCGAACCGCGAACTGGTACGTCATCCTGATCGATGCCCACTCGGGCGAATTCGTCCAAGGCTCGGCCGGCGGTTAGACCCTGACCGACCAGCGCTGGTTTCGGCGTTGTTTACGAAACCCCCGCCCTGACACCGCGCCACGGGACCGTGATATCGGTGTCAGGTCCAGGCGTGCTTTACTTCTGCTTGGCGTACTCCGGCGAACCCTTGAAGTCGAGCAAGATTACGGTTTCGTTGCCGACCGTCCAAGCGTCGTGTCCAGGCGGGATGACAAAGCCGTCGCCGGCCTTGATCTCCTCGTCCGAGCCGTCCCGACCGACGATTTTCATGCGCCCCTGAACGACGTATCCGACATGGTGGACCTCGCAGCGATCAGTCTTCGCGATCGGCTTGACGTGATCGGACCACTTCCAGCCAGGCTCATGGTGCGAACGGCCGATGGTCACGCCGCCGACGTTCACGACCTCCAGCTTGCCCTTGCCGAATGGGCGCGTTTCGTCGGGAGAGTGAAGGCTCTTCTTGTGAGCCGCAGCCTTCTTCTCGGTAGTGGGTGCATCTGCCATCGCGACCTCCTTGGTAAGCGACTCGTCGGCGATAGTCCCGTGGCGATCTTCAGTATGCGCGTTAATGTCGGGTTATCCCGACGCACTCGATCTCGATGCGGGTCGACGCTGAAGAGGCAACGGATCAGGTCGATTGCTCGTGTCCTTTCATCCCCTGCCACAGAGTGTTGACGATCTTCCAGCCGTCCCGTGTCCGAGCCAGGTGCACGTACTCGTAGTACACCGCCGACCGAACCGTGGCGCTACCGATATCACCGAAGACGTCCACGACATCCACCTCGATTCGGCGATCGGGAACATCACGAGTCTTGCCCACTCCGGCCGCAGTTGCCTCGATCATCTCCTGCGCAGTAATTGTCCCGAGGCGGCCGGCGAGCGAGGGATCGACGCCGCGGGGCCGTTTGGCCAGCTCCGGATGGAGCGCGCGCTTCATGCGCGCGGCGTCGCCGTCGAACCAACCTTCGAAGTAGTCGAGGAGGGTCCGCTCGATCGCGCGCGCAGCTTCCACATCCTTTGCGGCAGACCTACTCAAAACTCGCCTCGAAGACGGTTCGCATAACGCATCAATCGTAGCCCCTGCGGCGATCCAGGACGGTTCCTGTTCGAACAGTGCCTGATCCCAGCCCGCAGCTAGACTCAATGGCGCCATATACGTATCAGAACTTGAGAGGTGCCCATGTTAGGCGATCATCTCGTGTTCCCGATTCTGCTGTCGACAGACTTGAAGGCGAGTCGGGCCTTTTACCATGACACGCTGGGGCTCGAGATCCTCCGCGAAGACGACGAGCGGATCATCTTCCGCTGCGGCGACGGATCGCAGCTGACCGTAACCGCCAGCACGACCGGAACCGCGGATAGCCAGACCCAACTTGCCTGGCGCGTTCCTGACCTCCGAGCCGAGCTCGCGGATCTCCGCGGCCGCGGCGTACCGATCCAGGAATACGACCTGCCCGACCCGAAAACCGAAGATGGAATTGCCGACATGGGCTTCGCCTGGGCTGCCTGGATCATCGATCCGAGCCGAAACGTCCTCGGGATCATGCAACCGAAGCATCCGGGTGCGGGTGCTGCTCCGACACAAGCCCGGTAGCGATACTCGCTGCACGTCTGTCTACCGCTGACTCGCTCGTTCGACTTTGCGCTCTTGACATCTCGAGAATGGGTGGGCCTAATAGTCGGAACGAGCTCGATGAGCCGCAGCTAGCAAGCGGAATAACTAAACGGAGGCAAACATGGGTTCGCTATACGAGCGGCTCGGTGGGTCGGAATCAATCACCGCAGTGGTGGAGGATTTCAGGGATCGCGTGGCCAAGGATAGTCGGATCAACCAGAAGTTCGCCAAGACAGATCTGGTCAGACTGAGGCAGATGCTGATCGATCAGGTCTGCGAGGCCACCGGGGGACCGTGCAAGTACACCGGCCGCACCATGAAGGAAGCGCACGCCGGAATGAAGGTGACGAGTGGCGAGTTCGACGCACTCGTTCAAGATCTGGTGGCGACCTTCAATCATTTCAAGGTTGGCAAGGCAGAACAGAGCGAGGTTCTGGGTGTCCTCGGCCCGCTGAAGCCCGACATCGTCGAGGTGGATTCCAACCAGGTCGGGACGGCGCTGCCGTCGACCTATCAACCTGCACCCGCCCTGACGCACTAAGCCACTAGCACTAAGCCACTAGCGATCGGCGAACGCCAACCTGGCGCCAAGGGCAACGAACGCGCCCGCGAAGGCCCGGCGCAGCCAGGTTAAGACCTGGGGCCGGGAGATCACGTGCTTCCGGATCGCGGCGGCGAAGCTCCCATAGCCGATGAACACAACGAGCGTGATCAGCATGAAAACGCCACTCAGCTCGACCATCCGGATGAGCGCGCCCGGATCGCTGGTACTCACCAACTGTGGCAGAAATGCAAAGAAGAAAATCGTGAGCTTCGGATTCAGAATGTTGACCAGAATCGCCGAGACGATCACATTCGTCGCTGAGCGCGCGACCGTTTCTTCCTCAACGGCCAGGGCGCCCTTTTCCCGGAGCGTTCTCCACGCGATAAAGAGAAGGTAAGCCACACCCAGGTACTTGAGACCCTGGAAGGCGACGGCGCTGGTGTGCAAGAGAGCCGCGAGGCCCGTGATGGCCGCCACCATGTGCGGAACGATCCCGAGGGTACATCCGATCGCGGCGATCACACTCGCGCGGGTGCCACGGGAAAGGCCAGCCGCCATCGTGTAGAGGACTCCGGTACCCGGCGAGACCACGACGATGAGCGATGTCAGCAGGAAGGCGGTACTAACGGCAGCCCTCCTGGCGCCGCGGCATCAGCGTTCGTCTGCCATCGAGACCTCTCTGCTTAGTTCCGCTTCGGTACCTGCTGGACCGACCATTTGTTGCCATCGGGATCGCTGAAGTACACGAACCTTCCCCAGGCCAGGTCCTCGATCCCACTGACGTCAACGCCCCGCCCGGCGAGTTCCTGATGCGCCTTCTCGATGTCCGGCACCACCATCTGCAGCCCCTCGAGCGATCCTGGCTTCATTTTCGTCAACCCGGTGCCAAGGCAGATGGAGCAGGCGGAGCCCGGCGGCGTCAGCTGCACAAAGCGCAACGCCTCATTTACCTGCTGATCGTGATCAGCGTGGAGGCCAACCTTCTGCGTGTAGAAGCTCTTCGCCCGGTCGACGTCCGATACGGGTACGGGTATGAGTTCCAATTTCCAGTCCATGCGTTGCCTTCCTCCTATGGTTCTGCCGAACACTGTAGCGGTCAGTGGGATTTTGCCTCCGCCTCGGCCAGGCCGGGCTGCTGGTAGATGCCGATCAGGTTTCCCGCCGGGTCACGGAAGGTTGCGACAACTTCGCGAGCATGAGGGTCGCTTTGATGCACGACCTCACCGCCCGCTGACACCACCGCCTGCACCGCCGCACCGACGCTCCCGACCATGATGTAAACCATCAGTCCGGGCTCCGACGCGGCAGGCCGACCGATCACCCAGGTGCCGCTGACTTGGTTGACGGTGTCGTCGAAGGCGGTCGACCCGTCGCCGCGCTGTCGGATCTGCCAGCCAAAGGCCCGGTGATAAAACTCGGCCGACCGGCGAACATCGGTTGCCGGAATCTCGACGTAGCAGATCTTGCCGGTTCGATATGTTGGCGGCTTTTCTGGGGTGGCGGCCATGAGAATGGCCCGAGTCTACACGCCGATGTCTTTGCGAACAAAGCGCAACGCGCCGAGGCCCAGCGCGAGCACCGCGACCGCGACCACGCCCAACACCGACGCCAGCGGCAAGCCGTGGATCAAGGGGGTGCCGTAGTAGTAGAAGGGCGATAGGCGGAGTGTGGCGTTCGGCCACTTGAGTTCCGGTCCGATGAAGCTGATGAAGAACCAGATCAACAGCAGGAAGCTCAGCAGCCCGGTGTCGGCTGCCGACCGCAGCCAGCCCGACGCCAGGTAACCGATCGACGCGATCAGCAACCCGAGTGGGATCATGCCCAGCGTCGCCGCCGCCAGGTTGCCAGTATCGAGCGTGAGCCCGCTGGCCGCCGCCGCCAACGCTGACGCGACCAGGGTAAGCACGCCGATAACGATGGTGGCGGTCGCGAGCGCGGCGAAGCGACCGAGCAGGACGGTGAGACGCGGCTGCGGCGCCGCGAGCACCAGGTCGAGGCGGCCGTCCTGCTCGTCGGTGGACCAACCGTTGACCTGGGTGACCGCAAAGGCCATCAGGAATAGTGGCAGCAGCACGAAGATCGCGCTCAAGAAGCCAGCATTGACGCTAGCGTCGCCACCGCCAATATTCCTAATCAGGTTCATCACGGTGGGCGAGCTCGAGAACAAGCTGGACAATCGGGTTTCCATCTGTTGGACGGCGAACACGATCCAGCCGGCGAAGCCCGCGATCCCCAACGTCCACCACAGGGTCGGCATTGCGACCACGCCGAGGCCGCGCGCGTAAACGGAACGCAGCGACCAGTCGGTGACCGGCAGCGCTCGACTCGGTTTGCGCTCCCCCGGCCGGAGCCAGCGGGGCACCCGTACCGTCCCGCCAATGTCGCGACGAGCGAACAGCCAGAGCGACGTCACGCCCAGGATGAGGCTCAGCGCGATCAGAAGGAGTATCGCTCCGGCATTGACGCCGTAGCTCGGCACTAATGGCTTGCTGAGGTTGTAGTAGTAGACGGGCGATAGGCGCGAGATCCATTCGCTGTTGGGGATCACGCGATGAACCATGTCCAGGACGATGAAGACGAGAAGCAGACCCGCGGTCCACCCCGCCGCGGTGCTGCGCTCCTGGGTGAACTGCGAGGTCAGCAGGGCCAGGCCCCCGATGACGGCGCAGACCAGCGCGAGGTTCACGCCGAACAACACGGCGTCGCTGAACCCGAAATCGGCGCCGAACTTCTGGCCGCCGGCGAATACCACCAGTCCGATCAGCAGGCCCATAGCGAGCAGCGCGGTCCAGAGTGCCGCCAACTTCTCGAGGGCCACCCGCAACCTCGGGCGCGGAAGGGAGAGCAGCACGTCGAGGGAGCCGCGCTCCTCCTCGCCCCGAAGCATGCGACTGGCCGCCAGCAGCGGCCAGACCGCAATCAGGAAAATGAAGATCCCGATCTTGAAGGTGGCGTAGCCACCCAGAGTGTCGACCGCGACCACGTCCGCGTTCCAGGCGAAGGTCGCCGCCAGGCTGACCAGTTGCTCGCGGGCCTGGGGGGTCGTCAGCAGCGTGCTTACGCTCGCCATCGGTGACACGACCACCAACCCCATGCCGATGCCCCAGCCAAGAATGGGGATCCAGTAGTCGCGGAGGGTCTTGAAGAAAATGCTGCTAAGCCACACCGCGGGCCTCCTTGTCAGGCGCGTTGTCCGGCTCGTAGTAGCGCAGGAAAATGTCCTCGAGGCTCGGTTCGACGCTGGTCAGCGAGACCACGGGATAGTGCGCCGCCGCTTTGATCACCGCGTCGGCCGCCCCCTGCATGGCCAGACGGACGCCATGGCCCTGGTCAAAGGCCTCCACTTCCAGCACGCCATCAAGTCCCTTGAAGGCCTCGGCCGGGATAGCGGTGGCAAACGTCATCGTGATCTGGTAGCGCTTGATGGCCTTCACCTCGGCTACGCTCCCGATGCGCACGAGGCGCCCGTCGCGAACGATACCGACTGTCGTGCAAGTCTTCTCGACCTCACTCAACACGTGCGATGACAGGAAGACGGTGCGCCCTTGCTCGCGCGCCTCTTCGACCAGCCGGTCGAACTCCTGCTGGTTCAGTGGATCCAGGCCGCTTGTCGGCTCGTCCAGAATCAGCACCCGCGGACGGTGCATGAACGCCTGGATCAACACCACCTTGCGTTTGTTGCCAGTCGAGTACTGGCGGAACTTGCGGCTGGTGTCGAGCTCGAAGCGCTCGATCAGGTGCTTCAGATAGGTGTCATCGACGCCGCCACGCAGGTGCGCGAAGTACTCGAGGATCTGCCCGCCCGTCAAATTGGGGTCGAGCGCGGGCTCGCCCGGCACATAGCCGATCAGATGCTTGATGTCCACCGATTGCTTCCAGCAGTCGAGCCCCGCGATTCTCGCGGCGCCGGTGTCGGCACGCAGCAGCCCCATCAATAGCCGGATCGTCGTCGTCTTGCCAGCCCCGTTGGGGCCGAGGAAACCGAACACGTCGCCCTCCTCAACCTGGAAGGTGACGGTGACGATGCCGCGTTTGCCGCCGTAGCTCTTGGTGAGTCCGTCGGTCTCGATGATGGCTGTCATCGCTGTGCCCCCTTATCCAAACCAGAGATC
>Ga0209689_1000256_pt1 | contig 34285 bp, 35 predicted proteins | sample GraSoiAngelo_149_FD_187119 | JGI IMG/M metagenome (GOLD analysis project Ga0209689, IMG submission 187119) | Grasslands soil microbial communities from the Angelo Coastal Reserve, California, USA - 14_1009_09_30cm (SPAdes) (version 2) | ecosystem: Environmental > Terrestrial > Soil > Grasslands ... | reverse complement strand
AGCGTGAGGAACGAGCTTGCCTTCATGTTCTTCCCTTCCGTCGCGCCTCTGCGGCGCATGCCGATGGTCCTGCCGCCGTCAAGCAGGCGAGCGCGTCACCTAGACTCCCCGCTCCGTGGCCGTCGCCTGGCTCTTCCCGGGACAGGGCTCGCAGGCCGTCGGCATGGGAAAGGAGCTCGCCGCCGCGTACGCGAGCGCAGCGCGCGTGTTCGCCGAGGCGAACGAGGCGCTTGGCGTCGACCTGCGGCGGCTCTGCTTCGAAGGACCGCAGGCCGAGCTCGACCGGACCGCGAACACGCAGCCCGCGCTTCTCGCAGCGTCGATCGCCGCCCTCCGCGCCGCCGAAGAAGCGTCGGGCGAGCTCGCCGAGCCCGTCGTCGTGCTCGGACACTCGCTCGGCGAGTTCAGCGCGATCGTCGCGGCGGGCGCGCTCCCGCTTCGCGACGCGCTCCGTCTCGTGCGCAGACGCGGCGAGCTGATGCAAGCGGCGGATCCCGCGGGCGGGATGGCGGCGGTCCTTGGGCTCGACGCCGACGCGGTCGCGCGCGCGATCGCCGGCTCGCCGCTCGTGGTCGCGAACGACAACGCGCCAGGCCAGGTCGTGATCTCGGGGCCGAGGGACGCGCTCGACCGCGCCGGCGACGCGTTACGAGCGGCCGGAGCGAAACGTGTCGTCGGGCTGCGCGCGTCGGCCGCGTTCCACTCGCCGGCGATGCGCGCAGTCGCGTCGGAGCTGCGGCGTGCGATCGACGCCGCGACGTGGTCCGCGCTGCGCTACCCGATCGTGACGAACGTCGACGGGAGTGTCCACGAGCACGCGCGGGAGCTGCCCGAGCTGCTGGAGCGCCAGGTATGGTCTCCGGTACAGTGGGTCCTCGCGATGCGGCGCGCCGCGGGGGAGGGTGCGTCTGCGTTCGTCGAGTTCGGCCCCGGTACCGTGCTCACCGGTCTGGCCAAGCGGATCCTCCCCGACATCGTGACCGCGAACGTCGCGGACGCGGGCACGCTGCGTGCGGCGGTCCCGCTCGTGTCGACCGGAGGAGGATCGCGATGAAGATCACGAAGACGTACTTCATGGTCATGGCCGCCGACGTCGCGCGCGGCGCGAACTTCTACCGCAAGGCCTTCGGTCTCACCACGAAGTACGAATCCCCGTTCTGGACGGAGCTCAGCGCCGATGGCGCGACGATCGCGCTTCACCACGGCGGGGGCGACGAGGCGCGCGATACCGGGCTCGGCTTCTACGTCGACGATCTCGAGGCGGCGTGCGACGCGGTGAAGGCCGCAGGAGGGAAGATCGCGAAGGAGCCCGAGGACCGCACGGGCGAGGGCATACGTCTGGCGACCGCGGTCGACAGCGAGGGCAATCGCTTCTCGCTCGCGCAACCCGTCGGTCAGGCCTCTAGCCGGTGACGACGGCCGTGGCGCGGTTCGAGAAGATCCTCGTCGCGAATCGCGGCGAGATCGCCGTGCGCATCATCCGCGCCTGCCGCGAGCTCGGTATCCAGTCGGTCGCCGTGTACAGCGAGGCCGACGCGCACAGCCTGCCGGTCCACCTCGCCGATGAAGCGATCTGCATCGGTCCGGCCCCGGCGCGCGCGTCCTATCTGAACATCCCCGCGATCATGTCGGCCGCGCTCATCTCGGGCGCGCAGGCGATCCACCCGGGCTACGGCTTTCTCTCCGAGAGCGCGGACTTCGCTGAGGTCTGCAGCGGCCACGGCCTCGTCTTCATCGGCCCGCCCGCGGAGGTCCTCGCGCGGTTCCACGACAAGGCGGCGACGCGCCTCGCGATGAAGAAGAGCGGCATGCCGGTCATCCCCGGGTCGGACGGGCCCGTGCGCAGCGTGGCCGAGGCGCTGCGCATCGCCGAGGCGATCGGCTACCCGGTCATGCTCAAGGCCAAGGCCGGCGGCGGCGGCCGGGGGATGCGCAAGGCGACTTCGCCCTCGGAGCTGCAGCGCCTGTGGCCCCAGGCCTCGGCGGAGGCGAAGGCCTCGTTCGGAGACGACGGCATCTACATCGAACGCTGCCTCGAGGGCGTCCGCCACGTCGAGGCGCAGATCGCGGTCGACGAGTCGGGGCAGGGCATCTGTCTCGGCGAGCGCGAGTGCTCGATCCAGCGGCGCAACCAGAAGATGATCGAGGAGGCGCCCTCGGCATCGATCGGTGAGACGCTCCGCCAGGAGATCGCGCGGCTCGCGGTCGACGCGGCCGTGCGCTCCGGCTACCGCAACGTCGGCACGTTCGAGTTCCTCGTCGACGCGCAGAACAAGGCGTACTTCATCGAGGTGAACTCGCGCATCCAGGTCGAGCACACCGTGACCGAGATGACGACGGGCATGGACCTCGTGAAGGAGCAGATCGCCCTCGCCTCGGGCGAGCTGCTCTCGTTCAGCGAGGAGCAGATCTGGGTGAAGGGTCACGCGATCGAGTGCCGGATCAACGCCGAGGACGCCGCCGCCAACTTCGCGCCCTCGACGGGCGTGCTCACGACATGGCTCCCGCCGGCCGGGCCCGGCATCCGCCTGGACACCCACTGCTTCCAGGGCTACGAGGTGCCTCCGTACTACGACTCGCTCCTCGCGAAGGTCATCGCCTGGGGTCGCGACCGCGCCGAGGCGGTGGCGCGGATGCAGCGCGCGCTCGACGAGTTCACGATCGTCGGCGTCACGACGAACATCGGGGCGCACAAGAAGATCCTCGGCAGCGATCTCTTCCGCGCCGGCCAGGTGACGACGCACCTCATCGACACCGTCGGGGTGGACGCGCTCGCGGGCTAGTGCATCCGCTTCCGCGGCGAGAGATCGCGCTTGCTCGTGTTCGTCGGACGACGTATGGCTACTCACGCGGGCTTCTGTTCGCGGCCGTGATGCCCTCGGTGGTTGGCACGGTTCCGTCTCCCAGGTGCGGATCGACGATGACGGCCTCGCCATCCAGAAGGCCGACGGCGGTCGGCAGCGGTATGCGTGGAGCGAGGTGCGCGCGGTGCGCGTCGAAAGGACCCACGGCGGCCAGACGATCCTCGTGCTCGAGCTTCTGGGACGCGAACAGCCCCTACGGATACGAATCAGCCAGTGGCTCACCGGGTATCCGGCATTGATCGACGAGCTCGAACGTCGCCGCAAGATCCTCGATTCGGTCAGAGCCTACGATTCGACCCCGTAGACTCGCCCGCGCATGACCACGCTCGACAAGGCCGGCATCGAGGCGCTCATCCCGCATCGCGAGCCCTTTCTGCTCATCGATCGCGTCACCGAGCTCGAGCCGGGCGTGCGCGCGGTCGCGGAGCACACCTTCACCGGCCGGGAGTGGTACCAGCCGGGCCACTTCCCGGGGAATCCGATCGTGCCCGGCGTGATCCTCGTGGAGTCCTTGGCGCAGACCGCGACCGTTATGGCGATGAGCCTGCCCGAATACCGCGACGGCATCGGCCTTTTTGCCGCCATCGAGGAGATGAAGTTCAAGCGCGTCGTCCGCCCGGGCGAAACGGGGCGTTTCGAGGTGACCGTCGACAAGATGCGTCGCGGCTTCGCCCGCGTGAACGTTCGCGCCTACGTCGGCGACGAGGTCGCCGCCGAGGGCGTGATCGTCGCGATCTTCCAGCCGGCGGCCAAGCCCGTCGCGTGAGCAAGACCATCGCGATCGTCGGCGTGCCGATGGATCTCGGCGGCAACCGCCGCGGCGTCGACATGGGGCCGTCGGCCATCCGTTATGCCGGCCTCGCCGAGCGCCTCGCCGGACTCGGCTTCGCCGTGGAGGACGCGGGTAACGTCCGCGTCGCCGATCCCGATCAGGGGCGTGCCGCGCACGGGTATCGGAGGATGGACGAGCGCGATCTCGGCCCGCGTGGCCGCGCGTACCACGTGGACGAGATCGTCCGCGTCGCGCAGGAGCTCGCGGGCCTCGTCGAGCAGATCGAACGGCGCGGCGCGATGCCGCTCGTCCTCGGCGGCGACCATTCCATGTCCATGGGCACGCTCGCCGGGCTCGCGCGCGCGGGGCGCCGTCCGGGCGTCATCTGGATGGACGCGCACGGCGACATCAACACCCCGGCGACGACGCCGTCCGGGAACGTCCACGGGATGCCGTTCGCGGTCGCGCTCGGTCTCGCCCGGGACCCGTTTCCCGAGGCGCTGCGCGGCTCGGTCGAGGGCGGCGCGAGCGCGCTCGTGGCGATCCGCGATCTCGATCCCGGCGAGAAGGCGAACATCCGCGAGGCGGGCGTGAGCGCGATCACGATGGCGGACATCGACCGCATGGGTATGGGCGCGGCGATGGAGAAGGCGATCGCGGTCGCCTCGCGCGGCGAAGGGATCCACCTTTCGCTCGATATGGACTCGATCGATCCCGACGAGGCCCCCGGTGTGGGGACGCCGGTCCGCGGCGGCCTGACCTATCGCGAGGTGCAGCTCGCGATGGAGATGCTCGCGGCGTCCGGAAAGCTCCGGTCGCTCGAGGTCGCGGAGGTCAACCCGATCCTCGACGAGGAGAACCGGACCGCGAAGCTCGCCGTCGAGCTCGTCGCGTCGGCGCTGGGCCAGACCATCCTGTGAACGCCCGCGGCTAGGGCCGCCGAAGGAGCAGCGCCACCTCGGCGTTCCCGCGATCGTTCGCGATGTCGACCGGCGTCTTGCCCTGGCCATCGGCGATCGCGCCGTCACCCCCCGCGCCCAGCAGCAGCTCGCACATCGCGCGGTCGCCCGTGAAGGCCACGGTGTGGAGCGACGTCCGGCCCGCGCGGTTCCGCGCGTTCGGATCGGCACCGGCGTCGAGGAGCGCGCGGACGATCGCGAGGTCGCCCGCGCCGGCGTCGGTCGCGACCGCCGAGTGCAGCGGGGTGAAGCCCTGGTCGCGCGAGGGGGCGCGCGGATCCGCGCCGGCCTCGAGCAGATAGCGCACGGCCTCCCGGCGCTTGAAGAACGCCGCCAGACCGAGCGGCGAGAAACCGTCCGGCGCGACCGCGCTCGCGAGGGAGCGGTCCTGCTCGACCGTCGCGCGGAGTGCCGCGACGTCGCCGGCCGCCGCCGCCTCGAAGACCGAGAGGCTCGGTCCGCGGTGGAGGATCGCCGACGCGATCTCGTCCTTCCCCCGATAGAGCGCGGCGAGCACGGGCGAGAGACCGGTCTCGTCGCGCGCGTCGACGAGGCTCCTGTCGGCGGTGAGCGCCCGCTCGACGGCGGCGAGGTCGCCGGCCTTGATCGCGGCGAAGAGCTCTGTGGCGCGCATCCTGTGCCCCCCGGCTTGCAGTTACTTAGCAATGCTAACTAATATCACGCCGTGCGAACGCCCGCAACCCCGCGCCCTTCCCGCGAGCTGGCGGACCGGCTCCACTCGGCGGCGATCCATCTGCTCCGTCGTGCCCGCCGGACGGATCCGCTGACCGGCGTCTCGCCCGCACAGCTGTCCGCGCTCTCCGTCCTCATGAGCGGGACGAAGACGCTCGGGGAGCTCGCGGCGGCGGAACAGGTCCGCCCGCCCACGATGAGCCGCCTCGTCAAGGAGATGGAGCGCGCGGGCGTCGCCCGGCGTTCGAGCGACCCGCGCGATGGCCGCGTCGTCCGGGTCCGGGCGACCGCCAAGGGCCTTCGCGCGCTCTCGCGCGGGCGGGCGATGCGCGTCGAGACGCTCGATCGTCTCGTGCGTGCTCTTGCTCCCGCCGAACGCGCCACCCTTACGGAGGCGGTCGGGATCGTCGAGCGGATCCTCGGCCAGCGCGCCGCGCCGCCGCCTTGAACACAGCCGTACCCAGGGGGTGCGGGGGCCCGCCCCTGCGATGAGAAGGAGCAGGGGCCCCTGCGAGCGAAGCGTGCCTGCGATGAGAAGGAATAAGGACGCATCCGTCCGCCGTTGAGCCGACGTACCCTGTCGCACAAGGGGAGTTGGTGCAGCTCCGCATCTACGACACGCTGCAACGCCAGATCGTCCCGCTCAGCACGGAGCGCCCGGGCGAGGTCCGCATGTACACCTGCGGGCCGACGGTGTACCGCCCCGTCCACCTCGGGAACCTCCGCTCGTACCTCCTCGCCGACTGGCTCCGCCGCACGCTCACCAGCTTCGGCTACGAGGTCGCCGCTGTGAAGAACGTGACCGACGTCGGCCACATGCGTCAGGACGCGGTCGACCGCGGGGAAGACAAGGTGATCGCCGCGGCGCTCGCCGAAGGGAAGACGCCGCAAGAGATCGCGCGGAGCTACGAGCGGGCGTTCCGTGAGGACGAGCGGCGTATCGGGATCCTGCCGGCGGCGCACTTCCCGCGCGCCACCGAGCACGTGCCCGAGATGATCGCGCTGATCGAGCGGCTGCTCGCGCACGGCCTCGCATACACGGTCGACGGCACCGTCTATTTCGCCGTCAGGCGGTTCCCCGGCTACGGGAAGCTGTCGGGCAACATCGGCGAAGCGCTCAAACGAGGCGTGCGCGTCGAGGTCGACCCGCAGAAGCGCAACACCGCCGACTTCGCGCTCTGGAAGAAGGGCGAGGCCGGGCGCGCCCTCGTGTGGGACTCGCCATGGGGCCCGGGCTTCCCGGGCTGGCACATCGAGTGTTCGGCGATGAGCACGAAGTACCTCGGCGAGCGCTTCGATCTTCACACGGGCGGTGTCGACAACATCTTCCCGCACCACGAGGACGAGATCGCGCAATCCGAGGGGGCGCTCGGCCATCCGGTCGTCCGCCACTGGGTGCACGGGCAGCATCTCCTTGCCGACGGCGTGAAGATGGCGAAGTCGGCGAAGAACACCCTCACCGTCGACGAGATGATCGAGCTCGGCATCGATCCGCTCGCCTTCCGCTATCAGTGCCTGCTCACGCATTACCGGACGCGGATGCACTTCTCGCTCGGCGCGCTGCGACAGGCCGCCGAGGCGCTCGACCACCTCCGCCAGCGCGTACGGCACTGGTCGCAGCTCGCGGACGGCGAGCTTGCGGATCGGCGCCACGAGCGCTGGCTCGAGCGGTTCCGCGAGGCGCTCGCCGACGACCTCAACCTGCCCAAGGCGCTCGCCTGGCTGCACCAGTGCGCCGCCGATCCGGAGATCTCCGAGCGCGCGAAGCTCGAGGTCGTGCTCGAGGCCGACCGGATCCTCGGCCTGGACCTCGCGAGCGTCGCGAGCGAGCACGCGAAGGCGCCGCGAGAGGTCCTCGCGGGCGTCGAGGAGCACGTCGCGGCGCGCGTGGCCGGTGACTACGGCCGCGCGGACGGGCTTCGCGCGACCTTCGACGGCTACCGGGTCGATGACCAGACCGAGGACCGCGCGGTCGTGTCGCGCGCCGATCGTCGCGTGGCGGCGCGCACGCGCCGCACGATCTCGTCCGCCAAGGAGCTCCCCGATCGCGCATCCCGGGCCGCGTCCCGCTCCTGGAGCGTCGCGATCGTCACGCGGGACTGGGCGGACGACCTCGCCCGCTGCCTGCGGTCCGTCCTCGCGTACCTTCCGCGCGACGGCGAGGTCATCGTGCTCGACTCGGGCTCGCGCGCCGATGCGCAGGACCGCCTCATCGAGCTCGCCTCTGGGGATCCGCGCGTCACCGCGATCCTCGCGGACCGCGATCTGGGCGAGGGCGCCGCCCGGAACGCACTCCTCCGCCTCGCGCGCGGCCGCTTCGTCCTGCAGCTCGACCCGTCGGTGGAGCTCGCCGGCGATCTCTTCGCCGTCCTCGCGACGGCGCTCGCGGACGGCCGCGTCGGCCTCGCCGGCCCCTGGGGACTCCGCACGTCGGACCTCAAGCATTACGACGAGGCGACCGCGGGCGACGTCGACGCGATGCAGGGCTACTGCGCGGCCGCGCGCCGCGACGTGTTCCAGCAGATCGGCTTCGACGAGCGCTACCGCTTCTACCGCAACCTCGACATCGCTACGTCGCTCGCGGCGCGCGAGAGGGGCTATCGCATCGTCGCGACCGGCGTCGATCGCGCGCGCCGGCACGCCCATCGCGCCTGGGAAGCGCTCTCAGAGGACGAGCGGCTCAAGCGGAGCCGGAAGAACTTCGACCGGATGTGGAAGCGCTTCCACGGCCGGCCCGATCTGCTCGTCGGAAAGAGCGCGTGAGGCGAGGTCGCCTCGTGCTTCTCGGCTCGGGCGAGTTCACGCCGGTCATGGACGACCTCGATCGGCGGATCCTCGCCACGATTCCGAAGGCACGCCCGTTCGTGGCGATCGTGCCGACCGCGTCCGGCGAGGAGGAGACGCCGTCGGCCTGGGCCGACAACGGGATCGCGCACTTCACCGCCCTCGGCGCGGACGCCGTCGGTGTGATGGTCGTTCGCCGCGAGGACGCCCACGATCCGCGCTGGGAGCGCGAGGTCCGCCGGGCCGACTGGATCTACTTCTCCGGCGGCCGCCCCCAGTACGCGATCGGCGTGCTCGAGAACACGCCGTTCTGGCGATCGGTCCTGGCGCGCAATCGCGAGGGCGCGATCCTGGCCGGCTCGAGCGCCGGCGCGATGATGCTCGGCGAGAAGAGCTATGCGCCCGACCAGTTCGACGACAAGGGGTTCCCGCGGTCCGTTTCGATCCGGGACGGGCTCGGGATGCTCCCCGGGCTGTTCGTGATCCCGCACTTCGATCTCCTGACCGGTTTCCCACCCGAGCGGGTCAACGACTGGATCGAGCACTGGCCGGTCGGGCTGCGCGGCCTGGGGATCGACGAGGACACCGCAGTCGTCGAGGAGGCCGGCGCCTGGCGCGTCGAAGGCCGTGGCCGAGCGATCACTATGCGCACGTTCGCCGAGCGCGAGGTCCACGCCGCTGGTACGACGCTCGACGGGATCGCGGTCTCAAACTAGCGACAAGCTCGGCGCTCGCGTCTCTGTCACTACGAAGGAGCGGTTCCGTTTGCTATTGGCCGACGTTAGCGTTTGCGCTAGGTGGGTTGGTCGGTCATGGCTCGAGCGCTCACGCACCGCAGTCCATTCATTCGCGTCCTCTCCGCGATCGCCATCGGTTCCGTCTTCTTCGCGGGCGCATGGACGGTGGCCTACGCGGTCCTTCCAGAAGGCGCCACGCGCTTCTCGCTCGGGTTCGCGCCAACGCTCGACGCGCGCGCGAACGCGGGGGCCGTCGCCGCGACGGTGTTCCTCTGGAACTCGCTCCTCGGGTTCGGCGTGATCATCATCGCGAGCGCATACAGCGTTGGCCCGATCTCGCTCGGCTACTTCGCGCCGTGGACATGGCTCGTCCGCTTCGGCCTGGCGCTCGGCACGAATTCGTTCGTCCTGGTCATCCCAGGTGCTCGCGCGATGCCGCTCGACCCCGCGGTCCTGCTGACGCACGCCGGGGTCCGCGAGATGCTCGCGTACTTCATCGTCGCCGCCGTGCTCGCGAACGCCACCCTCTGGCGCCAGCGCCGGCTGACCGACCGGCGGCTCGTGCGTGTCCGGCATCTCCGCGACCTGCGCTTCACCCTGCCCGAGGTCGCGCTCCTGGCTTCGGGCTTCGTCATCCTCGCGTGGAGCGCGGCCCTCGAGGCGGGACAGATCGCCCGGCTCCAGTCGCTCTAGCTCGCCCCGAAATCTAGACTCATCAGCATGCGCAACGGAGAGCGGCGTCGCGTCGTCATCACCGGCATCGGCATGATCACCCCCCTCGGCTCGTCCGTTGAGAAGAGCTGGGAGGGCCTCCTCGCCGGCAGGAGCGGGATCGGGCAGATCACACGGTTCGATCCGACCGGGCTCGAGACCACGATCGCCGGAGAGGTCGGCGACTTCGACCCCCTCGAGTACATGGACCGCAAGGAGATGCGCCGCGCCGACCGGTTCGTGCAGTTCGCGGTCGCCGTCGCGACGCAGGCGCTCGGGGACGCCAAGCTCCAGATCACGCCGGAGCTCGCCCCCCGTGTGGGCGTCGCCTTCGGCTCCGGGATCGGCGGGGTCGAGACGCTCGTCGACAACATCCTGTCGCACGCGGCCGACCCGCGACGGGTCTCCGCATTCATGATCCCGATGATGATCATCGACATGGCGGCGGGCGAGATCGCGATGAAGTTCGGCGCGAAGGGTCCGAACATGGGCCACGTCTCCGCGTGCGCGTCGAGCGGGCACTCCGTGGGCGAGGCGACAGAGACGATCCGGCGCGGTCAGGCCGACGTGATGCTGGCGGGCGGCGCCGAGGCCGGGCTCATACCGGTCGCCATCGCCGCGTTCAACCAGGCGCACGCCATCTCGCGCCGGAACGACGCACCCGAGAAGGCGTCGCGGCCGTTCGACAAGGAGCGCGACGGCTTCGTGTTCAGCGAAGGCGCGGCGTGCCTCGTCCTCGAAGGGCTCGACCACGCCCGCTCGCGCGGCGCGCGGATCCTCGCCGAGGTCGTTGGCTACGGCGTCTCGTCGGACGCATTCCACGTCACCGCGCCCCCGCCGGGTGGCGAGGGCGCGGTCCGCGCGATGCAGATGGCGATCGCGGACGCGGGCGCCGATCCCGCGAAGATCGGCTACGTGAACGCGCACGGCACGTCGACGCCGGCGAACGACGGTGCTGAGACCGCGGCGCTCAAAACGGTCTTCGGCGATCACGCGCGGCGGCTGCCGATCTCGTCGACGAAATCGATGACGGGCCACACCCTCGGTGCGGCTGGTGCGATCGAGGCGGGGATCTGTGTGCTCGCGATGCGTGACGGCATGCTGCCGCCGACGATCAACCAGGAAGTGCCCGATCCCGAGTGCGATCTCGACTACGTCCCGAACGCGTCGCGTAAGGCGTCCGTGGATCTCTCGCTCTCGAATTCGATGGGGTTCGGGGGACACAACGTCGCGCTCGTCATGCGGCGCTGGGACGATGCGGCGTAATGCCAGACCCCAAAAAGGTCCGCGCGGATGCGAACGCGCTCGCTGCGGAGCTGCTCGAACGGCTCGCGAACGAGGACGTCCGCGAGATCGAGGTGCGCCGCGGCGGCGTCCGCGTGCGGGTCTCCAAGGACGGCGCCGGGTCAGTCGTCTCGCCCGCGCCGCAGCCGTCGGGATCGGTCCCCGTCGCGGCCACGGTCGCGCAGGCGCCCGCGAGCGAGCTGCCGACGGTGAACGCGCCGCTCACGGGCCTCTTTTACCGCTCGCCCTCGCCGCAGACGCAGCCGTACGTGCAGATCGGCTCGCAGGTGACGCAGGGCGACGTCATCGGTCTCATCGAGGCGATGAAGCTCTTCAACGAGATCCGTGCGACCGCCACCGGCCGGGTACGGCGCATCTTCGCCGAGAACGGCCAGCTCGTGCGCGCCCACCAGCCGCTGCTCGAGCTGGAGCCGGCATGAGTGCGACGACACCCGAGCCGCGCTGCGTGATCTGCGGCGCGACGCTCGGCCCGGAGGCGATCCGGATCCGCTACGAGGCGCTCATCTACGCGTTCGACCGCGAGCGCTGTAAGCGGATCTTCCAGGAGAACCCGGACCGCTACCTCGACGCGTTCGGCGGAGTCCTGCCCGAGCCCCGGTGAGCCGCGCCGCGAGCGTCTTCGCGGCCGTGATCGGTGTGGTCGTCATCGTGGCCGGTGCGCTCTCCCTGATGCGCGCCGAGGTCCCACCGGGCCAGCCGATCGCGGCGACCGCCGCGCCGACCGGGTCGGCCACGGCCGGCGGCTCAGCGACCGCCGCGGCGTCGCGCGCGGTCGGCGAGGTGAGCGTCCGGATGGGAAAGGTGACGGCGGCGAGCGAGTTCCGTTACGTCGTCTCGGGTGGCGCCGACACTTTCCGCGTGATCCTCCTCGATCTCGGCGCGGGTGCCGCGACCGAGGTGGCCACGGTGAGCGTCGGCGCGGGCGGCAACCCCGCCGACGGGCCGTACCTTTTCACCAGCGCGTCCCGCGACGGCCGTGCCGTGCTCCTGACGGTGAACGTCCCCGACGCGCGTTCGACCGTCCTCCTGCTCCGGCCCGAAGCCGGCGACGCGCGAGAGCTCTATCGCGGCTCGCCCTTCGATCGCGCGGTCATTTCGGCGGACGGGACGCGCTACGCGCTGTCCCGCGCGGCCGATGATCCCGCTGTGAACGGTGTCTGGGTCGGGACGCTGGGCGCCGGCGCGCCGCGGCGCCTCGTCGCGGACGATCCCTCGGCATCGGGGGCGCCGCCGGTCCCCGTCGCGTTCGCTCCCGACGGCCAGACCCTCGCGGTCCGTGTGAACGCCGGCGACGGGGTCAGTGAGGTGTACCTCATCCCGGTCGCGGCGGCGGAGGGCAGGGTCGCCCGGGATCTCGATCCCGTCCGTATCGTCGGCGGTGACGCGCTGGCCGTCGGCGGAGCGAACGTCGACTTCGGCGATGGCCGCGAGATCCTGGTCTGGACCGGACAGAACCCGTTCGGCGGGGCCAACCTCGTGTCGCTGTTCGACCGCGAGACTCGCCGCCGCACCGAGCTGTATCGGCCGCCGCGCCCGACGTCCCAGGCGACCGAGGTCACGATCGCCGACGCCGCGTGGCATCCGCGGCGCGACCGCTTCGTGACGGTGGAACGGCAGTTCTGCTGCGGCGCGAACCTTCCGAGCGGCGTATTCGTCCGCGGCCGCGATGGCACGGCCAGGGAGGTGGCGCGAGGCGCGTTCTTCCTCGAGGTCTGGTGGTCGCGGGATGGATCACGCCTTTTCGCGACCACGGGGGGCGATGACTCGACGGGAAGCGTGAGCGATCTGCTCACCGGGACGGTCGTGGCGCGCTACTGCCTGCGCGGTCCCGGACCGCCGCCCTGCCCTTAGCGCCGCTCCAGCGCGTTCAACAGGACGGCGCGCGCGGCGGTCGGCGCCATGCCATCGCTCACCACGTCGATCGCCCCCAGTGCGATCGCGTCGTCGTACGACGGCCGCGCCATGACCGAATAGAGGACGGTCGGCACTCGTCGCGCGACCGCCGCGATGGCCGCCGGATCGGGCTTCCCGTAGACGCCGAGGATCGCGAACGGAGCGTTGGCCGCCTCCGCCGCGTCGTCGACGCGCCACATCCCGAACGGCAGTCCCAGGGTGCGGAGCAGCCGGAACACGCTGCCGTACGGGTCGATGACCGGGATGCCGATCTCGAGCGCCATGCGGGCAGGCTCGCGCTACGGCCGGCGGACGGGAACCCCCGAACGGGGGAAGGCGCTACGGCTTACGCAGCTTCGCGACCGCGTCGTCGGTCACGAGGAAGGACGGCCCGCGCGGTATCGCGTTCTGACCCGTCGCCAGCTGAAGGCCCGCGCCGCTTTCGAGGTCGACGGTCTGCCAGGTCCCGACCCCGGTGCCGGACTCGTCGGTCCGCACGTACGCGACCTTCCCGTCGAACCGGACGAGGAGCTCGCCGCTGGCCGCGGTCGCCGTGGTCCCGGTCCACACGCGGCGCGGCGCGATGCCGACGCCGGTGGGCCAGAGCTCGATGACGTAGCGCGAGGGATCGCCCGCCCGAAGGAGCGCGACGACATCGCTCGTCGCCGCGCGGAACCGCGCGCGGACGAGGAAGGCGCCCGCCGGCGGCTCGCGCTCGGCGAGCGGCCGCGGGTCGTCGGCCGCGACGACCCGGATCCCGCTGAAGGTCTTGCCGCCTTCTCCGTACGCGAACTGGCCGAGGATGGCGGTCCCGTCGCGCGTCGTGTCGACGACCTCGTTGAAGCGGCGGTCCGCGGGCGAGTCGCCCGCGGTCGTGCCGTCCTCCTTGAAGCGATAGATCGTGCGCACGCCGCCCTCGCCCGCGTTCACGCCGGAGAGGACGTGCGTCGTCACGCGCCACGTAAGCGGGACGAAGCGTGCCGCGTCGAGCCGCTTCACCTCACTGACCTGGTTCGTCGCGAAGTTCACGATCCGGACCGCCGTGTAGACCGGTGGCGGATCGACGCCGCCACCCGCGATGTTCGGCGACGCCGCGGCGTACAGCAGCCCCCCCGCGTCGTCGCGCCACGCGACGCCCGCGGCGCGCTCGTTCTGCAAACGGACGATCTGCGACTGCGTTCCGGTGAAGAGATCGAGGATCCGCAGGTCGTCCTGCGTCCCGTTCGTCCCGGCGTCGCGGTGCCAGTACGCGAGCCGTCGGCCATCGGGCGAGACGGTGGCGAGCGATCCGTCGAGCGAGGCGAAGGGCTCGGCCTCGCTCTCGAGCCGCAGTCGGAACGTGAGCGAGCTCGCGTCCGCGACGACGAGGCCGAACTTGATGCTCGAGGGCGGCACGGTCGGCGACGGCGAGGCCGTCGGCGCGGGGCTGCCGGTCGCGACGGCGACGGTCGGTGTTGGCGACGAAGACGGTGGTGCCGGGGTCGGCGCGGGTCTCGCGGCGCACGCGGCGGTCACGAAGACGAGCGCGAGGACCCCGAGCCGTCGCACGGCGCTAGCGTCGCACGTCTCGTACGGTCCGCGCCACCTAGAGCCAAGGACTGTCACCGCGACGAGACCAGCCGGAACTGGTATTCGCTCTGCATGGTGACCATCGCCGACGTGGGGATGTCTGGTCAACCTGACCGCGACGCGAACGAACGCAAAACGGCTCGCAGAAGCGCCGACGTCTTCCTGTGTGCCGCGGTGGTCCAGACGCGGAAAGGAGCCTAGGCGAGGTTGCCCGCGAGCGAGAGACCTCGCCGTCGCGTCATCCCGCACTCGCCTCCGTCCGGTGCGACGGCAGGCACTGCCGCCGAGATCGGATCCGAGACCAATCCGGCCAAGAAGATCGGCAAGATCCTTGGACCTGGCTTCATCACCGGCGCGTCTGATGACGATCCGAGCGGCATCGGCACATATGCGGTCGCCGGCGCGACGCTCGGGTTGCAGACGCTTTGGACGGCGCTGCTCACCTTCCCGCTCATGGCCGCGGTCCAGAACATCTGCGCCCGCGTCGGGATGGTCTCGGGGGCCGGCCTCGCGGGCGTGCTCCGCGAGCACTACCCTCGCCCGCTGCTCTACGGCTCGGTGCTCCTGCTCTTCATCGCGAACACCATCAACGTCGGGGCCGACCTCGGCGCGATCGCCGACTCCGTGGACTCGTTGACCGGCGTTCGGGCGGTCTGGCTCGTCGTTCCGGTCGCCCTCGGTATCTTGGCGCTCCAGATCTTCGGCAGCTACCGGCTCATCGCCAACACGTTCAAGTGGCTGACGCTGGCCCTGTTCGCCTACGTGATCGATGCGTTCATCGTGCGTCCCGACCTCTTCGAGACGCTACGGGCGACGGTCATTCCGACGTTCAGCCTCGGCCCGACGTACCTGGCCGCCCTCCTCGCGATCCTCGGCACGACCATCTCGCCGTATCTCTTCTTCTGGCAGTCCAGCGAGGAGGTCGAGGAGGAGATCGAGATGGGCCGCACGACGCGCGAATCTCGCCAGGGTGCTACTCCGGCCGAGATCCGCTATTCGACGATCGACGTGAACGTCGGGATGGCCTTCTCGAATCTCGTGATGTACTTCATCATCCTCGCCACCGCGCTCACGCTCTTTCGCGCCGGCAAGACCGACATCAAGAGCGCGGCGGACGCCGCCGAGGCCTTGCGGCCGCTGGCCGGCGACTTCGCCGGCATCCTTTTCGCTGCGGGCATGATCGGCGCCGGTATCCTCGCGGTCCCGATCCTCTCCGGCTCAGCTGCGTACGCCATCGCCGAGGCCTTCGGCTGGCGTTATGGCCTGGAGACCCATTGGAGCCGGGCAAAGCCCTTCTACGGTGTGATCGCCCTCGCGACGGGGATCGGGATCGCGATGAACTTTATCGGCATCAACCCGGTCGACGCGCTCTTCGATACCGCGATCGTCAACGGGATCGTCGCGCCGCCGCTGCTGGTCTTGATCATGCTCGCGGCCCGAAACCCAAAAGTCATGGGCGAGCAGCGCATCGGGCCGGTACTCGCGGTCCTCGGCTGGCTCGCGACGATCGGTCTGTGGCTCGCGGCGGTGGGACTCGCTTACACCGCGATCGCAGGCGGCCGCGGGGGCTGAGCCGGAATCACTCCTCTCGGCCGGCTCTGACGTGCCTACGCAGCGGCACGCTCCGCACTCAGCCGCCCAGACCGAGGAAAGTGACGCCGAGCAGGATCAGTGACAGCGCCCCGATGAACACGGTCGTACCCCACGCCAGCACGTTATAGACGGGACCATTGACGTGCTCGCCCATGAGCGAGCGGTCGTTCACGAGCCGCAAGATGAAGATGAGGATCACCGGAAGCAGGAATCCGTTCAGGACCTGCGCGCCGACGATGAGCGGGATGAGCGGGACGGGCAGCAGGGTGATCGCGGCCCCCATCACCACCAGGAACGCGATGATCGAGTAGAACTGGTGAGCGTCGGAGAACCGCGTGCCCAGCCGACGCTCCCAACCGAGCGCCCCGCAGATCGTGTACGAAGTCGCAAGCGGCAAGACCGCGGCCGCGAGCACGGACGCGCCGAAAAGGCCGATCGCGAACAGCAGACCGGCGCGCTCCCCGGCGAGGGGGGTGAGGGCGCGCGCGGCGTCGGCGGCGGTCTGGACGGTGATGCCTTGGGGGTAGAGGGTCGTCGCGGTCACGACGATGATGAAATACGCCACGAGGTTCGAGAAGACCGCGCCGATGTAGGCGTCCGCGCGGGCCGCCCCGAGCTCCTGGACGGTGACGCCCTTGTCCACGGTCGCCGATTGCGCGAACAGCTGCATGTACGGCGTGATCGTCGTTCCGACCGTCGCCACGAACAGGAAGAGGTAGGGTCCCTCGAGACGGAACGACGGGAGCGCCGTCTCTCTGAGCACCTCGCCCCACGGGGGACCGGCGAGGAACGCGGTGACGGGGTACGCCAGGAAGACCAGAGAGATGGCGAGGAAAGCGCGCTCGGCGACGCGGTAGCTTCCGCGAGCGACGAGCCACAGGACGAAGCCCGCCACGGCGATGACCGTCACGATGCGCTGCACTCCGAGGAGCTCGAGCGCGGCTGCCGCGCCCGCGAACTCGCTGACGACGACCCCGCCGTTCGCGACAAGGACGGTCAACATCGCGACGAGCGTCCAGCGGATGCCAAAGCGCTCGCGAATGAGCTCAGCGAGCCCCTTCCCGGTCACCGCGCCCATCCGGGCGCACATCTCTTGGACGATCCCGAGCGACAGTGTGATCACGACCATCATCCAGAGGAGCGAATACCCGTACGCCGCCCCGACGCTCGAGTACGTCGCGATGCCACCAGCATCGTTTCCCGCCTGCGCGGTGACGATGCCGGGGCCGACGATCACGAGGAACCGAAGGAGGCGGCGCTTGATGGTCCCTGTTCTGAGGCGATCGACCGTGGCGATCACCTAGCGATCGACCGAAGCGACCTCTTCTTCCAGCCGCGCGGGAGCATGAGCTCGACGACGTCGTCGACGGTCACCGTGCCGAGGAGCTTGCGCCGCGCGTCCACGACGGGGAGCGCCAGCAGGTCGTACTTCGCGATGAGCGACGCGACCTCCTCCTTTGGGGTCTCGGCCTCGACCTTGAGCACGTGGGGATCCATCGCGGCGGTCAGCTTCGTCTCCGGGGGCGCTACCACGAGGTCGCGCAGCGAGATCACGCCCTCGAGCCGGCCCTCGTCGTCCACGACGTAGAGGTAATAGGTGAGCTGCGGATCGGGCTTGCGCACGCGGAGCTCGTCGATCGCCTGCGCCGCGGTGAGCCCGCCGGCGAGCGCGACGTAGTCGGTCGTCATGATCCCGCCGGCTGAGTCCTCGGCGTAGGTGAGGAGCTCCTCGACGTCCTGCTTCTCCTCCTTCTCCATGAGCTCGACGAGCTCCTCGCGACGCTCCTCGGGGAGGTCCTGGAGGAGGTCGGCGGCCTCGTCGGGGTCCATCTCCTCGAGGATGTCGGCGGCGCGCTCCTCGTCGAGGTCGCTGACGATCGCCGCCTGCATCTCCGGCTCGACCTCGGCGAGCGCCTCGGCCGCGGTCTCGGCGTCGAGCTGCTCGAAGACGGCCACCCGCTCGTCCGCGGTCATCTCCTCGACGATGTCGGCGATGTCGGCGGGGTGCAGGAGCGCAAGCTTCGCGTGCGGCACCGTGAGACGGACCGCTGCGTCGGCCGATTGCAGGGGTTCGACGAGGTGCCACGGGATGATCCCGCGCGGCAGTTTCCGGCCGACGATCCCGGCGGCGCGCTCGGCCAGACGCTCCGCGCCGATCCGCCGGAAGATCCCGCGCATCCCGACGTCCGCGCCGACCAGCCGCAGCTGGCCTTCGACCTCCGAGAGCTGGAGGTCGTTCACCCGCACGACCTTCGCGCCGTGCGTATCGACGATCTGCTTGTCGAGAAGGTCGCGCGCGAGGCGGAGGGCCTCGGCCGGCAGCTGCTGGTCGGGCGTGTTCGCGAGGCGCGAGCGCAGCCGGAAGTGCCCGATCTCGGGGGCGAGGTCGGCCCAGCGCAGCACCTTCTCGCCGTTCCGCGTCGCGAGGATCGCCCACTGGGCCGCGGGGAACTGGCCCTGCGGGACCACCGCGACGTCCGCGAGCTTCCCCACCTCGTCGCCGTTCGGTTCGATCACCGTCCGGTGCTGGATCTCGGACAGATACGGCATTGCGCGCGCAAGGTTAAACGCTGACTAGGGGGTGCGGGGGCCCAGGGGCAGGGGCCCCTGTCAGCGAAGCGTGCCCGCGATGAGCAAGTACAATCGACATATCCCAGGCGCCCATTCCCGCGGGCGTACCCTCATGCGTTGGAGGCACCAGTGACACGGGTCCCTGATCAAGGTCTTCGCGTTCGCGCCCTGGCCGACCAGGCCACCGCCGCAGCCCTCGAGGCCGATTGGCCCCGCGCCGTCGAGCTGAACGCCAAGATCATCGAGGCGGCGCCCGACGACCTCGAGGCCCGGAACCGCCTCGGCCGCGCCCTCGTCGAGCAGGGCAAGCTCGAGGATGCGAAGGTGTCCTTCGCCGAGGTCCTGAAGACCGAGCCCTACAACTCGATCGCTCTGCGCGGCCAGGCCCGCGTCATCGCCCTCCTCGAGCACAAAGGCAAGCCGAACACGACGACGACCAGGACGCAGCCCCGGCTCTTCATCGAGGACATGGGGAAGACCGGGATCCTCAGGCTCATGAACCCCGCCCCGGCGCACGTCCTCGCGAAGTACAGCCCGGGCGCCGAGTGCGAGCTCCGCGAGCAGGAAGGCCTCCTCGCCGTCCACGCGCGCGACGGCGAGCTCCTCGGCTTCCTCGAGCCGAAGGTCGGGCGGCGCCTCATCGACCTCCTCCGCACGGGGAATCAGTACGTCGCCGCGATCGTGAGCACCGATCCGCAGAGCGCGCGCATCGCGATTCGCGAAGTGCTCCAGAGCACCGAGAACGCGAGCCGGATCTCGTTCCCAGGCCACCACCGTCCCGCGGAGACAAAGGAGCGGGCGTACGTGCGCGGGACGTTCTTCCGCTACGGCCGGGACACCGACGAAGAGGTCGAGTCCGAAGAGGCCGAAGAGGCGGAGGAAGAGACGCCCGCCGCCGACGAGGTGCTCGACGAGTCCGACTCCCACGACGAGCCGATCGCCATCGAGGCCGAGGAGGACGAGGAGACGGAGGACGAAGCCGAAGAGTGATCGGTCGATGGGGGCTCCGCCCCCCTCGGACCCCCCGCACGCCCCCGGCCATCGCAATCCTCACGATCGCTGCGATCTTCCTCTTCGGCGCGTGCACTGAAGCTCCGCTGAAGGTCGCGCCGTCGCGCGACGCCGAGGCCGGCACGAAGCTCGCGCGCGACGCCGGCGCGATCCTCCTGCAGTTCGCCGCGTACGACTACGGGCTCGCCGGCGCGCTCTCGAGCGCGAAGGCGCGGACCGTCACCCCCGCGCGCTACGGCGTCGTCGCGCGCGGCGCGGCGAACACGATCTCCGCGTATAGCGCCGGCGTCGTCGGGGCGGCGGTGGACCGCGCCGGCCCGATCCGCGACAAGCTCGTCACCCTCGCCGACGGCCTCACCGACCTCGGCCGAGACGCGCAGTCGTACGCCGACGCCGTCGACCCCGCCGCGTTCGCGCGGGTCATCAGCCACGTCACCGCCGGCTGGCAGCGATTGCGCGATCTGTCGACCGCGCTTCCTCGTGACGACGTCCTCGAGAGCGCGATCGCTCGGGGCACGTCGTTCGTGGTCACCGCGAGCGCGGCGACGAAGCACACCGTCACCGTCGGTCCGTACACGACCGTCGCGGACGCGGAACAGGCGCTCAAGGCCATTGGCTCCCCTCAGAACGCCGCCCTCACGCGGACCGCGCCGTTCGTCGTGCGTCTCGGCCCGTACCCCGACGCAGACGCCGCGGCCCAAGTCGTCGCGAAGCTCGCGAGCCAGGGGATCGTGAGCCTTGTGAGCCAGGACCAGTCGTACACGTTCGCGCGGAGCGGACCCGTCCCGGACGCCGAGCTGTGGCGAGAGCCCTCCCGGGTCCTTGAAAGCGCCCCGGCGGCGCGCCGGATCGCCCTGTCGGACGACGGTACGTGGATCCTCACCGGCTCGGACGGCGGGCAGGCCGCGCTGTTCGATCCCGCCGACACGCTGCGCGCGCTGCCGCAGTCCTTTGCCGGGATGAGCGCGCTCGCCTTCTCGGACGACGCTCGGTTCTTCGCGCTCGGCGGCCAGACGCTCACGTTCCTGACGGCGCCCGCCGGGCAGGTCGTCGGCACGCCGATGCGCTTCAACAACGTGGCGACGCAGCTCCTGTTCGTGCCGACCACGCGGCTCTTCGTCGCGACCTCAAAAGGACCGACGGGCGAGCCCTCCGGCGGCGCCGGGGTGATCGGCGGCCGCGCCCCGGACGGCGTGCCGCTCGGCGACCCCTTCCCGATCGTCACGCCCGCGGCGGGCGCGCAGGTCGCGGTGACCGACGCCGGCGACGTCCTTGTCGGCACGACGAGCGGCGGCGGCTACGACGTCGAGATCTTCCGGCCCGGCCGCGACGGCGCGCTGCGCGCGCTGGCGCGGATCCCCGGGGCCGGGAGAGCGCTCACGGTCGATCGCGCCGGGAAGACGGTCGCCGCGATCACCGACCAGGGCACCTATCGCGTCTCGCTCGCCGACGCGAAGACGGTGACGCGGCTCGCGTCGCCGGTCCGCGAGATCGCGTTCGGCACCGACGCGACGCTGTACCTCCTCGATCAGACCTCGCTCACGTCGTTCGCGCCCGACGGCTCGCGCCGCTGGACGACGACGTTCACGGACGGCCGGCGGCTCGCGGTCGGTCGCCGGGCGGTCGTGGTCGACGGGGTCGACCGGCTCATCGCGATCGCGCCTTCGGACGGAGCGATAGAGGAGCTCGGCGCGGGCGGCACCGTGCAGGACGTCGTCGTCTCGCGCGACGGGAAGACCGTCGGCGTGGTCGTGGACGCGAGGAGGGCCGTACTCTTCACGTTGCCTTGAGCCAGGGTGAGCGCGTCCGGTCCATCGTCCCGCTGGACACGCTCCCGCTCCCGCGGCCTCTCGACCGCTTCGGCACCGCCTTCCCCTCGGCGCTCGCAGCGCTCTACGCGTCCGCGTACTCGCCGCGTCGGGGGATCGTCCTCGACCCGCTCGGGCATCCGTGGTCGGCGGCCGACGCCGCGGAGGCCGCCGACCGGCGCGGCATCGCGCGCTCGCGGGAGCGTCTCGGCGAATGGGCGCGCCTGGTCGTCGCGACGGCTCCGCGCGGCGACGAGATCCTCGCTGCGCTCGACCGCGTCGGCGAGAGCGCGCTCGTCGGCACGCCGCATCGCGTCGGGATGCGTGAGCTCTACGGTTCGACCTGCGCCACGTGCCGCGGCCCGGTCATCGTCGAGGCGTTCCTGTGGGACCGCGACGCCCAAGCGCCGACGAAGAAGGCGTTCCGCTGCGGGATCTGCGCGCGCGACGGCCGCGCCCTGCTGATCGAGGCCACGACCGATGCCGACGCGGAGTCGGCGCGCCGATGCGAGGCCCGCGGGATGGCGTACTGGCAGCTCGTCGAGCGCTTCGGCCCCGACCCCGCGGCGCAGGCCCTCGGCGAGAGCGTCGCCGCGCTCTACACGCCGCGCAACCTCACCGCCCTCATGGCGACGCTGCGCGCGATCGAGACAACAGTTGAGGGGGGCAGCGCCCCCCTCAGACCCCCCGGAGTGTCGGACTTCCTCAAGCTCTGCTTCATCGAGGTGCTCCTGGGCGGCAGCCGGCTGAACGCGCTCGCCGGGCACGGCTCTCCGCTCCGCCTCGAGAAGGGGCGCGCGCGCCGATCGCACGCCGCCCAGTCGCGCGAGATCAACGTGTGGCTCGAGTTCGAGCGCACGGTCCGCGAGCTCGTCGCATGGCTCGCGCACCACACGCCGCCCGCGCGCGCTCGCGCCGGCACCATCGCGCTCGACGCGGGCGACGCCGACCTCGTCCTCTGCCAGGCGCCCGTCGAAGACGTGCTCGGCGGATGGGCCGCCGTCGCCAGCATCGTCCTTCTCGGGGGCCGGGGGGTGAAGCCCCCCGACTCTGGCGAGGGACGCGTCGTTGCGCGCGAGCGCCTGCTCCGCACGATGCGCGCCGCGCTCATCGACGGGCACCGCGGCTCGCGTCCCGAGGCGCCCGCGGTCGTGTACGTCCCGCATGCCGATCTGGCGAGCGTCGCCGCGGTCGTCCTCGCCGCGGCCGGCGCGGGTTACCGCCTCCGCGGCATCGTCTACCAGCGCGACGCACTCGCGACGGTGGGCGGGGGAAGCGGCGCCGCGGCGCTCTGCGACTTCGACCGCGACGTCCCGCTCTTGCGCGATCAGCCCGCGGCGGACGCGGCCGCGATCGAGGACGCGATCCGCGCCGGGGTGCGCGACGCGATCGTGACGCGCGGCGAGCCCGCGGGCACCGACATCGCCGGGGTCGCGGCGCTCGAGTCCCTTGGCGCCCGGCGCCTGCTCGCGCCGCTCGCGCTCGCGCGGGCGAGCGGCGTCTCGGAGCTCGAGCAGTTCCTCGATCACTTCCGTTCGGCGCTCGCCGACGGCCGTCGTTCCGGCATCACACGCCTGACGCTCGACGGCGCGAACGCGGAGCACCGTGCCGAGACGACGCTCTACGCGCTCGCGGAGCCGGTCGACACGACGCCGCTCGACGATCGCGTCGAGTGGGCGGTCTGGGGGCTTCTCTCGTCGGCGCGCGACGTCGAGACGCGCGCGCTCCTCCGCCGGAGCTACGGGCTGTTTCGCGGCATCGAGACGCCCGACCGCGAGCTCGTCGAGCGGTGCATCGCCGCCTACGGTCGCCAGGGCGACGACGGACGGTGGCGCCTGCGCGACGAGGACGGCCTGGTGCGCCGGCAGGCCGACCAGACGCTCCTCGCCGCGCAGCTCGTCGACGTCGGCCGGCGCCTCGGCTTCAAGGTCCACGTCGGGCGCGACCTCGAGCGGCGCGCGCTGCCCGCAGGCCTCGCCGATCGCGGCGCGGTCCTCGCCGATCTCCTCACCGAGGCCGAGCGCGCCGCCCGCGTCGCGCAGCTCACGCGCCAGACCGCCGACGCTCTGGAGTACGTGGACGTGCTGTGGCACGACCGCGGCCGCATGGTCTTCTGCTGGCAGCTCGAGTGGACGGCGCGGCTGCACCGCAGCGTGGCGGGTATCGGCGAATCCATCCCGGACGAGGACCGCGTCTTCCGCTTCCTCGCGATCGCGGACGAGCGCCGGCCCCTGGCCGAGGTCAAGCTGCGCCGTTCCCCGGCCCTCGCGGACCTCGTTCGACGGCGAGCCTGGCGCTTCGTAAAGTGGGGCCCGCTGCGGTCCTGGGCCACTCGCCCGGAGGCCGGCCTGGACGGCTTGGAAGCCGTTCTGGGCCTCGAACCTGCAGTGGAACAAATGGGCCAGCAGCTGGCGTTCAGGTGGTAGAGGAGGCGTGACCGAGATGGCAAAGCCGCAGGTGGTGAACGACCAGAGCTTCGAGCAGGACGTGCTCAAGTCGGATACGCCCGTGCTCGTGGACTTCTGGGCGACCTGGTGCGGCCCTTGCCGCATGGTCGGGCCGGTCCTCGAGGAGATCGCGAGCGAGCAGGGCGAGAAGATCAAGATCGCCAAGCTCGACGTCGATGCGAACCCCGTGACCGCGGGTCGCTTCGGCGTCCGCGCGATCCCGACGATGATCCTGTTCAAGAACGGTCGCGAGGCGCAGCGTCTCGTGGGCTACATGCCCAAGGAGCGTCTGCTGCAGCAGCTCCAGCCGCATCTCGGCCAGGCCGCCTAAGGCTTGGGGGCCCGCGTCGGCGGGCCACGAACGCGATGACCATCCAGGCGCGACCGCGGGGGTCGTTGTTCCACGCCGAAGGCGGCTGGTTCAGCGCGTACTGGCACTTCAGCTTCGACCAGTACTGGGACGAAGCGAACATGGGCTTCGGCGACCTTCGCGTGTTCAACGACGACACGCTCGTGCCGGGCGCCGCGTGGCCCATGCATCCCCACCGCGACATCGAGGGCATCACCTACGTCGCGGAGGGCACCTTCGAGCACGCCGACTCGCGCGGGAACGGCGGCATCCTGCCGCCCGGCTCGGTCCAGCGCGCGACGCTCGGCTCGGGGATGCAGCACTCCGAGCGCAACGGGTCGAAGATCGAGCCCATGCGGTTCATCCAGATGTGGATCATCCCGTCACGCCGCGGGCTCGAGCCGAGCATCGAGCAGCGCTCCTTCAGCGAGGAGTCGCGGCGCAACGTCTTGAAGGCGGTCCTCGTCCCGGCCGACGGCTACGGCGCCCCGGACGCGCCGCGCGCCACCGACGCCGTGACGGTCCACCAGGACGCCGCGGTGTACGCGGGCCTCCTCGACGCGGGCCGCACGGCGCGTCACCGCTTGCGGCGCGGCTTCGGCGCTTATCTCTTCGTCGTGCACGGCTCGCTCGCTGGTCCCGAGCTCGACGAGGGGGGCGCGGCGAAGATCCGCGACGAGGACGAGATCGCGATCGCGGCGGGGCCGGACGGCGCGGAGATCCTGCTCGTCGAGACGCGTCTGTAGCGCGACTCGCGACCGCGACCTACAGGAGTCCGAGCGCGCTCCAGTACGGAAGGCAGACCGCGAGACCGGCGAGCGCGATCGCGTCGTAGGCGAACGCCATCCGGCGTGCGTCGCCGTGCGTGTAGAGGCGGCCGTGGGTCGCGCCGTAGGCGACCAGGTACTCGGGTGACTGCGCGGGCACGTGCCAGCTGAGGCCGAGCGCGAGGATCGCGACGACCGCGAGCCACGGGTGCACGCCGACGGCGGTCGCGACCGGGATGAGCGCCAGGGACAGCAGGAGGATCGCCTGGTCGGCGGCGAGGAGCGACCGGGCGGCGATCGTGAGGACGCCCGCCAGGAGCACGAACGCCGGCCCGCCGATGCCCGCCTGAGCGAGTGCGAGGGCGGCGTTCTCGCCGACGATGCGGTCGAGCCGTAGCCCCTCCGCGATGTTCGCGACCGTGAGCGCGACCCCGTAGAAGACGAGGTAGTCCCAGTCGATCGTGCCGAGGTTCGACGCGCCGGTCACGACCATCATCGCGATGAACGCGGCGAGCGCGACGAGTCCGGGATGGATAAGGAGCCGCGGCGCGAGGATCCAGCCGACGATCATGAGCGCGACGATCGCGCAGAGCGCGAGCTCGCGCCGCGAGAGAGGCCCGAGGACCGCCTGCTGGAGCCGGAGCGGGCCACGCGAAGGACCCACGATCGCCTCCGAGCGGTGGAAGACGCGAAGCGCCCCGAAACACCCTGCGGCGAGGATCACGCCGAGCGGTGCGGCCGCCACGAACCACTGGAGCCAGGTGAAGCGATCCTGCGCCGCGAGCGGCATGAGGCTCCAGCCCAGCAGACAGACCGGGGAGCCGTTCAGGAACAGGAAGATGAACGGACCGGAGCCGATCCAGGCGGAGAGGCCGATGACGGCCGACGCCGGGCTTCGCTCGCGCAGCCGCAGCGCGTCGGCGACGCCTTCGGCGAGCGGGCCGGTGATCGCCGCGCGCGCGAGCGCGAGCGGCAGCAGCGGCGTGAGGATGATGCCGGTGCCGATGAACGCCGCCGACTGCCAGCCGACCCGCGCGGGCACCCGCTCGATGAGCAGGAGGCCGACGCGCAGGAGGAGACCCGATCGCGCGACCGCGCTCGCGATCCCGAGCACCGAGACGACGAAGACCCAGCTCATCGACGCGAAGCCCGTGAGGGTGGCGTACGGCGGCACGATGCCCGAGAGGATCCACGTGATGACGAGGCCCAGCGAGACGACGACGTTCGGCACCGGCTCGGTGACCCACAGGGTCACGGCGGCGAGGAGGAGGAGGGCGAATTTCCATTGCGCGAGGTCGACGAACGGCGTGAACGCCGCGACGATCAGCGCGCCCGCGAGGACGAGTCCGGCGACCTTCGCCGCGGGGCGGCGCCCCGGTCGCGCCGCCTGCGCGGGAATGCGCAGCGGGACCGGTTCGCCTTCGTCGCGCCCTACGCCCGCATCGCGCCGCTGCAGCCGCCGCGCGAGCGTCGCCGCGACCGCTTTCGCGGCGGGTGCGTCTCGATCGAGCAGCTCGAGGAACTGCTGGCGCTCGAGGCGGAGCACCTCGGCCGCGGTCTCGGCGCGGATCGTCGCGGTGCGCGGCTCGTCGACGAGGAGCGCGAGCTCGCCGACGTAGTGCCCGGGCCCGATCGTGTTCACGCGACGCTCGTCGCCGTCGCGGCCCACGTGCACGGAAAAGCGGCCGCGGACGACGATGAAGAGCGCGTCGGCGGCGTCGCCCTCGGCGCAGAGCAGCTCTCCCGCCGCGAAGGCGAGCGGCGTCATGTAAGCCGCGAGCCGGGCGAGCGCGACGCGGTCCAGACCGGACGCGAGATCGACGCTCCGAAGCCGTTCGCTCCGTTCGGTGTCTTCGCTGCGCATAGCGGCGGGATGGTAGAACCGAACCACGACGCGATACTTCGTCACGGGCGCGACCGGATTCCTTGGCGGACGGCTCGTTCGCCGTCTCCGCGACGCCGGCGATACGGTCGTCGCGCTCGTGCGCGACGTGGACCGCGCCACCGAGCTGCGCGCGCTCGGCGTGCGCTGCGAGCTGGGCGACGTCACGGACCGCGAGAGCGTCCGCCGCGCGATGGCCGGCGCCGAGCGCCTCTTCCACTGCGCCGCGTGGTACCGGATCGGCGCGCGCGGCCGCGATCAGGCCTACCGCATCAACGTTGACGGCACGCGGAACGTCCTCGAGGCCATGCGCGAGCTCGGCGTCGCGAAGGGCGTGTACACGAGCACGGTCGCGGTCTTCGGCGACACGCGCGGCCGCCTCGTCGACGAGACCTCTCGCGCGAGCGGCCCGTTCGCGAGCGAGTACGACCGGACGAAGCACCTCGCGACTACGAGGTCGCGGAGCCGCTCATGCGGAGCGGCCTGCCGCTCGTGATCGTCCAGCCCGGCGTCATCTACGGCGAGGGCGACCACAGCCCGATGCGTCCCGTCCTCGACGCCTACGTGCGTCGCCGCTTGCCCGCGGTCCCGGGCGGGAGCGCGTACTGCTGGGGTTATGTCGACGACACGGTCGACGGCCACGTCCGCGCGATGGAGCGCGGTCGCGCCGGCGATAGCTACGTCATCGCCGGTCCGCCGCACACGCTCGTTGAGGCGCTACGGATCGCCGAGCGGGTCTGCGGCATCCCCGCGCCGCGCCTGGCGGTGCCGCCGCCGCTGCTGCGCCTCGCCGCCAGCATGACGGCGGTGCTCGGTCAAGACGCGGAGAGCCTGCGCGTCCTCGCCGGCGTGACCTACCTCGCCTCGAGCGCGAAGGCGGAGCGGGAGCTGGGCTGGCGCGCGCGTCCGCTCGCGGATGGCTTCGCGCGGGTGCTGCCGACGCTGCTTCCCTGAGGCGCGGGCCGCCCTCGCGCTCGGAGGCTAACCGACCGCGAGCAGCTGCCTGGGGCCTTCGATCCCCTTCAGCTCGTGGGCGCCGCGATCGAGGAACACGAGGCCGGATCCGGCGACGAGGTCGCGTACCGTGCTCGAGACCAGGATCTCGTTCGCGCCCGCCTGGGCGGCGATGCGCGCCGCGGTGTGCACCGCGATGCCGCGCAGCGCGCCCTGGTCCCGCTCCACTTCGCCCGTGTGCACGCCCGCGCGCGCCTCGAGACCGAGCCCGCGGACGGCCCGCTCGATCGCGCCCGCGCACTTGACTGCGCGTCCCGGTCCGTCGAAGTGCGCGAGCAGCCCGTCGCCGGCCGTGTCGACCTCCACCCCGCCGTAGATCGCCAGCTCGCGGCGCGCCTCGGCGTAGTAGCGCGCGAGGAGGTCTCGCCAGGCGCCGTCGCCCAGCTGGGCCACGCGCTCAGTCGAGCGCACCAGATCGACGAACAGGATGGTCGCGAGGAAACGCTTGCTCGGGATCGTCTCGGTGACCTCGGTCACCCATTCCCTCAGGATCCTCATGATCTCGGGACCGCTCTCGCCCACGAGGTGACCCTCCCCCGGGACCTCGACGACCCGGGCGTCGGGTATGCGCGACGCGAGATCTTTGGCGCAACCGGGCGGCGTGAGCGGGTCGCCGACCTTGGCGATCACCAGGGTGGGCACCCGGATGCTGGGCAGGATGGGACGGACGTCGATGAGGTTGTTCATCCGCGAGAGCGCGACGCGCGCGGCCGGCGTCGCCGACATCCGCCGCAGGCGCTCGAAGTGCTCGATGAATTCCGCATCGTCGCGCAGCCCCGGCCCGAGCCACTTCCGCATGAAGTCGCTGGTGTAGTCCGTCTTGAAGCCGTCCGCGATCGTCCCCTGGAGGCTCGCCTCGGCCTCCTCGGCGGTGGGCCCCCACGGATAGTCGGGCGCGCGGGTCCAGCGCGGGCGCGTGCCGTAGAGGATCAGCGAGCGCGTTCGCTCTGGATACGTCGCCGCGAAGAGGCACGCCATGGAGCCGCCCTCCGAGACGCCGAAGATGTGGGCGCGCCCGCTCTGTGCGGCATCCATGACCGCGCGGATGTCGTCGATGCGCTCCTCGAGGGTCGGGATGCCCGCCGGCCGGTCCGACATGCCGGTGCCGCGCTTGTCGAAGAAGAGCACCCGCGCGAATTGCGCGGGCCCGTCGACGAGCCTGGCGAATTCCGGTATCTGCGGCCAGAGCTCCTGGTGCGAGAGGCTGCCGGGGCACCAGACCAGATCCGGCCCGCTGCCGCGGACCGTGTACGCGACGTGGACATCGCCGCTCTTCGCGTAGAGGACCGGGGGAGCCATGCGCCGAACAGACTAGACCCGCCCGTAGACTGCCCATCCAGGATCCTTTCCGAGAGTGCGGGGGCTCCGGTGAGCTCCTCGGTCTTCAAAACCGTTGACGGGGCGCTTGCGTTCCGTGGTGGGTTCGACTCCCATGCACTCTCGCAGAGCGGGACGTGACCGTGCTGCAACGCGCCTCATCGCGCGACCCCGCACACTGATTCCACCGCATGGCGACACAGAAGGAGCGCCTCGCTCCGGCCCTCGAGACGGAAGGCCTCGACGAGGCCGCCGCAGCCGAACCAGGACGCACCTCGGCGCTCGCGGCGCTCGAATACCGCGACTTCCGTCTCTTCTGGATCGGGCTCGTCGTCTCGAACATCGGGACGTGGATGCAGCAGTTCGGTCTCGGCTGGCTCGTCGTGCAGCTCGCGATCAAGGATGGCGTCCCGCACCTGGCTCCTTTCTATCTCGGACTCGTCGGCCTTTCGCGGGCGGTTCCAGGGCTCGCGTTCGGGCTCTTCGGCGGCGCCGTGGCCGACCGCGCGGACCGGCGGCGGCTGCTCCTCGTGACGCAGACGAGTGCCGCGATCGTCGCCGCGATCCTCGCCGCGCTCACGATCTCCGAGCACATCAACATCGTGGAGATCGTCCTGTTGAGCGCGATGAACTCGATCATCTTCTCGTTCGACGCGCCGAGCCGTCAGGCGATGGTCCCGCGCCTCGTCTCCGACCGCGAGCTCATGAGCGCCATCGGCCTCAACTCGGCCGCGTTCAACGGCGCCACGCTCGTCGGCCCGCTGCTCGGCGGCGTCCTCATCATCCCGTTCGGTGTCGGCGGGCTCATGCTCCTCAACGCCGTCTCGTATCTCGCGATCGTGGTCGCCCTCTTCCTGATGCGGCCGCAGCCCGTCGACGCAAGCGTTCGCCGTCCGCTGCTCGAATCGATCCGCGAGGGCCTCTCGTTCATCCGCGGCGATCCGGTCCTCCGCTGGGTCGTCGTGCTCAGCGTCGCGACCGCGCTCTTCACTCGGCCCTACATCCAGCTCCTGCCCGCGGAGGCGCAGTTCCTCGGCGTCGGCGCGCTCGAGCTCTCATTGCTGCTCGCGGCCTCGGGGGGCGGGGCGCTCGTCGGTGCCCTCATCACCGCGTCGCTCGGCGCCTGGCGGCGTCGCGGGGCGCTCCTCGTGGGCGCCGCCCTCGCGCACGGAGTACTTCTTATGTTCTTCGGCGCGCAGCATTCGGTCGTCGGCGCGATGGTCTTCGTGGGACTCACGAGCCTCGCGGTGATGGTCTACCTCGGGATGGCGAACACCCTTATGCAGACCCGGACGCCCGACGCGATCCGCGGGCGGGTCATGAGCGTGAACACGATGGTCTTCATGGGCTTCATGCCGCTCGGCCAGATGCTGCTCGGATCGGTGGGGACGTTCGCCGGCATCAACAACGCATTCCTCGCAGGCGGTGTCGTCGTGACGCTGCTCGCCGGCTACGCCGCGCTTCGCGTGACCGCGCTCCGGGAGGCCATGGCCGCGACGCGCCCGCACGCGGTCGCGCGCGGCGCAAGCTCCTAGAGCGAAGACCTCCGGCTGAGGCGTCGCAGCGCCGGCGAAGCCGCTTCCCTCGCGGTGGTCGGCTTGGGGGCAGCCTCGCCGCCCTTGCGCCCGGGCGACGGAGCGAGGCCCATGCGCTTGCCGTAGCAGTGGGCGCAGAGCATCTCCGCCTCACCCGCCAACTGGATGTACGCATCGTTCCCGCAATCGCTACAGCGACCGGGAGCCGTTCCGCCCATTTGGACGGGAGGGCTGCATGAATGCGGCCACGCTTTGTAACGCCTCCCTGCCCACGACGACTTGACAGTCCCTGTCGTGCCTCCATATTGTAGAACATCCGTTCTAACAGTCTGGATGGGGCCAGCCGCCCAGGCCACAGAACGGAGCGAAGCACAGGGGAGCGCCGTGGGATCGACCGGGCTGGCCAGGGCCATCGCGCGCATCGAAGGGCGGTACGGCACGCATGCACTCGCCCGCGGCGGCGCCAGCGAGCGTCACCGCGACGAGCTTGCGCTTCCGACCGGGACTTCGCTCGATCTCGTGACCGGCGGCGGCCTTGCCGCGGGTGAGCCGCTGGCGTTCGTCGGTCCGACGAGCGTGGGAAAGCTCTCGCTCGCGTTCCGGGTCGTCGCCACCGCGCAACGCACGGGCGGCATGGTCGCCTGGATCGACCCTTCTGCCTCGCTCGACCCGCTCGCCGCCGTTCGCTCCGGCGTCGATCTCGAGCGGCTCGTCGTCGTTCGCGCGCGATCCGCCGGCGCCGCGGCGCTTGCCGCGTCGGCGAGCCTGCGCAGCGAAGGCTTTCGCCTCGTCGTCGTCGACACCGGCCCTGCGTTCGCCGGGATCGGCAGCGACGAGCTCGCGCCGGTCCTTCCGAGCGTTCGCGGCTCGCCTGCGGCGCTCCTCGTGGTGAGCGAGGACCGCGGGCGTCGCGTGGCCATACCGACCTGCACGTTCGAGCGTGTGTCCTGGGAGCGACGGTTCGAGCGGACCGTGGGCTGGACGTTCGAAGTGGGGGGTCCGAGGGGGCACAGCCCCCTCGACAAGCGTGCGCTCTTCGCGGTGCCAGCGCTCGGTGCCGCGGCCACCGACCTCGGCAGGCGCGCCGGGCTCGCCGAAGCGGCTGCCTCGTGACGGGTCCGGTCACGCTCGCCGTCGTCGCGCGCGACGCGAGCGCGTCGCTCCACGAACGGCTCCTCGCCACGTTGCGCGGCGCATTGCCGCGGGTCGGAGTGCTCGCGCCCGGCGCGTTCGCCTGCGACCTCGTGGGGACGGATCGACTCCTCGGCGCACCGCCGGTGGTCGCGCGGCGGATCCTCGCGCGGTGCGAACGCGCGGGTGCGTTCGTCTCGATCGGGATCGCGCCAGCGCCGTTCGTCGCGCGCGTCCTCGCGGAGCGGACCCCGCCGGGCGAGCTCCGCGCGGTGAGCGACGGCCAGAGCTATCTCGCGCCGCTCTCGCTCGACACCGTGCCGCTCGAGGAGAAGGTCCGGGACGAGCTTGCGCTCCTCGGCCTGCGCACGATCGGCGATTTCGCGGCCCTGCCGCGCGCCGCGGTGTTCGACCGGTTCGGCAGCGCGGTCGCGCGGGCGCACGCCCTCGCGCGCGGCGAGTACGGCGACCTCGTCCGGGCCGATGCGCCGCCGCGGCGCATCCTCGTCCGTCGCGTGTGGGACGACGCCATCGTCTCGCGCGAGCAGCTCGTCTTCGCGCTCCGCGGCGCCGTCGACGAGGTCGAGGCGCTGCTCGCGACCGACGGCCTCGCCGCGCTGCGGCTCGACCTCCGTCTCGTACGCGAGGGCGCGGCGCCCCTGCGCATCGACCGCACGATCCTTCCGCCGGCGCGGGAGAGCGCGGCGCTCCTCCGCTCGCTGCGCTGGGCGCTCGAGGAGCGCGACGACCTCGGCCACGTGACGGGCTGCGCGCTCGGCGTCGTCGAAGCGGAGCCCGCGCGCGGCCGGCAGATCGGGCTCTTCGCCCCCGACGGCGCTCGCTGGGAGGAGGCGATCGCGACCGCGCGCTACCTGCGCGCGAAGCTCGGGGAGGGTGTGGTGCTCAGACCGCGGGTCGTCGACGCCGAGGCGAGGCTCCCCGAACGCGCGACCGAATGGGTGGAGGTGACGAGATGAGGCTCTTCGCGGAACCCCTTCCGGCGCGTCTGGTGTGGGACGAGGGCGATCTCGTGGGGCTGCTCGTCGCCGGCCAGCGGCACACGGTCGTGGAGACGATGCGGCGCTGGCGCGTCGAGGCCGACTGGTGGAAGGACGGCGTCGCGCGCGACTACCTCACGCTCCGCACGGCCGACGGCCTCGTGTGCGACGTGTACGGCGATCGGCGGACCGGCGCCTGGTGGCTGCAGCGGGTCATGGACTAACGCTCGCGGATCCGCTCGAAGCGGAACACGAACGCGGGACGCTGCGGGCCGATCCCGAGCCGTTTCGCCCAGCTCGATCTCGTCCTCGTGACCTCCGCGGCCGTCGCCGGGCGTCGTTCGCAGAGCACGAGGCAGTGCCGCTCGAACGCGTCCACGGCGACGTCGCTCGCCTGCAGGACGAGCTCGAGCCGGCCGCCGGTGCGCAGCAGGTGCGCCAGCGGTGCGAGCACCGCCTCGTCGCCGCAGGTCACACCCCGCAGCAGCGACCCCCAGGGGAAGTGGATCGTCGCCTCATCGGCGATCCCGCCGAGCAGTTCGGGGAGCCGCTCGACGGAGGAGACCACGAACAGGACGTTCGGCACGCCGCGTCGCCGGGCCAGGCGCGCACCATCGACGAGCCTGTCGGTGCTCGCGTCGAGCGCGATGGCGAGCGTGTTCGGGTCGGTGCGGGCGAGCTCGAGCGCGAAGCGGCCGTCGCCCGCGCCGACGTCGACGACCGCGCGGGCGTGCGCCCGCGTCAGCCGGCGGAACTAACCGACGTCCGCCTCGACGAGCCTTCGTCCGTACAGCGTTCGCATGGCCGGGATAGTACGCGGCCGACGGCGACAGCCGAACAGGCGCACCGTGGCCATGAGGGTCATCGATTGGGACTTCCTTCCCACTCGCGTTGTCGCACGCGCTCGGGCAGCGTTCCGCAGACATGCGCCGCCTCACGGTCCCCGTCTGTATCACCCTCGTGCTCGCGCTCGCCGTCGCGATACCCGGGCCCGCGCGCGCCGCGACGATCAGGGCGAAGTGGCCTGTGCTGCGGGCGCCCCTCGGCCTGGCTACGGATCCCGCGACCGGGAAGGTCTACGTGTCGAACAGCGAGACCGTCGCGCCGGACGGCACGGGACGTGTTTCGGTCGTGGATCCGGCGACCGGCCTGGTTGCGAGCATCACGACAACCCTCAGCGCCAACTTCGTGCTCGCTGATCCGAGCGCGCGGCGACTGTATTCGTCGAACTCGACCCATAGCGGTGACAAGGTCTCGCTTGACGTCTTCGATCTGGATACGGGCGCGATGCTCGCGAGCCTCGCTGTGGGAGGGATCGGTCTCGCGCTTGACTCCGCCGCCGGCCGCCTCTACGTCGGAGGGCGGTCGCTCGCGGTCGTCGACACGAGCACGCTCACGGTCGTCGCGACGAAGCCCGGCCCCCTCAACGGGGCCTGGTTCGATGTCGCCGTGGATCCCGGACGGCACCATCTCTATCTGACGACGGCGGACGAAACCCGACCGGTGCTGGTCGTTGCCGACGACCGTGACCTGTCGACGCTCGCGGAGGTGCCTTTCGCGACCGCACTCCGCTTC
>Ga0209689_1000255_pt1 | contig 34326 bp, 29 predicted proteins | sample GraSoiAngelo_149_FD_187119 | JGI IMG/M metagenome (GOLD analysis project Ga0209689, IMG submission 187119) | Grasslands soil microbial communities from the Angelo Coastal Reserve, California, USA - 14_1009_09_30cm (SPAdes) (version 2) | ecosystem: Environmental > Terrestrial > Soil > Grasslands ... | reverse complement strand
GCGCTCCGCCTCGATGGCGAAGTCGATCATCATGATGGCGTTCTTCTTCACGATGCCGATGAGGAGGATGATTCCGATCAGCGCGATGATGCTGAACTCGGTGTTCACCGCCAGCAGCGCGAGCAGCGCGCCGACGCCCGCGGAGGGCAGGGTGGAGAGGATGGTGATCGGGTGCACGTAGCTCTCGTAGAGGACGCCCAGCACGATGTAGACCGCCACCAGTGCGAACGCGATCAGGAACGGCTCGCTCGCCAGCGATTGCTGGAATGCCTGCGCCGTTCCCTGGAACGATCCACGTGCGCTTGCCGGAAGGCCGATGTCCCTGGTGGCTCGATCGATGGCGGTCACTGCCTGCCCCAGCGCGGCGTCTGGAGCGAGGTTGAACGAGATCGTCACGGCGGGAAACTGTCCCTGGTGGTTGACGCTGAGCGCCGTCGGCGCCTGGGTGACCTTGGCGAGGGCGCTGAGCGGCACCTGCGCGCCCGAAGGCGTGCGCACGTACAGCATCTGCACCTGCGACGGATTCATCTGGAACTCCGGTTTCACCTCCAGCACGACGCGGTACTGGTTCAGCTGCGTGTACATGGTGGCGACCTGGCGCTGGCCGAAGGCGTCGTAGAGGGTGTCGTCGATCGCCTGAGGCGTGATGCCGAGCCGCGCCGCGGTGTCCCGATCCACCGTGACGTCCAGGCGGAGCCCGTTCGTTTGCTGATCGGTATTCACGTCGCGCAACTGCGGGAGGGAGCGCAGTTTCTCCAGGACCCGCGGCGCCCACTGCGTCAGCTCGTCGAGATTCGCGTCCACGACCGTGTACTGGTACTGCGCGCTGGAGAGCCGGCCGCCCAGGCGCACGTCCTGGACGTTCTGCAGGAAGAGGCTGATGCCCTGCACGCGCGCGAGCTTGGGCCGCAACTCGCCGAGCACCTGGTCGGCGGTGAGTTTGCGCACGCCCCATGGCTTCAGCTGGATGAAGAAGAAGCCGGTGTTTCCCTGTCCGATGAAGGAAACGAAGTGCTCGATGTTCGGATCCTGGGCGACCACCTCGTTGAGCGCCTCGGTCCGCGCTTTCATCGCCGGGAAGGAGATGTCCTGCGGCGCCTGCGAGCCCCCCGCCAGCGAGCCTGTGTCCTGCTGCGGAAAGAGGCCCTTGGGAATCACGACGTAGAGATAGACGGTGAAGGCGATGGTAGCGCCCGTGGCGGCGAGCATCAGCCACTCGTGCTCGAGCACCCAACGCAGCGTGCTGCCGTACGTGTCGCGCATCCAGTTGAAGGTGCGTTCCGAGGCCCGGTAGAGCCGGCCGTGCTTCAACTCGCGGTCGTGCTTCAGCATGCGCGAGGCCATCATCGGGGTGACCGTCAGGGACACGACTGCCGAGATGGCAATGGCGAACGACAGGGTCACCGCGAACTCCCGGAAGAGGCGGCCCACCAGCCCGCCCATCAATAGAATCGGGATGAAAACCGCGAGCAGCGAGACGGTGATCGACACGATGGTGAAGCCGATCTGCTTGGCTCCCTTGAAGGCCGCCTGCAGCGGCGCGTCGCCGGCCTCGATGAACCGGGAGACGTTCTCCGTGACCACGATGGCGTCGTCCACCACGAAGCCGGTGGAGATGGTCAGCGCCATCAGCGAGAGGTTGTCCAGGCTGTAGCCGCACAGGTACATCGCGCCGAAGGTGCCGATCAGGGAGAGCGGCACCGCCACGCTGGGGATGGCGGTTGCCCGCACGTTGCGGAGGAAGAGGAAGACCACCAGCACCACCAGCCCGATGCTGATGAGGAGGGTGCGCTCCACGTCGACGACGGAAGCGCGAATGGTGGTGCTGCGGTCCAGCGCGATGGTGACGTCGATGGCCGGATTGATCGAGCGCGTCAGCTCGGGGATCAGCGCCTTCACCCGGTCGATCACCTCGATGATGTTGGCGCCCGGCTGCCGGCGGATGATCACCGGGATGGCGCGCCGTCCGTCGACCCAGCCCGCCGCGCGCTGGTTCTCGACGTCGTCGGTGACGCGCGCCACGTCGGAGAGGCGCACCGGCGCGCCGTTGTTGTAGCCGATGATCAGCGGCCGGTATTGCGCCGCGGTGGTGAGCTGGTCGTTGGCGGCGATGCTGCGCGTCTGCAGCGCGCCGGAGAGCGAACCCTTGGGCGAGTTCGAAGTGGCGGTGGAGAGCGCCGTGCGCACGTCCTCCATCGACAGGCCCACGCCCGCGAGCGCGCCGGGGTCGACGGAAACGCGCACCGCCGGCTGTTGCCCGCCCCCGACCGTCACCTGGCCCACCCCGGACACCTGCGAGATCTTTTGCGCGAGGATGGTGTTCGCCGTATCGAACACCTGGGCCATCGGAAGCGTCGTGGACGTCAGCGCCACGATCAGGATCGGCGCGTCGGCGGGATTCGCCTTGCGGTAGTTGGGCCGGCTGGGCAGGTTCGACGGGAGATCGCCGGCGGAGGCGTTCATGGCCGCCTGCACGTCGCGCGCGGCCGAATCGACGTCGCGATCGAGATCGAACTGCAGCGTCAGCTGCGTCTGCCCCAGGGTGCTGGCCGAGGTGATCTCCGTGATCCCGGCGATGCGGCCGAAGCGGCGCTCGAGCGGTGTCGCCACCGCGGAGGCCATCGTTTCCGGGCTTCCCCCGGGCAGCCCGGCGTTGACGTTGATGGTGGGACTGTCGACGCGCGGCAGCGGCGCCACGGGAAGCTGCGTGTACGCCGCGCCGCCGGCGAGGACCACGGCGATGGCGAGCAGCGTGGTCGCCACCGGCCGCCGGATGAAGGGGGCGGAGACGTTCATGACGCGGGTGCCCCGGCCGGCATCGACTCTGCCGGCTTCCCCTTGCGGCCGCGGCCCAGCCACGCTCCCAGCCGTCCCATGTAGAGGTAGATGACCGGCGTCGTGTAGAGCGTCAGCACCTGCGAGATGAGCAGGCCGCCCACGATGGAGATGCCGAGCGGCCGCCGCAGCTCGCTGCCCGTCCCCGTGCCCAGGGCGAGGGGAATGCCTCCGAGCAGCGCCGCCATGGTGGTCATCATGATCGGCCGGAAGCGGAGCTGGCACGCCTGGTGGATCGCCTCCCGCGGCGTCAACCCCTGATCCCGCTCCGCCTCGAGCGCGAAGTCGATCATCATGATCGCGTTCTTCTTCACGATGCCGATCAGCAGGATGATTCCGATCAGGGCGATGATGGAGAAGTCGGTGCGGCAGACGATGAGCGCGAGCAGCGCGCCGACACCCGCGGAGGGCAGCGTGGAGAGGATGGTCACCGGGTGGATGTAGCTCTCGTACAGCACGCCGAGCACGATGTACACGGTCACCACCGCCGCCAGGATCAGGATCGGTTCGGACGCGAGCGATTGCTGGAAAGCCTGCGCGGTGCCGGCGAAATCCACTCGCACCCCGGGGGGAAGCCCGATCTGCGCCTCCGCCGCGCGGATCGCATCCACCGCCTCGCCCAGCGCGCTGCCTGGGGCGAGATTGAAGGAGATGGTGGCGGCGGGAAACTGGCCCTGGTGATTGATCGAGAGCGGGGAGGTGCCGGGCTCGAAATGCGCGAAGGCGCTGAGCGGCACCTGATCGCCCGTCTGCGACTTGAGATAGATCCGCCGCAACGCGGCCGGGTCTTGCTGGTCCCGCGGCTGCACCTCCAGGATCACGCGGTACTGGTTGAGCTGGGTGAAGATGGTGGAGACCTGCCGCTGACCGAAGGCGTCGTAGAGCGTGTCGTCGATGGTCTGCGGGAGGATCCCGAGGCGCGCGGCGCTGTCGCGATCGATGGTCAGCATCTCCTGCAAGCCGGAGGAGAGCAGGTCGCTGGTCACGTCGCGCAGCTGCGGCAGGGTCCGCAGCTTCTCCACCACCTTCGGGCCCCACTCGGTCAGCTCCTTCGCGTCGGCGTCCTCGAGCGTGTATTGGTATTGCGTGCGGCTGGTGCGGGTCTCGATCTGCAGATCCTGCACGGGCTGCAGGAAGAGCTGGATTCCCTCCACTTGCATCAGCCTGGACTGCAAGCGGGCGATGATCTCGCCGGCGTCCGCCTTGCGATCGCCATGGGGCTTGAGCGTGATGTTCAGGCGGCCGCTGTTGGTGGTGGGATTCGTCCCGTCGGCGCCGATGAAGGAAGCGACCGCGGCGACATCCGGGTCCTGCAGGACGGCGTCCGCGAGCGCACGCTGCCGGTCGATCATGCGGGTGAATGACGCGTCCGGCGATGCCTCCGAGATGCCGATGATCAGGCCGGTGTCCTGCTGGGGAAAGAAGCCCTTCGGAATCGCCAGCGCGAGCAGGAAGGTGAAGACGAGCGTGCCGATGGTGACGGCCAGCGTGAGCGCCTGGTGATCGAGCACCCACTTCAGCCCGCGGTCGTAGAGGCGCGCCAGCCTCTCCCACTGCCGCTCGGTGAAACGGGTGAAGCGCGTCTGTTTCTCCTCGGCGTGCGGCTTGAGCACGTGTGCGCACATCATGGCCGTCAACGTCAGGGAGAGGACGGCGGACACGCCGATGGCGACCGCGAGCGTGACCGCGAACTCGCGAAAGAGCCGGCCGATGATGCCGCCCATGAACAGGAGCGGGATGAGCACAGCGACCAGCGAGACCGTGAGGGACACGATGGTGAAGCCGATCTGCTTCGCGCCCTTCAACGCCGCCTCGAACGGCGAGTCGCCTTGCTCGATGAACCGGGCGATGTTCTCGATCATGACGATGGCGTCGTCCACCACGAAGCCGGTGGAGATGGTGAGCGCCATCAGCGAGAGGTTGTTGAGCGAGTAGCCGCAGAGATACATCACGCCGAACGTGCCGATCAGCGAGAGCGGGACCGCCACGCCGGGGATCAGCGTCGCGCGCAGCGAGCGGAGGAAGACGTAGATCACGGCGACGACCAGCAGGATGGTGAGCACGAGCGTGAACTGGACGTCGTTCACCGATGCGCGCACGGTCTCGGTGCGGTCGGCGAGGATGTTCACGTCGACACCCTGGGAGAGCGTGGCCTTGAGCTGTGGAAGGAGCGCCTTCACCCGGTCGGCGGTGTCGATCACGTTCGCGCCAGGCTGCCGCTGGACGTTGAGGATGATGGCCCGATCCCGGTTCGCCCAGCCGGCGAGCTGGGCGTTCTCCACCCCGTCCACCGCGTCGGCGACCTCGTCGAGCCGCACCGGCGCGCCGCTCTTGTAGGCGACGATCAGCGGCCGGAACGAGGCCGCCTTTCCCAGCTGGTCGTTGGTGGCGAGGATGAAATCCTGTCGCGGGCCGTCGAGGTTGCCCTTGGGCTGGTTGACGTTGCTCGCCGCCAGCGCCAGGCGCAGGTCCTCGAGCGTCAGGCCCGCGCCGGCGAGCGCGGCCGGGTCTGCTTGCACGCGCACGGCGGGCTTCTGCGCGCCGTTGATGGTCACCAGGCCCACGCCCGAGACCTGCGAGATCTTCTGGGCGAGGATGCTGTCCGCGGCGTCGTTCACCTGGTCGAGCGGCAGCGATTTCGAGGTCACCGACAGGGTGAGGACGGGCACGTCGGCCGGGTTGCTCTTCGAATACGTCGGCGGCGCCGGAAGCGTGCGCGGGAGCAGGTTGGAGGCGGCGTTGATGGCTGCCTGCACGTCCTGCTCGGCGGCGTCGATGTTCCGGTCCAGCTCGAACTGCAGCGTGACCTGGGAGGTGCCGAAGCTGGAGATCGACGTCATCTGCGAGAGGGCGGGCATCTGCCCGAACTGCCGCTCGAGGGGCGTGGTCACCGCTGATGCCATCGTGTCGGCGCTGGCGCCCGGCAGCAGCGTCGAGACCACGATGGTCGGGTAGTCCACCTGAGGCAGCGCGCTGACCGGCAGCTCCCGGTAGCCGATCAGACCCGCCAGGAGCAGGCCTACCGTGAGCAACGCCGTGCCCACCGGCCGCCGGATGAATGGCTCCGAGATGCTCACTGCCGCGGTCCTCGCTGGGTCCGCGGCGTGTCCGCGCGCGGGCCTTCGCCTTCGCGCTGGATCCGCGCCGGTTGACCCGCCTGCCGCGCCATCACCTTGGCGCCGGCCCGGAGCTGGTTCTGTCCGTCGACGACCACCTGCTCGCCTTCCGTCAGTCCCTTGGCCACGATGGTGACGTCGCCCTCGGTGCGGTCGATCTCGATGTTGCGCGGCTGCACCGTCTGGTCCTGCTGCACGACGTATGCGAAGAGCCCATCGGGCCCGCGCTGGGGCACCGTGGCAGCGACCACCAAGGCATCCTTGCGCGTGGTGAGCAGCAGCCGCGCTTTCACGAACTGGTTGGGCCAGAGGAGCTTCTGCGGGTTCGGAAACACCGCCTTCAGCCGCAAGGTCGCGGTGGCGGCGTTGATCTGGTTGTCGACCAGCGCCAGCTGACCGGTGGCGAGCTTTTGCGACCCGTCGCGGCTCCATGCCTCTACCGTCAGGGCGGCCGCCTGCAGCTCGCGCATCACGTCGGGCAGCTCGTCCTGAGGGAGGCTGAAGAGCAACGCGATCGGGTCGAGCTGCGTGATCACCACCAGGCCGTTCGCGTCGGAGGCGTGCACCAGGTTGCCGGGGTCGACCACCCGCATTCCGGTGACTCCGTCGATGGGGGAACGGATGCTGGCATAATCGAGATTGAGCTTCGCGGAGGCGATGGCCGCGGCGTCCACCTGCACCGCGCCTTCCAGCTGTCCGACCATCGCCGCTTGATCGTCGGCCTGCTGCTGCGGGATCAGCTTCTTCGCCGCAAGCTGGCGGTAGCGGTCGAGGTTCACCTTCGCCGCCTCGAGCTGCGCCTTGTCGCGCGCCAGCGCGCCCTGCGCCTGCGCGAGTTGGTTCTGGAAGGGCCGCGGGTCGATGCGCGCGAGCAGGTCCCCTTTCTTCACCTGCTGTCCCTCGCGGAAGAGCACCTGGTCGAGGCGCCCGTCCACCTGCGAGCGGACGGTCACCGTGTAGAAGGCGCTCACGTTGCCGAGCCCGTCCAGGTAGATGGGAACGTCGCGGCGCTGGACCGGCGCCACGATCACGGGGATGGCGCGTGCCGCCGCCTGGGCTGCCTGCTCGCGCTGGGCGCCCGCCTGCTTCTTCGCGCTGCTGCGGCGGTAGACGAAGAAGCCTGCCGCGGCGATCACCACCACCGCGACTGCGATCAGGACGGTCCTGCGCTCGCGCATCGTTGCGCTCCTATAGCCGGCCCAGCGCGCGCAGAAGCTGCGCGCGCGCGGTGGAGAGTTGATCGTTCGCCTGCACGACCTGAGCGGCCGCCTGCGTGAGCGCCACCTGCGCGTCGCCCAGCTCGATCGCGCTGCCGACGCCGACCTGGTATCGCTCCTCCGCGAGGCGCAGGCGCTCCTGCGCGTTGACGAGCGCCTCCTGCGTCGCGCTCAGCGATTCCTTCGCGGCGCGGACAGCCAGACGAGCGCCGTCGACGTCGGAGCGGATCTGCAGCCGCTGCAGATCGAGCTGGGCCACCGCGGCGATCACGTTCGCCTCCGCCTCGCTCACCAGCCCCTTCGTCAGGCCGCCCTGGAAGATGTTCCAGCTCAGCGACAGCCCGGCGGCCGCGTTCCAACCCAGGTTGTTCAGGCGGTCGCCGCCCTGCTGGAACCCGAGGGTCGCCGCGAGCGACGGCGCATATTGGCCCTGGAACGAGCGCATGGTGAGCTGTTCGGCCCTGATCTGATCCTCCAGGGATTGCACTTCCGGCCGGGCGCGACTTGCTTCCTCGAGCAAAACATCGAGCTCGGCGTCCTCGCCCGCCACCGGTGGCTGCGCCGTGTCTTCGACGTCGTAGTCGGTCGGTCCCTGCACGCCCATGGCGGAGTTCAGGTTCAGCTTCGACGTCTGGTACGCGTTGTCCGCGTTGATCAGCATCACGCGGGCGTTGGCGGTGTCGGTGCGGGCTTGGACGAGATCGATCTCCGCCCGCGTCCCCGCCTGCACGAATCCCTCGATCTGCTGCAGGTGCCGCGTCAGGTTGTCGAGGTTCTCGCGCGCCACCTGCACCAGCGCCCGGTTCGCGCGCGCGGTGAAGTATGCTGACCGCACGTTGAAGTCCACCTGCAGCGCGGTGGCGCGCTCGGTGGCTTCTTGCGCCTCCGCCTGGGCCCGCGCCGCGCGCCAGCGGTTCGGCTGCGAGCCGAAGTCGAAGACGAGCTGGGACACGTTGATGCTGTCGGAGTACGAGTTGAACGTGTCGAACTTCGAGTGCGCGGCACCGAGCGTCCCGGCGAAGCCCACGCTGGGCTGGCCCGGCCTGGTGATGGCATTCGCCGTGGTGCGCTGGTACCCGGCCGTGGCGGTCAGTTGTGGCAAGAGCGGCGCGAGCGCCTGGCTGACGCGGGCGCCGGCCGCGGCCGTGTTCGCTCGCGCCTGCCGCAGCTGTGGCTGATGCTCGCGCGCGGACTGGACGGCTTCGTCCAACGTGACGATCTGCGCCGCCGCTAGAAGAGCGAACGCGGCGCTCATCATGGCGCGCCTCCAGCGTGGACCTGGTGGCCGCTGGCCGCTTCGCCGGTGAGCAGCTGCACGTTCGCGATCACCTTCCGCAGCGAAGCGCGCAGAGCCTGCTGCTCCCGGCGGGACATTCCGCGCACGAGCGAGCTGCGGACCGCGGCGGCGTGCAGCGCGATCCGCTCCGACAACCTCGCTCCCGCCGGAGTGAGCAACACGCGCAACGCTCGCCGGTCCCGATCGTCCTCCGCCGTCCGCACCAGGCCGCGCCGCGCCAGTCCCTCCGCGACCCGCGAGGCCGTGGGCGCATCCATCCCCTGCTTCCGTGCGATCTCACCGAGCGAAGCTCCGGCGAGCTCACGCGCAGCGTTCAGGAACCAGAACTGCTGCGCGGTCAACCCCAGCGTGCGGGAATGCTGTTGCACGGCCAGCTTCACGCTGCGCTGCGCCACGCCGATGAGCAGGCCTACGTATTCTTGCTCGCGCAACATTTGCTGCGGCAACTAATTGCCGGGCGGGCGCACCGTCAAGGGCAAGGGTCGCAGAGAAACAAATCGAGACAAAAGGCGGTTCTGTTACAAGCATCCGATGGCCGACGCGAAGGTGCCCTTCTGGCAGCGGGCGACGGGTCCACTGCGGCGGCAAGCGGCGCGATTTCCGTTCGAGCGGGCGATCCTGATGGGGCTCGCCGCCGTGGTGGGACTGTACGGAGGCATCGCCGCCGGGCTGTTCGCCACCGCCATCCGCTTCGTGCAACTGGTGGTGTTTCGCGGCGCGGAAGTGGCGTCGTCTCTCTTCGGCAACGGTCGCGTCGCCTGGCTGCGCCTGTTCCGGACCCGGCTCGGCGCCGCGCACTGGCACCTCGAGTTCGTTGCGCTGGCCGCCCTGCTCCTCATCGCGGCAGCCGCGCTCGACGCGGTCGGCGCGAAGCGGTTGCCCATGTTCGAGGTGCATCGGATCCGCGCCGTCGCGCTGGCCGCGGCCCTGGGCCTGTCGCTGTACTACCCGTTGCTCCTGATGCGGACCTTCAACGGTACTTTTCACGAGACGGCGGGCGGGCTCTACGCGATGCTCCTGCAGGCGCCGCGCTGGACGTGGGTGCTCGGTCCCGCGGCCGGCGCGTTGCTGGCTGCGCTGATCGTCCGCCTCAGCCCAGAGAGCGGTGGTCATGGCGTGGTGGAGGTGATCGAGGCAGTCCACAAGCGCGCTCCGATCAAGGGCCGGGTCGCGCTCTGGAAATCGCTCGCCGCCGGCCTCGTCATCGGATCGGGTGGAAGCGCCGGACGGGAAGGCCCCGTGGTCCACCTCGGCGGCGCCGTCGCATCGTCGCTCTCGCGGTTTCTCGCCTTGCCGAGAAGCGAGACTTCGATTCTCCTCGGCGCGGGAGCAGGCGCGGGAATCGCCGCGTCGTTCCAGGCGCCTCTCGCCGGATCGCTGTTCGCGCTGGAGATCGTCCTGGCGGACTTCGACGTGCGGCGCTTCGCCCCGGTGGTCCTCGCCTGCGTCACGGCGGTCGCCACCTCGCGCGCGCTCCTCGGCGGCGGCAGCGAGCTTCGTCCGGTCGCGTGGTCCTTGAAGCATCCGTCGGAGATCGCCGTCTACCTGCTCCTCGGCGTGGTGGCCGGGCTCTGCGGGCTCATCTACATCCGCGTGATCCACGGCGCCGAGGAGCGGCTCGGTCGCGTCCCGCTCCGTCCCGAGCTGCGCGCCGCGCTCGGTGGGTTGCTGGTCGGCGGCGTGGGGCTCCTGGCGCCTCGCGTGCTCGGCACCGGCATCGAGACCATGAACGCCGCCCTGGCGGGTAAGCTCGCGTTCGGGGCGCTGGTTCTCGCCCTCGGATGCAAGCTGATCGCCACCTCGTTCACGCTCGGATCCGGCTCGCCTGGCGGGAGCTTCTTTCCCGCCGTCTTCATCGGCGCCATGCTCGGCGGCGCATTCGGTCAGCTCGCGCACGCAGCGCTGCCCGGCATCGCCTCTTCGCCGGGAGCCTACGCCGCGGTGGGCATGGGCGCCGTCGTAGCCGGCGCGACGCTCGCGCCGTTGACCGGCGTCCTCATGATGTTCGAGCTGACCGGGAGCTACCAGATCGTCTTGCCGCTGCTCGTCGCCTGCGGCATCGCGGCGGCCGTCGTCCAGGGAATCCTGGGCGGATCCATCTACACCATCGGCGCGCGCCGGCGAGGCGTGCAGGTTTCGCGCGGCGGCGCGGCGTTGAGCGATCTCTCCGTCGCCCAGGCGCTCGATCCCGTTCTTCCTCTGCCTGCGGACCTTCCTTACGAGGACCTGGTCAGGATCGTCGGGCCCACGCATCACGCCGCCTTTCCGGTGATGGACGGAACGGCTCTCGCCGGAATCGTGTCGGTGCGGGAGATCCGCCAGGCCTTGCTCAATCCCACGGTCGACCGGACTTCCATCGCCCGGTCGTTCGCGCACCACGCGGAAACGCTGCTGCCGGACGACGACCTGGGGACCGCCGTGCAGCGACTTTCCCAGGCGGGTGTGGCAGAGGCCGTAGTGGTGGACGGGGAAGGAAGGCCGATCGGCGTCGTGACCCGCGAGGCGATCCTCGAGACCTGGCGGCGCGCGACCCTGCCGGGCTGACCATCAGTCGCGCCCGGATCTAAGATGCACCCATGGACACCTCGCAGCGGTTCAACATCGGAGCCGAGCTGATCGAGCGGAATCTGCGGGCAGGACGGGGCGACGCGCCCGCCATCCTTTCCGGCGGCAAGATCCTCAGCTACCGCGACCTGGAGGCCTTGACCGATCGGCTCGTCGCCGCGTTCCTGCGGGCTGGCGTGGAGCCGGAGCAGCGCGTGCTCTTCGTGCTTCCCGATTCGCCGGAGCTGGCGGCCGGCTATCTCGCGGCGATGAAGATGGGCGCGGTGGCGGTGCCCTGCAATCCGCTTCTGCGGCGGGCCGACTATGCCTACTTCGTCGAGGAGAGCCGCGCGCGCCTGCTGATCACCTCCCGCGCCTGCATCGAGCGCATCGAGCCCGCGCTCTCGCAGGGAAGCGCCCTGCGGCGCGTGCTGGTCGTGGGCGAGGGCGGGGACCGGAGCTTCGAGCGATGGGTCGCGGATACGCCCGCGCAACGCGTGGCCACGGCCGCGACCAGCCGTGACGAGCCCGCATTCTGGCTGTGGACGAGCGGCTCCACCGGGCGTCCGAAGGCGGCCGTTCACGCGCACCAGGACTGGCCGCACTGCTGTGAGCTGTACGGGCGCGCCGTGCTCGACCTCTCCTCGACCGACCGATGCTTCTCCGCCAGCAAGCTGTTCCACGCCTACGGGTTGGGAAACGCGCTGGCGTTTCCCCTCTGGGTGGGCGCAAGCACGGTGCTGTCCCCGGACCGCCCGACGCCCGACATCGTCTACCGCACGATCGAGGAGGCGAAGCCGACGATCTTCTTCGGCGTTCCCACCCTGTACGCCGCGATGCTCGCGCAGAAGGACGTCCAGCGCGACCTCTCTTCGCTGCGCCTCTGCGTCTCCGCCGGCGAGCCGCTCCCGGGCGAGCTGTTCACCCGCTGGAAGTCGCGGTTCGGGACCGAGATCCTCGACGGCATCGGCTCCACCGAGGCGCTCCACATCTACGTTTCGCCCCGCCGTGGCCAGGCGAAACCGGACTCCACCGGCGTGCCAGTGGAAGGATACGAGGTGAAGATCATCGACGAGAACGGCAGCGAGGTTTCGCGGGGGCAGACCGGCGACCTGGTGGTGCGCGGGCCGAGCACCGCGACCATGTACTTCAACCGGCGGGAGCAGACGCGATCGAAGATGCGCGGCGAGTGGTTCTTCAGCGGGGACAAGTTCCGCCAGACGGAGGACGGCGAATACCACTACGTCGGGCGCTCGGATGACATGTTCAAGGCGGGCGGGGAATGGGTCTCGCCGACCGACTTGGAAGCCGTGCTCGTCTCCCACACGGCCGTGCTGGAGGCGGCGGTCACCCCACGCGACGAAGGAGGGCTGATGCGCCCGCAGGCGCATGTCGTGCTCACCGAAGGGCGGGAGGGAACGCCGGAGCTGGCGGAGGAGCTGCGCCAGCACGTCCGCTCGCGCTGCGCCGGCTACATGGTGCCGAAGCAGATCCATTTCGTGCGCGAGCTGCCGAAGACCGCGACCGGAAAGATCCAGCGGTACCTGTTGCGCGAAGGTCCCTGATGCCGGCGGCCGCGACTGAAGATGGTTGTCTTCGCAACCATTTCGGGATACGCCGCTGCCATGAAGGAGCCCGTCGGCCTCTTGATCGCCGCCGCGCGGCGGAAGATGAAGCGCGCGGTCCACGAGCGCGTCGCGCCCCACGGGCTCACCACGCAGCAGTTCTGGGCGCTGGTGAACATCGACGAGGCGGACCGGCCTTCTCTTCGCGAGGTCGCCGAGCGGATGCGCATGGACGCGCCCACGGCCTCCCGCGCGGTCACCCAGCTCCTGCGCCGCCAGCTGGTGAGGGCGGAGGGCGATCGGAACGATCGCCGGCTGCTTCGCCTCCAGCTCACACGGAAGGGGCGAGCGAAGATCGGAGCGCTGCGCACTCTCGCGGCGGAGTTGCGCGGCGCGGCGGTCCACGGGCTGACGCGCGACGAGGAGGAGACGCTCCGCACGCTGCTGCGGAAGGTGATCGGCAACCTGGACGAGTTGGTCCGCGACCTGAATCGGGCTGGACCACCGCAGCGCGAACGGGGATCAGGAAGCGAGCGGTAATGGGCCGCGAGCGGTTCCAAAGCGCGAGCACTGCGCTGACTACTTCCCCGCCTTGGACGACGCGTCGGCTCGAACAGCGCGGTTCCAGCAGATCTGCTCGGTCTAGATGATTAGTGCCAAATCAAGTCTATCCGTAACGGCGAGACCGCAGCACTTCGCACATGATGTGAAGTACGTCCGGACGCCTGCCGTCACAGTGGCCTCCGCGATGATTCCGTCGCGAGCACTAGCGTCCGCCGCGCACGCGAGGCCGCTTCCCTGGACCAAGAAAGGCTTCAGCACTTTCGTGCGTGGGTCCGAGCGTTACTCGCCGCTTCGCCGACGCCTTCCATCAAGGCGACGCAGGCTGCTTGCGCCGCGCTCGTGCTATCTCCCTTCAACCCCCGCATCACGTTCCCGTTCGGTCTGTCCAGCTTCGCCCGTGGCAGATGTCGGAGAGCCTCGCGCCCGGTTCCCGCACTTAGGAATTATCTGAAAAACGCTTTGACCGTTCGGAAGGATTATGTCTTCGATTGTGGACGCATGTCTCTCGAAAACGAAGGTTACGTTCCCACCTCTAGTCGCAGCCACAACATGATCGAAATGCTCACTTGGGTTAGACACGTTCCCTGAATTGATTCGCAGCAGACTCTTCGACGAGAACAGCTGCGGATGCAACCTGCGAAGACAACCGAGGAACTCCGACGGGCCCGCCGGAGTTGAAAGGCGTTCGCGAGTGATGTTGAGAACGCGCTGGTCTGTAGCCATACCTCCATCCGTGTAAACATTTGGCGCGTAAATAGCTAAAAGAGTATCAAGCTCAGCCTCGCTATCACCTCCGAAAAGGTGCTTGAAAGTTGCAATCGTCGGGGAGCGCGCGCCCATTGCCTGGTAGAACCGCTTTATTGTGTCGTCATGGTTCGAGCCGCCGGCGCCCTGCATTGCGCTTAGACTCAGGACGACAGCGGCGAGCATCATGGTCCCACCGTGACAGGAATAATTGAATTCTCCCTCGATGTCCGTTGCTACGCTGCTACAAGCGGAGCACGCCCAGCAATCGTCGGCACGACTAGTCACGTGTGCCGAGCGTGCCGGTTCACGACGAAGGACATGTATCGTCGTTGCTGAACCGCGCTCAACCGCACCCTCACTCGTCTGCTTCGATTCCCGCCGCTCCCAGTGATGAGGGGATATGCCACCATCCTCAGACATCAAGTCGTAACTGCGCCTCGAGAGGCTCCAGCGCGCCGAGCACTGCGGCGCCATACGGGCCTGCTCGCGTGCAAGCCTCGAGGGCCGGAACACCCGCGGCGAGGAAGTACGTCAGGGCGCCCGCGAAGCTGTCTCCGGCTCCGTACGCGCCGCCACCTTCTGGCCTGCGCGCAGGCGCCGGGAATCGCCGTATCCCAGCATCGGTATGCACGGCGCCACCTGCGGCGCCCTCGGTGAGCACGATCGCGGATGGTCTTTGTTCCGCGGGAAAGTCCGCGAGCGTGCATGCCTCCCGTGGGTCCACCGCGCTGCCGACCAACACGTCAGCCCGGACTCCGGAGCGGAGCAGCGCGGGTCTTCGCCTCGCGGTGATCACGAGCACGCGCGCCGCCCGGGCCGCGGCGATGGCTGCCGGATCCTCCGCCGTGAAGTACGCGGCGTCGCAGGAGGCGAGCGCCTCCCAGGGCAGGGGATCGGCGCGCACGGGATGGAGCGGTTCTCCGACCACCACGATGGTGCGTTCGCCGTCCGGCGTGATCATCACCAGGTCGCGGGTGTGCGGCTGCTCCCGCTGCGCCGCGAACACGCGCGCCGCCGTGCGGGCGACCCTGTCGCGCACCTGGGCCGCCGCCTCGTCGTTGCCGAGCGCCGTGTAGAGAAGGATCTCCGCGTTGGACCGCGTGAGCTGGAAGAACGCGATTCCGCCGCCTCCTCCGGGAAACGACCGCGGTCCTTGCAGGTGCGCGATGTCGCCGGCGCGCGGGACGGCTGGAACGCGCCCGAGCGTGATGTGCTCCACGTGACCGACCAGGGCGATGCGCATGCGCGCCGCAGTGTAGAGCGCATTTCGGGAATCGGTGGCAATGTTCGGCTATCCGCGGGCCCCTCAACTCGTCCCGGGACGAGTTGACTGGTTGACACTCAGTTCAACCGGTTGAACCAGCCAGCCCCGTCCCCCGGTGGCTGCTGCGCAGGCGACTACTTCGCTGCCGCCGCCGCTGGCGACGCCGGCGTCGCAGTGTTGAGCGGCGGCGCTCCCTGCTGCGTATCCGTCGGTGCATCGGAGACCAGCGGGCATCCCGTCTTCGGCTTCTGCACGCTGAACCAGCGGTTGATGTCGATGCAGGTGTAGCGGCAAAGGCCGGTCTCCGCGCGCCCCTCGTCCGTGACCACGCACTTGCCGGGATTGTCGAGCTCGAGCAGCGACGCCTTGATGAGGCCCCTCTCCTGCGGGTCCTGCTCCGCGGCGTACGCCTTCTCCAGGTCCGGCTTCGCGGAAGGGTCCTTGTGGTGGCGGATGTATTCGAGCATCAGCTCCTTCGCCTCCCACTCCGTCTCGGGCGGGATCATCTGCGCGAGCTGGGCATTGGTCTTCCATCCGCTGGTGTTCATCAGGCGGTAGAGGGCACCCAGGTAGATGTTCTTGCGCGTCTTCTCCTTGGTGCCGAGGGCGCCCTCCAGCGCGGCGGCGGACGCCTTGCTGCCCTCCGCAGCGAGCGCATCGAGCGCGAAGCACCCGTAGACGGGATAGTCGTCCTTCACCACCGGGCACTTCTGCAGCACCTCCGCGTAGACGGGCACGCCGGAAGCGCCGAGTGCCTTCACCACGCGCTGCACCGTCTTCGGATCGTTGCCCCGGATGCAATCATGCTTGATCGCGGAGCGCCGCACGACGTCGTCCTGCAACTCGGCCTTTGGGCGGCGATCGCGCTGGATGCCGATGGCGAAGAGCTTCGCGTTCAGGCCCTTCGGGAAGCAGTCCGGCGCTTTGATGTCAGGTTCGAGTTGCTCGATCTCCTTCAGCTCGCGCGCGAGCTTCGACTCCGGGCTGTAATAGTCGTAAAGCGCGTACCCGCCGAGGGCGAGGACGGCGACGGCAATGACGATCGTCCGGATGTTCATGGCGCGGATATACGCCCATGCCCGGGCAAGGGGCCAGCGGCACCGCGTCGACTTCGCTCAACGATATTGAATGGTTTTCGACGCATGGCGGCGCGGCTGTGCTAACGTCCGCTCCTTCATGCTGCACGAGGCCGACCGCGGCGGCTGGGCGGAGGCTCTGGAGCGAGGCCGCATCGTCCACTTCACGAGGTGCCCGCTCGCGTTGCCCTCACCGGACGATCAGGACTTCCTCCGGGAAGGCCTCGCGCCTTATCTGCGGCGGAAGAACATCAGTTACTACCCCGACGCGGAGAAGCTGGCGGGCTTGCGGGCGCCTGCTTCGGTCCTCGATCGCGCGCGGCGCATCCTGCGCGACCACTCCGGGCGCGTGCGCGACTTCCTCCAGGGCGGGATGCCCGGGTTCACGCGCGGCTGGAGTCCCGGCACCTCCAGCTTCCGCCCGATGGAGGAGGAGGGCCGCGGGCTTTCCCCGCACGCCAGCAATGAGCTGATCCACGTCGACGCCGGCGCGTACGGGGCGACGCACGGCGATCGGATCCTCCGGTTCTTCGTCAATCTGAACCCCTGGCGCGAGCGGGTCTGGATCAGCAAAGGCACGTTCGAAGAGCTGTTCCGGCGCCACGGCGCAGAGGCGGGGCTGGGCGGAGGCGGGCTGCAGCCGCGTTTGCCGGAGCGCGCCCTGGGCAGCCTGCTCCGGGTGGCCGGCCGGGCGTTTCCGATGGCGCGCGTCGTCGATACCTCTCCGTACGATCGGCGCATGCGCCGCTTCCACAACTGGATGAAGGACACCGCGCAGTTCCAGGAGCCGCCGCACGAGCGGTTCTCGTTCGCGCCGTTCTCCGCCTGGATGGTGCTCACCGACGGCGTCTCGCACGCCTGCATCCAGGGGCAACACGCCCTGGTCGACACCTTCCTCATCCCGCTCGCCAACTGCAGGCTGATTGCGCCCTACCATCTGCTCGCGGGAGCGGCGTGACGAAGACCGTCCTGGTGTTGCGGTTCAGCGCAGTGGGCGACGTGGTGCTGACCGCTCCCGCCATCGCGGCATTGCGCGAAGCGTGGCCGGATGCCCGCATCGTCTACGCCATCAAGGAGCGGCTCGCGCATCTGGTCGAGCACAATCCGAACATCGACGAAGTGATCGCGCTCCGCGACGGCGAGGGCCCCTTCTCGTACGCCAGCCGCCTGCGCGCCGCCCGGCCCGGCGTCGTGCTGGACCTGCACGGCAAGATCCGCAGCCGGATCCTGCGCGCGCTCTTGCCTGGCGTTCCCAAGGTGGTGTGGCACAAGCGCGATTTCCGCGACACGCTGCCGGTGAAGCTGGCGCTGCGGCCGTACCGGGCATCGATGCTCTTCGCCGACCGCTACCACGCCGCCGTCGAAGAGGTGGTCGGGCGGGCCCTGCCGAAGGGAAAGCTGCAATACTTCCTCGGCCCCGAGGATCTCGCGGTCGCGGACGGCGTTCTGCGCAAGTCGGGTCTCGATCCCGAGCGGCCGTTGCTCGGAATCTCCCCTGGAGCGAACTGGGCGACGAAGCGCTGGCCCGCGGAACGGTTCGCCGGGCTGGCGCGGCGCGCTCTCCAGCGAGGCTTCCAGGTCGCGGTGCAGGGCAGCGCCAGGGAAGCGGAGCTGGCGCGCACCGTCGCGCAGCACGCTCCCGGGGCGGTGGACCTCTCGGGCAGGCTGGATCTGCGCGGCCTGGGCGGCTTCATCGCGCGCTGCGCCGCCTTCGCGGCGAACGACAGCGGGCCCATGCACATGGCGCGCGCGCTGGGCGTTCCGACCCTCGCGTTCTTCGGGTCCACCGATCCGTCGATGTTCGATTTCCGCGGGCACGAGATGTTGTTCGCGGGCGTCGCTTGCGCGCCGTGCTCGTTCTTCGGGCGGCGCCGCTGTCCGCGAGGGCACTTCCGCTGCATGCTCGATCTGACCGAAGATCGCGCCTGGGGCGCGCTCGAGCCGCTGCTCTCCGTCGGGCCGCGGCCCCTGCTGTCAGCGTGAGCTGGCCGCGGGCGCCGCTGCTCATGGTGTCCAGCTCCTCGCGCACGGGGCCGGCGGAAGGCCTGATCTCGCTCGCGCGCGAGCTCCGCGCGCAGGGGCTCGACGCTCGCTTCGCGGGAGATACCGTGCGTCAAGGCGAGAACCTGGGCGAGCACCTTGCCCACGCCGGGGTGCCCTGGGAGACGGAGCTCCGGCTCTCGCGCAAGGTGCGCCTGGGCGACGTCCTGCACGATGCGAGGCGGCTGGCCGAGTTCGCGCGGACGGGCCGCTACGACCTGCTGCACGCGGCGTTCGCGCACGACCAGATGCTGGCGTTGTGGGCCGCGCGGCGGGCAAGCAGACCCGATCTGCGCGTCGTGCGCGCGGCGCAGCGCCGCATCGACGTCACGCCGGGTACCCTGCGGCAGCGCCTCTGGGCCCTGTCGCGCAGCGACGGAGTGCTGGTCCACAGCGCGAGGTACCGCGCCGCCCTGCTCGCGCTCGGCCTCGACGAGCGCCGGATCGCGCACGTGCCTGCCGGCGTCGATGCGCATTGGTTCTCGCCCGGCAACGCGCCCGAGCTGCGGTCCCGATGGGGCATTCCGGCGGACGCCCCGCTCGCGGGAATGGTGGCGCGGATGAAGCCGGAGCGCGGCCACGATGCGCTGCTGCGGGCCTTCGCCCTGTTGCAGCGCGAGCTGCCACAGGCCTGGCTCGTGCTCGTGGGCCGCGGCGAGGCGGAGCAGCGCCTGCGCGGCCTGGCGCGCGAGCTGGGGATCGCCCGCGTCGTCTTCGGAGGTTATCTGCGCGGGCCCGGGCTGGTGCAGGCATATCGCGCGCTCGACGCCGCCGTCTGGCTGCGCGAAGGCAACGACGGCGCTTGCCGGGGCGTGCTCGAGGCGATGGCGTGCGCGGTGCCGGTGATCGCCGGCGACGACGGCGCGCCGCCCGAACTCGTGGCCGGCACCGGAAGGGTCGTCTCGCCCGCCGATCCGTCCGCGATCGCCGCAGCCCTTCTGGAGCTGCTGGGAGACGTCGGGCGCGCACGTCGTCTCGGTCGCGCCGCCCGCGACCGTGCGCTGGAATTCACTCCCCGCCGGGCCGCGGACGAGACGCTGTCGTTCTGGCGGCGCCTGCGCGATCTGCCCCCCGCCCGACCCTAGAACGTGCGCGTCTCGCCGATCTTGAGCTGCACCATCTTGCCGCGCGGCGCGGACTTCTTCAGCGCCTTTGCGAGCTCCTCCGGCGTGCCCGTCAGGACCGGGAACGTCCCGTAGTGCATCGGGACCACGCTCTTCGCCCCCGTGTCTCGCGCGGCGAGCGCCGCATCCGCGGGGTCCATGGTGAAGTGCCCGCCGATGCAGGCGAGCAGCACGTCGGGATGGAACCGATCTCCGATGTGCTTCATCTCCGCGAAGTAGGCCGTATCGCCGGTATGGTAGAGCGTCGGACCGCCCTTGATCTGCACGATGAATCCGAGCGGAGCGCCGGCGTAGAGGAGCGGCCCGTTCTCCGCCGCCTGGAAGCTGGAGCTGTGCACGGCGGGCACCAGCGCCACCGTCACCTCGTCGTTGAGCTGGAGGACCCCGCCGGCGTTCCCAAGCGTGTCGAATCCGGAGGCTTCCTTCGGCAGCCCCGCGGCGCCGAGCGCCGACCCGAGCTCGAACGAGGCGACGATCTTCGCGCCGGTCTTCTTCTGCAGCGCGATGGCGTCGCCGACGTGATCGAAGTGGCCGTGCGAGATGAGGATGTAGTCGAGCTTCTGGATCTTCTCGCTCGCCGTCTTGTCCTTGTTCGCGGGATTGCTGATCCAGGGATCGATCGCGAGCGTGGTCCCGCCCGGCGCCTTCACCACGAAGGCGGCGTGCCCGTACCAGGTCACTTCGGTCTTGCCTTTGGCCGCGGCCTGCGCGAAGGCCGGCACGGCGGCGAGCGTGAGAAGTGCGAAGATCTTCATGTCCGTCCCTTTCCTTCGAGCTGCGATGAACCCGGGCATCTACCTCGTTCACAAGCTGGTTGGCCAGACCAGCTTCTCGCTGGTGCGGGGTTTGATGGAGGAAGTGCGCGCCGCCGGGATCCGCCGCGACAGGCTGCCGATCTGCCATGGAGGCGCGCTCGACCCGTTCGCCGAGGGTCTCCTGCTCCTGCTCGCGGGGGAGGCGACACGCCTGATGGAGCTGCTGCATGCCGTCCCCAAGACGTACGTCGCAGAGATCGCCTGGGGAGCGGAAACCGACAACGGCGACCCGCTCGGGCGGGTGGTGGCACGCGCGGATGCGGGGGGCCTGACGCCGGAGCAGCTGGAGCAGGCGCTCCCGGCCTTCATCGGCTGGCGGGATCAGGTGCCGCCCCGGACCAGCAACAAGCGCGTGGCCGGCGAGCGCGCGTATCGGAAGGCGCACCGGGGCGAGTCGTTCGAGCTGCCGCCCTCGCGCGTCTACCTGCACGGGGCGCGCTGGGTGAGCCACCGCCTGCCCGCGTCGAGCACGCTCGAGCTTGTCAGCGGCGGTGGGTACTACGTCCGCTCTCTCGCGCGCGATCTCGGCCGCGCGACCGGCGCCCTCGCCCACCTCGCCACCCTCCGTCGGACCTCCGTCGGGCCATGGCAGGATCCGCCGCCCGGCGAGCGCATCCTCCTCCGCGGCGTGGATCTCTTTCCCTGGTGCGCCTCGGTCCGCATCGACCCCGGGGAGATCGCCACCCTCCGCTGCGGAAGGCCGATCCCCCAGCGCGCGATCGAGCCCCCCACCTGGCCATTGCCAGCAGGCTATCCCGATCCCCGCGGCCCACTCCGCGGCCTCCACGATCACACCCTCGTCGCGCTCCTGCGCGAACGCGGAACCGAGCTGATCGCGGCTCCGGTCTTGCGCGCTCCACTATAGGCAGCGATCCCGCGCACCCGCGTCCGCTCGCGCTTCACTTGCCGCAAGGCGCTTTGACGAGCGTCGCCAGTTGGGGATGATCATCGACGCCATGAGACTCGAAGGGACGTGCCACTGCGGGAACATTGCGATCGTGCTGGAGACGGAGCAAGACCCGCGCGACCTTCCGCTGCGCGCCTGCGCCTGCAGCTTCTGCCGCCGGCACGGAGCGCGCACGACCTCGGATCCGGCCGGCCGCGCCCGCGTCGGGATCCAGGATCGCGCGCTGACCTCGCGCTACGTCTTCGGGCTGCGCACCGCCGAGATGGTTGTGTGCGCGCGCTGCGGCGTGTACTGCGGCGCCGTGATGCGCGAAGGCAAACAGGCCTGGGCGGTGCTGAACGCAAACCTCTTCCTCGATCCGGCATTCGACCGCTCCGCCCAGAGCGTCTCCTACGAAGGCGAGACGGCGGAGCAGCGCATCGCGCGCCGCAAGCGCCTGTGGACTCCGGTGGAGCTACTTGAACCGTGAAAGCACCGACAGCACCGCGTCGATGTCCGCATCGGTGTGGTCCGCCGAGACCTGGAACCGGATCAGCTGCTCGCCGCGCGGCACTACCGGGTAATTGAGGCCGGTCGCCAGCACGCCGTTCTCGCGCAGGAATGCCACCAGCGCCGCCGTCCGCTCCGTGTCGCGGACCAGCAGCGGCACCACGGGGTGCTGCCCCGGAATCGTCTCGAATCCGAGCCGGACGAGGCCCTCGCGGAACCTCTGCGTCACCGCCCGCAGATGCGAGAGCAGGGCGACGCCCTCGCCCCGGCGGATCAGCTCGAGGGCCGCCAGCGCCGCCGCCGCCTCTCCGGGCGCGATCGGGTTCGAGTAGATGTAGAAGGGGTTCTTCTCGCGCAGCCAGCGGATCAGTGGCGCCGCGGTCGCGATGTATCCCCCGTTCACTCCCATCGCCTTTCCCAGGGTGCCGACCAGCACGTCGGCGCGCCCGCCCGTGACCTCCTCGGTCCCTCGCCCGGTGGTCCCGAATCCGCCGACGCCGTGCGAGTCGTCGACCACCAGCAGGCACCCGCGGGCGAAGCGCGGATCGTACTTCCCGCACAGCTCGGCGATGCGATCGACGGGCGCGTGGTCCCCGCGCATGCTGAAGACGCCGTCGGTGATCACCAGCGCCGCCTCCGCCTGCCCGAGCGACTCCTCGAGCTGCTGCTCGAGCGCGCGCAGGTCCAGATGGCCGTAGACCTTCCGCGCTTTGTGCGGCGCCAGCTTCATCCCGTTGACGATGCAGTTGTGGTTCAGCTCGTCGGAGACCAGCACCGTCTCCGGCGTCGAGAAACTGAAGAGCACGCCCGCGACCGCGGTGTAGGCCGAGCCGGCCACCATCGCCGCGGGCCGCCCGTGGAACTCCGCCAGCGCCTGCTCCAATTTCACATGCGGCTCGTACGTGCCGCTGATGAAGCGCACCGCCCCGGGTCCCACGCCGTAAGCGTGCGCCGCCTGCTCCTCGGCCTCGATCAGCTCGTGCCGCAGCGACAACCCGAGATACGAGTTCGAGTTCATCCGGATGAACTCGCGGTCGGCGAATCCATCGAGCAGGAAGCGGGGACCGCGCGAGCGCTGCGGCGGCTTCACGGCGACCACCACCTGCTCCCTTCCCTTCGAGGTGCCCGCGGCATCGAGGTGCGCGAGCTGGGCCTTCAAGTCGTCGAGCAGCTTCTCAAGCGGCATGGCTCGTCCTCAGTGCATCCTCTGCAGCATCTCGTCGACCATCGCGTCCAGCCCATAGCGCGGCGCCCAATGCCACTCCTCCCGCGCCGCGCTGTCGTCGAGGGTCTGCGGCCAGGAATCGGCGATGGCCTGCCGGCGCCGATCGACGGCGTATTCGATGTGGAACGCGGGTAGGCGCTTCTTGATCGCCTCGCCGATCTCCGCCGGCGTGAAGTCCATCGCGCCGAGGTTGTAGGCGTTGCGGTGGATGAGGCGCGAAGGGTCCGCCTCCATCAGCTCGATCATCGCGCGGATGGCGTCCGGCATGTACATCATCGGCAACCGCGTATCGGCGCGCAGGTAGCAGGTGTAGACGCCGTGCTGCAGCGCCTGGCGGAAGATCTCCACCGCGTAATCCGTCGTGCCGCCACCGGGTTCAGTCTGGTACGAGATCAGGCCCGGGAACCGCAGCCCCCGCGTGTCCATCCCGAATCGCCGGTGATAGTCCTCGCAGAGCATCTCGCCGACGACCTTGGTGACGCCGTACATGGTGGTGGGCCGCTGGATGGTCACCTGCGGCGTGCGCTTGCGCGGCGTGTCCGGCCCGAAGGCGCCGATGGAGCTGGGGAAGAAGAGCGCGCACTTGTACTGGCGGGCCGCCTCCAGCACGTTCACCAGGCCATTCACGTTGAGCTGCCAGGCCTGCAGCGGCCTCAGCTCGCCGACCGCGGAGAGCAGGGCGGCCAGGTGGTAGATGGTGTCCACCTGATGGATCTGCATCACGCGCGTCAGGTGGTGGGGATCCATGCAATCCACGAACTCGAATGGACCGCCGTCGCGCAGCTCGGCTTCGACGGGCATCCGGACGTCGGTCGCCACCACCGCGTCACCGCCGTAGCGGGCCCGGAGCGCAAGCGTCAGCTCCGATCCGATCTGCCCGACTGCGCCTGTCACCAGGATCCGCTTCATCGATGTCCCCGGAAAGCGGCCCTCCATAGCAGGTCGGGCGGGCGTTCTCCAGGGTTTCACCGCGCAGATGCGCAGGCGCACGCCCGCCCGTCAGCCTCCCGCCTCCAACGGTTTGCGCTGCGCGAATTTCGCGAACAGGGCCAGATCGTAGCCGGCCTTGATCAGGCCTGCGCAGACCAGCGGCCACCCGAAGAGGCTGTTCTGCAAGAAAGCGCCGGCGAGAAGCGGCGCGACGGCCGAGGCGAGGCTCCGCGGCACGTTGGTGACGCTGGCGGCCGCGGCGCGCTCCTCCCGCGGCACCATCGCCATCACGTAGGCCTGGCGCGCGGGCACGTCCATCTGCGAGAGCATGGCCCGCAGCAGCAGGAAGAGGGCGGCCAGCGGCAGCGTCGGCATCACGCCCGCCAGCACCAGGAAGACGTTCGAGGGCAGGTGCGTGAAGACCATGGTGCGCACGTGCCCGATGCGGGCGGCGATGCGCGCGGAGACGAGCTGCGAGAAGGCCGCGAGCAGGTTCACGGCGAAGAAGATCGCGCCCACCTCGCTGACCGGAACGGCGAAGCGGCGGAAGAGCCAGAGAGCGACGATGGACTGGATCGCCAACCCGCCGCCGAACGAGTCCAGGGAAAACAGTGCAGCAAGCTCGAGCACCACGCCGCGAGAACGCGCCAAGGGGGCAGCCTCTGTCGCGGGCGGCGGCTCGACCGCGGGCGAGAGCTTGCGATAGGCCAGCGCCGAGAACGCTCCGAGCGCCGCATAGACGAGAAAGGCGGTCCGCTCCGCGTACACCGCCGAATTCCCCGGCGCAAGAGCGTCCGGCAGTCCGGCAGCGAGCGATCCCAGCGCGCCGGCGAAGGCGCCGGCGAGGTTGTACCAGGCGAACAGGCGCGTGCGATCGGCCGGCGCGGCCGCTTCGGCGAGCACCGCCTGCTCGGTGGGAAGAAAGAGCGTCACGTCTCCGGAGGAGGGGTTCAGCGTTCCGATGAAGGCGACGATCAAGAGCGCCCAGAAGCCGGTCGCGAGATAGAAAGCGATCCCCGTGACGCACATCAGGACCGCCGACGCGAGCAGCACCGTCCTGCGCGGGAATCGATGTCCGAGCAGCCCCACCGCGAGCAGGAGCAAGGCCGATCCGAGCAACGTCGCGGTGGCGACGGCGCCGATCTGGACGGGCGAGAACCCGAGCCGCGACAGGTAGCTGGCGAGGAGCACGCTGGCGATGCCGTCGGCGAATCCGCGCGCCGCGCGCGTCCCGATCAGGCGCGGCGCGTCCGCAGTGGCCGTCGACGGCAACAGCCTCCTCACCGCGCAACTCCTGCGCGGCGTGGAACGGGATGCATCAGCTCACCAGGAAGTAAGCGGCGAACCCGGCGGTGGCGACGTACATGAGAGGATGCACCTCGCGCGGCCGCCCGAGCAGGAGCTGGATCGCCACGTAGGCGATGAACCCGAATCCGATCCCGTGTGAGATCGAGTACGTGAGCGGGATGGTGACCAGGAGCACGAAGGCGGGGATGGCGGTGGGCAGCGCGCGCAGGTCGATGCGGGAGATCTGCTGCGTCATCAGGAAGCCGACGGCGATCAGCGCAGGCGCGGTGGCGGCGGCAGGAACGATCCCGGCGATCGGCGCTGCGAACATCGCCAGCAGGAAGAGCCCGGCCACGACCACCGAATGGAGCCCGGTGCGGGCGCCTTCGGCGACGCCGGCCGCCGACTCGATGTAGCTGGTCACCGAGCTGGCGCCGAAGAGGCCGCCGACGGCCGCGGCCACCGAGTCGATGGCGAGGAGGCGCCCGAGCCGCGGGATCTCGCCGTTGGCGTCCATGAGCTGTGCCTCCTCGGCGATGGCTGTACTGGTGCCGATGGTGTCGAAGAAGTCGACCAGCAGCACGGCGACGAAGAGCGGGAGCATGTGCAGCGAGAACACTCCGCCGAGATCGGCTCGGGCAAACGTGTCGAACCGCGGCGCGGAGAACCACCCGCCGCGAGGAAGGGAAGTCACACCGGCGGCGAGCGCGAGGATGGTGCCGAAGGCGATCCCGATCAGGATCGCGCCTTTCACCCGGCGTGCGAGCAGCGCCGCGATGAGGAGCAGGCCGGCCAGCGCGATGGCGGTCTCCGGCACGCGCAGCGTTCCGAACGTCACCGGCGGAAGCGCCGCTTTCACGCCGCCCGCGAGCGCCTGGATGGTGCCCGCCGGCACGATCACCACGCGCGCATTGACGAGGCCGATGAAGGCGATGAACAGGCCGATCCCGACGCCGATGGCGCGGCGTAGATCGCGTGGAATCGCGCGCATCAGCGCCTCGCGGAACCCGATCAGCACCAGCACCAGCATCGTCAGCCCGTCGAGCACGACGAGCCCCATGGCCGTCTGCCAGGAGCCGGCGGCGGGCGCGACCTGGTACGCGATCACCGCGTTCAGCCCCATCCCCGGCGCGAGCGCGATGGGGAAGTTCGCGCCCAGGCCCATCATCAGGGAGGTGACCGCGCTGGCCGCGGCGGTCGCCGCGACCACCGGCTCCTTCGGCATCCCGGCGGCCGCGAGGATCGCCGGATTGGCGAAGAGGATGTAGGCCATCGTCAGGAACGTCGCGAGCGCGCCGCGCACCTCGCGCCCGGGGGTCGTTCCGCGCGCGGTGAGCTGAAAGAGCCGCTCGAGCACGCCGCATCCGTGGCATGGCCGGCCGCAGAACGCAACGGGTCCCTCGCGGAGTAGACTCGGCGCGTGCTGCGCGAAGAGGCCCAGCAGGCCGGCGGGGCGGCGCGAACGGAGGCGGACCGCGTCTGGCGTTGCGCGGCGTGCGGTGCCGAAGTGGCGCGCGATCGGCACCGCATCCCGCTCGATGGCGCGGCGACGCGGGCGTTCGTCAATCCCGATGGAATCGAGTACGTGATCGCCGGTTTTTCCGAGGCGTCGGGATGCGCGGAAGTGACCAGCCCGTCGCCTTACTGGAGCTGGTTCCCCGGCTGCTCCTGGCAGGTCTCCGTCTGCCGGGGCTGCTCCGGCCATCTCGGCTGGCGCTTCAGCGGCGCCGATTCATTCTACGGACTGATCGTCGGCCGGCTCACGCCACCTTGATCGCTTCGAGCGCGAACGGTACTGCGATCTCTGGGGTCAGTCTCCGCTCCATGCCTGGACCCCACCACGCTGCGAAATTTCTTCATCATCAGGCCGGGTTGCAAGCCAGCCCTGGATCGCAGGCCCTATGCCCCTTTGCATCGGGCGGGGATAGAATGCGTCCGTGCGTTTGCTGCAGCACCGGATCGCGGGGCCCGAGCCCTGTCCGTACCTCGACGGCATCAGCTCGACGACGGAGACGATGCTGATGACGGGGGTGACCCCTGCGGAGCTGGACAGCTTGCTCGAGCGGGGTTGGCGCCGGTTCGGCCCGGTCTACTTCCGGCCGGTCTGCTCGACCTGCGACGAGTGCGTTTCGGTCCGGGTGCCGGTGGGCATGTTTTCTCCTTCGGTGAACCTGCGGCGCGTGCGCAGGCGGGCCGCGCACGTGCGCCTGGAAGTCGGCGAGCCAATGGTCGACGACGAGCGGCTGACGCTCTACCGGAAGTGGCATGCCAGCCGCGAGGTCGAGCGAGGCTGGAAACCCGATCGCATCGGCGTCGAGTCCTACGCGATGCAGTTCTGCTTCCCGCACGCCGCAGCGCGCGAGTTCTCGTACTGGGACGAGGACGAGCTGATCGGCATCGGCATCGCCGATGAAACGCCGCGCGCCCTATCCGCCGTCTATTGCTATTACGACCCGGACCGGGCGCATCTCTCGCTCGGCACATGCAACATCCTGCGCGCGATCGAATACGCGCACCATCGCCGGCTCGCCTACGTGTACCTCGGCTACCGCGTCGAGGGTTGCGCTTCGCTCGAGTACAAAGGTCGCTTCCGGCCGCAGGAGAGGCTGCGCGGCCGCGTGGATGGGCCGCAACCCGCCCGTTGGGAGCGGGCGTGAAGATGCACCAGGAGTCGGTCCGCATCGAACCTCGCGGGCAGGGGCTCCACGACGTGACGGAAGCCATCCGCCGCGTCGTGCACGCGGCCGGCGTGGGGACGGGCCTGTGCAACGTCTGCGTGCAGCACACCAGCGCATCGCTGGTCGTGCAGGAGAACGCTGACCCGGCGGTACGGCGCGATCTGGAGGCCTTCCTCGCGCGCCTCGCGCCGGAGGATGGAGACTACGAGCATGACACGGAAGGTCCCGACGACATGCCTTCGCATATCCGCGCCGCGATCACGCGCACGGCGGAAACGCTGCCGGTGAGCGGCGGAGATCTCGCCCTCGGAGCCTGGCAGGCCGTCTACCTGTGGGAGCACCGGCGCGCGCTGCACCGGCGCACGCTGGTCGTGACCGTCTGGGGCTCCTGAAACGCGTTGCAAAAACATAGCCGTTCTCCGCCAGACGACGCTCGTCTCGAATCTGGCCAGGATCGAAAATTGCGTGCGCGGTGAGAGCTCCTGCGCCTATGCTTTCACCCCATGAAGTTCAACCGCCGCATGGAGCGCTACCTGCAGGACCTGCGCAGCCGCGAGGTCGAGGCGGTGGTCCCTCCGCGCGGTCCTGACGTGCAGATCGTCGAGACCGGAGGATGCTTCCTGCTGCGCGGTTTCGTCAGCAACCCCCATCTGAGCCCGGTCGATTTTCCCGACCAGACCACGCTCGAATGCAGCGCGAACAAGCTGCGGATGGAGGCGATGCTCGATGCCCGGCTGGTCCGGTCCTGCCCGCTCCTGCTGCTGACGGCGGGCCTGCTCACGGCCCGCATCGTTTCCATCGCGCTCGCTCGCTATCCGGGCCGCTTCAACGTGATCCTCTCCTACGATGGCGAGGGCTGCGCCGTCCGGTTCCACAAGATCCGCGCCGGGCAGAGATGGCTGGCCGAGGACCTCGAGGGGTACGTGGACGAGGGCGTCCTGGTGTTCGAAGCCGGCCAGCAGACCCCGGTGCCGGCGCTGCTGCGCGCATGAAAAATTGATCGCGGGCCTGGTTCATGATGCCCATGTTCGAAGCATGAAACGCGACTACGCCGGGGTGGAGGAGCGCTCGAGCGCCGCGCCGGCGGGCAGACAGCCTTCGCAGAATGCCGAGCAGCGACGTCCGGTGATCGGCGTGATCGGGGACGGTCAACCCGGTTCGGAGCGCGAGCGGATGGCCGCGGAAGTCGGAGGCGAACTGGCGCGCGCCGGGGTCCACCTGGTCTGCGGAGGCCTCGGCGGGTGCATGGAGGGCGCTTCCCGCGGCTACAAGGAGGCGAACGGCGAGGGGATCTGCCTCGGCCTGCTGCCCGGAATGTCGCGCGCGGAAGCCAATCCGTGGGTGGATCTCGCCATTCCGACCGGTGTCAACTCCGCGCAAGGCGCGCTGGTCGCCATGGCGGTGGACGCCGCGATCGTCCTGGGCGGAGGGGGCGGTACCCTGAGCGAAGTGGGCCTGTTGTTGCGCGACGGCAAACCGGTGGTGGCGCTCGATGGGACCGGTGGCGCGGCCGAAATGGTGGGTGGACATCAGCTCGGCAAGGTGCGCGTGCTGCTCGCCCATGACCCCGCCGAAGCGGTGCGACTCGTGCTGGAAGCGCTGCGGAACAAGCACCCGGAGAGGGCGATCGAGATCGGCGAGCCGGGGGCGGGGAGGCGGTAGCTATCCGGCCTTCGGCCGGCGCGGCTGATCTCCCGCCGCTACCTGGCGGGTCAAAGGCGTTCCGAAGTACTCCGCGATCTTCGCCTCCGCGTCGCCTCCGAAGAGGATCCTGCAGGCCTCGCGCAAGCCCGGCGCCGCGCGGATTTCCTCCTCCCGCACGACCAGCGCGATCTTCGAGCGCCGGCGCAGGAAGTCCTCCAGCTTCACCACCATTTCGCGGCGCGCGGCCTCGTCCAGCTCGCAGCGGATGTATTCGCTCGTCTCGATGATCACCTCCGCCTGGCGCGGGTCCCGGCGGATGGCCTCCAGCAGGCCCAGCGCTTCGGCGCCGTAGCGGCGCCAGAGCCGGGTGGAGAGCTTCTCGCTGGCGCTCGGGGAGGTGAGCGCGTCGAGGTCCATCAGCCGGGCCTGGTGGAAATATTCGTCGCGCACGGCCTCGGGCGGCTCGCCGTACCAGACCCGATCGGCGAAAGGGAGCACCACGCCGAGCTCGCGTGCCCGGGCGCAGATCTCCTCCCCTACGTTGATGCAGTCGGTCAGTTTGCCGCCGAAGATCGTCAGCCGCCGGCGCTCACGGTCCGTCTCGATCGCGTGCTTGCGCGAGAGCTGCATCCAGTCCCGCCCGCCGTTGCCGCTGCCGGACACGACCAGGGGTCGGACGCCGCATCGCTCGGCGATGACGTCGGATTCTGTCAGCGGACGCGGCAGCTGCAGGCGCTTGTTGATGTTGTCGAGGACGAACCGCCGATCCTCGGGCGTGACCTCGACCTCCGGCCGATCGACGCGCGTATCGGTGGTGCCGATGCACGTCTTCGATTGCATGGGGATGACGAAGAACAGCCGCCCGTCGTCCGCGAAGAAGGTCAGGACCCGGCGCTCCGCCGTGACCGGGTCCACGATCACGTGGATGCCCTTGGAGAAGACGTGGCGATGCACCGTGGAGACACCGTCTCGCGCGTTCACCTCGTCGGCGTAGGGGCCGCAGGCATTGATCAGCGCGCTGGAAGCGATGGTGAGCTCCCGCCCGGTGACGACGTCACGCGCCCGCGTCGCCCAACCCTGGGGGGTGCGCGTGGAGCCGAGCGCCTCGACGTAGTTGGCCGCGACGCAGCCGCGGTCGAGCGCCGAGCGGATGAACCCCCAGACGAAACGAGCGTCGTTGTCGTGCAGGTACGCGTCCGAGTACTCGAACCCGCCGGCGAGGCCGCGCGTGTCGATGCTGGGCTCTTCGCGCTCGATGTCGGCGACGGAGAGCAAGCGCGGACGCCGGGTGAAGAAGCCGCCGATCGCCCAATAGAGCAGGGCCCCCAGCCAGAGCTTGAACCGTCCGTGGCGGAATCCGCGCGCCAGCGAGGTGAAGAACCGGATCTCCTGCACCGTGCTCGGGTACGCGCGGATCAGCTCGTTGCGGGCGCGGCAGAGCTTGCGCACCAGACCGAATTCGTATGTCTCCAGGTACTTGATGCCGCCCCAGGCGAGATTCGAGGACTGCTGCGAAGTGACGGAAGCGAAATCGCCCCGATCGATCAGCGCGACCTTCGCGCCGCGCGCAGCGAGCGCGGCCGCGGACACCGCCCCGTTGATTCCCCCGCCGAGGACCAGGACGTCGAACTGCTGCGCGGCGAGCTTGTCCAGGTTCGTTGCCCGCAACGTCGGCGTGGGCTGGGTCATGCCGCGAGGATACACCGGCCGACCCGCTCCCAGAGGGCGCGAAAGCGCGCGTCGTCGAAGTTCGATCCCGAGCGCAGGAAAGTGGCGCCCGCCGCTTCGTAATGCCCGATCACGTCGAGGTGGTCGCCGAGCACGATGGCCTGCGCGTGTCCGTCGAGCGTCTGTGACCAGGCGGGCACGATCCCGTCGCTCGAGCTGGGGAGCAAGACGATGTGCCTCCCGCCGATCCACGGGCCCTCCGGCACGCGCGCGTCCGGAGGCGGATCGCCCCGGGCCAGCCTGTACGTCACGTCGTAGAGCAAGCGGTGCAGCGGACGAGAGAGGAACGTCAAAGGCGAAAGGCGGGCTGGCGGCGACACGGACACGAAGCTGATCGGGCGCACGACGTCCGTCCCCTGCAGCGAGCGATTCACCTCGCCCATCGCTTCCGGGGTGAGATCGCGCACCAGCCGGTGATCGGCCGCCACATCGGCGAGAAAGCGGCGGATCTGGTGCGCCGTATCCTCGTCCACGTCGGCGAGCTGCGCGATCACCTCGTCGGTGGGCGTCGGCTGCTGCAAGGCGGCTCGCTTGAGCAGGTTGAACAGTGCCGCCGCCTGTCCCGCGAGTCGCAAGCGTCCGCGGGAGGCGAGGATGCTTCCGAACCAGAGCGCGGGAGCCGCGACCCAGGCGACGTCGCCCAACGATCGCGCGAGCGGTGTTCCGTGGATCGGAGCGGATACCGTGATCACGGAAGCAATCCGGCCGATCAGCTCCGCTCGCTCCGGCAGCGCGGTGTAGCGCGGGTGAGCCAGCAGCCGCGCATCGAGCCCGCCGGTCGAATGGCCGACCAGATGCAGCCGGGCCGCGCCCGCTTGCATCAGCTCCGAGGCCCTGGAGTAGAGGGAGCGCACGCGCTCCGCCAGCGATCCGGCGGGCGGCGGCTCGTGTACGGCGAATCGCAGCGGGCGCATGTGCGCGCGCAGCATGGCGTCCTCGACGCGCGCGAAATACTCGATCAGCGGCCGGTCCGGATGGCCGAAGCTGCCGAATCCGAAGAATCCGGGAACGAAGAGCACCAGATCCGCCATGCGCTACCCATGCCTCCCCGGCGCAATGCGGCCGTCCAGTCCCACGAGTATCCTAGCCGCTGCCGCACCGGAGGTGCGGCTTTGCGGCTACTGCCTGAGGCTGTACACGATGCTCCAAGGTCCGATTCCCCCGATGCTGGCGAAGCTCAGCAACTCGCTGCCCGAGGGCGAGGGCTGGATCTTCGAGCCGAAATGGGACGGCTTCCGCGCCATCGTCTTCCGCGACGGCGACGATCTGCTGCTGCAGAGCCGCGACCTCAAACCGCTCAACCGATACTTTCCGGAGCTGGAGGACCCGCTCCGGCGCCAGCTTCCGCGGCGCTGCGTGGTGGACGGCGAGATCGTGATCGCCGGACCGGACGGGCTCGATTTCGATGCGTTGCTGCTGCGGATCCATCCTGCGGCTTCGCGGGTCAAGCTGCTCGCATCGCAGACGCCGGCCTCGTACGTCGCCTTCGATCTGCTCGCGCTCGGCGACGAGGATCTGCGGGAAGCCCCCCAGGAGGAACGGCGCCGGCGTCTGGAGGACGTACTCGCCTCGGTCCGGCCGCCTCTCTATCTGACGCCGGCCACGCGCGATCGCGCCGTGGCGCAGGACTGGTTTTCGCGCTTCGAGGGCGCCGGATTCGACGGCGTCGTCGCCAAGCGCGCGGATCAGCCCTATCAGCCCGACAAGCGCACGATGCTGAAGATCAAGCACCAGCGCACCGCGGACTGCGTGGTGGCCGGCTTCCGCTGGCACAAGAACGGCCCGGGCACCATGATCGGATCGCTGCTGCTCGGTCTCTACGACCGCGAGGGCAAGCTCCATCACGTCGGCGTCACCTCCTCGTTCACGGCGGCGAGTCGCAAGGCGCTCGTGAACGAGCTCGCCCCCTTGCGGGAAGGCGCGGCCGAGGGCCATCCCTGGCGCGAGTGGGCGCAGTGGAGCGGCGATCAGCGCATGCCCGGGGCGTCCTCCCGTTGGAACCGGGGCAAGGACCTCTCCTGGGAGCCGTTGCGCATCGAGCGCGTCTGTGAGGTCGCCTACGATCACCTGCAAGGCGACCGCTTCCGCCACGCCACGACGTTCCTGCGTTGGCGCCCGGACAAGCCGCCCGCCGAGTGCCGCTACGATCAGCTCGAGGAGACCGCGCCCGCCGAGCTCAAGCAGATCTTCGGCGTCTCCTGACTCCTCGGCGCTATGCTCCCCCGGATGCCTGCTCGCAAGGAGCTCCTCCAGATCGAGGGACGCGAGATCCCCATCTCGAATCCGGAGAAGGTCTTCTTCCCGCAGCGCGGATACACGAAGCTCGATCTGGTCCGCTACTACCTGGCGGTCGCCACGGGCGCGTTGCGCGGGGCGGGTGGCCGGCCGATGGCGCTGAAGCGGTACGTGAACGGCGCGGAGGGCGAGTTCTTCTTCCAGAAGCGGGCCCCGGAGGCGCGGCCGCTCTGGATCGAGACCGTGGAGCTGAAGTTCCCCTCCGGGCGCACCGCCCGCGAAGTGGTGCTGCGGGACGCGGCCCAGCTCGCCTGGATCATCAACCTCGGTTGCATCGATCTCCACCCGCACCCGGTGCGCGCGGACGACCTCGATCATCCCGACGAGCTGCGCGTCGATCTCGATCCGGTGTCGGGCGTGCCCTGGCCCCAGGTGCGGGAGGTGGCCATGCTCGCGCGCGAGGTCCTGCGCGAGCACGGTCTCACCGGTTGGCCGAAGACGTCCGGCTCGCGGGGGATGCACGTGAACGTTCGCATCCAGCGGCGCTGGATGTTCCAGGAAGTTCGCGCGGCGGCCCTGGCCCTCGCGCGGGAGGTGGAGCGGCGCGCGCCCGCCCTCGCCACCAGCAAGTGGTGGAAGGAGGAGCGGCACGGCGTGTTCATCGACTACAACCAGAACGCGAAGGACCGGACGGTCGCCTCGGCATATTCCGTGCGCCCGACGCCGGATGCGCGCGTATCGACGCCGCTTTCCTGGGACGAGGTCCCCCTGGTCGAGCCGGAGTCGTTCACGCTCGCGACCGTCCCGGACCGATTCGCGCGCGCCGGCGACCCGCACGCGGGCATCGACGAGGAGCCCGGTTCGCTAGAGTCGCTGCTCGAGCTGTCCGCGCGCCAGAAGGGGGAAGGACAGGCGGACGCGCCTTGGCCGCCGCACTACGAGAAGCAGGAGGACGAGCCGCCTCGCGTCCAGCCCTCGAAGCGGCGCAAGCGCTGAACC
>Ga0209689_1000253_pt1 | contig 34587 bp, 33 predicted proteins | sample GraSoiAngelo_149_FD_187119 | JGI IMG/M metagenome (GOLD analysis project Ga0209689, IMG submission 187119) | Grasslands soil microbial communities from the Angelo Coastal Reserve, California, USA - 14_1009_09_30cm (SPAdes) (version 2) | ecosystem: Environmental > Terrestrial > Soil > Grasslands ... | reverse complement strand
CCGGATGCTCGTCCATCGCGACGACGTCGCGCGCGTCGCGGACCGCGATGCCCTCGCGCTCCGTCGCGCCGAGCGCGCGCCGCAGCACGTCCTCGCGGCCGACGAGCACGAGGTCGGCCGGTCCGCCCTTCTCGCGATATGACAGCGCGCCCCGGACGATTTCGTCCGGGGCGTGGTCGCCGCCCATTGCGTCGACGGCGATCCTCATTCCGGTACCGCGGAGGCTAGGCGGTCCGCTTCGCCTTGATCTGGATGACCTGGCGGCCGCGGAACGTGCCGCAGTGCGGACACGCTTGATGCGGTGGCTTGGGGCTCTTGCACTGCGGGCAGGGCACGAGCGTCATCGCTTTCAGCGCTAGGTGGCTGCGCCGCTCGCCCTGTGCGGCCCGCGGGATGCGCTTCTTCGGATGAGCGGCCACATACGTGCTCCTTACTGGTCTTCGGTGCAATTCTAGGGTCGCGAAGCGGCCTATTCGCGCTCCGCGTGGAAGTCGCGCAGCTCATTGAGCCTGCCCCAGCGCTCGTCTGCCGCGTCCTCATGCTCGTGCGGGTCGGTGTTCAGGTCGCGGCCGCACACCTCGCAGAGCCCCCGGCAGTCGGGCCGGCAGAGCGGCGCGAGCGGCGTCGCCAGGATGAGCTCCTCCCGAAGCAGCGGTGTGAGGTCGATGCGGAAATCGCTGCCGATGGTCTTCGCGTCGGCCGGAGGCGGATCGTCCCTGCGGTCCCCGCTGACCACATCGATCGTCGCGAAGTACTGCTCCGCGAAGGACGCCTCGACCGGCGTCTGGATCGGGGTCAGGCAGCGGCTGCACTGCTGTGCCACGTCCGCCTTCGCCTCGCCCTCGAGGTACGCGCCGGGGTTCGTGTGGGTCGCGAGGATGTCGGCATCGATCGTCGTTGCGCCCGCGTCCAGCAGCCCGGCGTTCTCGCCACGCGGGTCGATGGGCGACTCGTGGAGGTCGAATTCCGCTTGCGAGCCGACCGGCTGCTTCAACAGAGGTGCGACGTTGACCTTCACGCTAGGTCTCCGCTGGCTGTGGCTTTCGCTCCTCGAGCACTTCGAGGCTCTTCTTGATGATCGAGAGGGTCTTCACGAGGTCGCTCTCCAACCGTACGAGGACGTCGGCCGCGTACTGATCGGCGCCGCGCATCGTCTCGTCGGCCTTCGACTGCATGCGATCGAGGAGGTCCTGTGCCCGCGACTCGGCCTCGCGCAGGATCGATTGGTCCTGCAGCAGCAGGGCCGCCTGCTCCTGGGCGGCGCCGATGATCTGCTCCGCCTCCTCGCGCGCCTTCGCGATGACCCGGTCGCTCTCCTGATTGATGCGCCTCGCCTGCTTCACCTCTTCCGGGATCGCGATGCGAAGCTGGTCGATGAGGTCGAGCATCGCGGCCTGCTCCAGCATGACGTTGTTCGTCATCGGGACCTTTCGCGCATTGACGACGAGCGCTTCGAGGCGCTCGACGAGGAACTGGATGTCTATGTCATCCTCCCGCAGCGGGCTGAGAGTACCCCAGGAACAACAGCGATTCCTCCCCGACGTCCTTCACGCGCACGACCGCGAGGTCGGCCGGCAGTGCGGGGCGATGCTTGCGCAGCACGCGGGCGACGACGAGGGCACCGGGCGCGAGCGCGGCCCGCAGGCGCGCGTGCGCGAGGGTCGCTTCGAGGACGGCCACGTCCGCGAACGGCGGATCGCACAGCGCGAGATCGAACGGCCCGGCTGGCGCGCGGTCGAGATAGCCGAGGACGTTCGCGGCGACGACCGATGCGCGTTCGGAGAGGCGCGTCGCCTCAAGGTTCCGCCGTAGCGCCTTCAGCGCCTCGGGGCCGCGCTCGACGAACGTGACCGCGGCCGCACCGCGCGAGAGCGCTTCGATGCCCAGCGAGCCCGCGCCCGCGAAGAGATCGAGGACGCGGGCGCCCTCGAGCCGTGGCTCGAGGATCGCGAAGAGGGTCTCGCGGATGCGGTCGGTCGCGGCGCGCGTGCCGCCGCCACGGGGCACGACGAGCGTGCGTCCCTTGGCCTCGCCCGCGATCACGCGCATGCGCTACGCGAGCGCGTACCGGCGCCAGAGCGCCGCGACCGCCTCCGCGAGCGAGCCGTGCTCGGGACGCTCGAGCTGCGGATCGGTCGCGAGGAGCTGATCCGCCTCCGCCGCGGTGTCGTCGATGAGCGCGGGGTCCACGTCGGCGAGATCGACGATGCGCAGCTCGGGCGCGCCCGATTGGCGCTCGCCGAGGAACTCGCCGGCGCCGCGGATCTCGAGGTCGCGCTTGGCGAGGTCGAAGCCGTCGAGGGGGTCGTCGGTCCCGGGCTTGCGCTCGGTCATCGCGGCGAGCCGCTCCGACTCCTCCGCCTTCTCGCTCACGAGGACGCAGTACGCACGCTGGCCGCGGCGCCCGACGCGGCCGCGGAGCTGGTGAAGCTGCGCGAGGCCGAAGCGCTCGGCGCCGAGGACCACCATCACCGTCGCGTTCGGGATGTCGATGCCCACCTCGACGACGGTCGTCGCGACGATGACGTCGATCTCACGATCCGCGAAGCGCCGCATGACCTCGTCGCGCTCGCGCGCCGGCATGCGACCGTGGAGGAGCGCGAGCCGCAGGCCGGCGAGGTCCTTCGCCGCCAGGTCCCGGAACGTCGCCTCCGCGCTCGGCACGTCGTCCTCGGGGTCTTCCTCGATCCGCGGCGTCACCACGAAGGCCTGCTCGCCGAGGGCGACGCGCTGCCGCACCCAGGGCCAGACCTTCGGCAGCGCGTCGTGCGGCCGCACCTCCGTCCGGATCGACTGACGCCCCGAGGGCATCTCGTCGAGCACCGAGATGTCGAGATCGCGGTACACGGTCTGCGAGAGCGTCTGGGGGATCGGCGTCGCGGTCGTGAGAAGGAGATGCGGGTCCAGGCCCTTCTCCCGGAACGTCGCGCGCTGCCGCACCCCGAAGCGATGCTGCTCGTCGACGATCGCCAGGCCGAGCCTCTTGAACGTGACGGCCTCCTCGACGAGCGCGTGCGTGCCGACGATCACCTCGAGCTCGCCCGAGGCGAGCGCGTCGATGATCGCGCGTCGAGCCGTGCCGGTCACGCTCGAGGTGAGGAGGGCGGTCCGGGGGGCTGTCGCGTCGCGCGTCGCTTCGCGCGCGGCGGCCCCTGCTCCCGAGGACCCCCCACGACTTTCGAAGAGCTCCGTGAGCGAGCGGTGGTGCTGCTCCGCGAGGAGCTCCGTGGGCGCCATGAGCGCGGCCTGGGCGCCCGAGGCGACGGCGATGCGCGCGGCGAGCGCCGCGACGACCGTCTTGCCGGACCCCACGTCGCCCTCGAGGAGGCGCGACATGGGGACGCGCTGCGCGAGGTCGGCGCGGATCTCGGAGAACGCGCGGCGCTGCGCGCCCGTGAGCGCGAACGGCAACGTCGCGACCCAGCGTTCCGCCGTGGCGTCGTCGGCGCGCAGCGGCAGCGCCTTGGCGTCCCTGCGCCAGCGCTCGCGGCGCTGGCCGAGCGCCAGCTGGAGCACGAGAAGCTCGTCGAACGCGAGCCGTCGCCGTGCCGCGAAGAGGTCGGGCCACGTCGAAGGGAAGTGCACCTCGCGGAGGGCGTCCTGGATCGGGAGCAGACCCCGCCGCTCGCGGATCTCGTCGGGCAGCGGCTCGGGCACCTCGCGCACGACGGCGGTCCGCTTCGCGCCGCCGAACACGGCGGTGTGGAGCCAGCGCCGGAGGTGGCCCTCCTTCAGGCCATCCGTGAGCGCGTAGACGGGGACGATCCTTCCGGTATGCACCGCCTCCGCCGAGGCGCTCTCGATCTTCGGGTTCGCGAACTGGAGGGTGCGCCCGAACCACTTCACCTTCCCCGAGAGGCGCACGAGCTGGCCCTCGGGGTAGCGCTCCTTGATGAACTGGCGGCCGAACCACGTCGCACGGACGTTCGTCGCCGTGCTATCCGCGGGATCGAGGAGCTCGACCTCGGTCATGAGCTGCCCGCGCGCGGTGCGGCGCTGGCCGATGTGCCCGAGGATCGCCTCGACCGTCTGGTCGTGTTCGGCGCGAACGCTCCGGATCGGCGTGAAGGTGGAGTAGTCGAGATACGTCCGGGGCAGGTGCCATAAGAGGTCGCCGACGCTGCGGATCTCGAGCCGCTCGAGGAGCTTGCGCGAATCGTCGCCGATGCCGGGAAGACGGGTGACCGAGAGATCGAGCGAGCTCTGCGGCGGCTCGCTCCTTCTATTCGGCGGCGACGATGAACGGATAGTGCGGCTGGCCGCCATCGACGATCTCCACTGATGCGCGCGGGCACGCCGCGCGCAGGCGCTGCGCGGCGTAGGCGACGCGGGCTTTGTCCACGCCGGCGCCGCTGTAGAGGGTGAACACCTCGGTCTCGGTCAGGCGGCGCGCGGCCTCGCAGAGCGTACTGACCTCGTCGTCGCCGTGGGCGACGACCTTGCCGTCGAGGAGCGCCATGGCCTCCCCCTTGTGAAGGTGCGTGCCATCGATGGTGGCGTCGCGTATCGCGTGCGTCACCTCGATCCCGTGCGCCCGCTCGGCGACCTGCGCCATCTCGCTCGCGACGTCATTCGGCTTCTTCGACGGATCGAACGCCACGAGCGCGGCCATCCCCTGGGCGACGTTGTGCGTCACGACCACGCGGACGTTCACGTCCGCGTGCGTGGCCGCCTGCTGCGCGGCGAGCACGACGTTCTTGTCGTTCGGCAGGACCACGACCGTCCGCGCGTTGGCCTCGCGGATCGCGCCCAGGAGCTCCTCGGTCGAGGGGTTCATCGTCGCGCCGCCACGCAGTACGGTCGCGCCGAGCGACCGCGCGACCGCGGCGAAGCCGTCGCCGGGCACGACGGCGACGACCCCGATCGGCGCGGCGGGGCCGCGCGACGGCGGCGCCACGACGATGCCCGTCGCGCGCTCGTGCTCGGCGGTCATCGCGTCGAGATCCTCGACGACGACGTCCGCGACGCGGCCCGCGGTGAGGCCGATGCGGATGATCTCGTCCGGCTTGAGCGTGTGGACGTGGACCTTCATGACGGTCTCGTCGCCGACGACGAGGACGCAGTCGGCGCCGAACTGGAGCATCTCCTCGCGGACCTTCGCGACGGGGCGCGTCGGACGCTGGACCAGGAACTGGACGTCGTACGCGCCTTCCCACGACGGCGCCTGCGACATCGCCGGCTGTCCCGCGGGCATGGCGAGCGGCGCGATCCGCGTGAGCGGGAGCGCCTTTCCGGTGAAGCTCTCGAGCACGCCTTCGAGGATGAGCTGGAGCCCGCGCGCACCCGCGTCGACGACGCCGGCGGCGCGGTTCGTGGGGTTCTCCTCGCGCGTCCGCACGATGGCGCGGTCCGCCGCGCTCACGAGCGTCTGGAACAGCTCGACGACGTCCTTGCCCTCGTTGGCGGCCGCGTCCTCCATCGCGACCGTGAGCGTGAGGATCGTGCCGGGCGCCGGCGCGCTCACCGCGTCGTGGGCGTAGCGGCGCGCGAGCTCGGCCGAGCGCCGAATCTCGCGCACGCTCGCCTGCTCCCTGTCGGCAAAGGCCTCTTTCAGCCCGCGGATGACCTGCGAGAGGATCACGCCGCTGTTTCCGCGCGCGCCCATGAGCGCGCCCTGGGCGGCGGCCGCGCTCACGCCGCGCAGCGTCCCGTCGCAGCCGCGCGCGTACTTCACCGCCGAGCGCATGGTGTGGAGCATGTTGGTGCCCGTGTCGCCGTCGGGGACGGGGTACACGTTGAGGGCGTTGACCTCATCCACTCCCGCCTCGAGTCGCGCCGTCGCCGCTTCGAGCGCGCGCAGCAGAGCCGCGCCATCGAATTGCGTAACGATGTGCGCGACTGTACCATCGCACTTACGTCGTCCCGATCACATCCCCTTGGAGTGAAGCCCACATGCCACGCGCCTGCGCGATCTGCGGCAAGACCGCCGCGTTCGGATACAACGTCAGCCACTCGAAGGTGCACACGCACCGCCGCTTCGACGCGAACCTTCATCCCGCGATGATCGGTGGCGTCAAGCTCCTCGTGTGCACGCGCTGCCGGCGCACGCAGACGAAGGACGCGCGCATGGCGAAGAAGCGGGAAAAGGTGCGCGCCCGCTAGACCGCGGCGGCTTTTCCTTCCGGCACCTTCAGCTGACCGCACCCCGCGGCGATGTCCTGCCCTCTGCTGATGCGCAGCGTCGCGGCGACGCCACCCTCATGCAGGATCTCGGCGAACCGTTCCATGCGCGGCACCGCGGGTCGACGGAATCCGCCGGGACCCGCGTTGTACGGGATGAGGTTCACGTGCGCGTCGGCCGCGCGCAGATGCCGTCGGATCGCCGCGGCGAGGTCGCGCGCGGTGCGCTCGGAGTCGTTCACGCCGGCGAGCATCACGTACTCGAAGGTCACGCGGCGCTTCGTCTTTTTCACGTAACGCGCCGACGCCGCGAGCACCTCCTCGACGCCCCATTTGCGGTTGATCGGCATGATCGCGCCGCGCGTCTCGTCGTCGGCCGCGTGGAGTGAGACGGCGAGGTTGATCGGTAGGCCCTCGGCGGCGAGCGCGTCCATCTTCGGCACGACGCCGCAGGTCGAGACGGTGATGCGCCGCGGGCTGATGCCGAAGTGCTCCGGGTCCATCAGCGTCCTCGCGGATCCCGTCGTCGAGCGGTAGTTGTGGAGCGGCTCGCCCATCCCCATGTACACGACGTGCGAGACGCGCTCGCCGCGATGGGCGAGCTCGCGCTGCCAGTGACGGATCTGGTCGACGATCTCGCCGACCGTGAGATCGCGGACGAGCCCCATCTCGCCGGTCGCGCAGAATGCGCACGCCATCGGGCAGCCCGCCTGGGTCGAGACGCACACGGCGTTGCGCGCGCCGTGATGCGGCATGAGCACGCTCTCGATGTGGTGCCCGTCGGCGAGCCGCAGCAGCGCCTTGCGCGTCTCGCCGTCGGCGCTCGCCTCCTCGCGCACGAGCTCGACGGCGCTCCAGCGGAACGAGGCCGCGAGCGCCTCCCGCAGCGGCTTGGGGAGATCGGTGAGCTCCACCGGCGACCGTTCGGCCCCGTGCGTCGCGTGACGGCGGATCTGCCGCGCGCGATAGGCCGGCTCGCCCCGCTCGCGTAGCCATGCGACGAGCGCCTGGTCGCTCAGATCGCTGATGGCCGGGCGGGCGTCATTCATAGGACAAGCGTACCGGCCGAGGGTCCTGTTACCGAGACTCCGCCGAGTCGTTACGAATCCGTTGGTGCCGAGGGCCACGGCGCGGAATGACGGTTGCGGAACGATCGGGCAACGGATGTCCCGTCACCTCGTCGCTTTCGTCATGGCGCTCGGGCTTCTCGTGTCCCCGCTCGGCGTGCATGCCGACGCAGGGCGCCTCGCGACGACGTGCGGGCTCGCGCTCGCGGAGGAGGCGTACCGCCAAGCGTTCGCCGGGACGATCTCGCTGGACGGGACCTACCTGCCGATCGTGACCATCCAGATCGTCGGCGCCGGCCGTCCCGCGGCGACGGTCCGGCAGGGCGTAGCGGCGATCCTCACCGACGGTGACGACCTCGCGGCCGCGGCGCTCGCCGATCTCCTCGGCACGACCTGCCCCTAGGACGGGACCCGCTCGCCTCCTGACAGGCCGCGCAGCCCCCGCGCCCACTCCGCGCCGCTCATCGCGCGCTTTCCTGCCGGCTTGACCTCGTCGAGGCGGAGCCAGCCCGCGCCCGCGGCGACCTGCGGCGCGCCGTCGCGGATCGCGAGCGTGCCGCGCTCGACGCCGCGGCCGCCGTTCACCGTCGCCCGCAGGACCACGACGCGCTGACCGCGGAACGTGGTGTACGCGCCGGGATCCGGCGTGTACGCGCGCACGATCCGTGTCAGCTCCTCCGCCGTCCGCGAGAAGTCGAGCGCGCCCGCGCGCGGGTCGAGCTTCGGCCCATGCGTCACCTGCGCCGGGTCCTGGGGTGTGCCAAGCGGCCACGCGCCCAGATAGCGCGGCAGCTCGTCCGCGAGAAGCGCGCCGCCGACCGCGGCCAGGCGCGTCTCGAGCTGGCCGCGCGTCTCGCCGGACGCGATCGCGGTCCGGCGCTGCGCGAGGATCGGGCCCGCGTCGAGCTCCGCCGTGCCCAGCATGAGCGTCACGCCGGTCTCGCGGTCCCCCGCGAGGATCGCGTGGGCGATCGGCGCGGCGCCACGCCACCGCGGCAGGAGCGACGCATGGACGTTAATGGCGTGCCCGGCCGCGGCCTGGATGAGCGTCGCGGGGATGCGGTTGCCATACGCGGCCCACACGAGGAGCTCCGGCCGCAGCGCGAGGACGGTCTCGAGCGCAGTGCCGCGCAGACCCGCCGGCTGGAAGACGGGGACGCCGATCGTGCGCGCCCGCTCTTTCACCGGCGGCTCGCGGAGCGCGCCGCGATGGGCCGGGCGATCGGGCTGCGTGACGACGCCGACGAGCGCGAGCGTGCCGGCGTCGGCCAGGCCCTTCACCGCGTCGAGCGACGGGACGGCGAAGGCCGGCGTGCCGAGAAAGAGGGTGCGCGGCTTCAGGCTGAGACCGAGGCCTCCTCCTCCGGCTCGACCGGATGGAGGTCCTCACGGGACTTCAGGCGATCGACGTAGAGGGTGCCGCTCAGGTGATCGGTCTCGTGGAGCATGCACTGCGCGCCGAACTCCTCGCCGGTGGCCGTGAACTTCTTCCCCGCGACGTCCGTCGCCCCCATGCGGGCGGCGACCGGCCGCTCGAGCATCCCGTAGAGTCCGCGCACCGAGAGGCAGCCTTCGCTCGTCTCCTCGACGGTGTCGCTCGTCCACTCGATCTTCGGATCGACCGCGACGATCCCCGCCTCATCCACGTCCATGATCGCGACGCGGAGCGGCACGCCGATCTGCGGCGCGGCGATCCCGATGCCCCGCGCGACGACCATGGACGCGAACATCCGCGCGACGAGCGCCTCGAGCTCCGGCCGCGCCAGGCGCGGCTTCTTCGCCACGGCGTGGAGCACCGGATCGCCGATCTGGCGGACTTCGACAGCGTTCGCGGACAGGAACTCGGGCGTCGACCACTTCGTGCGCCGGCCCTTGTCGATCCGCCAGGGCGAGCCCTTCGTCACCCGCAGCCGCGGTGGCGGCGGCGGCTCGTTCGGCTCAGCCGGGGGCCGGGGGGCAGAGCCCGACTGTGATTCCATCAGCCAAGCAGTGTCACCGGGTCGACATCGACCGTCCACTCGCCACTCACGGTGACGCGGTCGAGCATCCGGGCCGGATCGCGCCCGCGAAGGACGATCTGCGCGCGGTAGCTCCCCGCGCGCTTCGCCGCGAACGCCGGCGCGGGGCCGAGGACCTCGGCGTCGGCGCCGGCGGCCTCGCGCAGCCGCGACGCGAGCTCGTCCGCACGCCGTTCGACCGTGTCCTGGCGCTTCGCCTGCGTCGAGAGGAGCACGAGCCGCCCGAATGGCGGGTAGCCGAAGCGGCGGCGTCCCTCGAGCTCGACCGCCGCGAAGGTCGCGTAGTCGTGCGCGGCCGCGGCGCGGATCGCGTAGTGCTCCGGCAGGTACGTCTGCAGGATCCCGCGACCGCCCGCGGCCCCGCGCCCCGAGCGCCCGAGGACCTGCGTCAGCAGCTCGAACGTGCGCTCGGCCGCCGTGAAGTCCGGCAGGTTCAGGACGGTGTCGGCGTTCACGACGCCGACGAGCGCGACGCCCGGCAGGTCGAAGCCCTTCGCGAGCATCTGCGTCCCTACGATCACCTGGGCCTTTCCCGACCGCATGCGCTCGTAGGCCGCGGCGTGCGCGCCTTTCGCACGGACCGCGTCGCGATCGAGACGGATGATCGATGCGCGCGGGACGGCCGCGCGCACCTCCTCCTCGACACGCTGCGTGCCCACGCCCAGCTGCTTGAGGCGCGCGCTCCCGCAGGCCGGGCACGTCTCTGGAACGCGCGCCTCGCGCCGACCGCAGCGATGGCAGACGAGTACGTCGGGGGGCTTCGCCCCCCTGGTCGATGGGGGCTTCGCCCCCATGTCGGGGGGCTTCGCCCCCCGGCCCCCGGCCTGCACGTGATACGCAAACGGGATCTCGCAGGCGGGACAGAGGAGCACGTGGCCGCAGTCCCGGCACAGGACAACGGTCGCGAACCCGCGCCGGTTCAGGTAGAGGATGACCTGGTCTCCGGTCGCGACCGTCCGCTGCAGCGCGATACGCAGCGCGGTGGAGAGCGTCCCGCGGTTGCCGGCGCGAAGCTCGAGCCGCAGGTCCACGATCATCGTCGGCGGGAGCGGACGCTCCCCGACGCGCTCGGGCAAGGGGAGAAGCGCGAGCTCGCCCGAGCGCGCCGCCTGGTAGGTCGTCACGCGCGGCGTCGCGCTCCCGAGGACGACCGTCGCCGCCGCGAGGCGCCCAAGGGCGAGGGCCGCGTCGACCGCGTGGTAGCGCGGAGCGCTCTCCTGCTTGTACGACGGCTCCTGCTCTTCGTCGACGACCACCAGCCCGACCCGCTCGAGGGGCGCGAAGAGCGCCGAGCGCGAGCCGATGACGACGTCGGCGGCGCCGTCGAGGACGCGGCGCCACTCGTCGAACCGCTCGCCCGCCGAGAGGGCGCTGTGCAGGAGCGCGACGCGATCGCCGAAACGCGCGATGAACCTGGCGACCACCTGTGCGGTGAGGACGATCTCGGGCACGAGGACGATGACGCCGCGCCCGCGGGCGAGCGTCTCGGCCGCGGCACGCAGGTAGACCTCGGTCTTCCCGCTCGCCGTCACCCCGTGGAGGAGAAAGCCGTGCGGCGCTCCCCCTGCCGCGCGAGTGTCGCGCGGGGCGTCGAGCGGGGCGTCGAGCGCGCCGACGATCGCGGCGAGGGCCGCGGCCTGCGCTTCCGTCGCCGGCGAGTCGCGGTCGCGGTCCGCTTCCGCGAGCGCGAACTCGGCTGGCATGCGGCGTACCGCGCGCCGTCCTTCAACCACGAGCGCGCGTTTGGCGAGGGCGCGGGCCGCCACCGACGACCCACCCGCCTCTGCGAGGTCGGCGCTCGTGAGCGCTCCCGCCACGAGGGCACGGAGCGTCGCGAGCTGGCGTGCCCCGAGCCGCAGGTTCCCGGCAAGGGCCTCAGCGCCCGCGGGAGCGATCGAGAAGAGCGCCTCGCTCCGCTCGCCCCGCGCGGTCGCGAGACGGCCGCCCCGTGCCCGGGCCGCGAGGGCCGGCGGGACCATCGCGCGCACGGCGTCGGCGAGCGAGCACCGGTAGCGCTCGGCGATCCACGAAGCGAGCGCGAGCTGGTGCGGTCGCAGGAGCGGCAGCGGATGCGCGAGCCGCTCGATCGGTTTGAGGGCGCGGTCGACGACCGCTCCATCGAGCGAGATGACGACGCCGGGCACCGCGCGCGCTCCGAGCGCCACGTGGACGAGATGCCCCGGTGCGACCTCGATGTCCGCGGGGACCGCGTACGTGAACGTGCGAGCGGGGCCGCGCAGACCGGCGAAGACCGCGATCTCAGCAGTACGAGCGGTCACAGGTCGTAGTGTCGCGGTCGCTTCGCCTCCTTGCGGACGATGTCCGCGATCTCCTTCACGGTCTCGTCGATCTTCCCGTCCTCGTTGACGACGACGTAGTCGTACTCGGGCGCGGCCGCCATCTCGATCGGCGCGTTGCGCATCCGCAGGTCGAACTCCTCCGGCGACTCGGTCCCGCGCTGCTGGAGACGCTTCTGAAGGGCATCGAGCGACGGCGGCATCATGAAGATGGTCAGTGCTTCCGGCAGCATCGCTTTGATCTTCCGCATTCCTTGCGGCTCGGGCTTGACGATGACGATCGTGTGGTCACGCAGGGTGTCGGCGAGCGCGTCCTTTCGTACGCCCTTGAAGTCGCCGTGGACCATGGACCACTCGAGGAAGTTCCCCTGCTCGATCTCGGCACGGAACTTCTCCGGCTCGTAGAAGTAGTAGTGCACGCCGTGCTTCTCGCCTTTGCGAGGCTTGCGGCTCGTCGCGGTGACGTAGACGACCGCGTCGTCGAGCGTCTTCACGAGGCGCTCGATCACCGTGTCCTTCCCCGCCCCCGACGGCGCCGAGACGATCACGAGGAGCCCGCGACCGTCCACGCTTTGGCCGCTCAGGGCCGCGCTCCCCCGATCGCGTCGAGGAGCGGCGTGCGCACGGCGGGCGCGCCGAGCGCGGCGAGATATGCGGCGAGGTCGGGCGCGAGCGGCGCGGTGAACGTCCGCTCGCCGGCATGCGGCAGGCGCACCGTCAGCCGCCACGCGTGCAGGAACTGACGCCCGAGCCCGCTGGCGTCGCCGCGCTTGCCGTACACCGGATCGCCAACGATAGGGAGTCGCGCGTACGCGAGGTGGACGCGGATCTGGTGAGTGCGCCCGGTGGTCGGCCGAACGTGAAGGAGCGCGCGTCGCTCGGCGCTCGCGCCCCACGCCGCCACGCGCGCGAACCGGGTGACCGCGTCGCGGCCGCCGGCCCGGACGACCATCCGCCGCCGGTCATCGGGATCGCGAAGGAGCGGCGCCTCGACGACCACCGGCTGCTCGCCGGGATCGCCCCACACCAGCCCGAGGTACTCCTTGGCGAACGTCTGCGCCTGCAGCTGGCGCGCGAGCGCGAGGTGCGCGACGTCGGTCTTCGCCACGATGAGGACGCCACTCGTGTCCTTGTCCAGCCGGTGGACGATCCCCGGGCGGGACGCCGCGCGGCCGGTGTCCCCCGTGATCCGGCCGACGATGGCGTTCACGAGCGTCCCGGTCTCGTGACCGTACGCGGGATGGACGACGAGGCCGGCGGGCTTGTTCACGACGATCACGTCCTCGTCCTCGTACAGCACGTCGACCGGGATGTCTTCGGCCGCGAGCGACAGCGCCGGAGCGGCGTCGGGCACGTCGACCGTGAGCTCCTGGCCGACGCGCACCTTGTACGCCGGCTCGACCGACTCACCGTCGACGCGCACACGGCCCTCGCGCGCGAGGCGCTGGATGGCGCTCCGCGAGAGGAGGCTGTGCGCCGCGAGGAAGCGGTCGACGCGCTCGCCCCCCTCGGCGACGCGCAACGCGATCCTCCCGGCCACTAGGCGGGCTTCGCCTGCGCTCGCCGCTCCTCGCGCCAGAGCGCGAACGTCACGAGCGCGATGCCCACGACGATCGATGAGTCCGCCACGTTGAACGCCCAGAACCGGACGTCGCCGATGCCCACGTCGATGAAGTCCACGACGAAGCCCTGGCGCACGCGGTCGACGAGGTTGCCCGCGGCGCCCCCGAGCTGCATGCCGAGCGTCGCGCTGACGAGCCAGGAGGAGCTCGCGATCTGCCGGTAGTAGTAGACGATCGCCAGGACCGCGAGGACCGAGAGGATGGAGAGGAGCGTCGTGCGCTCCGGCAGCAGCCCGAAGGCCGCGCCGGTGTTCTCCGCGTGGACGATGCGCACGTAGTCGCCCACGACCTGGCGCGGCTGGTTGAGCGGGAGGCTCTCCGCGACCCAGGTCTTCGTGATCCGATCGGCGACGAACACGGCGAGCGCGCACGCGCCGATGACGAGGAGACGCCGACCGCTCATGGGCGAATGCTAGGGAACTACGCGGTCACCATCCCGCCGTCGACGATGAGCACCTGGCCGGTGATGTAGCTCGCGTCGTCGGACACGAGGAAGGCGATGGCGTTCGCGATGTCCTCCACGCTCCCGAACCGGCCGAGCGGGATCTGGCGCAGAAGGTCGTCCTTCACCTGCTGCGGCAGCGGATCCGTGAGGTCCGTCGGCACGAACCCGGGCGCGACCGCGTTCGCGGTGATGTTGCGGACCGCCATCTCGCGCGCGATCGTCTTGGTGAAGCCGATGATCCCGGCCTTCGCCGCGGCGTAATTCGCCTGGCCGGCGTTCCCCATCACGCCGGCGATCGACGCCACGTTCACGATCCGGCCGGAGCGCTGCTTGATCATGGGCCGCAGCGCGGCCTTCGTGACGAGGAACGTCCCGCGCAGGTTGAGGTCGAGCACCGCGTCCCAGTCCTCCGCGCTCATCCGGAGGAGCAGGTTGTCGCGTGTGATGCCGGCGTTGTTCACGAGGATGTCGAGCTTGCCGCCGCCGAATGCCACAGCCTTCTTCACGACGTCGTCGGCCTGGCCGTCGGCGGACACGTCGCCCTGGACGAGCGTCGCGCTTCCCCCGGCACTCTCGACGAGGCGCTTCGCCTCTTCCGCCGCCGCGGCGTTGCCTTTGAAGTTGATCGCGATCTTCGCGCCCTCCCGGGCAAGGCGGACGGCGGTCGCGCGTCCGATCCCGCGTCCGGCGCCGGTGATGAGCGCGACGCGCCCGTCGAGCCTCATAGGGCGCCGAAACTAGCAGGACGTCGGCGGCGCGACGCTAGGCGGCGCGGAAGATGAGCGAGGCGTTGTGGCCGCCGAACCCCATCGAGTTCGAGAGCGCCGTCCTGATCGGCTTCGCCCGGGCCTGATTCGGCACGTAGTCGAGGTCGAGCGCCGGATCGGGGGTCTCGTAGTTGATCGTGGGCGGGACGCAGCCGTCGCGCATCGCGAGCAGGCAGGCGATGGCCTCGAGCGCGCCGGCCGCCCCGAGCAGGTGCCCCGTCATCGACTTCGTCGAAGACACCATGAGCGTGTGCGCGTGCTCGCCGAAGACCCGCTTGATCGCCGCCGTCTCCTCGCGGTCGTTCGGCTGCGTCGACGTGCCATGGGCGTTGATGTACTCGATGTCCGTCGGTCGCAGACCCGCCTGGTCGAGGGCCATCTTCATCGCGCGCGCGTTCCCCTCGCCCTCAGGCGACGGCGCCGTGATGTGGTACGCGTCGGCGGTCGCGCCGTAGCCGACGAGCTCGCCGTAGATCTTCGCCTTCCGCGCGAGCGCGTGCTCCCGCTCCTCCAGCACGAGGACGGCGCCGCCTTCCGAGAGGACGAATCCGTCGCGGTCCTTGTCGAACGGTCGCGACGCCTTGGCGGGCGAGTCGTTGCGGCGACTCATCGCGTGCATCGTCGCGAACGCGCCGATCGGGAGCGGCAGCACCGCGGCCTCGGCCCCGCCGCTCACCATCACGTCTGCCTGGCCCCGCTTGATGAGCTCCGCGCACTCGCCGATCGCGTGCGCGCTGGACGCGCAGGCGGACACGTAGGTGAGGCTCGGGCCGCGGAGGTCGAACTGCATCGAGATCTGCGCCGAGCCCGCGTTCGCCATGAGCATCGGCACGAGGAAGGGCGACATCCGCGACGGCCCCTTGTCCCGCATGACGAGCACCTGCTCGATGAGCGTCTCGATGCCGCCGACGCCGGTCGCGATCGACACGCCGATGCGCTCGCGGTCGTCGCCGCCGCCCTTGATGCCGCCGTCCTCCATCGCCTGCGCCGCGGCGGCGACGGCGAACTGCGCGAAGCGGTCGGTGCGGCGGATGTCCTTGCGCTCGAGATACTTGCCGGGGTCGAAGTCCCTCACCTCACCGGCGATCTGCGTCTCGTATGCCGCGGGATCGAATCGCGTGATTCGCGTGATCCCGCTTCGCCCGTGCACGAGGGAGTCCCAGGTCGACGCGACGTCGAGGCCGATGGGTGTCACGGCGCCGAGGCCCGTGACCACGACGCGCCGCGTCATGGGTGGGCGGCGGTCAGGCCGGCGCGCTCTCGTAGCGAAGCGAGCGCCCCCGCGATCGAGGACGGGTCGGACACGTTCACGAGCTTCACGTCGGCGATGCGTTTCACGAGCCCGTTCACGACCTGTCCCGCGCCGATCTCGACGAACGTCGAAGCGCCGCGCTCGGCCATGTAGCGGACCGAGCGCAGCCACTCGACGCGGTTCGAAAGGTGCCGGACGAGGGCGTCCGGGATCGCGGATGCGTTCGGATGCGGCAGCGCGCTGACGTTCGCGACGATCGGCACGACAGGCTCGCGCCACTGGAGCGTGCGCATGAACGCCGCGAGGTCCGGGCCGATCCGGCCCATGTCGGGGAAGTGGAACGGTGCCGAGATGCGCAGCGGGATGACCTTGCGCGCCCCGTGCTTCGCGAGCGCCTCGGTGACGCGGGCGATGCTCTCGCTGTCCCCCGCGATCGTCACCTGCGCCGGCCCGTTGTCGTTCGCGACGACCGCGCTGCCGACCGGCAGCGTCTCGGCGATCACGCGGTCGACCTCGTGCGCGGATAGGCCGACGATCGCCGCCATCGCACCCTTGGCGCCGCGCGACGCGGCGAGACGGCCGCGCTCCGCGACGAGGCGCAGCGCCTCGGAGAACGTCAGGACGCCGGCCGCCACGAGCGCCGTGAACTCGCCGAGCGAGTGCCCGGCGACGAAGCGAGGGCGCAGCGCCGGCGGGAGGGCGGCGACCCCGCGCGGCTCGCGGCCCTCGGTCACGCGCCGGCCGAGCTTGCCGTTCACCGACTCGACGAGCGCCTCGAGGATCGCGACGCTCGTCGTGAGGACCGCCGGCTGGGCGAGCGTCGTGTCATCGAGCGCCTCGTTCGGTCCTTCGAAGCACAGCCGGCTGAGCTCGTACCCCAGGACACGATCGGCCTCCTCGAACGTCTCGCGGGCATGCGCCGATCCCTCGTAGACCGCGCGGCCCATGCCGACGATCTGCGAGCCCTGGCCCGGAAAAACGAATGCCGACCCTTCCGCCACGGACGCTAACGATAGCGGCGCGGCCCGGGTCCGTCGAGCGGTCGATCCATTATTGGATACAATTCGCGTGCAGTGAATTCACGGCCGTACGTGCAGCGGGCGCGCGCGCGCAGTGTCGCACGAACGACGACGGCGATCGAGAACGCCGCGCTGCGCGAGGTCGCGCGGAACGGCTATGCCGAGCTGCGCATCGCCGCCGTCGCGCGGCGCGCCCGGGTGGCGCCCCGCACCGTCTACCTCCACGCGCCGACCAAGGAGCGCCTGGTGCAGCTGGCGCTCCGGCGCCGCGCCGATGCGCTCGCGTCGCGGGTCGAGCGCTGGCATCCGCGCGCGGAGGCGCCCGACACCGTCCTCAACGAGATCGTCGCCTTCCACGAGCGCAACTACCGCCAGGAGAGCGCGCTCCTCGAGACGCTCGTCGCCGGCGGCGTGCCGCCCGCCTGCCTGGCGATCCTCCGCGATCTCGACCGCATCCGCCTTCACGTGATTTCGCGCACGCTCGGCGACCTCGCGCGACGCGGCGTGCTGCGCATGCGACTGGCGGACGCCGTGGCGCTCGCGCACGCGCTCCTTGCGTATCCGACGTGGCGGACGGCGCTCACCGGACCCGCGCGCCGCCGTGCCCCGCGTCTCGTCGCGTCAGCATTGCGCAGCGCGCTCCTCTAGGCCCCCCGTAGCATCGCGAGCGTGACCGCCAGGGTGCTCGACGAGTGGGCCGAATGGCTGCTGCACCGAAAGCACGGCGGCGACCCGCAGCTCTTGCGCAGGCAGCTCGACTTCCTCGGTCCAGTCCGAGACCAGGTCCTCGACAACGCGGCGATCGCGCCGGGCGAGACCCTCCTCGACGTCGGCGCAGGCGACGGCCTCATCGCATTCGGTGCGCTCGAGCGGGTGGGGCCGACGGGACGAGTGATCTTCGACGACATCTCGCAGGATCTCCTCGATCGCGCGCGATCGCTCGCGGCGACCGCCGGCGTGCTTGACCGTTGCGAGTTCATCCGCGCCTCCGCCGACGACCTTTCGGCGCTCGAAGACACCTCGGTCGACGCGGTCACCACCCGTTCGGTGCTGATCTACGTCGGGCCGAAGGCGAAAGCGATCGCCGAGTTTCACCGGGTGCTCAAGCCCGGTGGACGCCTCTCGGTCTACGAGCCCATCAACCGGTTCGCTCACCGCAGGACCTGGCAACAGGGCTTCTTCGGGATCGACGTCCGCCCCGTCGCGGATGTCTGGGCCAAGGTGCGCGCGCTGTACGACCGGCTGCAGCCGGAGTCAGACCCGATGCTCGACTTCGACGAGCGCGACCTGTTCGAGCTCGCCGAGGCAGCCGGCTTCGCCGCAGGTGCGCCTGCGTTACGAGGCGGCGGTCACACCGCCACCGGAGAAGCCCGTCTGGGAGCGAGTTATCCGCTCGGCTGGGAATCCGAAGATCCCGACGCTCGAAGAGGCGATGGCCCAGACGCTCACGGCCGAAGAGCGGGAGCGTCTCGTCGCGCACGTCCGCCCGCTACTCGAGAGCGGCGCGGCCGTCTCGCGGAGCGCCGTGGCGTACCTCTGGGCCCGAAAAGCGCGCGGGGGCTAGAGCTTTTGCTCGAGGCGCGTTCCGCCTAGGGCTCAGACCTTTTCGATCTCCAACTCGGCCCGTACCCCGTTGAGCTCGCCCTTCCACGCATGGCCGCGGCCCGCGAGGCCGCGGGTCACGCTCGTCGCGAGCGATTCCTCGGCCACGAACTCGCGGTAGCCCGCGAGGGCGTCCGCGATCGGGCCGTCGTAGCGCAGCACGATCCGGTCGGCGATGTCGAGGCCGGCCTCCTTGCGCAGGTTGTTCAAGTGGTGCGCGAGCTCGCGCGCCAGGCCCTCCCGCTCGAGGTCGGGCGTGAGGGCCGTCTCGAGCGCGACGGTCGCGCCGGCGTCGCGCGCGACGGCGTGTCCGGCCACGCCTTCGTGCGAGACGAGGACTTCCTCGGCGCCGAGCTCGAAGCCCTCGACCCGGATGCGTCCGTCCTGCCGCTCGTAGCGTCCCTCGGCCAGGGCTCGGCGCACCCGGGGCAGATCCTTCCCGAGCTTGGGACCGAGCACCTTGAGGTCCGGCTTTACGACCTCGCGCACCAGGCCCTCGGCCTGTTCGCGGACCTCGATCGCCTTCACGTTGAGCTCGTCCTTCACGACCTCCGCCAGCTCGCCCGCGCTCTCGAGGGCGCCTCGATCCCGATCGTTCGCGTCGAACACGACGATGAGCTTGGGCAGCGGCATCCGCGTCTTCACGCCCGCGCTCGACCGCGCGGCGCGGCCGAGCGCCACGACGCGCATGGCCGCCCGCATGCGTCGCTCGAGCTCGTCGTCAAGACGCGCGGGCTCCTCTTGGGGGAAGTCGCTGTGGTGCACCGATGCCGGCGCGTCCCGGACCGCGGCGCGCACGAGATTCTGGTAGAGCTCCTCCGCGAGGAACGGCATGACCGGCGCGAAGAGCTTCGCGAGCGTGACGAGCGCCTCGTACAGCGTCTGGTATGCGGCGAGCGCGTCGCCGTGCGAGCGCGCCTTCCAGAACCGTCGCCGGTTCCGGCGCACATACCACGTAGAGAGCTCGTCCCAGAAGGCCTCGATCTTGAGGATCGCGCTGCGCACGTCATAGGCCTCGTACGCGCGACGGCAGTCCGCGACGAGCCGCGCCTGCGAGGACAGGAGCCAGCGGTCGAGGAGCGGACGCTCGGTCACCGGGACCGCCCGCTCCGACGGATCGAAGCCGTCGAGGTTCGCGTACGACACGAAGAACTTGTACGTGTTCCAGAGGACGAGGATCTTGCGCTTGAGCTCCTCGAACGGCGGCCAGCCGAAGTACATGATCTCCTGCAGATCGGCCTTGGCGACGACCCAGCGGATCGCGTCGGCGCCGACGAGCTCGCACGCCTCGACGAGGCTCACCATGTTCCCGCCGGTCTTGTGGAACTCTTCGCCCGGCGCGGCGAGCATCGGCATGAACGTCTGGCACGCGCGGTACGGCGACTCGCCCGTCAGCACGACGCTGAAGAAGAGCTCGGAATAGAACCACAGGCGGACCTGCTCGACCATCTCGACGACGTAGTCGGCGGGGAACCACTTCTCCCAGTACGCCTTATCGTGCAGCCAGTCGAGCGTCGAGAACGGCACGATCCCCGCGTCCAGCCAGCAGTCCCCCACCTCGGGATCGCGCCTGCTCTCGGCCTTGCACTCCGGGCACGCCACGACGACCTCGTCGATCCACGGGCGATGGAGCTCGCGGAGACGATCGAGCCCGCGCACGGCGCGTTCCCGAAGCTCCTCCTCGCTCCCGATCACGAAGAAGTGCCCATTCGCGCACGTGTAGAAGGGGAGCGGGAGGCCCCAGTAGCGCTTGCGGCTGATGTTCCAGTCGCCCATGTTGTCGAGCCAGTTGTCCATTCGCCTGCCGGTCGCCGGCGGGATCCACGTCACCTTCGCGGCGGCGGCCTTCAGCCTCGGCCGCAGCTCCTCCATCGAGATGAACCATTCGTCGTCGACGCGGAAGACGATCTCCTCATGGCACCGCCAGCACTCGGGATACCGATGCGTGTAGGGCGTGGCACGGAAGAGGCGGCCGCGTTTCTGAAGATCGTCGGCGATCTCCTGTCCGACGTCGCGCGCCTCTTTGCCTTCAAGCCAGCCGTAGCCCTTCACGAACCTGGCGTTCTCGTCGATCGGGACGAGCACCGCGAGCTTCTCGGTCTTCGAGAGGGCGAAGTCCTCCGCGCCGCACCCAGGCGCGATGTGCACGAGTCCGGTGCCTTCGGCCTCGCTCACGTCCTTCCAGGCGATGACCCGGTGTCCGCTCACCCCCTCCTTGGCCGCAGGTAGCTCGTCGAACGGCCCCCCGTAGCGGAGGCCGACGAGCTCGCTCCCCTTCACGAAGCCGAGCACCGTGGGTGAGCCGGGGAGCGCGGTCCCAAGCGTGCCCTTCGAGACGATCAGCACCTCGTCGCCGACCTGCACGCGGGCGTAGTCGAGCTCGGGATGCACGGCGAGCGCGACGTTCGCCGGGAGCGTCCAGGGGGTCGTCGTCCACACCAAAAATGCCTCACGGGGGCCGGGGGGCAGAGCCCCCCGACCGGTGGCCACATCACGCACGATCGGGAAGCGCACGAAGACGCTCGTGTGCGTCATCTCGCGGTAGCTGTCGATCATCTCGTGCTGGGAGAGCGCCGTGCCGCAGCGCGCGCACCAGGGCATCGAGCGGTGCCCCCTGTAGAGCCAGCCCTTGTCGTGGCACAGCTTCAGCACGTGCCAGATGTGCGAGATGTTCAGGTCGCCGTACGTGTAGTAGGAGCTCGGCCAATCCATCCACTGGCCCATGCGGATCGAGCCCTTCGTGATCGCCACCGCGGACCGATCCACCCGCGCGCGGCACGCCTCCGAGAATCGGGCCAGTCCGTATTTCTCGATGTCGCGCTTGCTGTTCAGGTTCAGCTCGCGCTCGACCTGCACCTCGACCCAGAGCCCCTGGCAATCGAATCCGTTCTGGTAGCGCTGGTCGAAGCCCCGCATCGCCTTGTACCGCTGGTACAGGTCCTTGTACGTGCGCGCCCATGCGGAATGAACGCCCATGCCCTCGACGTTCGCGGTGATCGGCCCGTCGAAGAACCGGAAGCGCGGCCCGCCCGCGTTCTTCTTCCGGAGGACCTCAAAGCTCTGCTCGCGCTCCCAGAGGTCGAGCACGCGGTGATCGACCTCTGGCAGGTCGAGCGTCGAGGGCACCGCCTGGAATCGCGTCCTCAGTCGGGGAGCTCCGCCCCCCGGCTCCCGCTCGCCCGTCTTCGCCATCTGGCCCTCCAAAAATCAAAACGCCGTCCCGAACGCTCGGGACGGCGCAAGCCGCGGTACCACCCGAGTTGACGCGGCCGGCCGCGTCCACTCTGTTGCGACGTCTGGGGGCTGGGGGGCGAAGCCCCCAACGCTTCGACGTCCGCGGTTGCTAACGGAGTGCCGCTCCGGCCGGGTCTAGTCGCCGCTTGTCGCGGCTTTCTTCCGGCGGCTCGGGGTCGATCGCCCCTCGAACGCCTTTCAAGACGAAGTCTAGCGCCTGGACAGAGCGAGGCCCCGCGAGCATGCCACTGTTGACATACAGCGGGCAAACATATATATGTTGGAGCGATATATGTTCACGGTAGGGAGGCGCATATGGCGGTGCGAGTGGTGAGGCGTACGACGGAGGCTGCGGCGAAGGCCTCGGCGACGCGGTTCGGCGACGCGCTCGAGAAGGCCCTCGGGTCGGAGGGCGGCGCATCGCTCCTTCTTATCGACCTCGACAACCTCATGGTCTTGAACCAGGACGGCGGGCGTGCCGTGGGCGACAAGGCGATCGATGTCGCGACGAAGGTCCTCGCCGCGGCGGGAAAGGCGGAGGGCTGGACGTTCGGCCGGATCGGTGGGGACGAGTTCGCGCTGCTGGCGCCCGGCGTGCCCCTCGAGTCGGCGTTCCTGCGCGCCGCCCGTCTTCGGGAGGAGCTCGCGGCCGCACTGCGCAAGGCGGTGCCCAGCCGCTTCACCGCGACGGCCACGATCGGCGTCGCGAACGCCCCGCGCGACGCCAAGACCGCGGAGCAGCTCATGCGCAAGGCGGACCTCGCGCTCTACGCGGCGAAGGAGCAGGGCGGCAACGCGGTGGGATTGCCGCCGGGTGAGGACATGGTCCTCAAGTCCTCGTACTACAGCTCCGCGCAGCTCGGCCGGCTCCGCTCTCTCGCCGAGCGTCTCAAGAAGAAGGAGGCGGTCCTCCTCCGCGAGGGCCTCGACGACCTGCTCCGCAAGTACGAGCGCGCCTGAGCGCGTCCCTCAGCGGAGCGCGGCGAGCTCCTCGCGGATCCGCTGGGCCGCGCGGGAGTGCAGCCGAAGCGACTCGCGCGTCCGCGCGACGACCTCGCGGCTCTCGGGCTCGGCCACCGCGGCGAGGAACGTGTCCGCCTCCCGGGCGAGCGTCGGCGGGGAAAGCTGCCCCATGCTGCTCAGCACCGCGTTGCGCACGAGCCCCTCCAGCGGGGCGATCCGCGGTGCGTACCGCTCGCGGAGCGCGCGCCAGTAGGCCTCGCGCGCGGCGACGTTCCGAAGCCCCTCGAAGAAGATGCCGGGGAGGTCCTGGTCGCGGATCGTCCCGTCGTCGACGGCCGCGATCGTCGCCGCCGTCGCCGCCTCGTCGCGAAAGACGGGCAGCGCCTCGCGGAACCGCTCCTCCTCCTGCGGCTCGCGACCCGCGGTCTCCCGGACGCGCGCGAGATAACGCCCGTGAAGCGCGGCGTCTCCGTCGGTCGCCGCGACCGCGGCGCATGCCGCGACGAGGTTGCGGTCTTGGCGCTCGCCCGCCAGGTGCGAGCGGATGCGCTTGGCCGCCTCGTCGCGGACGTCGGGGGCGCGCGCGAGCTCACCGAGCGCGCGAATGGCGAGCGGCCGCAGCTCCTGATCCTCCTCGCTATCGCTGGCGCCCGGCTCCCACGCCAGCCGGCTCAGCGCGGGCCGGAACAGGCCCTCAACGAGAGCGGCGAACGTGCGCTCGGCGCGGGGCGTCAGGGCATGGACCGCGATCCAGCGCAGCTGCTCGGCCGCGACGGCGAGCACCGCGCGGTCGCGCTCGCGCGCGAGCGCGCGCAGCAGCGCGACGTAGTCTGACGCGCGCAGCATGCCCGCGCGCGTGAGCGCCCAGTCGTTGTCGAGCAGGAGGAGCCGCTCGGACGCGTCGAGCTCGTCGACGTGATCGAGCAGGCGCGTGCGCAGATCCCCGTCCAGTGAGAACCGGTAGAAGCCCGCGGCCCGCGCATTCGGGTGGATCCACGCGGCGGCAGCGAGCTCGAGCGATCCCGTGGGGGCGTCGAGCAGCGCGCGCGTCTCGCCCGACGGCGTTCGCACGAGGAGCGGGATCGGCCAGCGCTGATCGGAAGCGGGCGCGTCGGGATCGAGGAAGAAGCGCCGCTGCCGCAGCGCGACGCGGCCATCCTTGTCCCGCGCCAGTTCGACGAGCGGATGGCCCGGTTCGGTGATCCAGGTCTGCGCGACGCGCGTCACGTCCCGACCCGAGGCGTCGTCCAGCGCCCGCCAGAAATCAGCGGCGACGGCGCTCGATTCGCGGAAGCGCTCGAGGTAGAGACGGACGCCGTCGCGGAAGGTCTCCGCGCCGAGATAGCTCTCGATCATGCGAAGGACGGCCGCGCCCTTCTGATAGGTGATCGGGTCGACACGCTGGACCGCCGCCTCGGCCGTGGCGGCCGCGGCGTGGATCGGATGCGTCGAGGCAAGGGAGTCGAGCGCGAAGCCTCGGGTCGTCCCGGCGACGAAGTCGCGCCAGATCCCCCACTCCGGATGCAGCGCGTCCTCGGTCTTGTTGCCGACGAACGTCGCGAACGACTCGCTGAGCCAGAGGTCGTCCCACCAGGCGAGCGTGACGAGGTCGCCCCACCACATGTGCGTGAGCTCGTGCGCCGCGACGCCCACGCAGGACTTGAGCGCGCGGACGCTCGCCTTCGCGGGGTCGGTCGCCACGAGCTCGAGGCGGTACGTGACGGCCCCCGGGTTCTCCATCGCGCCCGCCGGGAAGTCGGGCACGCCGAGGCCCTCGACCTTGTCGTACGGATACGCCACGCCGGTGTACCCCTCGAGCCACTCGATGCACCGGCGCTGCGCGTCTCGCGCGTAGACGCCGTCGGCGGCGAGCCCTCGGGGCAGCCAGATGCGGACCGGGATGCCGGTCGTCGTCGAGACGACCTCCGTGCCTTCGAACGGACCGACCGCGAACGCGAGGAGGTACGGCGAGAGCGGCGGCGTCTCGCCAAAGCGCCAGCGCGTCCGGCCCCCGCCGTCGTCGCTCGTCTCGAGGAGGCGCGCGTTCGCGATGGCCACGAGACCGTGCGGCGCGGTGAGCTCGAGCGCGAAGCGCGCCTTGAAGGATGGCTCGTCGAAGCAGGGAAAGAGCCGGCGCGACTCCGCCGGCCAGAGCGTGGTGATCGCGTACCGCTCGTCGCCCCGCGTCGAGCGGTAGAGCGCCTTCAGGTCCGGCCGGATCGGCCCCGCGAAATCGAGCTCGACCGTCACCGGTCCCGGGCCGACCGGCTCGGCGAAGCGCAGCACGACCGCGTGCGCCGCCGCTTCGGGCGTGACCTCGAGGGGCCGCGCGCCGGCGGCCGCACGCGCGATCTCGATGTCGCGCGCGTGGAGGACGATCTCGCGCCGCGGGTGATCGGTCACCAGCTCGAGCCGCTCGTGCCCCTGGAAGCGCCACGCCTCGAGATCGAGGTCGAAGCGGAGCGCATAGCGGACCGGGCGGACGTCGGTCGGAAGCCGGAACGCGTTCCCCAGCGGCACCGCGGCAGCCTAACCGAGCGTCCTCGCGACACTACGATCGCCGGCGTGTACCAGGGTCCCTTCGCGACCGCGGACCGCGACCTCACTGCCGCGATGCGCGCCGAGATCACGACCCTGTCGCGCCGTCTCGGCCCCCCGCTCGAGCGCGAGGTGGCGCTCGACGACGTCGCGTTCGATCCGGTCGGCGCGCCCGACCGGATCGCCGAGGTCTGCATGGTCGTCCGCCGGCCGTCGGGGAAGCTGCTCCTCGCCATCAAGGACTTCTACCCACGCGGCGCGTTCCGCCTGCCGACCGGCGGCATCCATCACGGCGAGGCGATCTTCGACGCCCTGCGTCGCGAGGCGGAGGAGGAGACCGGGCTCAGCCTCGCGGTCCGGCGCTTCCTCGCGGCCATCACGTATCGCGACGGGCCGGCGGGCGCGCCCGTCTTCCACACGTTCGCCTTCCTCCTCGACGAGACCGGCGGCACGCTCGGCGCACGCGACCCCGCCGAGCGGATCGCGACCTGGCGGGAGATCCCGCCCTCGGAGCTGGCCGGTGTCGCCGCGACGCTCGAGGCCGTCCCGAACGACGCGAACGCCGAGATCCCGAACTGGCGTTCGTGGGGGCGCTTTCGGGCGCACGTGCACCGCGCGGTGCACGACGCGCTGGCTAGCTCGTCTGGAACTTGAAGAAGCGGACCGCGAGAAGGAAGCCGACGATCGACCAGACCGCCAGTCCGAGGACATCGCCGCGCACGTCCCACAGCGTCGCTCCCTGCGTGCTCACCTCGCGGACCGCGTCGTTGAGGTACGTGAGGGGAGCGTGCTCCGAGATCGGCTTCAGCAACGGAGGCACGACGTCGGTCGGGAAGAACACGCCCGAGAGGAAGAACTGCGGCAGAGTGATGAGGTTCGCGACGGGCGGCACCTGGTTGACGGTCTCGGCCCAGCCCGCCAGCGTGAACCCCACCGTGAGGAACGCGATCGACCCCAGCGTCGTGAGCACGAGCAGGTCGAGCACGCTCCCGACGACCTGGACCTTGAAGACGAGCAGGGCGACTCCGAGCAGGATGAGGATCTGGATCACGGAGAGGACGAGCCGCAGGAGCACCTGAGAGGTGAGGAAGCGGATCGGCCGGAAGGGCGTCGCCATGATCCGGCGGAGCACCCCGCGCTGCTTGTCCGCGACCAGCGCGAACGCGACCGAGAAGATCGCCAGCTGCATGACGTTCATCCCGAGGATGCCCGGCACCAGGAAGTCGACGTAGCGCAGGCGCACGGCCGACACCTGCTCCTGCGTCAGCTGGACGACCGGAGAGGTGCGCGTCACCGCGAAAGAGGTCTCAGCGATCAGCTGCTGGAGGATCGCCCCGCCCACCGCGACCTGCTGGGCTCGTCCGTCGTTCGCGTACACGAGCAGGGTCGGGACGCTCGCGCCCGGCTGCGGGGGCGCGAGGCGGAAGTCGGCCGGGATGGCCACGACCATGTCTCGCTCGCTGCGTGAGAGCCGCGCCTTCTCGTCGTCGAGCGCGCCCTCCCGGACCGTGAGCTCGCCGATCCCCGCGAGCTGGTCGACGAACCGCCGGCTGTCCGCGTTCCGCGCTTCGTCGACGATCCCCATCGTCACGTGGCCGAACGCGCCCAGGTTGAGCGCTCCGAAGATGAGCATGAACATGAGCGGCAGCAGGAGGCTGAAGAACACCGCGCTCCGGTCGCGCACGTACGCGCGCAGGAGCATCGCCGTGTAGCGCACGACCTGGCGCATCAGTCCTCCCGGAGCTCGTGCCCCGTGAGGTCGAGGAAGACGTCTTCGAGGTTGGCCTGCTGCTGGAGCACAGGCTTGGTGAAGCCCCGCCCCAGGAGATCCGCGATGAGCGTGCGCGGCGGGGCGAGCGCCACGATCCGCCCCTCGTCGATGATGGCGACCCGATCGCACAGCACCTCGGCCTCGTCGAGGTAGTGCGTGGTGAGCAACACGGTGATGCCGCGGTCGCGGATGCTCTGGACGAGCGCCCAGAGGTTGCGGCGCGCCTGCGGGTCGAGACCCGTTGTCGGCTCGTCGAGAAAGATGACGCGCGGCTCGTTCACGAGCGCGACGGCGATCGAGAGCCGCTGACGCTGGCCGCCGGAGAGCTTCTCCTGACGCTGGCTCGCCCGGTCCGCGAGGTCCACCTGCCGGAGAAGCGCCAGCGCGTCGACCGTGCGGTCGTAGAAGATCCCGAAGAGCTCGACGACCTCCTTCGTCGTGTAGTGCTCGGGGAACGCGCTCGCCTGGAGCTGCACGCCGATACGGCGCTTGACCCCGGTCGGATCGCGGGCCACGTCGATGCCGGCGACCGAGGCGGTACCGGAGTCCGCGTTGCGCAACCCTTCGAGGATCTCGACCGTCGTCGTCTTCCCAGCCCCGTTCGGACCGAGGAGCCCGAAGACCTCGCCTTCCGCCACCGTGAAGCTGATGCCGCGGACGGCCTCGATCTCACCGTACCGCTTGCGAAGGTCGGTCACGGAGATGATCGGCGTCGTCAATGCACGAAGGCGCCGTAGGCCACGTCATAGAGAAGGAGCGCGAACGGGAGGAGCACGACTGCCGCGACCACGATCCGCACCACGACCGGATGCGGCCGGCGCAGCCGCATGTACGTCACGACCAGGACGGCGGTGATCCCGGCGAGGAGCGGGACCTGGACGACCCAGTGGAGCGGGTCGGCGTGGTCGACGAGCAGCGTGTAGACGTTGGCCGCGCCGAGGAAGCCGGTCGCGAGCCCGACGACGGCGAAGACGCCGGCGTTGCGCGACGGGTCCCGCAGCGCGAGGAGCAGGCCGAGCCCGAACGCGAGCAGGAGCGCACCCAGCATCCGCTCGTACACGCGGTGATATGGCGGATAGAAGAACGCCGACGGGAACGCCAGCGACAGGATGACCGGTAGGAAGAAGAGGGCGGCGCAGACGATCCCGACCGCGCGAGCGCCGCGCAGCGTCGCCCGGTCGAGCTGGAGCGGCCGTTCGATGGCGCGGCGAGTCTCGTACCCTATCCGCTCGATGTCGAATCGGGGAGTCGGCATGAGGCGCGCACACGCCGTTCGCGTCCGCCAAGGACTCCCTCCTCCGAAGGCGGCAGGCTCACCCGGCTTCGCCGCCGTCCTGTCGGGACTCCTTCCAGGCCTTGGCCAGGCCTATCAGGGCCGCTGGGTCCGCGGGATCCTCATGGTCCTGCTCCCGATCTTCGCGGTCCTGCTGGCCGGCACCTTCATCGCGATCGCGGACCCGCTCACCTCGCTCGTATTGCGGAACGCGCCCGCCTTCACGTTCGTCGTGGCGGCGTGCCTCCTCACGTACCACCTCTACGTGGTCGTGGACGCGTTCGCGGGCAAGCTCCGCGGCATCGGCGCGCTCCGCGGGCGCCGGCTCGCCGAGTACCTTGCGCTCGCCGTCGTATGCGCGTCGCTTGTCGCCTTCTACGGCACGCTGTACCGCGGCTCGGCACCGTGGGCCTCGCTCGCGGCGAAGATCTTCGAGCCGATCGCGCGCCAGCCCCTCATCGCGAACGCGCAGGAGCCGCTCGTGTCGTGGAGCGGCACGGAGCGCCTCAACGTGCTGCTCCTCGGCGTCGACGCCCGCGGCGACGGGTCGACCACCGACAACACCGACACGATGATCGTGCTGTCGCTCGACCCCGTGAACAAGACCGCGGCGATGCTCTCGCTCCCGCGGGACATCTGGATCAACAAGCCGGGTGTCTTCGTCGACAAGATCAACGCGGCCTACGCGTTCGGCGGGCCGGACCTCACGAAGAAGGTCGTCGAGGACCTCCTCCGGATCAAGCTGCACGCCTACGCCCTGGTCGATTTCGAGGCGTTCACGAGGATCGTCGATTCCGTTGGCGGCGTGGTGGTCGACGTGCAGCGGCCCGTGCGCGATGAGTCGTACCCCACGGCGGACTACGGGATCGAGCGGATCGAGATCCTCTCCGGGCCGCAGCTCATGAGCGGGGCCACCGCGCTCCATTACGCGCGATCCCGGCATGACAGCAACGACTACAGCCGCGCGAGCCGACAGCAGGCGGTCCTCACCGCGCTGCGGGCGCGGATCGCCCAGGGCGATCTCCTGCGGCAGCTCCCGGGCATCGTGGACCGCGTCGGGAGCTTCGTGAAGACGAACTTCGACCCCGCGAACATCCTGCCGCTCGCGCGGTTCGGTACGGGCATCGACGGCTCGGCGATCCGCAGCGAGGTCCTCTACCCGTGCGGCGGCGACTACCCGCACTGCGAGCTCCAGTACACCGGCGGCGACGACGGCTTCTTCCTCGTTCCGGACGTCGCGAAGGTCCGCGAGCTCGCAGCGCAGCTCTTCTACGATCCGCAGGTGAAGGCCGAGGGCGCCTCGGTCGAGGTCCGCGCCGCGGGCGTCGCGCGGGGGGTCGGGCAGAGTGTCGCCGATCGGCTCGGCGCGCGGGCCTTCACGGTCACAAGCGTGTCGAGCGGGCAGGCGGCGCGCTCGGCGGTGTTCGTGCGTACCGGCGCGAAGCGCTACACCGCCAACGAGATCGCCCGCGAGCTCGGTGGGTTGCCGGTGGATCAGCTGCCGGTCGGCGAGCAGACCTCCGCCGACATCCTCGTCCGCGTCGGCACCGATTTCCGCGGTCTGGCGACCGACACCGCGCGCTAGCCGACCGCGGTCTCCACGACCGCGGGGTGCCTCGCGGCGCAGCGGGACTCGCCCCCCGCAAGCCGGCCGTCAGGGCGCTCCCGGCCATCCGATAGGACGGGGCGAAGGGACCCGCGAGCACGCGAGGCACCCGAGATCGGAAGCAGACCTCAGCGAGCCGAGGCCTCGACGGCGCGGGGTGTCTCGCGGCGCAGCGGGACTCGCCCCCCGCAAGCCGGCCGTCAGGGGATAGCGCGCCATCCGACAGGACGGGGCGAAGGGACCCGCGAGCACGCGAGGCAGCCCGAGACGGAGAGACCTCGGCTAGGGCGCGCTCTTCCTCTTCTTCGCTCTCTCGATCCGCTCGCGGTCGGCGAGCGCCTGCTGCACGGTCTTGAAGCGCGAGAGCGTGGACCGGCGGTCCTTCGTCACCGCCCTGCGGAACTCCGGATCGGTCGCCTGGCGGCGCGCCGCCTGGCCGTCGGCGAGCGCGGCGTCCACGACGCGCGCGATACGTCCGATGGCGTTCGGGGGCCGGGGAGCGGAGCTCCCCGAGCGCTCCTTCTTCTTGGCGGTCACGTACGCGAACCCGTGTACACGGGCGTCACCCAGCCGCGATAGCGGGCCACCTTCCCGCGGACCGCCTCGAAGTAGATCCGCCGGATGCGCTCGGTGATCGGCCCGAGCGTGCCCTCACCGAGCGGGCGGTTGTCGATCTTCGTGATGAAGTTGATCTGCGTCCCCGTGCCGCACAGGAACGCCTCGTCGGCGATGTAGAGCTCGGTCCGGTCGATCTGACGGACCAGCGTCGGGATCTTCTCGTCGGCGGCGATCTGAAGGATGCTCGCGCGGACGATGCCCTCGAGGATGTTGTCGCTTCCCGGCGGCGTGACGAGGACGCCGTCGCGGACGATGAACAGGTTCTCCGCGCTGCCCTCGGAGACGTGGCCGTCCTGGTTCAGCACGATCGCCTCGTCGAAGCCGGCTTCGGCCGCTTCGGTCTTCGCGAGGGCGGCGTTCACGTACGCGCCGGTGATCTTGCTCCGCGCGGGGATCGCATTGTCGTCCGTCCGCCGCCACGACGAGACGGCGCACGAGATGCCCCGGTCGATGTCGAGGTAGGTGCCGAACGGGATGGCGAAGACGGTGAAGCCGTCCTCGAGGTCATGAAGGCGCACCCCGATGAGGGGACTGGACTTGTAGGCGATTGGCCGGATGTAGGCGTCCTCCCGGTAACCGCATTTCCGCAGCAGGTCGACCGTGATCCCGACGAGCTCGTCGATCGTGTGCGGCAGGGCAATACGCATGATCCGGCAGGAGCGGTGGAGCCGGGCGTAGTGCTCCTTCAGATGGAGGCCGTACAGCTGTTCGTCCTGAGCGTTCCAGTACGCCCGGATGCCCTCGAAAACGCCGGTCCCGTAGTTGAAGGCGTGCGTCATGACGCTGATCCTCGCGTCACGGATGGGCACGAGCTCGCCGTCGAGGAATGCCCAGGCGTGCTCCGGGGCGGTCCCGCGCCGGAGGCTCGGCGCCGGTCTGGCCAGCTCCTTCACCATGCGCACGCTCCTTGTATGCATGCGGGGAGCCGAGACCTCTGGGGCCGGTGGGCGCAGCCCCCCGACAGGCGACCCGCTTCTTCGATTGTGACACGATACCTGTGGTCAGACCGCCGGCATGACCCCGCGCAGGGGCCCCTGCGTAATGACCTCATGAGGAGGTGGCGTCGATGACGCTAAGGTCCACTCGCGTCCTTTCGCTGCTCGCCGCCGGAATGCTGGTGGCCGTCGCATGCGGCGGCGGTGGCGGTGGGACTCCGGCCTCGTCGCAACCCGCCGCGGCGTCCGGGACCACTCAGCCCACGGGCGTCGCCGCGATCAGTCCGACGCGGCCCGTGGAATTCGTGATCAGTACCGCCCCGGGTGGCGGGTCCGACATCTACGCGCGCTTCATGCAAGGGGTGATCGAGAAGCAGAAGCTCTCGCCGCAGCCGGTCCAGCCGGTCAACAAGGAGGGTGCGTCCGGCGCGGTCGCGTTCACCTACGTCTTCGAGAAGAGGGGTGACATGCACTACATCATGATCACCCTCAACTCGTTCTTCACCACGATCATCACGCAGAAGCTTCCCTACAAGGCGACGGACTTCACGCCGATCGCGAACCTCGCACTCGACCCGTTCTTCCTCTGGGTGAACGAGGACAGTCCGTGGAAGACCGCGCCGGACTTCGTCAAGGCGGCGCAGGACAAGTCGATCGTGGTCGCGGGCACCGGCTCGAAGCAGGAGGATGAGGCGCTCTTCCGCCGCATCCAGTCCACGGCCAACACCAAGCCGTTCACGTTCGTTCCGCAGACCTCCGGCGCGACGGTCGCGGCCGCGCTCGCCGGCCACCAGGGCGGCGTCGACGCGACGGTGAACAACCCCAGCGAGGGCATCGGCCTGTATCAGGCGACCCCGCGCAAGCTGCGCCCGCTGTGCGCCTTCACGCCGGACAGCCCGGCGGCCGGCGCGTACAAGGGCCTCGCGACGTGCAAGTCGCAGGGCCTCGACATCACCGACTACTACATCATGCGAGCGGTCATGGCACCGCCCAGCTTGAGCGCCGGCCAGCAGAAGTTCTGGGTCGACGTGTTCAAGGGCGTCTTCGACTCGGCGGACTGGAAGAAGTTCATGGACGACAACGCGCTCGACCCGAAGTTCCTCTCGGGCGCGGACTTCACCAAGTTCATCGCGGACTATCAGAAGCTGCACGAGGACATCGCGGCAAAGAACAACTGGGTCCAGTAGCCTCTCCCGCGACGTGAGGCCGTATCAGATCGGGACGGCGGCGGCGATCGTGCTGATCGCCGCCGTCGCCATGTTCGACCGGCGCGACATCTTCCGGTTCGTCGTGGGGACCGCGCCCGGCGACGTCGGCGCGAGCTGGTATCCGTTCTGGGCGGCGGGGATCATGGGGCTGGCGGCCGTCGGCATCGCGATCCGCGCGGCGACGACGCCGCAGCCCACGGAGGGCGCGTTCACGGGACGCGAGAGCGTCCTTGCGGTCGTCCGCCTCGTCGTCCCGATGATCCTGTACGCGGCGTCGTTCTCGGTGCTGGGCTTTTACATCGCCACCGGCGTCTACATGGGCTTCTTCGCGTGGTACCTCGGCCGCTACAAGGTCCACTGGATACTGACGACCGCTCTCGTTACGCCCCTCCTCATCTACCTCGCGTTCGAAGTGGGCTTCAAGCTGCTTCTGCCGAAGAGCTTCCTCTATCAGCTCATCCCGGGGTTCCCGCTCTAGATGGAGGTCTTGGGACTGCTCGCGGGCGGCTTCGGCACGGCGCTCCAGCCGATCAACGTGGGGTTCCTCATGGTCGGGGTCCTGCTCGGCCTCGTCATCGGGGTCCTGCCCGGGCTGGGGGGCACGAGCGGCGTCGCGATCCTCCTGCCCATCAGCGTCGTCATCGCGCGGGGCGACATCGCCGGCGCGAACTCGACGACCGCGGTCATCCTCCTCGCGGGCATCTACTGGGGGGCCCTCTTCGGTGGCGTCATCACGTCCATCCTTTTCAACATCCCCGGAGAGCCGTGGTCCGTGGTGCTCCTTTTCGATGGATTTCCGCTCGCGAAGCGCAAGGGAAAGCCGGGTCTCGCTCTGACGTCGTCATTTGTCTCCTCGTTCGTTGGGGCCCTCATCGCGACGCTCCTCTTCACCTTCCTGGCGAAGGAGATCTCGGATCGCGCACTCGCGTTCGGTCCACCTGAGCTCTTCGGCGTGTTCGTGCTCTCCTTCGCCACGCTGATCGGCCTCGGCGCGGAGTCGCCCCTCAAGTCCATCGCGATGCTGGCGCTCGGCCTCCTCCTCGCGGCGGTGGGCTTCGACACGATCACCGGCGCGCAGCGGCTCAACTTCGGCTCGATCGAGCTCCTGGCGGGCATCGGATTCGTGCCGGTGACGATCGGCCTCTTCGGCATCGGCGAGATCCTGGCCTCGGCCGAGGAACAGGGCATCGGTTACATGGAGAAGATCAGCGCGCGCCTCGGCTTCAGCGACCTCCTCGAGGCTCTCGCGGCCCTCTGGAGCCGAAAGTGGCTCGTTGTCTCGAACTCGGTCATCGGCTTCTTCTTCGGCGTGCTGCCCGGACATGGCGCGACGGCGGCGTCGTTCCTTGGCTACGGCCTCGCACGCCAGTACGCGAAGAACAAGGAGGACTTCGGGAAGGGCGAGATCAGCGGGATCATGGGGCCCCAGTGCACGGCCGACGCCGCGGGCGTCGCGTCGCTCGTGCCGATGATCACGCTCGGCGTACCGGGCTCACCGACCTCGGCGGTCATCATGGCCGGCCTCTTCGTCTGGGGGCTCCAGCCCGGTCCCCTCCTGTTCATCCAGCACCAGGACTTCGTGTGGGGCCTCATCGCGAGCATCTACGTGGGGCACTTCCTCACGTTCCTCCTGTGCCTGCTGCTGGTGCCCGTGCTCGCGATGATCATGCGCGTGCCCTATGCGATCATCACGCCGTTCATCGTCGTCATCTCGATCATCGGCTCGTACTCGCTGAACAACTCGCTCCTCGACGTCTCCATCACCATCGTGTTCGGCCTCATCGGCTACTGGCTCCGGAAGATGAAGTACCCGCTCGCGCCGCTCGTGGTCGCGCTCGTGCTCGGCGACTCGACCGAGCGGGAGCTTCGCAAGAGCCTCATCGCGGGCGCGGGCAACCCGGGGATCTTCTTCTCGAGCCCGCTCTCGAGCGTCATCATGATCCTCGCGGTCGTGCTCCTGCTGTACCCGCTCGCGAAGACGATCCGCGGCCGACTGCGCCCGGCGCCGGCGTCGGCCGCCGAGCGCAAGCACGCCGCATGACGGAGGCGTGAGCGCCCTCGACGTCGCGCTGATCGTCGGCGCCTTCGCCCTGATCCTCGCGGGCGCGGAAGTCTTCACGAACGGCGTCGAGTGGCTCGGCGTCAAGCTGAAGCTGAGCCAGGGCGCGACGGGCAGCATCCTCGCCGCGTTCGGCACGGCGACGCCGGAGACGCTCATCCCCATCGTCGCGA
>Ga0209689_1000252_pt1 | contig 34595 bp, 24 predicted proteins | sample GraSoiAngelo_149_FD_187119 | JGI IMG/M metagenome (GOLD analysis project Ga0209689, IMG submission 187119) | Grasslands soil microbial communities from the Angelo Coastal Reserve, California, USA - 14_1009_09_30cm (SPAdes) (version 2) | ecosystem: Environmental > Terrestrial > Soil > Grasslands ... | reverse complement strand
TGCCTCAGAAGAATCACCGCCCGGGCACGGGTCAGATCTTCATCGCCACCGGCCGTGGCGCCGAGGGGTTCCTCACGGATGCGCGCGTGGGCCGGATTCGGGACGCCATGACGCCCTACCTCGCACGGGAAGAATACGGGGCGGGGCTGGCGTACGGCGTTGACCTGATCGCACAGGCATTCGCTCAGGAGTTCGGCGCCACGCTGGACGCGGCACCACCGTCGCCTCGTCCCGCTGCGCCCGAGGTCTGGTTGCCCACGGGCGCCACGCTGTTCTGGATCATTTTCGGGCTCGTGTTCATCGTTTCCGTGGTGCGGCGACGCCGCGGGCGGCGGGGCCGGCTCTGGTGGTTGGCCGGCGGAGGGTGGAGTGGGGGTGGCTGGGGCGGGGGCGGGGGGGGCGGCGGCGGCTGGGGTGGCGGGGGCGGAGGCTTCGGCGGGTTCGGTGGCGGAGGTGGATTCTCAGGCGGCGGAGCGGGAGGACGCTTCTAGATGATCTCATTGAGCGAGATGCGGATCAGATTCGGCTGTGCCCCCGAGGAGTCGCGGCTGAAGCTGCGGCTCGGCCCTGCCGCTGAAGCGGCTACGTCGAGCCCGTTTACGGGCAGGCGCCGAGCCGCGAGTTCACTCGCGCCCTACGCGGCGACGCCGCGTGCAACGAGATGACTCCGAAACTGACTGTTGAGACGTTCGCCGCGAACGTCGCGCGCGCGCTGGGCGAGCGGCTCGTGGCCCTGCTCCTGTACGGCTCATGGGCGCGCGGGACACACGTACCGGGCCGCTCCGACGTGAACACGCTGCTCATCTGCGACGCAGTGGACCAGAGTCTGTTCGAGACGCTGGCTCCGGCGGTGCGCGACTGGACCCGCGCAGGCCAACCCGCACCGCTCATCCTGACCGAGCGGGAGTGGCGGGAGTCAGCGGACGCCTTTCCGATCGAATACGCGGACATGCGCGAGGCGTCCCGGTTGCTCGCGGGCCGCGACCCGTGGCCCGGCATCCAGGTGGACCGCGGCCATTTGCGGCGCCAGCTCGAGCACGAGCTTATGGGCAAGCTGGTTCGGCTGCGGCAGGCGTACGCGTCGCTGCATGCGGACCCGAAACAGCTCGCGCGGGTCATCGTAGGGAGCGCCGGCGGCTTTTTCACCATGCTGCGTGCGGTACTGCGCTTCGCCGGCCGACCCGCGCCCGCTTCGCCCGCCGAGCTGGTAGGGAGCGCGGCCGCGCTGATCGGGTTCCCGGCCGAGGGGCTGGCGCCGCTGGTACAACACGCGATGGGCGGCCCGATGCCGCGACTCGGGAAAAGCGATCCGCTCGCGGCGGCGTATCTTGCAGCGGTGGCGCGCACCGCCGAGTATGTGAACCGTCTCGAATAGAAAGAGGATGACCACCGTGCACGCGCTCAAACGCTTTGTCCCCGTCGTCGGCCTATTGTTCGTCGCGGGTTGCGGCTACAACACGATTCAGACGTACGACGAGCAGGTGAACGCCGCGGCGTCGCAGATCAAGGTGCAGCTGCAGCGGCGTGCCGATCTCATCCCCAACCTGGTCGAGACGGTCAAGGCGTATGCCAAGCAGGAGCAGACGGTTTTCACCGAGGTGTCGGAGGCGCGAGCCAAGCTCGCCGGGGCGGTCCAGAGCGGCGACCTGCAGCAGATGGCGCAGGCCAACGCCCAGCTCACGGCCCCACTCGGTCGCCTGCTCGCCATCGCCGAGAACTACCCGCAGCTCAAGTCCAACGAGAACTTCCGCGCGTTGCAGGACCAGCTCGAGGGCACGGAGAACCGCATCGCGGTCGCGCGCCAGGACTATAACGAAGCCGTGAACCGCTACAACGCCTACATCCGGCGCTTCCCGCAGGTGCTGACGGCGAAGGTTCTGGGGAAGGGGCCGCGGCCGTACTTCGAGCTGGAGACGCCGGGGGCGGCGCAGGCGCCGAAGGTGGACTTCTCGAAATAGCCCCGAAGGGGGCCCAATGACGCCAGGGTTGTGCTCGGTGGGTCCGGTCGCCACGGTGTGTGCCGGCCTGATGGGGTGTGTTGAGACGTCGTCGCCACCGCCGCCTCCAGTGCCGATTCCCGGCCAGCTCGCTTTTGTGAGCGACCGGCGGCTCGGCCAGGAGGACATCTACCTGATGAACGCCGACGGCTCCGTCCAGCTGCTGACGGCGTCGTACGGTCAGGACGACTGGCCCTCGTGGTCGCCGGATGGTCGGCAGATCGCGTTCGAATCGGAGCATGGCGGCAGTCCCGACAGTATCAACTTCGACGTCTTCGTCATGAACGTGGACGGTACGGGCGTCACCCCGCTCACCGCCGACACGGCGTTCGACGGGCAGCCCGCCTGGTCACCGGACGGGACCAAGATCGCCTTTGTCTCGACCCGCGACGGCGGGTACGCCCACATTTTCACGATGAACGCCACCGGCGACGGCGTGCAACAGCTCACGACCGGCCAGTGGTTCGACGCGCAGCCCGCCTGGTCCCCGGACGGGACGAAGATTGCGTTCGCCAGCAATCGCGACTTCAACGACGAGATCTACGTCATGAACGCGAACGGCTCGAGCCTGCTCAACCTGACGGCGAACCCTGCGAACGACGACGGGCCCGCCTGGTCTCCGGACGGGAGCAGGCTCGCCTTCTACTCCGATCGCGATGGAGTGGACTTCGCGATTTACCTGATGAACGTGGACGGCACCGGTGCGGCACCGCTCACGAGCAGCAGCATTCCAGACGAGCTGCCCTCGTGGTCGCCGGACGGCGCGTACATCGCGTTCGACAGCAACGGGGACATCTACATCGTGAAGGCCGATGGGACGGGGCTGCTGCGGGTGACCCGCGACCGCAGCACCGACATCATGCCGCGCTGGCGGCCGGCGCCGTGATCACCGTGGGCCGGACTGGGTCCAGATGACGATCGTGCCGCACTGGTTGTCGGCGCGAAGGAATTGCAGCGGCGTCTCGGACAGCGTGCGGTAGATCTCGACGCCGATGATGCCGATGGTCGGCATGTCGAGGCTGGTGGCGTTGGACGCTTCGAAGCCGTCCACCACGAAATCAGGCCGGCACTCCCGCGGGGCGCGGGCCATGCGCACCGTGCACCCCGCCATCGACCCGCGACATTGCAGCCGAACGCCCGGCACGTGCCGCAGCAGGTCCGCAAGCGACCTCGGGCTCTCGCGCTTGATCTCCGCTTCCGTCACGAAATAGCCGCGGCCGCCGGCACGGCGTCGCTCGAACTCGTTGCGGCGCTGTTCGCTGAGGCTTGGCCGGCGCTCGACCACGAGCGGGTCCAGCACGTAGGGGAGCCGCTGCAGCTCGAATACCTCGGAGTGCACTTCACCATCGGCTAGTTCCACGATCCATGACGCGGCTGAATAGCCGATCGCGTGCACCTGCAGGACATAGGTTCCCGACCTGAGACCGGCGTGGCTGAACCGGCCGGCGCTGTCGGATGCCAGCTCCTTACCGATGCCCAAGAGCCCGATTCTGGCTCCACCCACGGGCTCTCGTGTTTGATGGTCCACGAGCTGTCCGATAATGGCAGCGTTGTCGGCTTGTGCCGCCACGGGAGAGAGGGACTGGACGGCCAGTCCGGAGAGGGAGCACGCCAAGCCGGTGATGATGCGCGCACGCAACACTTAGGTCATCCGCCTATTCAACGTTGCGACAGATAGTACGCCTCGAGCGAGCCCTTGGAAAGAGCTAAACGCAGTGCCCGCGCTCGCTACGCGGGGCGTATCATACGTGCTGCGTTGGCACAACAGTTGCCGAACTAGCGCACACAGCTAACCCCGTTCGAGCGCTCGTGCCCGTCACGCTCGTGCTGTGCGGTCTGCGCCAGCAGACTCTGTTCTTGCCTGTCTCGCGACCGCGTCCCCCGGGCACGGTCGTCGGGCCGTCGCTCGTCCCGCAGCATCTCATCGCTCACATGAGGAATCGCGTATGACCCACTCACGTCGTGGGCATTGGTTTGGTGTCGGGCTCCCGGCCGCGCTGCTCGTGTGCGCGGCGGTGGGCGAGGCTTGGGGACAGGAGGCGGTGGTGCGTGGTCGCGTGACAGACGACCGCGGCGACCCGCTCCCTGCGGCCACCGTTCAGATTGCGGAGTTGAATGTCGGTGTGTACACGAACGCCGCCGGGGCGTACACGATTCTGATTCCGGCGGTGCGCGTATCCGGACAGACGGTGACGCTGAAGGTCCGCGTGATCGGCCACAAACCTGCGACCCGACCACTCGTTCTGCGCGCGGGAGAGCACGCCGAGGATTTCACGCTCGCGACCGACCCGAACCTCCTCGAGGAGGTCGTGGTCACCGGGGTACAGGAAGCGACGGAGCAAATCAAGGTGCCGTTCAGCGTCACGCGGATCGACGCTTCGCGGATGCCCGTGGCGGCCGAGGACCCGCTGCGCCAATTGCAGGGAAAGATCGCGGCCAATATCGTGTCCAACAGCGGCCGGCCGGGATCGCAGCCCGCGGTATTGCTGCGAGGGCCGACTTCGATCAATGCCACCGGCCGCGGACAGGATCCCCTCTATATCGTGGACGGGGTCATCGTCAACGGCTCGCTCCCTGACATCAACCCGCAGGACATCCAGACGGTGGAGGTGGTAAAGGGGGCCGCGGGCGCCTCGCTGTACGGGGCCCGCGCCGGGAACGGCGTCATCAACATCACGACGAAGAGCGGTCGGGGTACGCCCGACGGCGTGACCTTCACGGTGCGAAGCGAAGAAGGGGTGAGCGACATCGAGCGTGACTTCGGCCTGGCGCACTTCCAGGCGCTCGTGATGGACGAAACCGGCCGGCGGTTCTGCCAGTTCGTGTCCGGCCAGCCGCTGTGCGCCGCCACCTTCGATTACCTCGCGGAGCAGGCCCGCATCAATAACGCGCCCGGTGACTTCGCCCTCTCCCCGAAGGGCTTCCCCGTCGATCCGGGCGCAACGATCTCGGGCAGCGTACTGCGGCAGCGTTTCCAGATCGAGCCGTGGCCGGGGACGAGCTACAACGCCGTGGCGCAGACGGTCGATCCGCACGTGTTGGCCAACAACAGCGTCGACATGAGGGGGGGATTCGGGTCGACCCGCTTCTACGCCAGCGCGTCCAACATCACCGAGCCGGGAGCGATCCGGTTTCTCCAGGGGTTCCGGCGGAACTCGTTTCGCGCCAACGTCGATCAGGCCCTCGGCTCGAAGTGGAACATCGGCCTGCGCACGACCTACAGCCGCAGCACCCAGGACGGCCTCAATCAGGAAGGCGGCGGCCAGGCGTTCTTCCGGCTGACCCGCGTCCCGGCGATCGTGAACGTGGAGCTCGAGGACACGCTCCACCGGCTGTACATCCGTCCCAACCTGCAGGGCGGTGGCTCGCAGAACGAGAACCCGCTGTACTCGCTGCAGAACACGCAGCGTAGCGACGTCACCAATCGCTTCATCGGCGGCCTCACGGCACAGTACAGTCCGGTGAGCTGGTTCAATCTTCAGGCGGACGCGGGCTACGACCGCCGCAACGTGGACTTCACCCAGTTCAACGACAAGGGGTTTCGTACCACAACCAGCACGCCGATCACGAACAACGGCTCGATCTTCAAAGGCTCGACGGCACAGGAAGCGGTCAATACGAGCGTGAATGCGACGTTCCGGCATGACTTCCGCGCTGACCTGAATGGACGCCTGAGCTTCCGGTATTTGTACGAGCAGCGGGACAGCACGATCGAGGTCGGCCAGGGCAACACCCTCTCGGTCAAGGGTGTGACGTCGCTCGGCAATGCGACAGCGAATCAGGCCGTGGGCTCGGCTGCGACGAGCGTCAGAGGAATCGGTTTGTTCGCCGGTGCCAAACTCGACTACAAGGACCGCTACGTGCTCGAGGGGCTGGTCCGGCGGGACGGCAGTTCCTTGTACGGCGCCGAGCACCGGTGGCAAACCTTCGGCCGCGCCTCGGGGAGCTGGCTCGTGATGCGCGAGCCGTGGTGGCCGCTTCATCAGGTGAGCGAGCTGAAGCTGCGCGCCTCCTATGGCACCGCGGGCGGCTTGCCTCCCTTCGTGGCCCAGTACGAGACGTTCACGATCACGAACGGCGTGCTCGCGCTGGCGGTCCTGGGCAACCGCAACCTGAGGCCCGAGGTGCACCACGAGCTCGAGCTGGGCGGGGACCTGGAGCTGTTCGGGCGCTTCGGCCTCTCCGCCACCTACGCGCGCTCCAGGATCGAGAATCAGATTCTCCCCGTTCCGGTGTGCGCGTGTACCGGCTATACCAGCCAGTGGCAGAACGCGGGCACGCTGCTCAACATCTCGCACGAGCTGTCGCTGAACCTGCCGCTGGTCCAGCGCCCCGACGTGTCGTGGTCGATGAGCGTTGTGTACGACCACAATCGCTCCTGGATTTCCAAACTCACCGTTCCGGCGTTTCCCCAGGGAACGATTCTGCAGGGCACGGGCACCATGTTCCAGTTCAAGGAAGGGGAGCTGTACGGCACCATTTACGGCCATCAGTTCCTGACGACCTGCGGCCAATTGCCCACCCCGTTCAACACCCAGTGCGGTCCCGGCCAGGCGTTCCAGAAGAACGACGAGGGCTGGATCGTGTGGGTGGGCGCCGGGAACACCCCCGGCATGGGTATCACCAACAATCTTTGGGAAACGTCGCTCCCCGCATCGCAGGGCCCCTGGGGCGTCGCCATGAATTGGGGGATGCCGATCCTGCTGCGCGGCGACCCGAACAACGCCAAGGCGGCCCAGGTGGTGGCGCTCGGGCATGCACTGCCCGACTTCCGCTTCGCCGTCACCCAGAACGTTCAGTGGAAGCGATTCAACGTGTATGCCCTGGTGGACGCGGCGATCGGACAACAAGTCTGGAACCAGGGGCTGCACTGGGCGCACCTCGACTTCCTGTCCAGCGACGTCGACCAGGTCGGCAAGTCGGTCGAGACGGCGAAACCGATCGGTTACTACTACCGGGCTCCGGCCGTGGACGGGTTCAGCGGCTTGGGAGGGTTGTACGACCAGCTGATGCCGAACAACTACTCGGTGGAGGACGCGAGCTACGCGAAGCTGCGCGAGCTGATGGTGTCCTACCACCTCGGCAAGGTGGGCGGGGTGGGGGACTGGGGCATCAGCCTCGTGGGCCGCAATTTGTTCACGATCACCGGCTATCGCGGCTTCGATCCGGAGGTCGGCATCGGCACGTTCGCGCCCCAGCCCGGGGCTGCCACCGTTCTCGGGAACAGCGGCGGCCAGGCCGCATCGGGCGCGGTCAATGCCGTGGACGCGTTCTCGTTCCCGAACACCCGCAGCTTCACGCTCGGGCTCACGACCAGCTTCTAGGGGGAGCGATGCAAAAGCTTCGTCAGATAGCGCGCGGGCTGGTCATTCTGGTCGTGGCGGCGTGCACGGACCCGCTGGCAGTGGGGAATTCCAACCAGCCGGATCGGAACAGAGCGTTCACGAATGCGGCCGACCTGGAGCAGTTCGTGTCCAACATCTACACCAACGTGCACCAGGCGACGCTGGGCGGCGCCACGGTGCTCGACGGCGGTGGGAACGACGGGCTCCAGCCGCAGCTGCTCGTCGCGGGAATGGAAAACGTCTCCGGTCTCGCGAACTTCGCGATGGGGCCGCGGGGCAACATCCCCCGGGCCGGCATCCCGAACACTCGCGGGTCCACGGGGAACGCGGGCAACTACCGCGACTGGGAAGTGGGGCATCGCGCGGCGCGGATGGGGGTTCTGGCGATCTCAGCCCTGGGCAAGCTGACGCTCGGTTCGCCGGGCCGGGACGCGCGCGCGCGCGCCTTCGCCCGCTTCGGGCAGGGTGTGGCCCTCGGCAACCTGGCGCTCGCCTACGACTCGGCGGCGATTCTCACCGAGAACGACAACCCCGAGGCCGATGCCGCCGTCGTCGTACGCCTCTCCGGGTATCAAGCGGTGATGACTGCGGCGCTCGGGTACCTCGATTCGGCGATCGCCGTCGTGACCGCGGACGCCAGCGGGTTTCCGCTACCGAGCACGTGGATCAACGGCAACGCGCTCACCTCGGCGCAGTTCATCCAGCTGTGCCGCTCATACAAGGCGCGGTTCCGGGCCAACGTGGCCCGGACTGCGGCCGAGCGGGCCACTGCGAACTGGGCCGTGATCATCGGCGACGCGAATGCCGGTATCACGACGGACTTCCAAATCACCATGGTCCCGCCTCCCGCAGGCGGCTGGGACATCTCCTGGGTGATCCAACACTTCGCTACCGGATCAGCCAACTGGCACCAGATGTCGCAGTTCTGGCTCGGGATGGCGGACACATCCGGCGCCGCCAATCCGGCCGTCGGGTACGACAACTGGCTCAGCACGGCGCCTGCGAACCGCGTGGCCTTCACGGTAGTCACGCCCGATCGGCGCTTCCCGCAAGGCACGACGCGGGCGGTGCAGCAGTCGAATTCGCCTACGCCCACGGCGCCGCTGGCATTCAGCGCTACACCCTACGTCCGCAACCGGCCGACCGGGGAAGACCAGCCGGGTGACCCCATCGGCATTTCGCAGTACGACTTCTACCGCTCCCGTGCCTTCAACAACGCCAGTCGCAACGGGGCCTACCCGGTCATGACCGCCGCGGAAATCCGGCTGTACGCAGCAGAGGGGTACCTTCGCACCGCCGGCGGCATCCCGCAGGCAGCGCATCTGATCAACGTATCCCGCGTGGGCAACGGCAAACTACCGTCATTGGACACGACCGGGGTCATCCTGCCGGACACGCTGACCGCCATTCCGGGCGGCACAGGTTGCGTGCCTCGCGTGCCTGATGCCGCACAGGGCTACAAGCGCGCGAAGTGCGGGACCATCTGGGACGCGCTCAAATGGGAATACCGCATGGAAACCGCGTACACGGGCTACGGGATGTGGTTTTTCGCAGGGCGCGGCTGGGGTGATCTGCCGCAGTACACCGCTCTGAACTGGGCGGTGCCGTATCAGGAGATGGACACGCGCAGCGAGCCGTTCTATGGCGTTGGCGGACAGGGCGGGCGCGACGCCGCCGGCCCTGGAAACTACGGTCTGTTCGCGGGGGGTGTGTACTAGCCATGCGATCGCCACGGCTCCGTTGGTGGGGCTCGGCGCTGCTGCCCGCGCTGGTTGCGGGGTGCTACACGTACGCACCCCTCCCCACACTGGAGCCGGTGCCCGAGACCCAGGTCGCCCTCGTCCTCTCCGATGCCGGTCGCGTAGGGGCCGGTACCAGCATGGGGCCCGGAATCGCCCGGGTCGAAGGGGCGCTCATTGGGTCGACCGACAGCGAGTACACGCTCCGGATCGCCGGGGTGACCGACATTCGAGGTCGGGAGAGTCGTTGGAGCGGAGAGCAGATATCGCTGCGACGGACCTGGGTGGGCAACGCGTACGAGCGGCGTTTTTCGAAGCCGCGTACGTATGTGCTCGTGGGCATCCTCGCCGCTGGCTTTGGGACGTTCGTTGTGACCCGGCATCTCTTCGGGATCGGCTCCGTAGCCGCGTCGTCGGGCGGAGGCGGGGGGAGCGGTCAACAGTGAGGTTGCTCCGCCGTGAGCCTGTGCTGTCAACCATTTTCCCATGAGGGCGAGCGCACCATGAGTTCATTCCGGTGTTCGGCAGCGTCCCTGTCCCTGCTCGCGCTCCTGGGCGTCGCGTGCAAACGCGACGCGACCTTCACCGAGCCCATCCCGCCATACGCGGCGATCAACTTCGTCAACGCCATCCCAGACACCAATAAGCTGGCCTTCCGCGTGGTGGACAGGGTATCAAACGCGGGGCTGTATGAAGCGCCCTTCCGGACGAGCAGCACCTTCCCCGTCGGGATCGAGGCTGGTACGAGGCACATCAGGGTCTTCTTCGACACGAGCGACGTGGTCCTCGCCCAGACGGTGATGTTCGATACCACCGTCACGTTCGCCGCGAACGAGCACTACGGCTTCCTGCTCACCGGCTTCTCACGCGCCGGTGAGACTCCCACTATTCACGGAGCCATCCGGACGGACGGGATTCTCGCGCCCCCAGGGGCCGGAAAGTTCGCTCTCCGGATCGTCAACCTCGCCCCGACGCTGGCGGGGGCCGTGCCGGTGATCGCGGATACGACGGTGAACGTAGACGCATTTGTGCGCCTGATTGGCGACCTGCCCGGAGGAACTGCGGAGGTGGTCAATCTGGCGTACGGCGGCGCGTCACCGTACATGGTGCTCGACACGGGTCGGTACCGCGTGACGCTCACGGCGACCGGCACGGTGGCTCCGGCCATCCTCGAGGCTGCGGTGCCTCCCGGCTCGGCGGCCACGTCGAGTCAGGATGTGATTGCAGGATCGTCGATCTCCGGGTCGATGCTGACGGCAGTGATCGGTCCTCGCTCGGTTGTCGGCAGCAAGGCGCCGCAGGGCGGCCGGCCGGCGGCCCGATCAACGGACACCACGGTGGCGGAAGCAGCCCGTCGGGTCTTCCGGAGCAACGACACGGTCACGGTGCAGAGTGGCTCTGTCTCGCTCTTGATGAACCGCTCCGGGGCGGCTGCGGACTCGGTTGTCGGGCGTACCGGTACCGGTGCGAGCACGGGCGCCAATGCGGGAGATGTCGTATTCGTGTCAGGGGCTACCCAACCGGAGTACAACGATTGGCACGTCGTCATCGGAGTTGCCGATTCGCTGTCGTGCAATCCGGTCGACGCCGGGGACAAGTCGACCAAGTGCGCTGCCGCGAATGTGGTTGCCACGACGCGGTTCCGGTTCAAATACCGCATCACCGGTACGCCGGCCTCCCCTGCCACGGGAACGCCCGTGTACCGACTGTATCCGTCGTCGTACACCGCGTCGGATTTCACCATCCCGTACATCCTGTACGTGGTCGACAAGCGACCGTAGAAGCCACGTCGAACTGACGGAAGGCGCAACCTTCACCCCGCTCCAGACGCGTTGGTCACTTGTCGAAGGGAATTGGTGGGCGAGGGATTGTTTCCATGCGGTGTGTGTCTTAACCACCTCGAAGGAGGAATCGGTATGCGCCTTGCCATTCGCTCCACGCTGCGCGCGTTCCTGGTGCTCGGCGGGCTCGCTGGCGGGGTGCGCGCCGTCGCGCGGGCCCAGCAAGGCACCGTCGCGGGTCGCGTCACGGATCAAGCCTCCGGGCAACCGCTCGTGGGCGCGCGCGTCGTGCTCGTCGGCACGTCCCTGATCGCGAGGACCAATGCTGATGGGCGCTACACCGTCCCGGGCGCTCCCCAGGGCCGCGTCACGGTGCGGGCCAGCGCCGTCGGCTACGGGGCGGCGTCGCGGGTGGCCGCGGTCGCTCCCGGCGACACGGCAGTGGTCGACTTGGCGTTAGGCCTGGCCCCGTATTCGCTCGACGAGGTTGTCGTCACCTCCACGGGCGACGAAGCCAGGAAGCAGGTGGGAACCTCGATCGCCCGGATCGATGCGGCCAAGTTGGTCGAAACGGCACCGATTGCGAACGTGACCGACCTCTTGATTGCAAAGGCCGCAGGCGTCGACGTCCTACCGGGCACGGTCACGGGCGCCCCGTCGCGCGTCCGTATCCGGGGCACCAACAGCTTGTCCCTGACCAATGAGCCGGTCTACTTCGTTGACGGGATCCGCGTCACGAGCCAGAACCGCTCGTCGGGGATCTGCGACGTCGGCTGCGCACCGCCCAGCCGGATCAACGACCTCAACCCGGAGGACTTCGAGTCGGTCGAGGTGGCGAAAGGACCAGCGGCGTCCGCGTTGTATGGCACGGATGCGGCGAACGGCGTCGTGGTGATCAAGACCAAGCACGGGCAGCCCGGCAAGGCGCGCTGGAACGTCTACGCCGAGCAGGGCGTGATCAAGGACAACAACGATTATCCAGATGCATACCGCGGTTGGTACACCAATCCGAGGACGGCGACTGCGGACTCGAGTTCGCAGCCCCGCAACGGCGTGCAATGCTTCTTGTCGAACACGGCGCGCTTGTCGTCGGACGCGGCGTATTGCCTACAGGACAGCGTCAGCCGGTTCAACCTGTTCACTGACCCCCAGACGACGCCTCTGGGGACCGGTCACCGTCAGCAGTATGGGGTGCAGGTCTCGGGGGGATCGGCCGCGGTCCGGTACTACATGTCAGGGGAGTGGGAAGACGAGCTGGGTCAGACCAAGATGCCGTCGTTCGCCGTGGACTCGCTGCTCGAGCTGCGCCAGATCAGCGCGGTGCCCGACAACCAGCTGCGACCCAACGGCCTGCGGCGGACGAGTATTCGGGCCAACGTCGCGGCGAGCCCGACCTCCCGCATCGACCTCGAGGGCTCCACGACGTTCATCACGAGCAAGCTGCGCGTGCTCCCGACGGACAACAACACCACGGGCCTGTTGTCGAACGCGTTGGGGGGGCCGGGGAACAAGACCAACGGGCGTTACGGCTACCGAGTGTTCACGCCGAACGAAATGTTCTCCGAGGCGCTTGGCCAGGACGTCAACCGGTTCATCGGGAGCGGGACGGGCCGTTGGCGCCCCACGAGCTGGCTCGCCTTCCGCGCCGTCGGCGGCGTGGACTACGCGAGCCGGATGGACACCGATCTCTGTATGCGCGACGACTGCGTGAACTTCGCGACCGTCAAGACCGGCTTCAAGCAGGACGATCGCACGACGTTTTTCCAGTACACACTCGATGTCAACGGGACGGCGTCGTTCACGCTGAGCCCGACCCTCACGTCGCGCACCACGGTGGGCGCCCAGTACTTCAAGACCAAGAACGATCTGAGCGTGGCACTGGCGGAGAACCTGGCCGGGGGCGCGACGACCGTGACCGGCGGAGCGATTCCCACCGTGCGGGAGAGTACTACGGTGTCTGCAACCGTGGGCGCGTTCGTGGAGCAGCAATTTGGATATAAGGATCGGCTGTTCCTCAACGGAGGTCTGCGCGCGGATGACAACAGCGCATTCGGCAGGGACTTCAAGACGGTCTATTACCCGAAGCTGAGCGTGTCGTACGTGATCTCCGATGAGCCGTTCTTTCCCAAGCTGAGCTGGATCAACAGCGTGCGCCTGCGCGCCGCGATCGGTGCCTCGGGCGTCCAGCCCGGTACAACCGATGCAGCCCGGTTCTTCCTGTCGCAAACGGCGAGCGTCAACGCCGTCGATATCCCCTCGCTCGTTTACAGCGCCGTCGGGAACACCGCCTTGAAGCCGGAGCGGGCGCGGGAATACGAGGTCGGCGGGGAGGCGACTATGTTCAACAGCCGCGCCTACCTCGAGCTCACCTATTACAACAAGCGCACCAAGGACGCGCTCATCGCCCGACAGGTGCCGCCGTCCGCGGGCGGGCCGATCACGCGGTTCGAGAACCTGGGCGCGGTGGTGAATCGGGGCCTCGAGGCGCTGGCCAATCTGCGCATCCTCGACAAGCCGAGCTTCGGCTTTGACGTGACGGTTAACGCCGCCTACAACACCAACTTCATCGCGGATATGGGCGGCTTGCCGCCGATCGTCGGTACCACCACACGGCAGACGCAGGGGTATCCGATCAACGGTTGGTGGCAGCGACCGTACACGTACCGGGACGTCGACGGCAACGGCGTCATCACGGCCTGCAACATTCCCGATCCGCCGGGCTGCGGGTTCCCGAACGAGGTCTTCGTCGCCGACAGCGCCGTATTCGTGGGATACGCCAATCCGCGTTGGGAAGTGGTCTATGTCCCAGGATTCGATTTATTCAACAAACGGCTGCGCATCCAGGGGTTGTTCGACCACAAGAGCGGGTACTACCAGCTCAACGGCACCGAGCGGATCCGCTGCGAGTCGCGGCTCAACTGCGATGGCCTCCTGGATCCGAACGCGCCCTTATGGAAGCAGGCGCGTGTGGTCGCGCTGCGCGAGACGCCGTCCCGCACTCAGTGGGGGTTCATCGAGAAGGCGACCTTTGTCCGGCTGCGGGAGGCCTCGGCGACCTACGAGCTCCCCCCGGCCTGGGCCCAGTCGTTCCGGGCCACGCGGGCGAGCTTCACGCTCGCGGTCCGTAATCTCTGGAAGGCCACTGGGTTCAGCGGTATCGACCCCGAGGCCAACTACTTCGAGGGCGCGACGGGGATCGTGAGCAACTTCCAGACATCGCCCCCGCCGACCTATTGGACGTTCCGCTTGAACGTGGGCTTCTGAGGGTCGGTCAACACACGTGACCATCAACGAACGTGAGGGGGTTCTTCACCATGACTAGCTACCTGACGCTCCGGCACCTGTGGAAGCCGAAGGTCCTCGCGTGCCTGGTGGTGCTGCCTGCGTTGGCATGCACCGATACGCTGTTGAACGTGACCGATCCTGACATCATCTTGGGCGCCAATTCGGCGTCTTCGGCGATCGGCCTGTCGAACGGAGCGGTATTGCGGCTCGCCCAGGCGGTGAGCGGTACGCAAGGGCCGGACGCGCTGTTCGTGTTCGGCGGGCTGCTCACCGATGAATGGCGCTCGGGGGACACGTTCATCCAGCGCAATACGATGGACCAGCGCATCTGGGATCCCACCAACACGTTCAACGCCGGGCCGTTCCGTAACTTGAACCGCGTGCGAACCCAAGCATTGCTGGCCATCGACGGGTTGCGGTCGTACCAGCCGGATTCGGTCGCAACCCTGGCCCGCATGTTCGACTTCCTCGCCTACACCCAAGTTCTCTTGGGGGAGCATTACTGCAACGGGGTTCCGCTGAGCGGCATCTCGGGCACCGAGGTGATCTTCGGGGAGCCGATCAGCAATGATTCCCTATTCAGGCTCGCGATCGCGAACGCCGATTCCGCGCTGGCCATCGCGGGCAGTGACACCGCGAGCTCTCGGGTGAAGGCCGCGAGGTTCGCGATGGTGATCAAGGGGCGGGCGCTGGTCGACCGGACGGACTTTGCCGCCGCCGCCGCCGTCGTGGCGGCGGTTCCGGACACGTTCCGCTACGACGTGACCCACTCACTCAACGTCAACGACAACCAGATGTGGGCGCTCAACGCGAGCTCGCGCCGATACACCATGGGCGACCTGGAGGGTCGGAACGGCCTTCCGTACGTGACCGCGAACGATCCTCGGATTCCGAGACGAATTGGGACGAGTTCTAAAGACGACGGGATCTTCGATAGCGCCTTCCCCATCCTGGTCATCAGGCAGGGCATTTGGGGCCGCACGAGCGCCGTGACGATTGCCAGCGGGATCGAAGCGCGCCTGATCCAGGCCGAGGAGCGGCTACGCGCGGGCGACATTACCAGCTGGCTCTCAATCATCAACAGCTTGCGTACGACCACGACACTCTATCCGCCGATCCAGTCGGGGTTCACACGGGGTCCCGCGCTGACGGCACTCACCGACCCGGGCGCCACGCCGGATACCGCTGCACGCACGAATGTCATGTTCTACGAACGCGCGTTCTGGCTGTTCAGCACCGGACACCGCCTGGGCGACATGCGGAGGCTGCTCCGCCAGTATCAACACCCGGACAGCACTGTGTACCCGACCGGCGTCTGGTTCAAGGGCGGAAACTACGGCGACGCGATTCAGATGGCGCTGCCGGTGGAGGAGCTGAACAACTCGAATTTCCACGGATGCGCCGACCGCGATCCGTGACGCTTGTAGGGAAGGGATGTGATGGCGGGGGCGGCCTGAACGGCGCCCCCGCGCCGCTTCAGGGACGGCCGGTGTTCGTACTGATGAGGATGACGCCGGTCGTCGACGCGCCGCCGTAGCGCGTCGTCGCGTCCAACCCCGTGAGCACCTCGATGGTGAGGATGTCGGAGGCGGCCACCTGCTTCAGGACCTGGAGCTCCTCGACCGGTACGTGGTCGAGAATCACGCGCACCTGATCTTCTTGATAGATGCTCGCGCGGCCGCGCCGCTGGATGCGAGCCGGTTGACCGCGGACCTCACGGAGCTGCACGTTCGGCACCGTCAGCCTGAGCGCGTCCCAGGCCGTCTTGGCACCGGACTTGGCGATCGCTTCGGCGGTGATCACCCGCCCGGCGCTCGGTGCATTCGACTGCGCGATCCCCGCCCTCGCCCCGCCGCCCGCGGCCGCCACGCACAGGAGCAGAGGTCCGCCCCGCCAAAAACGCGAGGGGCGCAGCACCCTGCGCCCCCCGTCATTCACGTTTGCTCGCCGGCTCTCAGTCCACGATCGCATCGGGCAGGACGTACTTCATCGGATCCACCGGCTTACGGTTCACCCACACCTCGTAGTGCAGGTGCGGTCCTGTGGAGAGTCCGGTCGACCCGACCTTCGCGATCACCTGCCCCCGCTTCACCCGCTGCCCGCGCACGACGAGGATCTTCGAGCAGTGCGCGAAGCGCGTCACCAGCCCGAAGCCGTGATCCATCGTGACGATGTTGCCGTAGCCCTCTTCCCACTTGACTTCCGTCACGATGCCGGCGGCCGGCGCCTCGATCTCCGCGCCCATCGGCGCCGTCACGTCGATCCCTTCGTGCGGGCGCGCGAGGTGCAGGATCGGATGCACCCGCATCGCCATGAACGCGCTCGTGAGCCACCCCTTGGTCGGCATGATCGAAGGCGTCGCGGCGAGACGCTCGCGCTGATGCGACAGCGAGTCGTATGCCTGGTCGAGCGATCGCACCAGGACGTTGGCGCGCCGGGCGAGGGCATCGACGTCGAGCCGCGCGGCGAGCGCCTGCTGTCCCTGCGGGCCAAGCGCCTTGAGGCTGTCACGCTCCGACCAGGCGCCGGCCGGCCCGCCGATCCCGGCTTGCTGGACCATCGTGTCGGTCGGTGTGAGGCCGGCGAGCAGCCGCAACTCCTGCTCGCGTTTTCCGAACCGTTGCAGCGTGTCGCGCAGCCCCGTCATGCGCTCACGCATCCGCTGGATCTCGTCGGCGAGGAGCCGGTTCTCGTTCTCGAGCACGCGGCTATGCGTGATGTTCACGCCGCGCGAAATGGCGGCGACGCCCAGCACCAGGAAGGTCAGCGCTACCACGCTGCCGATCCCGACCAGCGCCTTGACGAACGTCTGCGAGACCTCCACGGCGCGGGACGAGCCCGAGCCGTGTGGCACGACCATCAGGGTCCAGCGGCGCTCCGCCTTCTTGCGCATCGCTTCGCGACGACCTCACCTGAAGACAATTCGACTCCGGCGCAACCGTGCGCCGGTCCTGTATGGACCTGCCGTATGGAGAACCCGGACAGGGCGTGGGGTCCGGTCCCCGGTGTGGACGTCTAAAGTACGGCTTGACTGGAAAGCCGTCAACACGGCGGCAGGTGAGCCAAATCACCATCCTGAGGGGCTTTAGGCGCGGCCTACCGGGGCTTGGGGAAGAGGATGGGTGGCTTTTGCACCCGCCACCCGGCCGGGTCCAGGGCCTCCAGGTCGCCCAGCCGGACCCGCGCCAGGGGCGAGGAGGGGGGGGGTCCCAGCGTGGCCCACACCGCTTCGGCGGTCGCTGGAATGAACGGCTGCGCCAGCACCGCGATCCGGGCGACGGTGCGGGCCAGGTTCGCGAGCACGGAGTCGAGCTCGGTCGCCTTCTCCGGTTGCTTCGCGAGTTTGTAGGGCGCCGTCTCCTCGACGTAGCGGTTCGCGGCGCTCGCGAGCGCGACGAGCTGGGCGGCGCCCTCCTGCAGGCGGTTCGCATCCATGGCGCGAGCGTAGGCGGCGAGCGCGCCCCGGGCGCCGGCCTCGAGCGGCGTATCGTAGCTGCACGGGTCGCGCGGCACGCTACCGCTGCGGTAATTCACGATCATGGTGAGCGCGCGCGACACGAGGTTACCGACCGTGTCGGCGAGCTCCGAGGTGTAGCGCGCGTCGAAGCGCTCCCATGTGAAGTCGCCGTCGTTGTCGAAGCCGACTTCGCGCAGCAGGAAGTAGCGCAGCGCATCGGCGCCGTGCCGATCGATCGCCTCGCCCAGCGTAACGGCCGTGCCGGCGGTCTTGCTCATCTTGGTGCCCGACCACTGCACGTAGCCATGGGCCCACACGGCGCGCGGCGGCGGGAGCTCGGCCGCGAGCAGCATCGCCGGCCAGATGACGCAATGGAAGCGCGTGATCCCCTTGCCCACGACGTGCAAGTCGGCGGGCCACAGGCGGTCGTAGCCGGGCTCCGGAAAGCCGGTCGCCGAGAGGTAGTTGATCAGTGCGTCGAACCAGACGTATACGGTCTGCTGCGGGTCGCCGGGAAACGGGATGCCCCAGGGCTGGCGCTGCCGCGAGATCGAGATGTCCTGGAGGCCGGCCTCGACGAGGCGCAGCACCTCGTTGCGGCGGATCTCGGGCTGCACGCTCAGCGCGCCCGAGCGGATGCGATCGAGCACGGCGTCGCGGTACGCGCTCAGCCGGAAGAAGTGGTTCCGCTCCTTGGTCGGGATCAGCTCGAGGGTGGGATGCTCGATGCAGTGCCCGTCGACGATCTGCGCGCCGGTCTTGAACTCCTCGCACCCGGTGCAGTACAGCCCCGCGTACTCCGCCTCGAACAGATCCGCGGGGTGGCGCTGCCGGATACGCTCGAGCAGGGCCGCCACCGCGCGGGTGTGTCGCGCCTCGGTGGTGCGGATCCAGTCGTCGTGCGAGCAGTGGAGGCGGCGCCAATAGTCGGCGAAGCTGGCCGCCATGCGATCGACCCACGCCTGCGGCGTCACGCCGGCGCGGGCGGCGGCCTGGATCACGGACTGGCTGTGCTCGTCCATCCCCATCAGGAAGTGGACGTCGTCGCCCCGCAGCCGGTGATAGCGTGCGATACAGTCGGCACCGATCTTCTCGAGGGCGTGCCCCAGATGCGGCTCGCCGTTCGAGTAGTCGATGGCCGTCGTCAGGTAGAACTTAGGCATCCGCTCCGGAGACTTCGCCTTTCAGCTTCTCGAGCGACACCACGCGCGTGTCGCCTGCATCGGTGCGGAGCGTGACGGTCTCGCGGAAGACATCCACCGCCAGCACGCGCTCGTCGCCCACGGCGGTGCGCAGCACGCGGCCCTCTTTCGGGAACCGCTTGCGCGTTTGCACGTAGAAGTCATGCTCGTAGCGAAGACAGCACAGCAGCCGACCGCATCCTCCCGAGATCTGCGACGGATTGAGCGACAGATGTTGATCCTTGGCGAGCGAGAGGCTCACCGGTCGCAGCTCCGGCAGCCAGCTCGAGCAACAATACTGGCGGCCGCAGCGGCCGACGCCGTCGAGCCGCTTCGCCTCGTCGCGCGCGCCGATCTGCCGCAGCTCGATGCGGGTGTGGAACAGGCCCGCGAGGTCGCGCACCAGGGTGCGGAAGTCCACGCGCTGCTCGGCGGTGAAGTACACGGTCAGCTTCTTCCTGTCCCACTGCCACTCGGCGTCGGAGACCTTCATGGGGAGGGTGTGACTCTTGACCCGCTCCATCACCCGGCGCCGCACATCCTCCTCTTCGCGCTGCAGCTGCTCGGCGACGGCGGCGTCGTCGGCGGTGGCGCGGCGCACGATGCGGCGCGTGGCTTCAATCGGAGGAGCCGCCGTTTCCGCGAGGCTGCAGCCGCTGCAACTGCCGGCGCACTTCTTCGCGGCGACCGGGCCCACGGCCGATACCCGGCCGAAATCCTGCCCCCGCTCGACCTCCACGATCACGCACTCGTGCAGGACGAGCGGCTCGGCGGACGGCCAGGAGAAATATTCTTTGCGGTTCCCCTTGAACCGGACCTCGACGACGTCGGTCAACTCACTTCTCGCTCAGCGCACCCATCGACAGGTACTTCTCCTCCCGGCGTTTGAGGAGTTTCTCGATCCGGATCTTGCGGAGATGGCGCACATGGCGCCGCAGGGTTTCGCCGAGCGCCGCGGCCGCCGCTTCGGGGTCGGCGTGCGCCCCGCCCGGCGGCTCGGCGATGATCTCGTCGATGACGCCGAGCTCCAGCAGATCATCGGCGGTGATCTTGAGGGCCTCGGCGGCCCGCTCCCGCTGGCTCGCGTCCTTCCACAAGATGGCCGCGCAGCCCTCGGGGGAGATGACGGAGTACACCGAATTCTCGAGCATCAGCACGCGGTCGGCGAGCCCGACGGCGAGCGCGCCGCCCGACCCGCCCTCACCGATCACGGCGGTGAGGATCGGCGTGCGGAGCGTCGCCATCTCCACCAGGTTGCGCGCGATCGCCTCGGCTTGCCCGCGCTCCTCGGCCCCGAGCCCGGGGTAGGCGCCCGGCGTGTCCACCAGGGTGATCACCGGGGCGCGGAACTGCTCGGCCAGATGCATCAGGCGCAGCGCCTTGCGGTAGCCCTCAGGATGGGCCATGCCGAAGTTGCGGTACAGGTTCTCCTTGGTATCGCGGCCCTTCTGGTGCCCGATCACCATGACGCTCATCCCGTCGAGCCGCGCCCAGCCGCCCACGATGGCGGGATCGTCGCGGAACAGCCGGTCCCCGTGCAGCTCGACGAAGTCGGTGAACACCGTGCTCAGGTAGTCCAGCGTGTACGGCCGCTTCGGGTGGCGGGCCACCTGGACGCGCTGCATCGGCGTCAGGTTCTTGTAGATCTCGGTCCGCATCTCGGCCAGCCGCTTCTCGAGCGGGGCGAGGTCCTTGGCGACGTCCACCGCCGTCTCGCCCGCCACGCGCTTCAGCTCCTCGATCTGGCGCTCCAGCTCGAGCAAGGGCCGCTCGAACTCCAGCGTATGGGTCGCCATCGTCAGGTCGTCCGAACCAGGTGCACGTGGTCGGGCCCGAGCAGCGCTCGCAGCGCCACGACGAGGTCGTCGGCCGGGTCGACGCGGAGCGAGCGGCTGCGCAGGCGGGTGACCTCACCCCCTCGCTCCCCCTCGCCGCTCCGCGGAGCGGGGGCTGGGGGGTGAGGCTCCCACTCGACCAGCACCGGGGCCGGGCCGGGGTGGGCGGCGCACAGGGCGACGACGGCGCGCGTCGCGTCCACCGGCGGCGGTGCCCCGGGCGACCAGCGCAGCGCGACGCCGATCGCACCGCTCGCCTTCAGCTCGTCGAGCGCTTGAGCGGTCTCCACGATGAACGGCGCCTGCTCCTCGCCCCGGTCGCGCGCGCTGTAGCTGCCCGCGAGCAGCAGCGCGCGGTCGGCACGAATCACCTCGTTCAGTTTGGCCCAGGCCTCTGGGAACACCAGCGCCTCCGCGGTGCCGTGGAAGTCTTCGAGCGTGAGGCGCGCGTATTCGGCGCCGGTCTTCTTCGAGATCTGCCGCTTGACCAGCGTCACGACCGCGGCGACGCGGACCCGTTGCTCGCTCCACTGGCCGAGGGTCGCGGTGGTGCGCGTCCCGAAAAGCTCCACCTCGACGCGGTAACGCGCGAGGGGGTGGCCGGAGATGAAGAAGCCCAGCACCGCCTTTTCGCGTGCCAGACGGTCGTGCTCGGACCAGGGAGGCACATCCGGGGTGCGGGATACGGGATGGGGGATGGATGCCTGCTCACCGAACAGGGCTACCTGACCGGCGCTGCGCTCGTCCTGCCGCGCCTGGGCCTCCCCGAACGCGTCGTCGAGCGCCGCCACGAGCTGGGCGCGGTGCCCCCCGAGGGAGTCGCAGGCGCCGGCATCGATCAACGCTTCCAGGACGCGCTTGTTGCAGAGGCGCAGGTCGATCCGGTCGCACAGGTCCACCAGGGCGCGGTACGGCCCGCCGGCGGTCCGTCCCGCGAGGATGGACTCGATCGCGCCCGCGCCGACGTTCTTGATCGCGCCGAGGCCGAACCGGAGGCGACGCTCACCGACCACGGTGAACTTGAAGCCGGACTCGTTGACGTCCGGCGGCAGCACCTCGAGGCCGAGCTCGCGCGCCTCGTTGATGTAGCGCACGACGTTGTCGGTGTTGCCGATCTCGGACGACAACAGGGCCGACAGGAACTCGGGCGCGTAGTGCGCCTTGAGCCAGGCCGTCTGGTAGGACAGCACCGAGTACGCGACGGCGTGCGACTTGTTGAATCCGTAGCGGCCGAAGGTCTCGATCTGGGCCGCGATGTCCTCGATGCCCCGGCGCTCGTGCCCCAGGGCGATCGCGCGCTCGACGAAGCGGCCCAGCTCATGCTGGATCAGCTCCTTGTCCTTCTTCCCCACCGCCTTGCGCAGCATGTCGGCTTCGGCGAGCGAGAAGCCGGCGAGCACGTTGGCGATACGCATCACCTGCTCCTGATAGGTGATCACACCGTACGTGGGCTGGAGGATCTGCGCCAGCGCGGGGTGCGGGTAGCGCACGGGCTCCCGGCCGAGCTTGCGGTTGATGAACACGAGGTGCATCCCGGTGTCGAGCGGGCCGGGGCGGAGCAACGCGTTGGTGGCGACCAGGTCGTCGAACCGATCGCATCGCATGCTGCGCAGGCAGTCGGTGGCGAGCGGGGACTCGAACTGGAACACGCCCGCCGTCCGGCCCGAGCCGAGCAGCTGGTAAACCTGCGGATCCTCGAGGTCCAGGGCGTTCATGTCGAGCGTGACCCCGTGACGGTCCGCGACCATCCGCACGGCGTCGTGGATCACCGTCAGCGTGCGCAGGCCGAGCACGTCGATCTTCAGCATCCCGACCTGCTCGAGCGCCACCATGTCGTACTGCGTGATGATCGCCTCGGGCTCCTGCGGCGCGAGGCACACGGGGACGTAGTCGGTGAGCGGGCCGGGGGCGATCACCAGGCCCGCGGCGTGCACCGAGGCGTGGCGCGCGAGCCCTTCGATCCGGGTCCCGAGCTCGAGGATCTTGCGGACCCGCTCGTCCTGGCGGGCGAGCTGTCGCAGCTCGGGGGACTTCTCCTGGGCCTCCGCGAGCGTCACCGAGATGCCGGGCCCAGCGGGGATCATCTTGGTAAAGCGATCGACTTCGCCCGGCTCGACCCGCAGCGTCCGGGCGACGTCGCGGAACGCGGCGCGTGCCTTCAGCGTCCCGAACGTGATGATCTGTCCGACCGAGTCCCGCCCGTACCGCTCGCGGATGTACTGGATCACCTCGCCGCGCCGCTCGAAACAGAAGTCGAGGTCGATGTCCGGCATGGAGATGCGCTCGGGATTCAGGAACCGCTCGAACAGCAGGTCGAACTTGAGGGGATCGATGTCGGTAATGCGGAGCGCGTACGCGACCAGCGAGCCGGCTGCCGAGCCGCGTCCCGGCCCTACCGGAATGCCGCGGTCCTTCGCCGCCTTCACCATGTCGTAGACGATCAGGAAGTAGCCGGCGTAGCCGGTGTGCGAGATGACACCCAGCTCGTAGTCGAGCCGCTCGTGGACCGCCTGGGGGAGGGGGTCTCCGTACCGCGCCGCCGCCCCCACGCGCGCCAGATGGACCAGCAGGTCGTTATCGGACGCGAACTCCGCCGGGCGCGGGTACTGCGGCAGGAAGTAGCGCTTCTCGAAGTCGAATTCGCACAAGTCCGCTACGCGCTGGGTTTCCCCCACGACCTCCGGGTGGTCGGGGAACAGCGCGCGCATCTCCCGCTCCGATTTGACGTAGCTCTCCTGGCCGAAGAAGCGGAAGCGGTTGGGATCGTCCAGGTCCTTACCGGTCCCGATGGCGAGCAGGACGTCGTGCGCCTCGGCGTCCTCCTTCCTTAAATAGTGCGCGTCATTGGTGGTGACGACGGGGAGACCGAGCTCCTGCGCCAGTCGGAACATGCCGGCGCTGACGGTCTTCTCATCCGCGAGACCGTGGTCCTGCACCTCGAGCCAGAAGCCATCGGGGCTGAACACCCGGGCGAAGTACTGGGCGCTCGCCCTCGCGGCCTCGTAGTTCCCCTGCCGGAGGTACAGGGCGATCTCGCCCGAGAGGCACGCCGCGAGCCCGATCAGGCCGCCCGAGTATCGCTCCAGCACCTCCCGGTCGATGCGCGGCCGGCGGTAAAAACCCTCGAGGAATCCGATGGACGAGAGCTTGACCAGGTGCTCGTAGCCCGTGCGGTTGCGCGCCAGCAGCACGAGATGGGAATACGGACCCGGCGCTTCGGGAGGGGGACGCTCGCGCTTGTGCCGGTCGCCGAACGCGACGTAGGCCTCGAAGCCGAGGATGGGCCGAATCTTCCGCGCCCGGGCCTCGGCATAGAACTGCCACGCCCCGTGCAGGTTGCCGTGGTCGGTGATGGCGAGCGAGTCCATGCCCAGCGCCTGGACCCGATCGAGCAGTTCCGGGATCCGGTTGGCGCCGTCGAGGAGAGAGTACTCGCTGTGCGTGTGGAGGTGAACGAACGCCATACGGCTAGGGGAAGATATCGGCGCTCCAACGCATTGTCAAAAGCGCGCTGCGCCGGATATTTTGCGGCCCATGCGCCGCACGAGCTCGATCGCAAGGCTGTTCGCCCTGGCCCTGATGATGGCGCTGTTTCATCGCGTGGCCGCGGGCGGTCCGCTCGAAGCACGCGCGACCCTGGCCCTCGGGTTCCTCCTGCTCGCCGCGTACCTCGGCGGTGAGCTCGCGGGCCGCGTGCGGCTGCCGCACCTCACCGGGTACCTGATCGTTGGCTTCGCCGTCGGCCCCGCGTGGCTCGGGCTCGTGCGGCGCGAAGAAGTGGACGCGCTCGGCTTCATCGCCGACGCCGCCATAGCATTGATCGCACTCGCCGTCGGCTCGGAGCTGTCGCTCGAGTCGCTGCGCCAGGGTCGGGTCGCCCTCGCGCGGCTTGCAACCGGTGCGATCGTGTTCCCCTTCCTCGCCGTCACCCTCGTGATGCTCTCGGTCAGCGCATCGTTCCCGCTCACGCGGCATCAGCCGCTGGGCGACGGGGCGGTCGTGGCGCTGGTGCTCGGCACGCTCGCGGTGGCTTCGTCTCCCGTGGTCACGATGGCCATGATGAGCGAGCTCGACGCACGCGGGCCCGTAGCGCGCGCACTGCTCAGCATCACCGTCATGAAGGACATCGCGGCCGTCATCTTGTTCGCGCTGGTGCTCGCGAACGGCCGGATGCTCGCGAGCGCGGGCGCACTGAACATGGGGCTCGCGGGGACGGCCATGCTGCAACTCCTCGGCTCGGCCGCGGCGGGCACGCTTCTCGGATTCGCGCTCGCCCGGTACCTGAGGCTGGTCCGGCGGGACTTGGGTGTGGTCCTCGTGGCCGCGGCATTTGTTGCCGCCGTGGTGGCGCGGCTCACGCATCTCGAGACGCTGATTATGGCGCTCGCCGCGGGGTTCTACCTCGAGAACTTCGCGCCGGTCGAGAGCGAGCGGCTGCGTCGCGAGCTGAAACGCGGCTCGGTGCCGGTGTATGTGGCGTTCTTCGCCTTGGCGGGGGCGGGGCTGCGGATCGGCGTGCTGGCGGATCTGTGGCCGTGGATCCTGCTGCTGGTCGGCCTGCGGGTCGTAGGCCTGCGCTACGGCATGCTCTGGGCGGGGCGGGATCCGAGTGTGACGCCGGCCCTGGCGCGGGAGGGCTGGCTCGGCCTCATATCGCAGGGGGGGATGGCGCTGGGACTCGCACAACTCGCCCGGCGGGCGTTCCCCGAGTGGGGGGTCTCCCTTGAGACCCTGATCGTAGCGATGATTGGAGTTCACGAGCTGGCGGGTCCCATCTGCTTCCGCACGGCGCTCGTGCGCACCGGAGACATCAAGGAGACGCCCGATGCCGAAGCGCCCGTGGATGGTGGGCCTGCCGTCGCTGCTCGCGGCGGCCTGTAGCTCGAGCCCGGCGACCCAGCCGCCGTTGCCGCCGTGCACGGCCACGAGCGGGGGAGCAGCTGGGGCGGTGAGCCAGGTGTACGCCGGCGTCACCATCATCGATCCGACCCAGACGTCGGGCTGTGCGGTGTTCCAGGCAAACGCGTCGGGAGCAGAGATCGATTACCTCCTCGTGCCACAGGCGGTGAACGGCGTGCCGGATGACTCGTCCCGGTTTCTGCTGGGCGGGGCCGCCCTCCCCAGCGCGCCCGCCCCCGCACCCGCGGCGGACTTCGGGAGCGCGCCGCTCGGGGCCCAACAGCGGTTCGATCTCACGCTGCGCCGGGCCGAGCGGGAGCTGGCGGCCCACCTGGGACCGCTCGTCCAACCGCGCGCTGCGCCGCCCATCTTCGCGCAGCCCTTCGCTTTCGGCGACCGGCGCCCGTTCAAGGTCTGTGGAACCATCGAATGCAACACGCACCCCACCGTGGTCGGCTTCGTCCGGAAGGTCGGCGCGCACGTCGTGGTGTTCCAGGACAGCGCCGATGAAGCGAACGGACGTACCCTGTCGAGCTTCGACTTCGACACGCTCGCCGCCGTCTTCGACACGCTGCTCTATCCGGCCGATACTTCCGCCTTCGGGCGGGAATCGGACATCGATGGCAACGGCATCGTGATGGTCCTAATGACCGGCAAGGTGAACTCCTTGGTCGCGAGTCCGTGTACGGGTGGGTCCATCGCGGGCTACTTCTACGGAGGCGACCTGCTCATCGGCTTTTCGGGCGGCAACAGCGCTGAGGTCTTCTACGCGGCGGTCCCGGACCCGAATGGGAACCTGAGCTGCACGCACAGCGCGAACGGCGTCAAGCGCACTGTACCCGGGACGTTCATCCACGAATTTCAGCACATGATCAGCTTCAACCACCACGTGCTGCAACGGGGCAGCCGCACTGGCGAGGAGCTCTGGTTAAATGAGGGGCTGTCTCACTACGCAGAGGAGCTGGGGGGGCGGCTGTTTCTCCCCGGGGACAGCACGACATTCTGCTACTTCATCTTCGGCGACCTCTACAACTCCGCTCAGTTCCTCGCGAGTCCCGAGAGCCACCTGCTGGTGGATACAGCCGGGATCGGTGGTCTGTCGAACCGCGGCGCCTGGTGGCTGTTCGTGCGGTTTGTCGTGGACCAGTTCTCGACCGACACAACCCGGAACGCCAACAACGTGGTGACGCGCGCGCTCGACATCACCGGCTCGACGGGCGCGTCGAACGTCGGCACAGCCACGGGCACGCCCTTCGCGACGGTGGTCGAGCGTTGGGCGCTCGCGAACTACGTTTCGGATCTGGCCGGGTTCACGACCCCGCCCGAGCTCCAATACAAGAAGTGGCGCTTCCGCGCTGACTATGTGACCATTCACGACGCGTGCGTTGCCCGGATTCCTTCGAACCCGCCGCCCTTCCCGAGCTCCTATCCTCTCATCCCGGGCGGGGGCACCGGAAGTGCCTTGAACATCAGCGGCACGATGCGTGGCGGGTCGGGCACCTATGTGATCGCCCAGCACCCGGTCGCGGCGGGGCAGTTCGCGCTGCGCTTCAGCGATCCCGCGGGCCGAGCGCTGCGCTCGTCACTCGCGCCGCGGCTCAACGTGATTCGCATTCAATAGACCAAAGACGCGAAGGGGAGACGTTGAGAATCGTGGAGGAACGACGTGAAGGAACAGCGTGGCGCTTCGCTCCACGTCTTTCCTTTACGTTTTTCCTTCACGCGGTCTCCGTGGCGTCCCTTCCCGCCCAAGCCGGAAGTGCGGTTGCGGTGCTCCCCGGCTCCGCCCGCGGGGCGGGCATGGGCGGGGCGGGCGCGGCCATCGTCGGCGACGCCGGCGCCATCTTCGCGAACCCGGCGGCGCTCGCCACCGTGCACCACCTGGCCATCGAAGCCGAATACGAATCATACCCGTCGGGGGTGACGCTCTCCACGGGCGCGCTGGCGCTGCGTGCGGGGCGATTCACGTGGGGAGTCGGTGCCGCCGCGCTGGGACCGAACTACACGTCGGCGGACCTGCTCGGCGCCTCCTCGCTCGTGCTCCGCAGCGGAATGGTGGCGCTGGGCGCGACGGCCAAGTATGCGCGCGAGACCGTGGGGGGCGCCCGCGTCGACGCCTGGGCGGGGGATGCGGGGCTCGCCATCGCCGTCTTCGATTTGATGGCGCTGGGCGTGAGCGTCCAGAACATCGGAGGCGACTTCGGTCCGGCCGCTGGTGGGTTGCATCTACCACGCCGCACGCGCGCGGGGTTTACGCTCAACTACGTCGATCCTCAAGGCACGCTGCGACTGCTCACGACACTGGAGGGCCAGTGGCCGGCGGCTGGGGCAGGAAGCGCGTTCGTCGTCCTGGGGCTCGAGGGCGGCGTGGTGGCGCGCGACATGGGGGTGCTCGGCCGCATCGGCTACGTCGGCCACTCGACGGCCACGAGCGCCTCGCCATTCACCGCCGGCGCGAGCGTGGAGCTCGGACGCTTGCATCTCGACTACGCGTACCGGGCGGACGACGCGCTCGGCGCGAGACACCGCATGGGGCTGCGATGGATGCCGTGATCGAGCGCCGCCCGCCCGACTGGCGCCGGGTGGGACGCCGCCTGCTGGCGTGGGTGCTGATCGGCGTTCCCATCCTGCTCGTGGTGGCGCTCGTGGCGAGCCCCGACGCGCGCTACCTCGTGCGGGCCGGGATCGAGGAGGCACGGATCCTCCTCAAGCGGCGCGCGATCGCGAAGCTCGTCGCCGATCCGAAGGCCGACCCGGCCTTGCGCCAGCGCCTGCAGCTCGTGCTCGCGGCCCGCGCATTTGCGGCGGATTCACTGGGCCTGCTGGTGGGCGAGACGTTCACGACCTACGTGAACGTCGGCCGGGACACCCTGGTCCTGGTGCTCTCGGCATCCCGCCGCGACCGGCTGCGCGAGTATGTCTGGCGCTTCCCCGTCGTCGGCGCGGTACCGTACAAGGGCTTCTTCGACTTCGCCGCGGCACGCCGCGCGGCCGCGGAGTTGGAGCGGGACGGGCTCGACACCTACCTCCGCCCCGCCGGCGCCTTTTCGACGCTGGGATACTTTTCGGACCCGCTGTTGTCGACCATCATGGAGCGCGACACGATGGAGCTCGCGGCCACGGTCATCCACGAGCTGGCCCACAGCACGCTCTATCTGAAGAGCCAGACGGCGTTCAACGAGAGCTTCGCGAGCTTCGTGGGGTACCGCGGGGCCCAGGCGTTCTTTCGCTCGCGGGGGGACACGCTCGACGCGAGGCGCGCCGCGGCACGCTGGCGCGACGAGCGCACCCTCGACCAGCTCTACGCCGAGCTCGCGCGCCGTCTCGACTCGGCCTACGCGGAGAGGCCCACGGGGCCGGCGCTCGATCGGACGCGCGCCACGCTGTTCGCCTGGGCCCGGGCCCAGCTCACGGGCCCGGTGGGACAGTCTCTCGAGACGTACGACTGGCGCTGGTTCGCCCGGGCGTCGCTCAACAACGCGGTGGTGATCGCCCAGCGGCTGTATCGCATGAATCTGAACCTGTTCGAGGACGTCTATGTGCACTCGCGCGCGGACCTGAAGGAAACGATCCGCACGATTCAGATCCGCGTGTTCACCCTGCCCGGGCAGGATCCGTATGAGGCGTTGTATTCGAGGGGCGGGGGATAGAAACGCGGAAGTCGGAACTCGGAACGCGGAACAGGCCGGCCGACCCCCTGTGCGGATGTTCCGCGTTCCCACTTCCGCGTTCCGCGTTCCGCGTTCAATTGCCCCGCAGCCGCTCCGCCTCAGCCACCCTTTGCAGCGCGATCGCATACGCGGCCGTGCGGAACGTCACACCTTTCTGCTTTGCCAGGTCGCGCACCCCCAGGTAGGCTTTCGTGATGGTCGCCTGGAGCTCGCGGTTCACCTGCTCGTGCGTCCAGCGGTACTGCTGGAGGTTCTGCGCCCATTCGTAGTAGCTGACGGTCACGCCGCCCGCGTTCGCGAGGAAATCGGGGATCACGGGAATGCCGCGCTCCTCGAGGATGAGATCGGCAATCGGCGTGGTGGGCTCGTTGGCGCCTTCCACCACCACTTTGCAGTCGATGGTTCGCGCGTTGGCCTCCTTCGTGATGACGCCACCGAGCGCGGCGGGGACGAGCCAGTCGCAGGGCACGCTCCACAGCTGCTCGTTGCTGATCGCTTTGCCGGCCGGCCATTCCGAGACGGGTTTCCGGGCGGCGGTGTGGGCCAAGAGCCCCGGGATATCGAGGCCGCGTTCGTTCACGACCCCGCCGGAAACGTCGGAGATGGCGATGACCTTGGCGCCGGCCTCCGCATGCAGCAACCGCGCGAGGTGTCCCCCGACATTGCCGAATCCTTGGATGACGACGCGGCTCCCTTTGAGCGGGACGCCGAAGTCGCGCGAGTATTCCATCATCACGTACATGATGCCTCGACCGGTCGCCTCCTCGCGTCCGAGCGAGCCGCCGAGCGAGATCGGCTTGCCCGTCACGGCGGCGGGCGTGTACCCGTGGCGGCTCGAGTACTCGTCGAGGATCCAGGCCATGACCTGCGCGTTGGTGGCGACGTCGGGCGCCGGAATGTCGCGGTAGGGCCCGAGCACGATGGAGATGCGCTGGGTGAAACGTCGGGTGAGGCGCTCCAGCTCGAGCTTCGAGAGGCGCTTCGGATCCACCGCCACGCCGCCCTTCGCGCCTCCGAACGGGATATCCATGAGCGCGGTCTTCCAGGTCATGATGGTCGCGAGGCCCAACACCTCGTCGTGGTCCGCGTCCGGGTGGTAGCGGATGCCGCCTTTACACGGGCCCCGCGCCCCGTTGTGCTGGATGCGGTAGCCGGTGAACACCTCGATCCGGCCGTCGTCCATGCGCACCGGGACTTCCACCTGGACCTCGCGAAACGGGCGCATGAGGATGCGCCGCATGTAGTCATCGAGATTGATCAGGTTGGCGGCGCGCTCGAACTGGCTGTCGACGATCGATTTTCCCGTCATCGTGCGCGCGGTCAACGGACCTCCTTGGTATAGGGGCGCAGCATGCCCGGCCCCTACTCGCGGACGAGGCGGCGATTCGCCAGGCGGCCGGCCGGATGCTGTGCTTCGGACAGCGCGTGGGCGACGTTCGCCTGGCGGGTGCGCCGCCCGGCGGCGTCGGACAGCACGCCGATCACGTCGGCGCCCGTGGTGTCTGGATCCGGGAGGTGCTCGAGGACGAACACGAGCCCGGTCGCGTGCTCCGCCACGGCGGTGGTCAAGGTGGACCAGCCTGGGTCCGCCGGTTGCGGGCGCTGGGCCACCACCAACGGGCAGGCCGCCGGATCGAACCCGGTGCGCGTGACGAGCGGTGCTCCCAGCGCGTGCGCCATGGTGCGCCACACCGGCAGGGCGGGCCCGAGCGCGACGATCTGGCCGAACCGCCACCGCGAGTCGCGCACCAGGTCCACGAACGCGGCGGCGAGGCTTACATCGTCGGGGACCGTGGTAGCCTCGTCGGAGGCGAGCACCACGGTGCCGGTCTCGGCGAACCAGCGCTCGTCGGGTGTCAGCCCGTCCGGCCGGCGCGGGGCGTAGAACGCGTAGCGCTGGGTGGCGGCGATGTCGCGCTCCGCCGCGACGCGCTGCTCCGCGTGCTCGGCCGCCTGGGCGGCCCCCTCATACGCCACTTCCGCCGCCTGGTAGCGCCCGGCGTCCCGCAGAATCCGTCCGCGCAGCCGCAGCGTCTCGGTGTGGGGCTCGAGGCCGAACGCCCGGTCGAGCGCGAGCAGGGCGCGGTTGCGGTCGCCCAGCCGGAACGCCGCATACCCCAGCTCGTGCCACACGAGCGCGAGGTCGGGATCGAACTCGACCGCCTGTTCCAGCGTGGCGAGGGCTTCGCGGTAGCGCGTGAGCTCGATGAGCGCCGCCCCCTTGAGCGCCAGCGAGAACGCGGAGTCGCCGAACTGCGCCCGCGCGCCCTCTGCCAGCCGCAACGCGTCCTCGCTCCGCCCCTGGCTGCGCAGCAGCTCGAAGCACTCCGCCCAGCCGGGCTTCAGGTCGGGATGCTCCGCCAGCAGCTGCCGGTAGGCCTTCTCGGCGTCGGCGACGCGCCCTTCGCGGACGAGATAGCGGGCGCGAGCCATCGCGCGCTCGCTCGGCGCGTCCGGAAACAACTCGTATGACGCGGTCGTCCGCATGGCGCGAATATACCCGCCAGGCGATGAACGGCTAGGCGACGTTCCACGTCTCTCCTTCACGCCTTTCCTCCACGCCGTTGGGGTTCTAGATTCTCCGCGCCATGGACACCGACCGTCTGCTGCGCGAGCTCTCCGATTTTTTGCGAATCCCATCCGTGTCGACGAACCCGTCCCACAACGCCGACTGCCGGGCGGCGGCGGAGTGGGTCGCCGGTGAGTTGCGTCGGCTCGGCTGTCGCGAGGTACAGTTCCTCGCGAGCGACACGCACCCGGTGGTGTGGGGCGTCGGGCCCGAAGTGCCCGGCGCGCCGACGCTGCTCATCTACGGGCATTACGATGTACAGCCGTCCGAGCCCCTGGACGAGTGGACCACGCCGCCGTTCCAGCCGACGGTGCGGGACGGCAAGCTGTTCGCTCGCGGCGCCGCGGATGACAAGGGCCAGGTGTTCTGCCTGCTCAAGGCGATCGCGGCCGCGCCGGGCCGGCCGCCCGTAAACTTCCGCTTTCTGATAGAAGGGGAGGAGGAGTACGGCAGCCGCGTCTTGTTCGAGCTGCTGCATCGCGAGCCCGAGCGCACCCGAGCCGACGCCGTGCTGATCGCCGACATGGCTTACGTCGCGCCGCGCTGGCCGGCGGTTTACACGACGCTACGCGGCCTGTGCTACGCAGAGATCAGCGTCCGCACGGCGAAGTCGGATCTGCACTCCGGCGAGTTCGGCGGTGCGGCGCCCAACGCCCACGAAGAGCTCGCCCGGCTGCTGGGCCGACTGAAGACGCCAGACGGCAAGGTCCACGTCCCGGGTCTGTACGCGCCGGTGAGGCGTCCTTCCAAAGCCGAGCTCGCGACCTGGAAGCGCCTTCCTTTCAAGGAAGGAGAGTTTCTCAAGCACCGCGTGCAGGCGAAGGCGCTAACGGGGCTGAAGTCGTATTCCGTGCTGGAGCGCCTGTGGGCGCTGCCCACCTTCGAGATCCACGGCATCACGGGCGGGTTCACCGGCGATGGCGCCAAGACCGTCATCCCCGCAGCGGCGACGGCCAAGGTCAGCCTCCGGCTCGTGCCGGACCAGAAGCTCACGGTCGTGGAACGCCAGCTCGCGGCGGCGGTCCGGCGGCTCGCACCCAAACACGTTCAGGCGAGCGTGAAGTTCTTGCACGGCGCGGACCCGGCCACGGTGAAGGTGACGCACCCGGCGTTCAAGCTGCTCGATCAGGCGTTCCGCGAGGTCGTGGGGCGGGGGACAGTACCCGCGCGCGCCGGCGGCTCGATCCCCGTGGTCCCCGCGCTCGGCAAAGGCGGCGCGCCCGTTATCCTCACCGGCATCGGCCTCCCCGACGACCGGCTGCACGCGCCCAACGAGAAGCTCGACCTGAAGCAATTGTGGGACGGGATCAAGGTGTTTCGGAGATTCTACGAGCTGTTGGGTACGTAGTCCCTCCACGTTGTCCCTTCACGCCTTACGGGTCTGTGACCCGGTGCACGCCGCCCGTGGTGGGTCGTTTCTTATATTGGTCGACCCATGCACCGCCCCCTGTACCTCCTCGGCTTCGGCTATCTCGCCATCTGCGGGGCGGTGGTGCTGCGCCACCGGGTGGGACCGTTGCGCGGTCCCGAGCACCCTCCGCTCGCCGTCAGCTTCGGTGGCTCGGCAGGGGAGTGGTTCTCGAGCATCAAGCCGTACTGCAACTCCGTAGAGGTCGAGCTCGCCCAGCGGCAGCACCCCGCCCCGGCGACCCTCGGCGGCCAGGGGTACGGCGCCGCCTGCTACGCGCTCGGCGGCAAGATCGACCTGGCGCGCGCGACGCTCGACCGCCTGCCGGCTGCCGAGCGGGCCCAGGCCGCCGCCATCGTCTTCGGCGTCGGTCATCCGGTGGCGGACGCGGGTGACGATCGCTCGGCCGGCCCGATCATGGAGCTCGTGCTCGATTACATCCCGAGCCACTACATGGCACTGTACCACGCGGGGATGTCCGAGTATGCCCTGGAGCAGCCGGCGCTCGCGCGGAAGCACCTGAAGGCCTTCCTGTCCTACTACCACGAGAATGACGGCTGGACGCAGAACGCGCGGGATGTGCTCGCGCGTCTTCGTTAGCCAAGAGCGCGCGATGGTGGCCGAGCCGACCTATCTCGCTCCGGGCGTCGTCCTGCAGGACCGCTACGAGATCGCGGATGAGATCGGCCGCGGCGGCTTCTCGATCGTGTATCGCGCGCGTGACCGTCGCGTCGGTGCCGACGTGGCGATCAAGCTGCTGGTGCCCCCGCCCGCCGCTGCGCGGCTCGCGCGCGAGCGGCTGCGCCGCGAGGTCCAGGTGGTGCGGCAGCTCAGCCACCCGAACATCGTCGCCGTGTACGACGTCGTCGATGACGGACCGTGGAGTTTTGTCGTGATGGAGTACGTCCCGGGCCCCGACCTCGCCGTGCGCGTGCGACAGCGCGGGCCGCTCGACCCCGACGCCGTGGCACGCCTCGGGCGGGAGATCACCGCGGCGCTCGCCGCCGCCCACCGCCACGGCATCCTCCATCGCGACGTCAAGCCGCAGAACATCCTGCTCGCGCCCGACGGCAGGGCCCGGCTCACCGACTTCGGCTCGGCACGGCTGTCCGGGCAGGAGACCGTGACCCAGACCGGCGGTCTCGTCGGCACGGCCGACTATGCGGCGCCGGAGCAGCTCGCCGGCGGGCGCGGCGACGCGCGGGCCGACGAATACGCACTCGGCGTGACGCTGTACTATGCGCTCACGGGCGAGCTCCCGGCGCGGGCCTCTTTCCGCGGCGCCGGCGCCGGCCGCGACGGCCACCGTCCCCGGCGCCGGCGTCCGGAGGTCCCTGGTTGGCTCGACGACGTCGTGGGGCGGGCCACGATGCCCGATCCCGACGATCGGTTTCCCGCGATCGCGCTCGTCGCCGACGCGCTCGAGCG
>Ga0209689_1000250_pt1 | contig 34793 bp, 35 predicted proteins | sample GraSoiAngelo_149_FD_187119 | JGI IMG/M metagenome (GOLD analysis project Ga0209689, IMG submission 187119) | Grasslands soil microbial communities from the Angelo Coastal Reserve, California, USA - 14_1009_09_30cm (SPAdes) (version 2) | ecosystem: Environmental > Terrestrial > Soil > Grasslands ... | reverse complement strand
CAGCTGGCGCTCGCCGACGAGGGCCAGGCGCGGGCGGAGGAGCGCGCCGCGCAGGCGAGCCTGAAGCTGGCGGAGGTGCAGCTCTCGCGCGCGCGGCACCTCGTCGAGTCGGGCACGTTCGCGCAGGAGCAGGTCGACAAGGCCCAGCGCGATCGCGACGACGCGCACGCACGCATGGACGAGGCGGCGGCGCGCATCGCCGGCGCGGCGGCGAGGGCAGCGGCGGCACAGGCGGGAGCGGAACGGCTGCGCGCGGTGGTCGATCGGGCGAGGATCGTCTCGCCGATCGACGGGGTCGTGCTGTCGCACCATGCGGAGCAGGGCGAGACGGTGGCGTCGGGAGCGCCGCTGGTGACGGTGGCGGATCTGTCGCGCACCCGGGTCGAGGCCGAAGTCGACGAGTTCGACGCCCCTGCGCTCCGCGAAGGAGCCGAGGTGGCCGTGACGGTCGAAGGATTGTCCGGCAAGTCTTTCCGCGGCTCCGTCTCGGAGATACCGGACGAGGTGGTGCCGCGGAGAGTCAAGCCCGAGGATCCCGGGCGGCCCTCCGACACGAGGGTGGTGCGGGCGAAGATTGCCCTGCTCGAGAGCGCGCCGCTCCGGCTCGGCCAGCGCGTGGAGCTGGCGATTCGCAGGTGACCGGGAGTTGTCGGTCCGAAGACGAGGGCGGTCCTGAACCGGGCTGTTATCCTTCCGGCGGGCGAGAGGATCGCCGGGAGGACGTCGTGGCCGGAAAGCGAAAGCATGGTTCAGGGAAGGCAGCCGGCAACCGCACGCCGAAAAAGCGGCCGCGCGCGACTGCTGCACAAAGCGGGGCTTCCACCCCCAGCAGCGGCCTGCGGACAGAGCGCGACCGCGCGGACCCGGAGCGCGAACGAGAGGAGCCGGAAACCCTCATTCCTGGAGCCGAGGACGACGACCTCGCCGAGGAACTCGGCGAGGAATCCGTGGAGGCCGCGACGTCCGGTCAGACTCCGGCCGAGGAGAATCTCAACGAGGAGGTGCCCGAGGAGACGGGTGGGCCGTTCGTCGAAACCAGCGGCCGCACCGTGTACGGCTACGGCACCGACCCGCGCAGCCGGCCGGACGACACGCGCCGGGGAAAATAGCCCATCAGTCTCTTGCTGACCGGGGCGGCGCGGTCGTATCGATGGCAGCAGCTCTTGAAAGACCATCCGCATTTCAAGGCGCCGGGCGCTTCGATCGAGGTGCTCGAATTCCTGCCGATGCCGGGCACGCCTCAGAAGTGAATCGCCCGCGCTGGCTTCACAGCGGCGCGAATGGCGACAAGAGCTTCCGAAGCTGTTCGAACGGTTGCTTCCCGAGCTCAGCCGCCGCCATCTGTTGCGCCTGCTCCCAGGGTGGACCGACCTGCACCAGCAGCCGTTCTCCGGCGGGAGTGAGGGTCAGGGAACGGCCGCGGCCCCGCGCGGTTCGACCGGAGCGCACCCAGCCGAGCTCTTCCATCCGTTTCAGGTCGCGGCTGAGCGTCGATTTCTCCACGTCGAGCACCTGCGTCAGATCCGTCGGCCGGACACCCCGGGCGACCGCGATGGCCGCGAGGAGGTTCACCTGGGCGATGCCGATGCCGTACGGAGTCAGCGCCGTGTCGTAGATGCGGGTGATCACGCGGCCGAGGCGGCGGACCCGGATCGCCAGGCATTCCGAAGCGATCCGGCGTCCGACCTGCCTCCAGCCTGCATGCTTCACTGAGCGCCTCGCTCGATATCGCCGATCGGCCGCAATGGGATGCCTGCCCATTGCGAGTAGATGATGAAGCGGAACGGGTTCACCGGGTTGTAACGCTCGATCAGCATGGAGAGCGCCTGCGTGCGGTCCTTGCGAAGCCTTTCGCTGGACGGGTACCTCAGCAAGCCCATGTCGGTCACGCTCAGCGCAAGCGGTGCGTCGCCTCTCGCGATGAGGTCTTCGGCCACCCGCGTGAAGGCCGCCTCGGTCCCACCGCCAAACTGGTCGAGCAAGGCTGCCCGTTCACCGCGGGTCATGACGTCCATCCCTTCGCCGTCCGCCTGCCAGTAGCCAGCCTCCGCACGATGCAGCCTCTGAAGGAAATGATCCCGGGTGACGAGGTACGGGATCACTGCCTTCGGGCTCTCGCGCAGCGTCGGAGACAGATAGTTGTCGTGCAGGATCTCCGCCAGCGGCCGGTCGCGCTGCATCTCTGGCACATAGTGCTCGTACAGATCTCGCAGCGCCGCCTCGAGGCCCGCGATCGCCTGCATGTTGAAGAACCGGGTCAGCGGGGGATGCCCGTGGATGAGCCTGCGCGGCGCGATCGAGCGGACGGTCGCGAGCGTCTCGATGTATCCCGCCGGCGATCCTTCGGAGAGGAAGGGAGGGCCTACGTAGGGCATGAACGCGTCGCCGACGAAGAGCAATCCCTGGCGGGGAAGATGGATGAACAGCGCATCCTCCGTTTCACCGCCGCGGACGGGGATGAGCCGCAGATCGAAGGTTCCGAAGCGCAGGGATTCCTCCGCGGTGACGAGACGGTCGGCGCGCACGTCCAGCCCGACCGGCCGGTTGCCGAAGAACCAGTTGAACGTCCGCTGCGAGCTGCGCATCCGCGACAACTCCTGGGCGAAGTTCGCCCGGGCAATGACGACCGTGCCGGGCTCCCGGACCGCGGAGAGGCCACCGACATGGTCCCAGTGCGAGTGCGTCAGGATGACGTAACGGACCGGCGCGTTGGTGATCTGGCGCAGCGCCTTCATCGCCGTCCGGGCGCTGTCTTCCGTGGTGCCGGCATCGATGGCGATGACGCCCGCCGGATCCACCAGGAAGCTGATGTTCGCGAAATCGAAGCCTTCCGCGACGTACACTCCGTCGGCTTCCCGGACGAGCTTCGGATTCGTGAACCGGAATCCCGCGTCCGGGCCGACCGAGATGTTTCCCGGGACCGCGGGTCCGTCTGGGGAGTCATACCCGGCGCGCCGCAGCATCTCCCGCGAGCGTCTCTCGTCGCCGAGCGTCCGCCAGGCATTCGCAAGCGCGCGGAACACCCCTCGATCGATCTCGATCGGGAAGTCGTCGCGTCTGGCGAGCGACGCCTCCAGATCCGCGACCGCCTGCCTTGCCTTGCCGAACCGCTCCGGCAGGTCGGCGAAGACGAGTCCCCGCAGGAGCTGCCCGGCGACCGGCTCGGCTTCGGCGCCCCGGTCCAGCTTGCGAATCGCCTCTTCGACCCAGGACACGCGCCGCAGGAGCGGAATCTCGCCGGCGCTGCGCGCTTGCAGCAGACCTTCCAGGGAGGTGAGCACCGGGCGGTCAGGCTGCTCACGGGCGAGCCGCTGGAAGTACTCGTATCCGTCCCGCTCGTGCCGCGCGGCCATGAACTCCTGGGCGGCGATGATGGGGACCGCCACCTCAGCGTTCGGCCAGGCGGCGGCTGCGGCGAAGCCTTCCACTTCGCGGTTCTGCGCAAGCTGCGGCGCGGGCCTCGGAATCGAGGAGCACGCCGCTCCGATGAGAGCGATGGCGACGAGAGCCGTGGATGAATCCATGACTGGCCTCCGGAGGTTGAGTTGTATATACAACCACTCACCAGCATGGATGCCGCATCCGCGCGAGGGTTGCGTTCAGGACTGACAGCGACCAGATCTGGCCGAGAATCCGCCGCGGCGGGCGGCACCGATGATTTTCGCTGGCTCGGACCGTCCAAGCATCGGATCGCAAACCGAGGAGAACGCCGAAATGCCGAAGATCACCCCGTTCCTGTGGTTCGACACCCAGGCCGAAGAGGCCGCGAAGTTCTACACCTCGATCTTCAAGAATTCCGAGATCGTCAGCGTCGCCAGATACGGCGAAGCCGGGCCCGGGCCGAAGGGCTCGGTGATGACCGTCGCCTTCAAGCTCGATGGACAGGACTTCGTGGCCTTGAATGGCGGCCCTCAATTCCAATTCACGCTCGCCATCTCGTTCGTCGTCAACTGCAAGACGCAGGAGGAGGTCGACTACTTCTGGCGCAGGCTTTCCGAGGGCGGCAAGACCGACAGGTGCGGCTGGCTCAAGGACAAGTTCGGCCTCTCCTGGCAGGTGGTGCCCACGATCATGGGGGAGCTGTTGCAGGACAAGAACGCGAAGAAGGCGAAGAGCGTGATGGAAGCCATGCTGCAGATGGAGAAGATGGAGATCGACAAGCTGAAGCAGGCCTACGAGCGCGGGTGAGGATCAGCGCACTGACAGCGAAGGCCGCGCATTGAGGACGGCCGGATCGAAGCCGGCCGTCCGTTTGTAGGCGCTGGAGATCTCCAGCAACTCCTCCTGGCTGACGACCGCCGTGAGATCGCTGAACCCGTCCGGCGCCCGCTCCTCGACGATGTCCATGCATCGTTCGGGACCTGCCTGCCGGTTCGCGAGCACGATGGCTGCAGTCGCCGGGCGCCGCGCGGCGTCGTAGGCGTCGATGGCGGCTTCGATCGAGGGCTGCAGCGCCAGCTCCCGAGCGAGGACGCGCGCGTCGATGATGGCCTGCGACGCCCCGTTGGAGCCGACCGGGAACATCGGGTGGGCTGCGTCTCCGAGCAGCGTGACTCGCCCGAAGCTCCAGGTCGGAAGCGGATCGCGATCCACCATCGGGTACTGGTAGATGGTCCCGGCGCCCCGGATCATGGCCGGCACGTCGAGGAAATCGAAGACGTACGACGCGAACGGCTCGACCACCTCGTCGACGCGTGCCGTGTGCTCCCAGTTCTGCACCGGCATCGACTGGTCGGGCGCGTTCTTGAGCTCCGCCACCCAGTTGATCAGGGCCAGGCCTTTTTCTTCGTGCGCCTTCGAGATGGGGTAGACCACCATCCGCCGGCCGAAATGGCCCGCCATGATCATCGTCCGGCCGGTGAGAAACGGCTTGCCGGCCGTCACCGCGCGCCACATGGTGATTCCATTCCACTTCGGGGGCCCTTCTTCGGGATGGAAGGTGCGGCGCACGCAGGAATGGATGCCGTCGCACCCGACGAGCACGTCGCCCTCGACACGGGAATACCCGGCGAACTCGGCCCAGACGCGTCCTTGCTCCTGCCCGAAGTGCACCAGTTGATGGCCGGTATGCACGCGGCCCGCGCCGAGCCGCGCGAGGACTGCGCGATGGAGGATGCCCAGCAGCTGACCTCGGTGGATGGAGAACTGTGGCCAGCGGTAACCCGCGGCGAGGCCGCGAGGCTCGGCCCAGATCCGCTGTCCGTGCCGGGAGTAATAGGCAAGCGCGGCGGTCGGGATGCCGGCGGCGCCCAGCGCTTCCGCCAGGCCCAGCTCGGTCAATTCGCGCACCGCATGGGGCAGGATGTTGATGCCAACGCCGAGCTCCTTGACCGCCGGCGCCGACTCGTAGATCTCCACGTCGCGAAGGCCGGCGTCGTGAAGCGAGAGGCCCAGGGCCATCCCGCCGATCCCGCCGCCGGCGACGATGCACTTCATGACCTTCGCCGCAGCAGGTCGCTGAGCCGCTCCGCGGCGGCGCGCAAGGGAGGGAGGAACCGCTTCACCACCTGCTGCGGGGAGGTGCGGTTCGCCTGGCCGCTGACATTGAGGGCGGCGAGGATCCGGCCGTTGCGCTCGCGGATCGGCGCGCTGATCGAGACCAGGCCCTCCTCGAGCTCCTGGTTCACAAGCGCCCAGCCCCGGGCGCGCACCTCGGCAATCAGCTTCCGCAGCTCACCGCGGTCGGTCAGCGTCCAGGGCGTGCGCGCTTCGATCTTCGATCGGCGCAGGATCGAGTCCACTTGCGGGTCGTCCAGCCCGGAGAGAAGCACGCGGCCCATCGAGGTGCAGTACGCCGGTAGCCGGCTGCCGGGGCCGAGCGTGATGGTCATGATCTTGTGCGTCGGAACACGCAGCACGTAGACGATGTCGGTGCCCTCGAGCACGGAGGCCGACGAGGACTCGTGCACCTGCTCGACCAGCGCCTCCATGATGGGCTCGGCCAGGTTCCAGAACGGCATCGACGACAGGTAGGCGAATCCCAGGTCGAGGATGCGCGCGGTCAGACGGAACTTGCGCTCGTCGAGGGAGACGTAGCCGAGCTGGACCAGCGTGAGGAGGATCCGGCGCGCGCCAGCCCGCGTCAATCCGGCAGCCGCGGCGACCTCGGAGAGCGTCATCGCGGGTCGCTCGCCACTGAATGCGCGGATCACGGAGAGGCCGCGCGCGAACGACTGGACGTAGGCATCGCCGCTGCGTGGTGTTGGAGCATTCACGGCCGAAGTCTAGTCCTTGTTCGTATTACGAACAAGAGTTCGCTCTGCGAAAAACCTGCTTGACGCCTGCCGGCCGCGGGCCTAGGCTGCGCTCCTCCCTGGAGGTGGGCATGGGCCACTACACGACGGTCATGGGGTCGCTCGAGAAGTTCGAGAGGGGTCACCTCTCGATCATCGACGACGATCCCAAGCACTACTGCTACTCGAACGTGTTCGAAGTCGCGTCGAAGTCCCGGCCGTACGGCAAGATCGCCGTAGCCAAGAACCTCGACTACGTGATCGAGGCCATCCGCGCCGAGGGGACCTCCGAATGGTTTGCGGCCAACCACGACGAATTCGTGGTGGTGATGGACGGCGAGGTGACGATCTCGTTCGTCGAGCCCGGCGACTCGGTCGTCTCCCGCACCAAGGACGGAACCCAGCGCCTTTCCCGCCCTCCAAACGGCAAGAAGATGGGCCGCATCCATCTCAAGCGTGGCCACCAGGCCCTGCTCCCCAAGGGCGCCGCGTACCAGTTCAGCGCAGCGGGGCCCTCCGTGATGATCCAGCAGACCATCCTCGGCGACCTCACCCAGCAGAAGTGGGCGGAGATCTGCACCCACTGAAGGAGACGGCCATGGCAATGCCCGAATCGGCAGCAGTGCGAGGGCCGGCGAGGCCACCGCAGTTCAATGTAGTGATGAGCGAGCCCGACCCGAAGACCGGCTTCCGCGCTTTCGAGCTGGGACAATTCCACTTCTTGCGCGACGACTACTTCGTCCACGTCAGCTGGCCTACGCCGCAGGGCCGGCTCGAGCACCGCATGTCGGCAGATGCGTTCCTGCGCTCGCTGATGCGCGATGTGGCCTGGGGTTTCTTCTACGGCTGGGTGAACTTCGACCCGATGTTCGGAAGCCGCAACCTGTACGGGCGGGTGCAGTTCTTCGCCGGCCGGTACCACGAGGCGTATCACAAGGCCGGGCTCTCCTACGTCGAGGAATTCGATTCGCCCTTCGCCATGGCCACCTGCAAGGCCATCCTGCGCGATTGGTGCAGCGCCGGATTCGATCCCTTCGCGGCGCCGGAGGAAACCGGCTCGACCTGGGCCGGTCCGAAGAACGGCGACAACATCGAGGCCATCGAGCGGACGCGCGTGGCCACCAAGCGGATGCCGGGAATGCCCGGCGACTCTCCGCTGCGAGATGATCTTCCGGTGAATCGCGCGTTCGCCGACGTGCCGCAGGACGACCCCGTCATCGAAGTGGAGCCTGGCTTCGAAGGGAAGCTGCACGCGATCAATCTCTTCAAGTACCTCTCGCGCTCCGATGTCACCTGGAACCCGTCGGTGACTTCCGTTTGTCGGGAGTCGCTCTTCTGCCCGACCACCGAGGAGTACATCCTCCCCATCAAGCACGGCAACGACCGCGTCGAGTGGTTCGTCCAGCTCACCGACGAGATCGAGTGGGAGGTGGAGGACAAGGAGACCGGCAAGCCCCGCGTCCGGCTCTTGATGCGCCCGGGCGACGTGGCCAGCATGCCGGCCGACATCCGCCACCAGGGCTTCGCCACCAAGCGCTCCATGCTCCTCGTCTGGGAGAATGCGCGCATGGATCTGCCCAAGTTGTACGAGACGGGCCAGCTCAAGCCCTATCCGGTCGAGTTCTGAAGTGCGGCCTCCGCCGGGCACCGAGGTCTGTGGCCTCGACGAGGTGCCCGACGGGAAGGCCCGGCAGTTCGTCTACGGAGAAGGGAGCGAATCGTTCCGGCTGCTGGTGTTGCGCAGCAGGGAAAGGGTCTGGGGTTACGTGAACAAGTGTCCCCACTTCGGCACGCCGCTCAACCTCGAGCCCGATCGGTTCCTCATCCACGACCACTCGCGCATCTACTGCGTGACGCACTACGCGATGTTCCGGTTCGACGACGGATTCTGCGAGGAAGGACCGTGCGCCGGGGATGCGCTGACCCGGGTTCCGCTGGCGGTGTCGGAGCGCAAGGTCCGCATCGCAGGTTGAGAGGAAAGCATGGAGATCCAGCAGCGGCTCTACATCGGCGGAAGGTTCGTCCCGGCGGAGGACGGCGCGACGATGCCGTCGTTGAACCCGCACGACAACACTCCGCTCGCCGACGTATCCATGGCCGGTAAAGCGGACATCGACAAGGCGGTGGAGGCGGCCCATGCCGCGTTTCCGAAATGGAGCCGGACCGCCGCGGCCGAGCGGGGCCGCCTGCTGCTGAAGCTGGCCGACAAGATCGAGGAGCGCGCGGACGAGCTCGCCAGGCTGGAGACGCTCGATACCGGCCACCCGCTGCGCGATACGCGCGCCCTCGACGCTCCGCGCACTGCCGCGACGTTCCGCTACTTCGGCGGGATGGCGGACAAGTTCGAAGGCTCCGTCATTCCGGTGGAGGCGGGGTTCCTCAACTATCTCCTCCGCGAGCCGCTCGGCGTCGTGGGGCAGGTGGTCCCCTGGAACTTCCCCCTCATGTTCACCGGCTGGAAGATGGCTCCCGCGCTCGCCGCCGGGAATTGCGTGGTGATGAAGCCCGCCGAGCTCACGCCACTCTCCAGCCTCCGGGTCGCCGAGTTGATGGCGGAGGTCGGATTTCCCGAGGGCGTGGTGAACGTCGTGCCGGGGCTGGGAGCCGTGGCCGGACAGTACCTGGCCGAGCACCCGGGCGTCGCCAAGATCGCCTTCACCGGCTCGACGGCGACGGGCCGGCGCATCGTCCAGGCATCGTCGGGCAACCTGAAAAAGGTCCAGCTCGAGCTGGGTGGCAAGGGCGCCAACGTCGTCTTCGACGACGCGAATCTCGCCGCAGCGGTGAATGGTTCGGCTTTCGCGATCTTCCACAACCAGGGTCAAGCCTGCATCGCCGGTGCGCGGCTGCTCCTGCAGGAGAGGATCGCCGACGCGTTCCTGGCGAAGTTCCTCCCCCTGGCGCGCTCGATCCGGCTCGGCAATCCCATCGAGCCCGCGACGGAGATGGGACCGCTGACCTCGACGATGCATCGCGACCGCGTGCTGTCGTACGTGCGGGTGGCGAAGGACGAGGGCGGCGAGGTCCTGCTCGGCGGAGCGCCTCCCGACCGCTCCGAGCTCTCCCGCGGATGCTACGTGGAGCCGACCGTGGTGCGAGCGAAACCGGCGGACCGCGTGTACCAGGAAGAAGTGTTCGGCCCCTTCGTCACGGTCACCACCTTCCGCGAAGACGACGAGGCGTTGGCCCTCGCCAACGGCACCGAATACGGCCTGGGCGGCGGCTTGTGGACCGCGAACGTCCAGAGGGCGCACAGGTTCGCCCGCGAGATGAAGAGCGGGATGGTCTGGATCAATTGCTACAAGCGCGTGAATCCCGCCTCGCCTTTCGGCGGCACCGGCAGCTCGGGCTACGGCCGGGAGATGGGATTCGAGGTGATGCGCGAGTACACGCAGGCCAAGTCGGTCTGGGTCAACATCGACGCGCAGATCCCAGCCTATTACCCGCGCCAGGATTGACGATGGTGAACAAGACCGTCGCCTCGCTGCAAGCCGCCGTCGCCGACGTGCCCGACGGCGCGACGATCATGATCGGCGGGTTCGGCGTGGCGGGGCAGCCCTCGGCATTGATCGATGCCTTGATCGCGCAAGGCGCGAGAAACCTGACCGTCATCAACAACAACGCCGGCAACGGCGAGACGGGCCTCGCGGCGCTGCTCAAAGCGGGCCGCGTGCGCAAGATGGTCTGCTCGTTTCCGCGGCAGGCCGATTCGTTCGTCTTCGACGCGCTCTACCGGGCGGGGGAAGTAGAGCTGGAGGTGGTGCCGCAGGGCAATCTCGCCGAGCGCATCCGCGCGGCGGGCGCGGGCATCGGAGCCTTCTTCACCCCGACGGGCCACGGCACGCTCCTCGCCGAAGGCAAGGAGACGCGCCTGATCGCGGGCCGGCCGCACGTGCTCGAGTACCCGCTCGCGGCCGATTTCGCGCTCATCAAGGCGCGCCGCGGCGATCGGCTGGGGAACCTCGTCTACCGCAAGGCGGCGCGCAACTTCGGGCCCGTGATGGCCACGGCGGCGGCCTGCACCGTGGCCCAGGTCGACGAGGTGGTCGATGTCGGCGCGCTCGATCCGGAGGCCGTCGTCACCCCGGGAATCTTCGTCCATCGCGTGGTGGTCGCATGAAGCGCCTGACCCGCGAGCAGCTCGCGACCCGAGTGGCGCGCGACATCCCAGAGGGGGCGTACGTCAATCTCGGCATCGGCATGCCCACGCTCGTCGCCAACTACCTGCCGCGCGATCGCGAGATCTTCCTCCACAGCGAGAACGGGATCCTCGGCATGGGCCCAGCGCCGGCTCCGGGCGAGGAGGATCCCGACCTGATCAACGCGGGCAAGCAGCCCGTCACGCTGCTGCCGGGCGGCTCCTTCTTCCACCATGCCGATTCTTTCGCGATGATGCGCGGAGGGCACCTCGACATCTGCGTGCTGGGCGCTTTCGAGGTCTCGGCTTCGGGAGATCTGGCCAACTGGCACACCGGCGCGGCGGACGCCATCCCGGCGGTGGGCGGCGCGATGGACCTGGCCATCGGCGCCAAGCAGGTGTTCGTGATGATGGAGCACCTCACGCGGACGGGCGAGAGCAAGATCGTCGAACGCTGCCGGTATCCGCTCACCGCTGTCGCTTGCGTCGATCGCATCTATACCGACCTGGCGGTGATCGACGTCACGCCCGTCGGGCTGCGCGTCCGTGAGATGGTGGACGGGCTCTCCTTCGCCGAGTTGCAGCGGGTCACGCGCGCCGCGCTCGTTCCTCCGCCACAGGACATGTGCGCATGATCTCCTTCGCCTTCCACAGTCCCCGGGTGCTGTTCGGAGCGGGAAGCCTCTCGCACCTCGAGCGCGAGATCGAGCTTCTGGGCGCGAGGCGAGCGCTCGTGCTTTCCACGCCGCAACGGCGAGCCGCCGACGACATCAAACGCCGCCTCGCCGGCCGCTGCGCCGGAATCTTCGACGGCGCGGTGATGCATGTCCCGATCGAGGTGGCGCGCGCCGCCCGCGAGGAGGCGCGGCGACTCGACGCCGACTGCGCGATCGCCGTCGGAGGCGGCTCGACCATCGGGCTCGCCAAGGCCATTGCCCTCGAGTCGGGCCTGCCCATCCTCGCCATTCCGACCACCTATTCCGGCTCGGAGATGACGCCCGTTTTCGGCATCACCGAAGGTGGGCAGAAGAAGACCGGCCGCGACGTCCGGGCGCTGCCGCGCACGGTGATCTACGACCCCGCGGTCATTGCCCCGCTTCCCCCGAAGATCGCCGCGATGAGCGGAATGAACGCGATCGCGCACGGCTGCGAAGGCCTCTACGCCGAGAACGTCGCGCCGGTGCATGCCCTGCTCGCCGAGGAAGGGATCCGCGCCCTCGCTGGGGGCCTTCCCGGGGAGGGCGAGCGCTGTCTGTATGGCGCATGGCTCTGCGGCCTCGTCCTCGCCGGAGCGGCGATGGGATTGCACCACAAGCTCTGTCACACGCTCGGCGGGACCTTCAACCTTCCGCATGCCGAAACGCATGCTGCGGTGCTGCCCCACGCGCTCGCCTACAACCAGTCCGCCGCGCCCGAGGCGATGCGGCGGATCGCCGCCGCTCTGAACGCCAAAGAGGCCCCTTCCGGCGTATACGATCTCGCCCGGCGGTTCGGGGCGTCCATGGCGTTGCGCGATCTCGGCATGCCGGAGAGTGGCCTCGACCGGGCCGCGGAGATGGCCACGATGCAGCCGTATCCGAACCCGCGACCGCTGGAGCGCCGCGCCGTTCGCCAGCTCTTGCAGGACGCCTGGGAGGGCCGCAGGCCCGGGGGGAGCGTATGACAACACGTCGAGCGTTGATCAAGGCCGCAGCGATTCTCGGACTGCCGCGTTTTGCCTTTGCGCAGAAGCGGCCCATCCGCATCGGCTTCGTCTCGCCGCAGACCGGCGCGCTGGCTCCGTTCGGCGAGGCGGACCGGTTCATCATCGAGCAGATGAACAAGCTGTTCGCGGCCGACAAGAAGACCGAGATCAAGGTGCTGCAGAAGGACAGCCAGTCCAGCCCGAACCGGGCCGGCGAAGTCGCAAACGATCTCATCCTCAAGGAGAAAGTCGACCTGGTGCTGGTGTCCTCGACGCCGGAGACGGCGAACCCGGTCTGCGACGCCTGCGAGCTCAACGAAGTGCCCTGTATCTCCACGGTCGTGCCCTGGCAGCCGTGGTTCTTCGGTCGCAACGGGGACCCTGGCAAGGGCTTCGAGTGGACGTACCACTTCTTCTGGGGCCTCGAAGACGTGATCGGCAACTTCCTCGCCGGCTGGAAGTCGGTAACCACCAACAAGAAGGTCGGTGGCCTCTTCCCCAACGACGGAGACGGCAATGCCTGGGGCGACAAGGAGCGCGGCTTTCCGAAGCCGCTGCAGGCGGAGGGCTTCACGCTGATCGACCCCGGCCGTTTCCAGAACATGAACAACGATTTTTCCGCGCAGATCGCGGCGTTCAAGCAGGTTGCCGACATCGTCACCGGCGTGGTGATCCCGCCCGACGCCAAGACCTTCCTCACGCAGGCGCGGCAGCAAGGCTATCGTCCCAAGGTCGTCACGCTGGGCAAGGCCCTGCTGTTCCCCGGCGCCATCGAGGCGCTCGGCGAGCTCGGCGAAGGGCTCTCGACCGAGGTGTGGTGGTCGCCTTCGCACCCGTTCAAGTCGTCGCTCACGGGTCAGAGCGCACGGCAGCTGGCGGAATCGTACGAGTCGGCGAGCGGCAGGCAGTGGACGCAGCCCATCGGGTTTGCACACGCGCTCTTCGAGGTGGCGGTCGACTCCCTGCACCGGGCGCGGGACCCGCACGACAAGAAGCAGCTGCGCGACGCGGTCGCCGCGACCAACCTTTCCACCGTCGTGGGCCCGGTGAAGTGGGGCGGTGGGGGCCCGTTCAAGAACGTCTCGAAGACGCCGCTCGTCCTCGGACAGTGGGTGAAGGGCAAGAAGCACCGGTACGAGCTGGTCATCGTCAGCAACCATGCGGCGCCCGAGATTCCGGTGGCCGGCAAGCTCAAGCTGATCTCCTGAGGATGGGCGCGATCCTCGCCCTCGATGGGGTGTCGAAGAGCTACGGCGCCCTTCGGGTGATCGACGGCCTCTCGCTCGCCGTCGAAGAGGGCGAGACCCTCGGCATCCTCGGACCGAACGGCGCGGGCAAGACCACGCTCTTCAACCTCGTCAGCGGAGACGTCCGCGCGGATGCAGGGCAAATCCGTTTCGGGGGGCATGAGCTCAGCGACGAGCCGCCCCACCGGCGCTGCCGCCTGGGGATCGGGCGCGCCTACCAGATCCCGCAACCGTTCGGCGCAATGACGGTGTTCGAGAACCTGATCGTGGCGGCGTCCTTCGGCTCGCAGAAGCGGGAGAAGGAAACCTACGGCAGTGCCGTGCAGGTCCTCGGCGAAACCGGTCTGCTCTCGAAGGCGAATCGACTGGCGGGAACCCTGACCTTGCTCGACCGCAAGCGCCTCGAGCTGGCGCGCGCGCTGGCGACGGGACCGCGACTGCTCCTTCTGGACGAGATCGCCGGCGGGCTGACCGAGCACGAGGCGATGGAGCTCGTCGAGGAGATCCGCCGCATCCAGCGGACTGGCGTGACCATGCTCTGGATCGAGCACGTCGTGCACGCGCTGCTCGCCGCGGCCGGGCGGCTGCTGGTGCTCGACGCCGGCCGCAAGATCGCCGAGGGCGCGCCTGCCGCGGTGATGGGGGATCCATTGGTGCAGCGCGTGTACATGGGGCTCGCGGCCTGACCATGGATCTCCTCTCCACCCGGAAGCTCGATGCGTATTACGGCGATTCCCAGGTGCTGTTCGGCGTGGATTTCGAGATCGAGCGCGGCGAAATCGCGGCGCTCGTCGGCGCGAACGGCGCGGGAAAGTCCACTCTCCTCAAGACTGTCTGCGGCTTGCTGCGGGCGCCGCGGGAAGCGGTCAGGTTCGCCGGAGAGCCGATCGGCGGTCTTGCGCCCGGCAGGATCGTCCGGCGCGGGATCGCGCTGGTGCCCGAGGGCAGGCGGCTGTTTCCCAGCCTCTCGGCCGAGGAAAATCTCATGATGGGCGGGTACGTGAAGCGCGCCGGTCCCTGGAAGCTCGACTCGGTCTACCGCCTCTTCCCCAGACTGCAGCAGAGGCGCGCTCATCCCGCCGCCTCTCTTTCCGGTGGGGAGCAGCAGATGGTGGCGATCGGGCGCGCCCTGATGAGCAACCCGCTGCTCTTGATCTGCGACGAGCTGTCCCTCGGCCTCGCGCCCGTGGTGGTGAAGGAGATCTACCAGGCGCTCGAGCAGGTGTGCCGCGACGGTGTGACGGCCGTGATCGTCGAGCAGGACGTGGCGGTCGCGCAGCGGGTTTCGCGCCGGCTCTATTGCATGCAGGAAGGCCGGATCACGCTCCACGGGCTCTCGAGCGAGCTGACCCGCGAGCGGATCTCGCGGGCGTATTTCGGCGTGTGACGATGCTGAGCTTTCTCGATACGCTGGCGCAGGGGGTGCTCCTGGGAGGTCTCTATGCGCTCTTCGCGCTGGGCCAATCGCTGCTCTTCGGCGTGATGCGCCTGACCAATACCGCTCACGGTGACTTCATCATCCTCTCGGCATTCGTAGCCTGGTCCCTCGCGGTGATGACGGGGTCACCCTGGTTGGCCCTGATCGTCCTGCTTCCGCTGGCGTTCGCCGGCGGTTATCTGCTGCAGCGGCTGGTGCTCAACGGAACCATCGGGAAGGACCCGATGCGGTCGCTCGTCGTCACCTTCGGGCTGGCCATCGTCATCCAGAACGTGCTGCAACAGATCTATACCGCCGACCCCCGCTCGATCGACTCGGGTGGCCTGAACACCGCGACTTTCCAGCTCGCCGAGGGCTTCTCGATCGGGGCACTCCCGTTGCTCATCTTCGCCGCCGCCCTGGCGTTGACGGCGGGCTTGCAGCTGCTCTTCGACCGCACCGATCTCGGCAGGGCATTCCGCGCGGTGAGCGACGATCGCGAGGCCGCCGAGCTGATGGGCCTCGATCATCGCCACGTGTACGCCCTGGCGACCGGCATCGCCTTTCTCGTGGTGGCGTTCGCGGGCACGCTCCACGGCATGAAGACGACCGTCTCGGCTACCGACGGACCATCGCTGCTCCTCTACGCGTTCGAAGCAGTGATCATCGGCGGCATGGGTTCGTTCTACGGGACGCTGGTGGGCGGGATGCTCCTGGGCGTCACGCAGGACATCGGCTTCCGCATCGATCCGGGATGGGGGATCTGGACCGGTCACGTCGTTTTCCTCGCTGCTCTGCTGCTGCGGCCGAGCGGGCTGTTTCCGAGGACGAGATGACGGCTGCATTCACCGTCTTACGGGCGACGCGCGCGAGCCGTATCGGCGCCGTCGCCGCGGCGGTGCTCGTGCTTTGGCTCTCGACCTTCCCATGGTGGGCCGATCCCGGATGGATGCGCGAGTTCGAGGAGATGTCTTGCTACCTGATCTTCGCGCTGATGTGGAACCTGCTCGCCGGGTATGGCGGCATGGTTTCGATCGGGCAGCAGGCGTTCGTGGGACTGGGCGGCTACGCCTTGCTGGTCCTCGGCAACCACCTCCACGTCAATCCGTTCCTGGCGGTGCCGCTGGCGATGCTCGCAACGCTCGCTCTGGCGGTGCCCGTCTCGTTCATCGCCTTCCGGCTGCAGGGCGGCTACTTCGCCATCGGCACCTGGGTCATCGCGGAGGTGTTCCGGATCTCCATCGCGAACATCTCGGCGGTCGGCGGCGGCTCGGGCACCAGCCTCACCGCGTTGCGGGGCATCTCGCGGTCGACGCGCGAGGCGGCGACCTTCTGGCTCTGTCTTGCAGGCGCGACGGCGGCCGTCGCCGCGGTCTACGGGTTCTTGCGCTCGCGGGAGGGCCTGGCCCTGCTCGCGCTTCGCGACAGCGAGACCGCCGCGGAGAGCCAGGGCGTCGACGTGACGCGGACGAAGCGCGCCGTGTACCTGATCGCCGCAGCCGGCGCGGGCCTGGCGGGAGCGCTCTACTTCCTCGGCAACTTGCGCATCTCGCCCGACGCTGCATTCACCGTGAACTGGAGCGCCTTCGCCATCTTCATCGTCGTGGTGGGCGGAGTGGGCACGCTGGAGGGCACGCTGGTGGGGGTGGCGCTGTTCTACCTGCTGAACAAGCTCTTCTCGGACTACGGCACCTGGTACCTGGTAGGCCTGGGACTTCTGGCGGTTGTAGTGACCCTCAAGTTTCCCGCCGGACTGTGGGGCTTCGTCTCCCGCAGGTTCGATCTGCATTTCTTCCCCGTGCATCGGCGGCTGATCCCGCCGGAGAGGGACCGGGCATGCGCAACCTGACCGAAGCAAACCTCACCGAGGCAGTCCTGGCGCGGACCGTGGGTTGCGAGGACGCGCGGACGCGGAGAATCCTCCAGAGCATCATCCGCCATCTGCACGCGATCGTGCGCGAGGTCGAGCCCACACCCGAGGAGTGGCTTGCGGCCATCCGGTTCCTCACCGAGACGGGACAGATGTGCGACGAAAAGCGGCAGGAGTTCATCCTCCTTTCCGATACGCTCGGGATCTCGATGCTGGTCGACGCCATCAACAACCGGATGACCGCCGGCGGTACCGAGAGCTCGGTGCTTGGGCCCTTCTACGTGGAAGGCGCGCCCGCGCGCGAGCGCGGGACCGACCTGGCCGCGGAGGACTCCGGCGAGACCGCGACGTTTCGCGGCCGCGTGTTGACGCCTCGCGGGGAACCGATCGCCGGCGCGGTGCTCGAAGTCTGGCAGACGGCGGCGAGCGGCTTCTACGACATCCAGGACCCTTCGCAGCCGCCCATGCACTTGCGAGGGAAATTCCAGACCGGAGCCGACGGACGCTACGAGTTCCACACCCTCAAGCCGGTGAGTTATCCGATTCCGACGGATGGGCCGGTGGGTGCGCTCCTCGCTCTGCAGGGGCGGCAGCCCTATCGGCCTGCGCATTCACACTTCATCGTCTCCGCTCCGGGCTTTCGCAGGGTCGTCACCGAGCTCTTTGCCGAAGGCGATGAGCAACTGGACGCGGATCCGGTCTTCGGCGTGAAGAGCTCGCTGGTGGTCCACTTCAAGTCCGACGGCACGGATGCGCGCGGACGCCCGCACTTCCTCGTCGAATACGACTTCATCCTCGAACCGGCGTGATTGGAACCGAAGCTGGTCCTCAGGCGGTCCGCGATTGCGCGGCCTCGACATCCTGCCGCCCGAGCCGCTTGCAGAGACGCCCGAGCTGATCCTGCTCCGCCGCCGACAGCGCCGAGAGCTCCTTGACCACGCGCTGGACGTGCCGCGGGAAGGTCTTGCTGATGGTTCGTTTCCCGGCCGCGGTCAGTTCGACTCGCAGGCGCCGGCGGTCGCCCACCACGGGCACGCGGCGCACGAGGCCGCGTTCCTCCAGCTGATCGACGAGCACCACCATGTTCGGCCGGCTGGTGAGCACCTTGGGACCGAGCTCGCACGGCTCGAGAGGACCCAGGTGCAGGAGCGCCTCGAGGACTCCGAACTGGCTGGGCGTGAACCCCTCCTCTCGGATCCCGATCTCGAGGCGGCCCTGCAGCGACGCAGCACAGCGCACCAGCTTGATCAGGGCATCGAGCGCGCGCACCTCGGCAGCGTGTCCTTGGTAGTGTGTGCCCAATCGAATCCTCCGGCCGTGCCAGGCATCATTCAACTCGGAATCAGTTAACTCTGAATGAAATGGGACGCAAGGAGATCGGGTCATGGCAAGGGAGAACAGGGTCCGCGAAATCGAGCAGGTGGTGACCGCGCACAGGCAGCTGGAGGGCGGCGGATTCGTCGTCCGCCGGCCGTTCCCCGGCGAGATCGATTCGGTCGACCCGTTCCTCCTCATCGACGAGATGGGGCCGGTCGACTACGCGCCCGGCGAGGCGATCGGCGCCCCCGACCACCCCCACCGCGGCTTCGAGACGGTCACCTACGTGCTCGAAGGCGAGATGGAGCACGAGGATTCCGCCGGACACCGCGGCAAGCTGGGACCCGGCGACGTGCAGTGGATGACCGCCGGAGGCGGCGTCGTCCATTCCGAGATGCCTTCGCGGCGCATTCGCGAGCAGGGCGGCCGGGTGCACGGCTTCCAGGTCTGGGTGAACCTGCCCAGGCGGGACAAGCTGATCCGCCCACGCTACCAGGAGTACTCGCGTGAGAAGCTGCCGCAGGCGAACACCGGCGACGGCAAGGCGCAGGTCCGCGTCATCGCCGGCGAGGCGCTCGGAGCCCACGCCGTGATCGAGACCCGCACCCCGATCGTCTTCCAGGATTGGACCCTGCAGCCGGGTGCGGACGTCACCATTCCGTTCACGCCCGACCTCCGGATGCTGGTGTACGTGTTCGAGGGTTCGGTCCGGATCGGTCCGAACGGCACCACGCTGGAGGAAGGTCAGCTTGCCATCCTCGGCACCGGCGATTCCGTTCGGCTGGTGGGAGCGGCCCGTCCAGGGCGGATTCTGCTGCTCGGTGGCGTCCCGCTCCATGAGCCGGTGGCGCGCTACGGCCCGTTCGTGATGAATACGCGGGCGGAGCTCGTCCAGGCATTCGAGGATTACGAGAGCGGCCGGATGGGCGAGATCACCCGCAGCGCCGAGATCCAGGGAGACGCCAATCGCGGAGGGCGAGCCCTGGATCCCGGGTAGACTGCCCGGAGATGGGAAAACCCGCCTTTCCTGCCGGATTCCTCTGGGGCACCTCCACGTCCGCGCACCAGGTCGAGGGGGGCAACGAGAACAACGACTGGTCCGAGTGGGAGAAGCAACCGGGGCGCATCCGCGACGGGACCACGTCCGCCGAGGCATGCCGCTGGTGGAACGGCAGCGCGGAGGAGGACCTCGCCACCGCCGCGTCCTTGTGCCAGAACGCGCACCGCCTGAGCGTCGAGTGGAGTCGGCTCGAGCCGGAACCCGGCCGTTGGGACGATGCTGCCTTCGCCCGCTACCTGCGCCTGCTCGCCGAGATGCGGCGCCTCGGCATCCGCGCGATGGTCACTCTGCACCATGTCACCTTGCCGCGATGGGTGGCCGCTCGCGGCGGCTGGCTTGCGCGCGACATCGTTTCGCTGTTTGCGCGCTACGCCGAGGAGTGCATCCGCCGGCTGGGCGGATCGGTCGATCACTGGGTGACGATCAACGAGCCCGCTTCGGTAGCGGGTGCCGCGTATGTCTCGAGGTACTGGCCGCCCGCGCTCGGATCGGTCCGCGCGGGCCTGCGCGCGCTCGGCGCCATGCTCGAGGCGCACGCGGCGGCGTACGGCGCGATGAAGCGCGTGCATCCGGCTGCTTCCGTCGGCATCGTCCTCAGCACGCCTCGTTTCGAGCCTGCGCGGACGGGTTCGCGCATGGACACGCTGATCTGCGCCGCCCAGGACTGGGTCTTCATCGGGTCGCTTCTGCGCGCCCTGCGCACCGGGACCCTGTTGCCGCCGCTCGCCGGGCCCGCGCGGCCTCCCGGGCTGCGGCGCTCGCTGGACTTCCTCGGCGCCAACTACTACGGACAATACGCGGTGCGCTTCGATCCGCTCCTGCACGAACGGCTCTTCGGGCGGCACGTGCAGGAGCCCACGGTTCGGGCCGGCGAATGCGATTGGGGACAGATCTCTCCTGAGGGCCTCACGCGGCAGCTCGTGCGGCTTTCCGCGATGGAGGTGCCCCTTTACGTGACGGAGAACGGCATCCACGATGCAGCGGATGCGATCCGGCCGGCTTTCCTCACCGACCATGTCGCGGCGGTCCACGAGGCGATCCGCCGCGGCGCCGACGTGCGCGGCTACTTCCACTGGTCGCTCCTCGACAACTTCGAGTGGGCGGAGGGCTGGCAGCCGAGGTTCGGGCTGATCGAGGTGGACCCCGTCACGCAGAAGCGTACGCTGCGGCCGAGCGCGCATCTGTATGCGCGCATCTGCGGCTCCAACGGAGCGACGGCGTCGGGCAGGGAACGCGCTTCGCAGGGCTCTCCCTGATCGACGCAGTCCGGGGACCGAGTAACTCAGGTCACGGCCCTCGGCCGCCAGACCGAGACGATCGCCGTCGCGCCAAGCACGACGGCGATCACGGCCACCGAGGCGGGCGGGCTGATCTGGACCCATGCGCTCGCGAGCATCTTGGCGGCGGTGAACAGGAGGACGACCGCGAGCCCCTGCCGCACGAACCGGAGCCGGTTCAGCGCATCCGCGACCACGAAGTAGAGCGAACGCAACCCCAGCATCGCCATCACGTTCGAGCTGTACACGAGCAGGGGGTCGCGGGTGATCGAGAGCACCGCGGGTACGGAATCGAGCGCGAAGACGATGTCCGTCGTCTCGATCACCACCAGTGCGACGAAGAGGGGCGTCGCAACCAGCCGGCCGCGGTCGCGCCGCCAGAACCGGTTTCCGCTGACCACGGGACTGACCGGCAGGAGGCGCGCGATCCAGGTCTCGCAGACGTTACAGGCCTTGGCGACCGCCCGCCGCTCGCGCTGCTCGCCGAAGAGGAGTCTCCAGGCGGCGAAGAGGATCAGCGCGGTGAACGGATAGGTGATCCATTGAAAGCGCTGGATCAGCGCGATGCCGGCGAGAATCACCACGGCCCGGAGCACGAGCGCCCCGGCGATCCCGGCCCGCAGCACCCGCCGCTGATACCGGGCAGGGATGTGGAGCTCGGAAAAGATGATGACGAATACGAAGATGTTGTCGACGGAGAGCGACTTCTCCAGCAGATACGCCGCGTAGTACTCGGCCGCCGCGGTGCTGCCGCGGGAGAGGGCGATCCATCCTCCGAAGGTGAGAGCCAGCGCGATCCAGCCGGCACTCCACGCCACGTTCCTGCGCCAGGACGTGCTCTCGGTTGCCTTGTCGTTCACCGGATCCTCCGGGCGGTGCCTGACTTCCACTCCGTCCGAGGCTGCAAGCCCCTGGTCCGCGTGTCAACCTCCCCGGCCTGACCCCCCCTTGCGCAGGGATGCCGCATTCCGCGATTCTCTTCTCGTAGATGGCCCTGCGCGCAAAGATCCTCATCGTCGACGACGATGCGGACATCCGCGACAGCCTGGGGGAGGCGCTTCGCGAGGAAGGCTACCAGGTCACCCAGTTCTCCAGCGCACGCGAGGCTCTCGACTATCTCAAAGGCGGGGCCGGGGCCGACGTGATCCTCCTCGATCTCTTCATGCCCGACCTCGACGGGTGGGACTTCCGCGCCGAGCAAAAAAGCGATCCGCGCACCGCCGGCATCCCGGTGATCTCTCTTTCGGCCGCCGGCGATCTGGTCGACGTGGCGTGTTCACTGCGCAAACCCGTGAGCGTGGACGAGATCGTCCGCGCGATCGAGGGCGTGACGACGCCGGCTTGATCACCTCGCGGCGACGTCCGGACGCCAGCGCGGTAGATGCACGATGAACGTGGCTCCCTGCCCGGGTTCGCTCTGGACCTCGATCCGCCCGCCATGCGCTTCGACCAGCTGCCGCGCGATGTACAGGCCGAGCCCGAGGCCGCCGTACTTGCGCACCGGAACGGCGCGCTCGAACCGATCGAACACCAGCGCGATCTTCTCCTTCGAGATCCCGATTCCCCGGTCGGCGACCACCAGCTTTACCGCCGCATCATCTCCCTGGACGGCGAGCTCGATCGGCTTTCCCGCGCCGAACTTCACCGCGTTCGAAAGCAGGTTCGTCAGCACCTGGTCGACGCGCATCGGGTCCCAGACTCCCACCAGCCGGTCGGGCGCGCGCACCTCGAGCGCCGATCCGTTCACGCGCGCCGTCTCCATGAAGCGGGCGGCAACCTCTCTCGCCAGCGCCGAAAGATCGAATTCCTCGGTGGACAGCTCCATCCTGCCGGCCGCGATGCGGGAAACGTCCAGCAGGGAATCGACCAGCTTGATCAGGCGTCCGAGCTGGTGGGCGACGCGTCCCGTCTTCTCCCGAAGGCGCTCGTCCTCGGAGCGCTGCACCACGCGCTCGAGTCCCTGGACGGTGAGGAGCATGGAGGTAAGCGGCGTGCGCAGCTCGTGCGATGCCACGGAGAGGAACTCGTCGCGCACCGCGATCGCCTCGCGCGCGGCTTGATAGAGCTGCGCGTTCTCCAGGGCGGTTGCGCACCGCCGGGCGAGCTCCATCGCGTGATCCAGATCCTCCTGGCCGAACCTGCGGTCCGATCCGATGATGCCCAGGGTCAGCGCGCCAGCCGTCGATCCCCGAACCGTCAGCGGGACGCAGATCTGCGACCGGAGCCCCAGATTGCGCAGCTGCCGCAGGTTCTCTTCGTCGCCGGCGAAGCCGGCGAGGACCTCGTCGCCAATCTCGCCGAGCAGCTCGGGCTCGCCGGTGCGGATCACCCGCGGATATCCGAGCGGGACATCCGCTCCCGGCGGATGGCGGCCCAGCAGCTCGCGGACCAGTCCTTCCTTGCCCTCCACGTGATGGATGACCGCCGTGCGGATCTCCCTTCCCTCCATGAAATGGACGGCCGCCAGGTCGGCGAGATGCGGCACCGCCAACCGCGCGAGCGACTCCAAGGTGGCGCGCACGTCCAGCGTTGCCGACAATTGCGCTCCCGCCTCGGCGAGGAAGCGCACCCATCGGTGCCGTTCCTCGATGGCCGTGCGCGCCGCCTGTTCCTGAAGGAAGTTTTCGTGCTCTCGCTGCGCCTGGTGCCGGTAGATCGCCAGCTCGACGGCGATGTGCAGCTCGCGCTCGTCGAATGGCTTGAGCAGGTATCCGAACGGTTCGGTCACCCGCGCCCTGCGCAGGGTCGGCTCGTCGGAGAACGCGGTCAGGTAGACCACCGGAAGCGCGAGGCGGGTGCGGATCACGTCGGCGGCCGCGATGCCGTCCGTCTCTCCGCGCAGGTTGATGTCCATCAGCACCAGGTCCGGCTTGCGGCGCTGCGCGCTGTCGACGGCCTCGCGCGCCGTCCCCGCCGTGTCGGTCACTTCGTATCCCAGCGCAATCAGGCTCGCGCGCAGGTCCATGGCGACGATGTTCTCGTCCTCGACCACCAGGATCTTCCAAGGCGCGCTCATCTGCCTTCCCTCGGCAGATCGATGACGAACGCGGTGCCGCGGACCGCCATCTGTTGCAGCCGGCCACCGATCTGCTCGGTCAAGGTGCGCACGAGCTGGAGGCCGAGCGTCTCGGTCTGGCGGAAGTCCAGGCCGGCGGGAAAGCCGACCCCGTCGTCCTCGACGGAGAGCCAGTACCGATCCTGCTCCAGGCTCATGCGCACACAGATCTCTCCGCGGCGGTCTCCAGGGAACGCGTGCTTCAGCGCATTGGCCACCAGCTCGTTGATGATCAACCCGCAGGGCACCGCCAGATCGACCCCGAAGACGATCTCGTCGAGCTCGACACGGTAGCGGACACGGCCTCCCGCGTTGTAGGAGCGGAAGAGCTGCGGAACCAGCTCCCGGACGTATTGCGGGAAATCGACTCGCGCGAGGTCCTGCGAGCGGTACAACATCTCGTGGACCAACGCCATCGAGCGGATCCGATCCTGGCTTTCGCGCAGCAGCTGGCGGACGGCAGCGTCGGCGATCTTGGCCGCCTGCAGCCTGAGCAGGCTGGAGGTGATCTGCAGGTTGTTCTTGACGCGGTGGTGGATCTCCTTGAGCAGGAGCTCCTTCTCGCGCAAGGAGCTCTTGACGATCTCCTCGGCGCGCTTGCTCTCGGTGATGTCGAATGCGACACCTTGGAGCAGGAGGGGCCGGCCGGATTCGTCGGGGATCAGCCGCGCCTCGCCGTGCACCCAGACGATCCCGCCGGCCTTGGTGAGAAAACGGCATACAGCCCGGAACGGGCCTCCAGTCGCGCAGCCGCGCGCGAACTCGCGATTCCACAGCTCGCGATCGTCGGGGTGGAGCTGTCGGAACCAGAGCACCGGATCGCTCATCCATTCCTCTTGCGAGAACCCGAGCAACGCCTCGATCTGCGGGCTGACGTAGACGTCGCTGAGACCTCCCTCGAGCGAAGCCATGAACGTGACCGCCGGGATCTGTTCCACCAGCGCGCGATAGCGGGCCTCGGCGATCGCCGCCGTCCGCGCCAGGCTGGCATCGCGCGCGGACCCTCCGTGGGGACCGCGGGCGAGCCGCGCGAGGATCGCGGCGCCCTCGGCGGCGGTGACCGGCGGGTCGTCGCCGACGGTCATGGCGGTCCGCCGACCTGCGCGCCGAACGCCGGCGAATGACGCAGCTCGAGGACCTTGCCTCCGCCGAGCATCATGTGCACGCCGCAGGGCAGGCAGGGATCGAAGCTGCGCACGGTCCGCATGATGTCGATGCCCTTGAACGACTCGGGTCCGTTCTCCTCGAACAGGGGGCTGCCTTGGATGGCGTCCTCGTACGGACCCGGCGTGCCGAAGCTGTCGCGCGGGCTCGCGTTCCAGGGCGTCGGGGGATAGGGGTGATAGTTGGCGATGCGGCCGTTGCGGATCACCATGTGATGCGAGAGCAGCCCGCGCACCGCCTCGTGGAAGCCGCAACCGATCGCTTCGTCAGGAACCTTGAAGTCGCTCCACGTCTGCGTGTCGCCGCCGTGGACCAGCTTGCGCCCTCGATCGATGAAATGCAGCGCGGCCGCCGCCGCGTAGGCCTGGAAATAGCTGCGGGCGCGGTCGCGCTCGAGCGTGTTCGACCAGCGCGGGATCTTCCATTCCAGCTCCATTTCCGCAAGCCGTGCCGTTCGCGGCAGCCGGATCTTCACGCCCCTGCCTGTCGCCTTCACGCCGGGGAAATCGACCTTGCCGGCGAGGGCCGTCACCCAGAGGCGCGCCAGCGGGCCCCCGCCGCTGTCGAGCGCCAGGTGCGCACCGCTGCGGCGGTCGAGCCAGCGCGGCGACATGACCCAGGTGTACCTGCCCTGGAGATCCCGCTTCTGCGGCCGCGGCAGCGTCGTCTGGTTCCAGGGATGGCGTCGATCGATCGGATTGCCGAGCGGGTCCGTCCTGACGAAGGTCTCCTGGCCCTCCCAGTCGTCGTAGAAGGAAGAGCCGAGGAGGATGCGGATGCCGAGGTTGATCTCGACCAGGTCGGTGGTGATCAGCTCGCCGTCGATCACGATGCCGGGAGTGACGAACATCTCCCGTCCCCATTGCGACATGGTCTGGTAACGGAAATCGCACGCGTCGGGGTCCTGGAATGCTCCCCAGCACCCGAGCAGGACCCGCCGTTGCCCGACCCGCTCGTACCCGGGCAGCGCTTCCAGGAAGAAGTCGAAGAGGTCGTCGTGGAGCGGCACCATCCGCTTGACGAAATCGACGTAGCGCGAGAGCCGCACGAAGTACTCGCTGAACAGCTGCACGGAGGGGACGGTGCCTACGCCGCCTGGATAGAGCGTGGAGGGATGGGCGTGCCGGCCCTCCATCAGGCAGAACATCTCGCGCGCCACCCTGCTCATGCGCAGCGCTTCGTTGTAGAGAGCGCCCTCGAAAGGGTTGAGAGCCCGCATGATGCCGGCGATGGTCCGGTAGCCGTGGACGTCGGCGTGCGGCGCCGACGTGCTCTCGGCCTTGGTGAGCAGGGAAGGATTGGTCTCGCGCACCATCCGCTCGCAGAAGTCCACCCCGACCAGGTTGTCCTGGAAGAGGTTGTGGTCGAACATGTACTCGGCCGCCTCCGCGCAGTTGATGATCCACTCCGCGAGGGCTGGCGGCTTCACGCCGAACGCCATGTTCTGTGCGTAGACGCCGCAGGTGGCGTGGTTGTCGCCGCAGATTCCGCAGATGCGGCTGGTGATGAAGTGCGCGTCGCGAGGGTCCTTTCCTTTCATGAAGACGCTGTAACCACGGAAGATCGACGAGGTCGCCCGGCATTCGGCGACCTCCCGGTTGTCGAAGTCGATCCGGGTATGGATGCCGAGGCTGCCGATGACGCGCGTCACCGGATCCCACGTCATTTCCACGAGCTTCTTTCCGCTCATCGCGCGTCCCCGGGGGGCCGTCGCCAGTCTGGCTCCCGGTTCATCGAGTCCACGGTGAACTGCCTCAGCGCCCGCACGGTCCTCCCGTAGGTCAAGACCGCGGCGGTCGACATCCTCGCCCCGGGCGGTTCGTCCATGAAGGACATGAATTTGTCGGGAAAGCCGGGCATGGTGCAGCCGATGCAGACGCCGCCGACGTTCGGACAGCCGCCGATGCCCGCCATCCAGCCCCGCTTGCCGACGTTGCACTGCACCACCGGGCCCCAGCAGCCGAGCTTGACGATGCACTTGAGCGTGGCGTACTCGCCGGCGAAGTCGGCCTGCTCGTAGTAGCCGCCGCGGTCGCAGCCTTCATGCACCGTCTGCGTGAACAGCCAGCGCGGCCGCAGCGCCTCGTCCAGCGGGATCATCGGCGCGCTGCCGGCCAGCTGTTGCAGCAGGTAGGAAAGCGTCTCCGTGAAGTTGTCCGGCTGCACCGGACAGCCGGGCACGCATACGATCGGCACGCCCGCGGTGGATCGGAACGACCATCCCAGGTAATCGGGCACCCCCATGCAGCCGGTGGGATTTCCCAGCATCGCGTGGACGCCGCCGTACGTGGCGCAGGTGCCCGCGGCGATCACGGCATGAGCGCGGGGCGCGAGCCGATCGATCCATTCGCAGGTCGGGATGGGCTGGCCGGTGGCGGCATCGATGCCGAGCGCCGCCCAGTATCCTTCGGCCTTGTTCTTCTCGTTCGGGACCGATCCTTCGACGACGAGGATGAACGGGTCGAGCCTTCCCGCGGCGGCGTCGCGCATCGACTGCATGAACGCATCGCCGTTTTCGTAGGCCAGCACCGGATTGTGCAGGATGACCCTCGGCACGCCGGGCAACGCGCCCGCGACGAGCTCCTCGATGCTGGGCAGGCTGGCGGCGGTCATGGCGATCGTGTCGCCGTCGCAGCCGAGGCCGGCGGTAATCCAGACCACGTGCACCGCATCGATCATCCAGTCCGACGATCATATCCGTTGAGGCAGGAGCGCGCTTTCGCTCCCTGCCCGGCGTTTAGAATCGGATAGCATGATGGAGCGCGACCATGGCCACTTCGTTCCCCAAAGATCAGATCAAGTTCCTGCTGCTAGAGAACGTCCACCAGAGTGCCCATGAGCTGATCCGCGGGGAGGGCTTTGCCCTCGAAACGGTGTCGCGCTCGCTGAAGGAAGACGAGCTGGCGCAGAAGCTGCGCGACGTGCACGTGCTCGGCATCCGGAGCAAGACGCAGGTGACCGCGCGGGCGCTGGGGGAGGCGCGGCGGCTTCTTTCGGTCGGGTGCTTCTGCATCGGCACCAACCAGGTGGATCTGGCCGCGGCCAACGAGCGCGGCGTGCCCGTCTTCAATGCGCCCTTCTCGAACACCCGCAGCGTCGCCGAATTGATCATCTGCGAGGTGATCGCGCTGGCGAGGCAGCTCGGGGACCGCTCGCGCGAGGTGCACGAGGGCCGCTGGCGCAAGGCCGCCGCTGGCTCCTTCGAGGTCCGCGGCAAGACGCTGGGCGTCATCGGCTATGGCCACATCGGCTCGCAGGTCGGCGTGCTCGCGGAGGCGCTGGGACTGCGCGTGATCTTCTACGATCACACGAGCAAGCTGCCCATGGGCAACAACCGCGCCTGCGCTTCCCTAGCGGAGCTGCTGGCGGCGGCCGACTTCGTCACGTTGCACGTGCCCGCCACGCCGCAGACGGAAAAGATGATCGGCGCACCCGAACTGGCCGCGATGCGCGCGGGCAGCTACCTGCTCAACGCCAGCCGGGGAAGCGTGGTCGATCTCCCGGCGCTCGCGGAGGCGTTGCGCAGCGGCCATCTGGCGGGCGCGTCGGTAGACGTCTATCCCGACGAGCCCGAGTCGAACAGCGATGGATTCGCCACGCCGCTGCGCGGTCTGCCCAACGTCCTCTTGACCCCTCACGTCGCAGGCTCGACCACCGAGGCGCAGGCCGCCATCGGCCGCGAGGTCGCCACCAGCCTGATCAAGTTCGTCAATGCGGGCGCGACCACCGGCGCAGTCAATTTTCCCCAGGTCGAGCTGCCCCTGGCGAAAGGCGCGCACCGCATCCTCAACGCGCACCGCAACGTCCCCGGCGTCCTGCGCGACATCAACCGCATCGTGAGCGAGAAGGGCGCCAACATCCAGGCGCAGGTCCTCGCCACCGATCCGAACATCGGCTACCTGGTGATGGATATGGATCAAGACGTATCCAGCGACGTGAAGAAAGCGATCGCGGCGCTACCGACGAGCATCAAGACGCGCATCCTCTATTGAGCCTGTACAGTCTAAAGACACAGCCGCCAAGCCGCCTTGGGCGGCTCTCTAGCCGCGCGGCGGGTCGCCCGTGCCCCCTGCGGCCGGACCGCCGCGAAAAAGCGCAGATGACCACATTCACGCCCACGCGGAGGATCCTGTGAAAACGCTGACGATGGGAATGGCCGGATTCGTTCTCGGTGTGGGAGCCGCGCGTCTGCTCGAGCCACGAGGAGGCGCCCGGCGGCGTGCGGAGGTCGTGCAGAAGTCCGCGCGGCTGGCGCACGAGGCAGCCGATTTTGCCGGCAAGTCGTCCCGCGATCTGAAGAACCGCTCGCGAGGGCTCTGGCACGCGCTCTTCGGCTGGCGCGGACCGGTGGACGATGAGGTCCTGGTCGAGCGCGCGCGCTCCCGGCTGGGCCGGGTCTGCTCGCACCCCGGGGCGATCGAGGTCTTCGCCCGCGACCGCCGTGTCGAGCTCCGTGGGCCCGTGGTGGCGTCCGAGCATGACCAGGTCGTGCGGGAAGTCGAACGCGTGCCGGGCGTATCTGCAGTGGAGGACCGCCTCGAGGTCCACGAACGACCCGACGACGTTCCGGCGCTGCAGGGAGGCGCCGCCCGGTCGATACCGAAGCCGGAGTTGCTCCAGGAAAACTGGGCGCCGGCCACGCGGCTCCTGGTCGGGGCCGCCGGCGCGGGATTGTTCGGCTGGGGGGCTGCGCGGCGCGATCTTCCTGGACTGGGGGTCGCTGGCCTTGGCGCACTCTTGCTCGGGCGCAGCATCACCAACCTGCCGGTGCGGCGGCTCCTCGGCGTGGGCGCGGGCCAGAGGGGAATCGACGTGCGCAAGAGCATCCACATCGCCGCGCCGCCGGAAGAGCTGTACCGGTTCTTCATGGCGGCGGAGAACTTCCCGCGCTTCATGCAGCACGTTCGGGAGGTGCGGGTAACGGGGGAGGCCCGCTGGCATTGGCGCGTCGAGGGACCCTCGGGCATCGAGGTGGAGTGGGACGCCGAAGTCACCCGGACGGACCCCGGGCGGCTGATCTCGTGGAAGACGGTCGACAACTCTACGGTGGAGTCTTCCGGGACCGTGCGGTTCGTGCCCGACGGGGACGGCACCCGCGTCGACGTGAGGCTCACGTACAATCCGCCGTTCGGCGCACTGGGACACGTGGTCGCGGCCCTGCTCGGCGGCGATCCCAAGAGGCAGCTCGACGACGACTTGTTGCGGCTCAAGTCCCTGCTCGAGCGTGGCAAGGCGAGCGGCCACGAAGAACGGGTGACGCTCTCCTGAGCAGCCTGGCGGGCTAGCGCCGTCCTGGGTGCCTTCGCCAGCTGCCGTGCGCACCATTGCGCCATGACGGACGAAATCGCGAAGTGGTTGACGTCTCCGGCCGGCCGCTGGGCCCGCATCGGCGTCGGCATCGGCTTCATCGCGGGCGGAGCGGCGGCGCGCAAGCCGCTCGTCGCCGCGCTGGGACTGCTGCCCTTGATCGGAGGTGTCTTCGACGTGCTCCTGATCTCGCCGTTCCTGGCGGTGCCCACCACCGGCCGCAAGGTGCGCCGCGAGATCGGTGTATTGCAGGATGCACAACTGTTTCCGCCGGCGAGCAGGCCGGAAGGAATGGCAGAGATCGGCGGGTACTGACTCGACGATTTGCAACTGAACGCTTCCGGGGCACCTGCTTGCCCCGGGCCGAGAGTGCGGCGCTAAGGATGGGCGCATGCTCTCACCGGCGCGCCGGAGCATCGCCGTCACTGGCGTCGTGCAAGGTGTGGGCTTTCGCCCCTTCGTGCATTCGCTGGCTTCGCGCCTCGGACTCGCAGGTTTCGTTCGAAATCGCGCGGGGGGGGTGATCATCGAGGTGGAGGGCGCCGCGGACGCTCTAGATCGATTCGTCATCGAGCTGCGCGGACGCCCGCCGCCGCTGGCGCGCATCGAGGAGCTGTGCTGTGAAGACAAGCAGCCGCGCGGCGAAGCCGGATTCCGCATCGACGCGAGTGAATCCCGCCCTGGTGGGACCGTGTTCATCTCGCCCGATGTCGCCACCTGCCCCGACTGCTTGCGCGAGCTGGACGATCCGGGCGATCACCGTCATCGCTACCCGTTCCTCAACTGCACCAACTGCGGGCCGCGCCTCACCATCGTGACCGGCGCGCCGTACGATCGCGAGCGCACCACCATGGCGGCCTTCGCCATGTGCGCCCAATGCCGCCGCGAATACGACGACCCGCGCGACCGGCGCTTCCATGCGCAGCCCACCTGTTGCCCGCGCTGCGGGCCCTCGCTGCGCGTGCTCGATGCGCGCGCCCTGCCGCTCGATGCGCCCGATCCGGTCGCTTACGCCGCGCGCGCGCTGCTCGCGGGACGCATCGGCGCGATCAAGGGGCTCGGTGGATATCACCTCGCCTGCGACGCCCGCCGCGAGAGCGCCGTGCTCGCGCTCCGGACGCGCAAATCGCGCGAGGAGAAGCCCTTCGCGATGATGGTGGCCGATCTGGCCGCGGCCGAGACGCTCGCGCACGTCTCGGGGGCAGAGCGCGAGCTGCTGCTCTCGCCCGCGCGCCCCATCGTGCTGCTGCGGCGACTCGCCGGAGCGCGCGTCGCTCCGTCGGTAGCGCCGGGCGCTCCGCTGCTCGGCATCATGCTGCCGTACACGCCGCTGCACCATCTGCTGCTGCGCGAGACCCGGACGCCGCTGGTGATGACGAGCGGCAACCGCAGCGACGAGCCCATCGCGCACGAGGACCGCGATGCGTTCGACCGGCTCCAGGGGATCGCCGACTTCTTCCTCGTGCACGACAGGCCCATCCACACGCGCTGCGACGACTCCGTGGTCCGCCTCGTCGGCGGGCGGCCGCTGCCGACGAGGCGGTCGCGCGGCTACGCGCCGATGCCGTCGCTCTTGCCCGCGCCGCTGCGCGAGCCGGCGCTCGCGCTCGGCGGTCAGCTAAAATCGGTGTTCGCGCTCGGCGAGGGGCGCCGCGCGTTCCTCAGCCATCACCTGGGCGACCTGGATCATCCGGCCGCGCTGCGCGCATGGGAGCAGTCGATCGCGCGGTACCGCGAACTGTGCCGCATCGAGCCGCGGCATCTCGTCCACGACCTGCACCCCGACTACGCGTCGACCCGCTGGGCTGAAGTGCAAGCCTTGCCCCGGATCGCCGTGCAGCACCACCACGCGCACTTCGCCAGCTGCCTGGCCGAGAACGGCGTGAACGGGCCTGCCATCGGCGTCTGCTTCGACGGCACCGGCTACGGCCTCGACGGTACCATCTGGGGTGGGGAGTTCCTGGTGGGCGACCTGGGGCGCGTCGAGCGCGCCGCGCATCTTCTGGCGGTTCCCATGCCCGGAGGAGAGCAGGCGATCCGCGAGCCCTGGCGGATGGCGGTCTCCTACCTGCGCGCGGCCGGCGAGGAGGTCGAGGCCGACGGCGTCCTTTTGCGCATGCTGGAGCGAGGCGTGAACGCTCCGCTCACGTCGAGCATGGGCCGGCTCTTCGACGCGGCCGCGGCGATCTCCGGGCTGCGCGGGCGCGTCAGCTACGAGGGGCAGCGCGCCGTCGAGCTGGAATGGCTCGCCACCGGCGCCGACGGCGAGCCGCCTTACCCCGTCGAGCTGGACGGGGGCATCGTCGACACGCGCCCGCTGATCCGCGCGCTGGCCCGCGACGCGCGCGAAGGGCTTGCGGCGACGCGCATCGCGCGCAGGTTCCACTCCGGCGTCGTCGAGCTGATCGCGCGCACCTGCGTCTGGCTGCGCGACCGCGGCGCGCCGGACAGCGTCGCCCTGAGCGGGGGCGTATTCATGAATGCGATCCTGCTGGAGGAGGCCTCGCAGCGGCTCTCCGCCCTCGGCTTCCGCGTCTTGCGCCATCGCCTCGTTCCCCCCAACGACGGAGGCCTGGCGCTCGGACAGCTCGCTGCCGCCGGCATGGAGTGACTGGTATGTGCCTCGCCATTCCCGGGAAGCTGGTCTCAATCGAGCGCGAGTCCGATCTCCTCATGGGCAAGGTGGATTTTGGCGGCACCGCGCGGCGGGTTTGTCTCGAGCACGTGCCCGACGCGCGTCCCGGCGACTACCTGCTGGTCCATGTTGGGTTCGCGCTCTCGCGCATCGACGAAGCGGAGGCGAAGCGCGTCTTCGAGTTCCTCGAAGAGATGGATCAGCTGAGCGAGCTGGAGGCGCCGCCATCATGAAATACCTCGACGAGTACCGCGACGCGGCCGCGGCGCGCAGGCTGCTCGCCGCGATCTCGCGCACGGCTCGGCGGCCGTGGGTCCTGATGGAGGTGTGCGGAGGCCAGACCCACAGCATCGTCAAGTACGGGATCGACGAGTTCCTCCCTGGGGGGATCGAGCTCGTCCACGGGCCGGGATGTCCGGTGTGCGTCACTTCGCTGGAGATGATCGATCGCGCGCACGCCATCGCCGCTCGCCGCGACGTGATCTTCTGCTCGTTCGGCGACATGCTGCGCGTGCCGGGCTCACGCGGCGACCTGCTGGCGCTGAAATCGCAGGGAGCCGACGTGCGCATCGTCTACTCCCCGCTCGACGCGGTGAAGCTCGCGGCCGGCAACCCCAAGCGCGCCGTGGTCTTCTTCGCCATCGGGTTCGAGACCACCGCGCCCGCGAACGCGATGGCGGCGTGGTTGGCGAAGAAGCGCGGCCTGCCGAACTTCTCGCTGCTGGTGTCGCAGGTGCTGACACCACCGGCGATCACGGCCATCCTCCAGTCGCCCGGCAACCGCGTACAGGCGTTCCTCGGGCCGGGGCACGTGTGCACCGTGATGGGGACGGCCGAATACGAGCCTATCGCGCACCACTACCGGGTTCCGGTGATCATCTCGGGATTCGAACCGCTGGATCTCCTCGACGGGATCTTCCGCGCCGTGCGCCAGCTCGAGGACGGCCGTGCGGAGGTGGAGATCGCCTACGCGCGCGCGGTGCGGCCGCAGGGAAACGAGGCCTCGCGCAAGCTGATCGACGAAGTGTTCGAGGTCTGCGATCGCAAGTGGCGCGGCGTCGGGTCCATCCCCAAGAGCGGCTACAGGCTGCGCTGGGAGTACCGCGACTACGACGCCGAGCATCGCTTCGAAGTCGAGGACATCGAGACGCGCGAGTCTCCGATCTGCATCAGCGGCCAGGTGCTGCGGGGCATCAAGAAGCCGCGCGACTGCCCCGCCTTCGGCAAGCAGTGCACGCCGGATACGCCGCTCGGGGCCACCATGGTTTCGGCGGAAGGCGCCTGCGCCGCGTACTACGCCTACGGGCGGTACTCGAGGGTGCGCCGATGAACGCGCTGCAGGCCGCCATCTTGCGCAAGGCGCGCGAGAGCTGCCACCTCAAGGAAGCGTTCTTCAGCGAGAACGCCGCGCGCATCGAGGGATGCGCTTCCGCGATGAAGGAGGCGTTCGCGCGCGACGGCAGGCTCTTCGTCTTCGGCAACGGCGGCAGCGCCTGCGACGCGCAGCACGTCTCGGTGGAGTTCATGCACCCCATCTTCGAGAAGCGGGCGCCGCTCCCCGCCATGGCGCTGCCCTGCGACGCCGCGCTCATCACCGCGAAGGGGAACGACCGCGACTTCTCCATGACCTTCGTCGAACAGCTCCAGGTGCTGGCGCGAAAGGGCGACATGGCGCTGGGCATCTCCACCAGCGGCAAGAGCGCCAACGTCAACCGCGCGCTCGCGTCGGCGCGCGAGCTCGGCATGCTCACCGTCGGTTTCACCGGCCGCGACGGCGGGCGCATGCCGGGATTGTGCGATCACTGCTTCGTCGTGCCCAGCTTCAGCATCCACCGCATCCAGGAAACGCAGGAGACGCTGCTCCACGTGCTCTGGGACGCCATCCACATCCTGCGCGGCGAGGAGGACGTGATCTGATGACCGGGACCATCTTCGGCGCCTGCCCCACGCCACTCTTGCAGTACCGTCAGATCGTGCTCGGGCACGGCAGCGGCGGGCGCCTGACGCACGAGCTGATCAAGGACGTCTTCGCCCCGCCGGGGCCTCTGGAGGACCAGGCGACGCTTCCCTTCGCGGCGGGCCGGCTCGCGGTCACCACCGACTCGTTCGTGGTCAAACCGATCTTCTTTCCGGGAGGCGACATCGGGAAGCTCGCGATCACCGGCAGCGTCAACGATCTCGCGGTGGGCGGCGCGCGGCCCCGCTTCATCGCCGCCGCTTTCATCCTCGAGGAAGGGCTTCCGCTCGAGGACCTGCGCCGGATCGTGGCCTCGATGCGCGCGGCCTGCGTGGAATGCGAGGTGCAGCTCGTCACCGGCGATACCAAGGTGGTCGATCGCGGCAAGGGCGACCAGGTCTTCATCTCCACCACCGCGGTCGGCGAGGTGCC
>Ga0209689_1000249_pt1 | contig 34816 bp, 38 predicted proteins | sample GraSoiAngelo_149_FD_187119 | JGI IMG/M metagenome (GOLD analysis project Ga0209689, IMG submission 187119) | Grasslands soil microbial communities from the Angelo Coastal Reserve, California, USA - 14_1009_09_30cm (SPAdes) (version 2) | ecosystem: Environmental > Terrestrial > Soil > Grasslands ... | reverse complement strand
AGTCCATCACGCAGAGCGCCGTCGGAGATGTCCCACCCGCGCGAGCGCAGGGCATCGATCGCGGCGACCGCGAGCGCCGCATTATCCGCCTGGTAGAGGCCCAGCAGTGGGATACGCAGGTCGCGGTAGGTGCCCGCCGGGGTGGTGATTGTCGCCTGCACGCCGGCCCATTCCTTATCGATGGCTCTGACCTCGATCTCATGGCCGAGGCGCAGTAGCGGGATCTTCAGGTCGCGAGCCTTCGCCTCGATGACGCCGAGCGCCGGCGGCTGCGCGCCGGTGATGGCGAGGCCGTCCGCCTTGAGAATGCCCGCCTTTTCTGCCGCGATCGCCTCGAGCGTGGAGCCCAGATGCTGGGTGTGGTCGAGGGCGATGTTCGTGATCACGCTGACCCCGAGATCGAGGACGTTGGTGGAGTCGAGGCGCCCGCCCAGGCCAACCTCGCAGACGAGCAGGTCGATACCGGCACGTGCAAAGTAGTAGAGCGCCGCACTGGTGAGGATCTCGAACTCGGTGGGCGGGCCGAGCTCCGACGCAACCTTATTAATGATGGACTGCAGCTCCGTCAGCAGCGCCGCGAAATCGGCCTCGGCGATCGGGCGCTGGTCGACCTGGATTCGTTCGGTGTAGGAGATGAGGTGCGGCTTCGGCATCAGGCCGACGCGATAGCCGGCCGATTGCAGGACGCTGGCCACCATGGCGCAGACCGAGCCCTTGCCGTTTGTTCCGGCCACCAGCACGCCCTGAAAGAGTTCATGCGGGTGACCCAGCGCGCGCAGCAGCGCCTCGGTTCGCTCCAGGCCGAGCTTGATGCCGAAACGACCGAGCGAGGTCAGGTAATCGAGCGCTTCCCGGTAGGTCACGCCTGGCCGAGGTGCTGGCGGTAGGCCCGATAAGTGTTGACCAGGAGCATGGCGACGGTCATCGGGCCGCCCCCGCCGGGGACGGGGGTCACCGCCTGCGCCACCGGTTCGACGCTCGCGCGGTCGATGTCGCCGGTCAGCTTGCCGGTTTCGGGATCGCGCGTGATACCCACGTCGATCACGATGGCGCCGGGCTTGACGTGCTCGCCGGTGATGAGACCGCGTTTGCCGGTGGCGGCGACCAGGATGTCCGCGGTCCTGGTGATGCTCGGCAGGTCGACGGTGTGCGAGTGCGCGATCGTGACAGTCGCATGGTTCTGCAGCAGGAGCAGGGCCAGCGGGCGGCCGACGAGGCGAGAGCGGCCCACGACCACCGCGCGCTGGCCTGTGGGATCGATGTGCTCGCGCCGGAGCAACTCCAGGACGCCGAGTGGCGTGGCAGGAATGAAGGTCGGGTTGCCCTGGGCGAGGCGGCCGGCGTTATAGGGGTGGAGGCCGTCGACATCTTTATGTGGTGGGATCTGCTCGAGCGCCTCATCTGGATCGAGGTCGTCCGGGAGTGGCATCTGGACCAGGATGCCGTCGATCCCGGGGTCGTCGGCCAGGGCCCGGATCCGTCGGTTCAGGTCGGCCTGCGTGATGTCGTGCAAATGGGCTATGGCCGATTTGAAGCCGACTTCTTCCGCCGCCTTGTGTTTCCCGCGGACGTAGGTCGTGGACGCGAGATCATCCCCGACCTGGATGACGGTGATCCCCGGCGAACGCTGGCCGGGATGGCGTTCGACCGCGAGCTTCAACTCCTCGCGAATGGCGCGCGCGTGGGCGCGGCCGTCGATCAAACGGGCAGGCACCGGTTGAGTTTAGTCAGCCGGCCGGGTGATCTCGACGGTAAAGGCGTTGAGATTCGGCAGAGGCGGACGCTTGCTCACGCGCACGGTGACCTGGCTCACCTCGGGATACTTGAGGATGGCGGTCGCAATCCGTTCGGCGACCGTCTCCAGCAGGTTGGCCGGCGTGCCTTCGAGGATCTGCCGCGCGGTTTTCTCGAGCAGCGGGTAGCTGATGGTGTCCTCAATACGATCGGTCACAGCCGCTTTGCGCGTGTCGATCGTGACCTCGAGGTCGGCCGTGAAGGTCTGGCCGAGCTTGCGCTCGGCGGGCTTGTTGCCGTGATAGCCGAAGGCCGTCAGGCCCGACAGGATGAGCCGGCCGGTCGGCCGATCGGGCGTCGGCTGAGCCGGACTAGACCTTTTTGTAGGCATGTCTTGACAAATATACGCGTCCGTGTGATGATGCCGAGATGAATGTCGAGGTTCGAGCCACCGGACTGCGGGCGATGCGCGAGAAGAAGGGCCTGACACAGCGCGAGCTGGCGCACAACCTGGGCATTAGCCAGAACTATATTCCGGCGTTGGAGTCGGGGGCGCGTCGGCCCGGCCCGAAGTTGCGTCAGGCGCTGATCAAATTTTTCAACGTGAACTTTGAGGATCTCTTCGAGGTGGTCATGGTGAACCCCGAGAGTTCCAGCGAACAGGTGTTGGAGCCGCGCGATCATCGACGCGCGGGTTGACGACGCGGGGGGGTGATCGCGAGTAGTAACTGAACGACGCAGGCTCAAATATCGGCTGGATAGAATAGCCGGTGCGCCTGCATAGCTCAGTTGGTAGAGCAGCTGACTCTTAATCAGTTGGTCCCGGGTTCGAATCCTGGTGCAGGCACCAAAATCCCGGCCAGCGGAACGGGTCGCTGCGTGTAGGCAAAAGTCAGCGCAGCCGCAGCAATGATGTCCCGCACTCGTCCTGTACGGCTCAGTCCCCCGCGCTGAAGTTCGACGCCACCGGGAGGGGGCTAATGCGCGGAGTGCGGATTCCTCAAGATCTCAACGGCGAAGACCAGTTCGTCCTCGGACTTTCAGTACCTCGTCTGGCCGCCCTGCTCCTTGGGTTATTGGCGGCATACACCATCCTCCATCTCGCGCTGCCCGTGCCTCTGCAGCTGGGGGCCGCAGGAATGGCCGCCCTCGCAGGGGCCGCCGTTGCCTGGATTCGACCGGAAGGGCGTTCCCTGATGCATTGGGTCGTCGCCGCCGTGGAGTTCAAGTTCGGCCAGCACATCACCCCAGGCCCCGAATCGACCCCAAAGGTAGATCCGAAGCAGGGAACGGAGGCCGAGCCCAAGTTGATCAATGACCGCGGTCCCCGCCTGAGCGTGGTTACCTACCAGACCCCATCGACTCCGACTCAACCGTCACCGGCTGCTCCGGCCCAGTTCGCGGATGACGTCATCGAGCTGCCCGAGCGCGCCGGCACCGATGCTCCGCATCCCGCTACGGACATCGAGCTGGAGACAGTCGAGCCCGCGCCCGTGTACCTGGGCGGACCCCAGGTAATCACCTTCTTTTCGGCGAAGGGCGGCACCGGACGGACCACCCTGGCGACCGAGGTGGCCGCACTTCTTGCGATGAAGGGTCGCTATCGCGAGTCGCCGAGCAGTCGACGGGAGTCCCTCCGTGTTGTGCTGATCGATTTCGACCTGGCCTCAGCCAATGTGTCGGCTCGTGTTGGGATCGCGCAGCCGACGATGCTGGACTATCTCTGCGATCTTACGGTCCCTCACCCCGATCCTCGCGACTACATCGTCCGCCATCAGGCGACAGGCCTGGACGTCTTGCTCGGCCCGTCGAAATGCCTATCCGGCGATCGCGCCGAACTCTTTGGTGTCCCGCAAGCGGCGCATATCCTCAGCACGCTGAAAGCTGCCGGATACCAGTTCCTGGTTCTGGACATGTCCGCGAATCTCGGCAATCTCGAGACCTACCTGCTCGAGACGGCGACGCGAATCTACTGCGTCGTCACGCCAACGGCCGGTTCCGTGCAATCCCTCTACCGAGGCGTCGAAGCCCTTCGGCGGCTCGGCCTCGGCCCCAAGCTTCAGTACGTGGCCAACAAGATGCGGGATGGCTTCAATCTGTCCGAGCCGATGGGGGACCTGAATGGCTCACTCGTTGCGCGCATTCCGCATGATCCTGCCTTCGATTCGGCTGAGAACCGCCACGAGCCTCTCGCCCTCCGCGGCGCGGGGGCGTCCCTAGAAGCGCTGCGCCATCTCGCTGCCTCGGTGTACCCGGCGTTGCAGTTGCCGGTGCCGTCACGGTCGAGGATGCGGTCCTTTGCCTGGTTGTCCAGGAGCCGTCGTGCTGGCTGAGGCGGCACCGCCGCCGCAACTACCGAGCCCCGAGGAGCTCCGACATTTCGTGCGCGCCCAACTCACCCTTCAGGTCGATCCAGAGATCCTCGACCCGTTCTGCGCAAATCCGAACCGGAACGCGATTCTCAAAGACCGAATCCGTGATGCGATTACCCAGCGCCACCTCACGCCCACATCGGACCTGGTCGATTGCCTCTTCGACGAGATCGTCGGCCTCGGGCCGCTCCAGCCACTGATGGCGGACCCGGAAATCAGCGACATCCTGGTCAACCGCTTCGACGAGATTTACATCGAGCGTCGGGGCCAACTCGAATTCGTTTCCAACGCCTTCAGGGACGAGGCGCAACTCGAGCAGGTCATTCAGAAGATCGTCGCCCTGGTCGGACGAGAAATCAATATCGAAAAGCCACTCGTCGACGCTCGCATGGTCGACGGGAGCCGTGCCAACGCGGTCTATGCCCCTGTCGGCGGCCCCACGCTCTGCATTCGAAAGTTCAACCGAGTTCGCCTCGCCTTACTGCCGGACGAGCGCGACCCCAGCCAGGCGAGTTGGGCAAGTACCGGCGGCTTGTCTCTTCAAATGGGGGCTTTCCTCGAGGCGATGGCCGTCGCCCGGGCGAACATCCTGATTGCCGGGGCCACAGGCTCGGGAAAGAGCACCTTGCTTCGGTCGATCGTCAGCGCGTTCCCCGAGGAAGAGCGAGTGATAACGATCGAGGACACGGCCGAGCTCGAACTCGACAACCCCCACTGGGTCAAGCTCGAGTGCGTCCACTCGAGGGAACTGGCAGGCAAGACGACGCAGGACCGTCGGCTCGATGTCGCTGACCTCGTCCAGAACGCGCTTCGCATGCGCCCCGACCGACTGATCATCGGTGAAATCCGTCATAGCAAAGAGGCCTATTACGTCCTCGAGGCATTGAATACTGGTCACGACGGTTCGGCGACTACCATTCATGCCAGCAGCTGCAGCGATGCCCTGGCACGGCTCGAGCTTCTCATCAGCCGTGACTTTGCGCAGCTCAGCCCGCCAGAGATTCGGCGCTACATTGCGCGCGTTTTCGATCTGGTCATCTTCGTCGGCCGCTTGCGGGATGGGCGGCGTTGCGTGCAAGAAATAGCCGAACTGCGCGACGTCGATGCCAATGGTCGATACGAACTGTGTTCGGTATTCACGAGTGAGCCCACCACCGGGCGCCACGGCATCGAGGTTGACTTCACTCCTGTTCCGGACTATCGGCCGGGTGCGCGGCTGATCCGCAAGCTTGGGCTACAAGGGATGCGGTGGATGTCGTAGCCGCCGGTTGCCTCTCGCTGGCAATCCTATGCCTCGGCCTCGCTTTTAGCCGTAGTTCGGCAAAGAGCAGCGGCGCTCGCCACCTCGTCGAGCGGCTGACCGCGCACCATCGCCGGCGGCTGGCTGAGGCGCGCATCGCGGGTAAACCGCAAACGTATGTCGCGATGGCGTTCCTCGCGCCGGTCGGCCTGTTTGCCATCGGTTGGCTGCAGTCGCCGGTGCTAGCAGTGTTCGCCGGGGCCGCTGGTCTTCTGGTGCCACGCCTCTACCTCGCATGGCTGGTCCATGTTCAGTCCCGACGAAGCGAATTCGAGGCGCCCCGGTTGCTGCAAGCTGTGCTCAGCGGACTTACCGCCGGCAGCACCTACCTTGATGCGCTGCGCCAGTCACGCCTCGCTTGCACGGACCCCTGGATCCGAGAAGACCTCGACTATGTCATTCAGCGTTTTCTCCTCGATGTCCCACTCCATGAGAGTCTGCAGGTCGTTCGCGGGCGGATAACGACCCGCAACTTAGGGTTGATCTGGGAAACGCTGACGATCTGCGCAGCGAACCAACTACCCGCCCAGGCGGCCCGCACCCTCTTCTTCGAGCTGTCGTCGACCGTTCAATTCAATATCCAGTTGGCGAGCGAGGTACGCGCTCGCTCATCCGGTCAGAGAGCACAGATCTGGTTGCTTGCCGTCATCGTCCCGGGGATGTACCTCTACCTCAGATTGATGAGCCCCCAGCTCCTGAGCGTGCTGGATGAAACGATGGTCGGCCGCTACATCTTGTTTCCGTTGGCAGCGGCGCTCGAGGTGGTGGGTCTCGCACTCAGCTTCCGCATCGCCCGGTTCGAGCCATGACGTTCGGAGCGCTCTGCTTGGGATTTGCCTGTTTTGCTGGATTGCAGGCGATGTTCGGCCGCCCACGCCTACTGCACGGGGCTGGGATCGAACTGATCCGCGCAACGACGCTGTCTCCACTCGAATGGCGGCAGCATCAACAGGGGCGGGAGGGATGGTATCAGCGGTGGCTGCGTCCGATCGCCCTCATCTGGGGCAGCCGCCTGCACCTTCGTCCAACGCGCCTCGATCCGACCTTTCTGATCCAGGCCGGCATCGATCCGGATCGGTTTGATGGCGTCGAGTTCCGCGTCGTCCGCCTGATGAGCGCCCTCGTTGTTGGGTTGATCGCAGGTCTTGTCGCGATGCTGGCCTCCGGTGCTTTGGCACTTGTCCCTCTCTTTATCTGGGCGGGCTATATTGCACCGGCACGCTACCTCGCGCAGCGCCGTCGTCGGCGGCAGGTCGCGATTCAGCGCGAGCTGCCTCAGGTGGTGAGCATGGTCCGCGCTTTCATCGTGGCCGGGATGCCGTTGGAGCGAGCCCTCCATGTGCTCTCGGCCAATGCAGGACCGGACAGCGTCCTGCGGCAGGAAATTCGACTCGCCCTCGGGCGCTACGGGCTGGGATCCAGCATCGAACAGGCACTGTTGGAAGTTGGACCGAGAACGGGCATTGACGACGTCGCGACGTTGGTCGGGGTACTGGCTCAGTGCAAACGCATCGGCGGCGGCCTCGAGCCGACCCTGCGCGATCAGGAACAGCTGGCGCGCATGAACCAGCAGAACCGGTCCACGGCCCAAGCAGCCGCAGTGAGTACGAAATTGCTCGCCGTGCTGGGTGGGATCTACCTCCCTGAGTTCGTGATCTTGATCATGGTGCCGCTCTTCTGGGGCATCATGCAGCGGGCTTTCGGATGAGGCGGCGAGCGTTTGGCAACAGCACTGTCATTGGAGGGAGCACGTGAACAGCTTGAAGCGCGGACAGTCGACTCTGGAATGGGTGATTGGGGCAGCCATCATTCTGGGCACCCTCGTCGTCGGCATTATGGCCTGGAACAACGGTTTGGTCGCCAAGATCGGCCAGATGGTGCAACGGCTGACGCAGACGTCATGAGACGAGCGGGGCGTTGGCGGCGCCAGCGCGGACAGGAGACGCTCCAGGCCGTGCTGGTTGTGGCGTTCATGCTGCTGCCGGTTCTCTTCGGCATTGTCGAGCTGGGCGGCTTGATTCACGTCTGGATCGGCCAGCAGTCGGCCGCCGCCATCGGGGCCCGAGTAGCCGGGGAACGTGGCGAGGATGACGCGATTGTCCGCGACCGAGTCATTGTGGAATTGCGTGCAGCCGGCCTCGATCCGGCGCACGTCCAGGTGACCGTATCGCCGGCGTACGTTCACTGGGGTGAGCCCATCACCGTGCGAGTGACCAGCCGGCGTTATCTAGCCATCCCCTTCCTCTTCAGTCGCGACCTTACGCTCGCGTCGAGCTACGTCGGCCGCGGCGAAGTAAACCATTGACGCGCGCGCGCGGCCAGAGCGCCTTATATGCCGTCGTTCTCATGCCCACACTTATCCTCATCCTGGCCCTGGCTGTCGATATGGCCGGTCTGCAAATGCAGAAGCTTCGATTGCGATACGCGGTCGACCTCGCCACGGTCACCGCCGCCACCCGCGTGGATGCGCCCTATTACACACGCACCGGCCGACTGCAGCTCGACCCGATAGCTGCGACCGCCACGGCACGCGAGTATCTCTTGCGCAACCTTACCGGCGTGCGGGATGTCGCAGCGCCACCCGCGATCGCAGCAGCGGCCGATATCAGCATCATGAACCGCACGCCTGCCGTCGATCCTTACACGGGTGGGCACCTGGACCGTCCAGCCATCTGCGCGCGCATCAGGGTGCCCTATCGCTTCATGCTGCTCGGCTGGATCGGTGTGAGTGAAGTCGATCTCGTCATCGCCGCCGACGCCGAGATACGCACATGAGGTGGAGGTCGGCGATGATGAAAACCGCCCTTCCAATCGGACTGAGTGTATTGCTGCTTGCGATCAGCACCACCGACGGCCACGGGGTGAACGGCACCCCTGCAACCGTGTCGATCACGACGGTCTCCGGGTACGCCGGCCACGCCTTTGTGTACGCGCAAGTCAGCCAGTCGACGATCGCCTATCCCGCACCCACCGGGACCGGTCACCAGTCACCCTACTTCTCCGAGTGGATTCCGCAACCGGTGGCCACGTCGTCATGTCAATGGATCTGGGCGGTCTACGTTTTTGACAGGGCAACCAACGGCCAAATCAATGCTCCGCCACCAACCGCGCCGCAGCCCAATTTCGGCACGACGACCACCGTCTGTGCCAGCCCAACGACGACCCCCGTGGATCAGCCGCCTCTGCCGGACGCAAATGCTCGGCTGGACCTCGATCTGCAAGTCAGCGTCTCGCCCGCGATCGCGATGGCCGGGTCGCCAAGCGTTGTCTCGGCCACCCTCAGCAGCCTCTTGACGCAGGACCTGAATTTCTACCTGAGCATGGCCATCGAGGACTGGTCCGTGACCACCTGGGCCGTGGACTTCGGGGATGGCCAGAGCCGAACCTTGAATGGACCGAATGGAACGGCGGTCCAGGTAAGTCACACGTATCAATCGCCTGGCCGCTACGACGCGCGGGCTGTGGCGTTTATCTCGGGACACGCCCAGGCGGCAGCCTATGACCGCTATGGCACGGTTCATCTCCTCCGGCGTCCCTTCTCCGTTGCGGTCGGCAATCATGCGCTGGCGACCGCCGGACCGCGGCCGTTGCGACGTTACCTACCGCCGCAGGCGGTTGTTGGAGTCGTCCCATACCTTGGAGCGCCGAACGGCAACGACGCCGGACCGGCGTTTCGGCGTATAGAGGTCCTTCGGGGCGCTCTAACCTCCCTCTCGGTTCACCTGATGATCAATCGAGAGGGTTTGCTGATGGTGGACGGCGTGCCCCACGGGTTTGGTCAATCACGGTTGACGGGCTGGCGCTACGACGGCGGGCCGTCAGACACCCCCGCCGGGACCGGGACACTCCCGTACCGCGTCTACGGCAGCGGTGAGGTGATGCGCCTGCAATGGAACAATCCGGATCGCATCGTCGGCGGTCAGCCACTCGACTACGGCGTGCCAGTCACGTTGTATGTGGAGACGCGCTTCCCCGACGGTCATCTCGCGTCCTATGTGATCGCCTCAAGTATCTCGGTATCCGTCAATTTTGCCGCGCAAAGCGGTTAGGAGGGGCAGATGCGACGTACGATCTATCTAGGGGTGTTCGTTGTTCTATCGTCCATCGCAGGTCTCCTCTATTACGCCGACACACGTCAGGCGACAGCACTTGTTGCAACGCGTGACTTGAGCGTCGGCACCCACATCCAGGATGCTGACATCGCCTTCCGCCGGATCAACCCGGCGTCGGTCCCTGCGGGAGTCTTGAAAGCCTCCGACCAGGCGGTCGGCCAAGTTGTCTCATCTCCGATCCTCGAAGGTCAATTCCTGGACGCCCGCCAGGTGGCCCCCTCGAAGAACGCCAGCCTCCTCGGCACAGGTCTGGATGTTCCAGCAGGCTATCGGATCATTGGGCTGCCGATCGCGCCGGCCGCTGCGGTTGGCGGGGTCCTCAAGCCGGGCGACCGAGTGGACGTCATGGCGATCCCCAATCCAACGAAAGTCGCGACCCTTGCCGATGAACCAGCACCGGTGCCGGTCATGATCGGGAAGAACGTCCTGGTCATCGCGCTGCGCACCGAGCAGGGCACCCAGGTCGACCAAGCGGATCATGGCCTGAACGCAGGCAATGGCAAGCCGGGCAGCGTCCTCCTTGCCATTGCCCCGACGGAGGAGTCGGCTTATTCATCCGCGATCGCATCCTCGTCATTCGTGCTCGCACTCAGCACCGACTGATACCTCAATGGTCCGGCTGTTCCGACGGCCGACCTTCGGCGATGAGGTCTCCGCTGTCCAGGATGGGGTCATTCGGCTGCGCGGCGGTGCACCGCGCGCCATTGTCGCCACGAGTTCATTGAACTTCCAGGGCATGGCGCCAGAGCAACAGTCCCGATCGATCCAGGCCTTCCGGGACCTCCTGCATGCGCAGAGTGGCCCGCTGCAACTCTATCTCCGCGTCCGTCGAGTCCCGGCCGCGGACGCAACGGAACCGGATGGAATGGCCTTCACCGATCGCCGAGCCTACCTGGCGGCACTCACCCGCAGCTTTATCAACACACATCTCCAGGACACGCCCGTTTACCAACGTGAGGTATTCGTCGTCCTGGGTCCCGCTGAACCGGCTCGCCAATTGCTCCGCTCGTGGCTCTTTCGCTTCGACCGAACGCGCGAGCAGGCCCGCTTTGTCGCGACAGACTTCGGAACGCCCCTTCGAAATCGAGCGCACACGCTGTCGGAGTCGCTGCGCCGCATCGGCGTGAAAGGCCGCATCCTCGATGACGCGTCCCTTACGACGCTGCTGGCTCAGCTCTACGGACACCGAGAGACCGACGGGGGAGATCCTGGGATCGGGCGACGAGCCTTTGCCGATCGCGCCGGAAACCTGGAGATCAACGGCCGGTTCTACGCCTCGTTCGTCGTCAACCGATATCCGGGAGAGGAGGTCGAGCCGGGTTGGCTCCTACCACTCCTCAGCTTCAAGGGGGAGTTGCACGCGGGCATTCACATCCTGCCGCTCGAGACCGACCGGATGCTGACACTGCTGCACCACCGCATTCGCGATCTTCGCGCAAACGACCTCGCGAACATTGAGTCGGGGGCGATTGATAGCACGGCGATGGGGACGCTTCCGGATGCGCTGACGGTTCACCAGGCACTAGCACGCAACGAAGAGAAGGCGTTTGCCGTCAGTTTCTATCTCACTATCGGCGCTGAGAACCCGGTCGAACTCCGCAACCAGGCCGATGCACTACGGGCCAGCTGCCGCCGCATGATGCTCCAGACGGTCCAGCCGTTTTTCGAAATGCGGCAGGCGCTGCTGTCGTCATGGCCGCTTGGCACCGACCTGCTGGGCCGAGAGCACATCTTGCACACCAGTGCACTGACCACCATGCTGCCCTGGCTGCAGGAAGACCTCGCGGATGCCGAAGGCCACTACTGGGGCTACAACAAGGAAACGGGTGGCCTCTGCGTCTTCGACCCCTTTGACGCAGACCGCTTCAGCAACGCGAATATCGCAGTTCTGGCGCATTCCGGTGCCGGCAAGAGTTACGCAGCCGCATCCGTCGTCCTCAGCGGCCACACTCGCGGGATTGGAGCGATCGTGATTGACCCCGAGGCAGAGTATGGCGGCATGATCCGCTCATTGGGCGGGACCTATCTTCACCTGGCTGCCGGATCCGGTCATGCGATCAATGCCCTTGACCCCCTCCTCTTCGCGGTTGAATCGGACGAGCCAACGGATCAGCTCAGCGACGTGCTCGACTTAATCGGCTTGATGTGCGGCAGGCTCGATGAGGTCGAGCGGGCACATGTCGAGGCGATCACCCGGTCGGTGATCGCGAATACGCAAAGCACTCCGGTCCTGGGAGACATCTGGCGCCAACTCGACGCCGCCCAGCCTGGCTCGCGCGTGAGCACCATCCTCCGGCGCTGGGTCACCGGCGACCTCGGACGGCTGTTCAGCGCACCCACCAACGTTGACTTAGGAGCCGACATCGTGGGCTTCAATCTCCGCGACCTGAGTGAAGAGCTCGTACCTCCGTCCTGCCTGCTGCTCGCCAACTGGCTCTGGACCGCCCTGCGTAGGGAACGTCGGCCGCGCCACCTCCTCATTGACGAGGTGGGTCTTCTGCTCGAACACGAGCCGATCCGGCGATTCCTCATCCGCCTGGCTCGCCGCATTCGAAAGTACGGCGGGAGCTTGATCCTGGTGAGCCAGAACCCCGGTGACTTCTTCGAGACCAAAGACGGGGCCGTGCTCGCGACGAATCCCAGCATTCTCCTGCTCGGTTCACAGAAGCATTCCGAGGCCATGAAGTTGCAGAAGGCTTTCAATCTGACCGAACGGCAGGTCAACTACCTGGAGACGGCCGAACGCGGCGACTTTCTGTTGGTCGCCGGTCCGAATCGGGTGCCGGTGCACGTCATGGTGCCTCCCTGGATGGATGAGTTGATCGTGAAGTCCCGGGGACATTGATCCGGGCTCCTCATTGATTTTTGCCGGGCCACGCCCAATAATTAGCGGCTGAAATTGCGCTTACGGTCACCTTAAGGGGACGTGCGCGTGTGGCTGGGCGGGAGCCACGCAAAGGGGAAAAGACGTGCAGGACCTCACTGAGCGTCGCAACGAAGAGGCCCGGGAGGTCAGGGATCTCTTAGCCGCCAAGCTCAAGATGCATCCGATCTGGCTGGGTGGCCTCGATACGCAGGCGGCCCGCCACATCTATCTGTTCATTCAGGCGCTCGAGGGCCGCAAGCCGTTTGGCCGGGTCCGGCGGCAGCGCGCCCCGAATCTGACGCTCGACTGACGGCGATCTAGGGCGAGACGCCCACCGTTCGGGCGAGCCAGCCAGCGAGCAGATCGCGCAAGCCCGCGGCGAGCTTGGTCGCTTTCGCTTGATCCGGCTCGAGGCCGCTCGGATTTTCGAAGAGGCCGTGGTCGACCGCTGGGAGCACCTCGATGTCCCAGTTCGGATGGTGGAGTCCGCGAAGGATCTCGGCGTTGACGGTGGTCGGCACCTGGCGGTCGACGGCGCCATTGACCCACATCATGGGCTGGCGAATGGTCGCCAGCACAGTGGCCGGCACATATGCCGAGGTCGCGGTTGAGCGAACGACCGCGTCCATCTCGGCTGGTGGGACCGTCGGGGCAACAGCGGAGTCTGAGCTAAACCCAGCCCACACCTGTTGCTGCTCGGAGCTCACCGCGGGCCCCGACACGAGGATGGCGAAGGCGGCCGGCGCCTGGTGGCGGCCGATCGCGAGCGGAACGACCCAGCCGCCCTGACTCCCACCGTGGAACCCGATCCGGCCGGGATCGATGCCCGGCCACGATGTGAGGAAGCGAAGCACCGCGGCTGCGTCGGCGGCGTAGATCTCGAGGTTGCGGTCGCTCGCCCCTTCTCCCGGATAGGTGCCGGTCGACGCGCCGTTGCCCCGCTTGTCGTACGCCAGCACCGTCAAGCCCAGGCTGGCATAGAGACCGACCCAGATGCCGTAGTCGATCCGCGGTCCCGGGCCAGACCCGTGGACGATGACGATGCCCGGGTGCGGCCCCGGCGTCAGTGGTTCGGTGATCGTTCCGGCCAGGACGGCGCCATCGACGGGCACCCGGACCTCGGTCTCTTTGAAAAGGAGGCGCGCGGCGATCACGGTCGATCCTGTCACCGGCTTGATCGTGAGCTGGTCGGCCCGCGCTCCGGCGATCCGGAAGACGATGTCGGCCTCTCTGGGAGACGCGATGGCAAAAACGCGGCCGATCGTAAAGCGATCCGGCACTGAGGTTGGATACAGCTGCCGGAAGGTGCTGTCCTGCAGGTTGAGCAGGTGGCCGTGGCCGTTGACGACGTAGGTGATGCCTGCGGAAGTGCGATAGGCGCCGGCGTAGCGCTCGAAGTTCGAAATCTGAATCGAGGGTTGCGGCGACGGGCTCGGTTGGTCCGGCGGAGGCGGCGCGCAAGCGCCGATGAAGAGCAGGAGCGTGGCCATCGCGGCCTCCCAGCGACGCATGGGAGAATCACGATACCACGACTCCGTGGTATTTACCACGGATCCGTGGTATATGCTTATGGCTCGTGAAGCAGCCCGGCCGCGAGATCTCCCTCCTCTTCGACCTGTTCGTCCTCAACCAGCGGGTGCGCCGCTTGATGGCCGCCGCCCTCGCCGATGTCGGGCTGCGCGCCGACGAATATGCCGTGTACAGCCTTCTCTTGGAGCAGGCGCCGCTGACCGCCTCTGAGATGGCGCGGCGCATGGGCATGCCCCTGACGACGGTACTCGACTATCTCCGGGTCATGGACGATCGCCGTCACCTGCGGCGCGAGCGGCACCCGCGAGACGGCCGCGCCCAGCAACTGTCCCTCACCATGGCGGGCCTTACCGAGCAGCGACGGACGAACCGGGCCTGGGAAGTGATGCGAGTCAACCTCGAGCGGTCGTTACCAATCCCTGTGAAGGACGTGCGGCGCGCCCTGCAGGCCCTGGATGATGCCGTGGTCGAGGCACTCGCGAAGATCGAGGCCGAGGCCACCGGAGCCGGCTGATTAGCTGAACTTCTTGTCCTGATCGAGCCGGTAAAGACGGATCGTGAGGGCGAAGAGCACGATCGACCAGCCCGCCAGCCAGGCGAGCGCGACCAGGGTCGACTCATCGTTGAGGCCGATCGTTTTCCAGGCCAGCTGCGCGTAGTGGTAGGTAGGCAGCACCGAGCCAATGTGTTGGATCGTGCTCGGCAGCTGCCTGAGCGGGACGAAGATCCCGGACAGGAAAAGCATCGGCAGGTACACCATGTTGGCAAGCGCGGGTGCCGCGTTGGGGCTCGAACCGTAGCCGATCGCCATGCCCAGCCCGATCGCCGGGAATGATCCGAGCATCAGGCGCCAGGTAAGGTCCAGCCAGGTCCCCGCATCGAGGCGAACGCCGCCGATGACGGTGGCAACCAACCCGAGAAGGATCAGGCTCAGCAGGGCGAAGATCAGTGCGCCGATGACGTAGGCCACGGTGGCGACGACAGGCGGCAGCGGCGTGGCGCGCTGCAGAAGGTCCAGCTTTCGACCCCGGTCGTTCGCCAGCCCGATGCCGAAGTTGTAGACCATCACGTTGCCCACCCCGTAGGTAGCGTAGGAAACGAGAATCAGCTTGGCCGTGCTGACCCCGGGCGCCGCCTGCAGGCTGCCGAAGATGGCGTCGAACAGAAGGAAGAACATCACGGGGAGGCCGAGCGACAGCACCGTGAAGGCCGGGTTGCGCAAGCGGGCGACAAACTTGGCCCGGGTCTCCATCCAGAGCATCCGGCCAACTGGAGCGACGGGCATCGCCGGCGCGGTGACGGTGCTCACTGCGTCACCTTTTCCTCGGCTTGATGCGTCAGCGAAATGAACGCCTCTTCGAGGTCGGCCCCAACGACCTGGAGGTCGCTGATGTCGACCCCGCGCCGAAAGAGTTCCCGCAGCAGGGCTTCGGGAGCGTTGCTGAACAGTCGGACACGATGATCGTCGATCGTCAGGTTGGAGACGGCCAGTTGGGCAAAATCCGCCTCGGTGAGCGGCGTCGACGCGGTGAAGCTGACCTGCTTGGCCACCACGCGCGACTTGATTTCCCGTGGACTGGCATCGGCAACGAGGAGACCACGATCGATGACGATGATCCGCTCGGCCAGCTGGTCTGCCTCTTCGAGGTAGTGCGTGGTCAACAGAATCGTCTTACCCTGCTTGGAGAAGTCGCGAATGCTCTGTAGAAAGAGGCGGCGGGACTCCACGTCCATGCCAACGGTTGGCTCGTCGAAGAAGATCACCTCCGGATCACCGGCGACGGCGAGCGCGAAGTAGAGCCGCTGGCGCTGGCCTCCGGACAACTTCCCCGCCTGCTGCTTGCTCTGCGGCTCGAGCCCCGCCAGGCCAATCGCGCGCTCGGTCGGCATGGGATGCGGGTAGTAGGAGCCGAAGAGCTCGACCAGCTCGCGCACGGTCAGCGTATCGGGGACACCCGATTCCTGCAGCATCACGCCGCATCGGCTGCGCGCGCGGCGGTCGGTCGGCTCGAGGCCGAAGAGCCGCGCCTCTCCGGCGGTGGCTTTACGCAACCCGAGCAACACCGAGATGCACGTGGTTTTGCCGGCGCCATTTGGGCCCAGCAGCGCCACCAGTTCACCCTGGTTGATGACGAAGCTGATGCCGCGGACGGCTTCGACTGAGCCGAAACGCTTGTGAACCTGGTTGAGCTCAACGACCGGCTGCCCTAGCGTTTGTCCACGCTAGCACAGCCGTGTCAGTACCCTCGATAGACTTGCCGGATGAAGCCGCTGATCTCGGGTGTGCACACGCTGATCTACAGCCACGATGCCGAGGCCGACCGCGCGTTCTTCCGAGACGTGCTCGGCCTCGACTCGATAGATTCGGGCGGCGGTTGGCTGATCTTCGCGCTTCCTCCCAGTGAGCTCGCGATCCATCCCACGGAGGAGGCGGACGACCACGAGCTGTACCTGCTATGCGAGAACATCGAGGCGGCCGCCAAGGAGCTGGAACGACGGGGCGTCCCCCTCACCAGGCCGTTTGATGAGGAGCGGTGGGGTCGGGTTACCCGGATAACCCTGCCCGGCGGAGGACGGATCGGGCTCTACCAGCCGAAGCATGCGCTCGCTCACGCAAAGACGGAAGCCTCGCAGAGCCGAACTTGACGTTAGACTGACGGCGATCTGGACTTAGAGCCGCGCGCCGACCAGAAGGCCGGCACCTTTTCCGTCGTGGCGGGTGACCGCGCCGTGGTGCGGCATGCCGCCTGTGCGGTGAAGCTGAACGGCGAGTGGTTCGCAAGCACCGCCAAGCCGCTGCCGATTCCCGATGCCTCTGCGCTGCACTGGCAGGCCGGCCCGGCCCTGGCGACGGCGCGACTGATCCCGCACGAGGGTGGCGTGGTGATCGAGTGCGAGCTCAACAATCCTGGTGAGGCGCCGCTCACCTTCAACGGGTGGCGCCCGATCGTCATCAACGGTGGGGAATCTGCCCTGCGAGTCGGCGACGAGCCCTGGCGTGCCAGCGTTCTCATCAATGGCTACCAGTCGTGGGACTATGCCGGGATCCATCCGCTGGATGAGGCGATCACCGAAGGCGACCGCAAGCCGACCGCCACCTCCTGGTGGACCGCCGCGATCAGCGACGGCGAGGCGATGTTCGTCGCGCAGGTGCTGCGAGCCAGCCGCTTCGCCACCGTGTTTCGTTGGCACTACCACCGCGACGAGCACGCGGGCGGCACGCTCCCGACCGACATCCCAATGTTTATCGCCGAGCAGCACGGCTCACCGCTTTCGGAACCGGAGCAGCGCAGTGGCCTCCCCCAGGAGCTTCGCCTGGAGCTCGGTCCGCAGACAGGCCTGGTCTCCGACCCGATCCTTCTTCTGTACGGCGATGACGGCACCGCCACGTTACGCAAGGCATTGACGGCAGCCGGCCACGCCGCGGGTGCCCGCAGTTTCCCCACCGTGCCGCGCGGATGGTGCAGCTGGTACCACCTCGGCCTCGCCGTGACCGAGGGTGATATCACACGGCACGCCGCCTTCCTGGCCAAGCGAATGCCCGAGTTGGTGAAGACCTCCGCCAATGGGTTCCGTCCGGTGATCCAGCTCGATGACGGATGGATGCCTCGCTGGCAACGGTGGGGTGACTGGGTCGCGAATGAATTCTTTGCCGCCGGGCTGCACGCGCTCGCCACCCGGGTCCACCGCCATCGGCTTGAAGTCGGCATCTGGCTTGCCCCCTTTCACGTCGCGGCCGACTCGAAGCTTGCCGAGGCCCACCCGGACTGGCTGCTCAAGGGGAACGATGGGGCGCCGCTCGTCGACCCACGGCTGAGCCGCGCCTACCACATCCTCGATCCGACGCATCCGCGGGCGCAGCGTTTCCTCGACGATCTCTTTCGGAGCCTGCGCAGGGACGGCTTCAGCTACTTCAAGCTCGACTTTCTCTACGGCGCCGCCTACGAGGCCGGCCGGCACGATCCAGAGGTGACTGGGACGCAGGCCCTTCGCGCCGGACTCAAACGCATTTTCGACGCGGTCAATCCGCCGGGCAAGCCGGAGAAGAGCTTCGTCCTCGCCTGCGGCGCACCGATGATGCCGGTCGTCGGCCTGGTGCACGGCGCTCGCACCGGCGGCGACGTTGGCATTCCACAGATCGAGGATGGCAAGGCCACGGCGCCACAGCTCGGATTCCCGCTGATCCTTTCGATGGCGCGCAACCAGGCGGCCCGTCTCTTCCTGGATCGATCCCTGTTCGCCGTCGACGTCGATGTCGCGATGGCGGCTTCGCCCCAGCTCACGCCGGACGAAGCGCGGGTGATGATCACCATCGCCGCGCTCTCCGGTGGCATCTTCATGCTCGGCGACGACCTCGAAACCCTCCCCGCCGACCGGCTGGCGCTGGTGCGGAATCCAAACGTCCTCGGCCTGGTGGGCGGGCCGGCGGCCGAGCCGGTCCACCTCTTCAGTGCTCCCCAGCGCGAGGCACACGACCACTGGTTCGCGTTTACCCAGGAGCTGCCGCCGCTATGGGTGCGGCGCGAGACCGACGGCGGCGCGATCGTCGCCGTCTACAACTGGAGCGATGCGCAGCGGCCCTACCGCCTCAATTTCGCAGAGGCTACCGGCGCCGGCGGCACCTTCGCGGTCACCGACCTGTGGTCAACGCGACGCGGCGGCCGCGCGCGCGGCGTCAGGACCGACACCCTCCGGCTGACGCTGCCGCCGCACAGCGTGCAACTTCTTAAAATGAAACCCGCCGCCGCCCTCGCGCGGCCTTAACGAACTGCTCACATACCACCATGCGCCGCGTGCTTTTCTACCGGCTGTACGACGTCGTCCCTGCCCGGCTTGCCGAGCTGGACAAAGAGGCGCGCGCCTTTTCCCGCAGCCGCGCATGGCGCGGCGATGCCTTCTGGCTCGCGACCGAGAACACGACCGACCTTTTCGCCATGGAGTATTTCCGGCACGCCCGCAACGAGGAAGGCCCGAGCCTCTCCGCGGCCGGCTTCCTGCGGCTGCTCGGCGATGAGACCGACGCCATCGCCACGCTCTATTTCATGAATGACGTCTCGCAACGCTTTCACGGCCGGGCGCTCCTCAAGGACGAAGAAAACCCGATCGCCAAGCTACGTTACCTCGACATTCGCCAGGGACGCCTGCCCTCAGGCATGCCCATCGAAGATGTGCTGGCGGCGCGCCCCGTGATCAAGAAGATGGAGGGGGAGCCGATCACGTTCTATCCGCCCACCTATCGCCCCAACCCGTACTTCCGGCGCGACAAGCCCGGGATGTGGGGCTTCAGCCTGCGAGGCATCCGGGACTTCGCCCCCTCGTTCCTCGAGGCGGAGGCCGAGGCGATGCGCATCTATCGAGGCTTCCGCCGGCTCAACCCGTGAACGAATCAGCCGCCACGCTCAAGACGGCGGATGGCCTCGATCTTTACGTTCGCCGTTGGCGGGCCGAGGACGTGCCGCACCGATGGACGTTCGTCATCGTGCATGGGCTGGGCGAGCATGGCGGGCGCTACCAGCATCTGGCCGAGTGGTTCGCTCCGCTGGGGGCGACCGTCTATGCGATGGACCAGCGCGGCCACGGGCTGAGCGGCGGCCCGCGGGGACACGCGCCCAGCCTCAACGCGCTGATCGACGACATCGATGTGGCGGTGACGCGGGCCCGTACCGAAAGCGGCGGGCCGCTGGTGCTGATCGGTCATTCCTTCGGTGGGTTGATGGCCGTCGCCTACACGCTGCGCTTTCCGGACCACATCGACCGGGCGGTCTTTTCGGCACCGCTGTTGATCCCCAAGGTCAAAGTGCCCGCCTGGAAGCGCCCCTTGACCAAGGTCCTCCCCAGGGTCGCGCCGCGCATCGCTGTCTCGAACGAAGTCGATCCCAATCTGCTGAGCCACGATCCCGAGATCGCCCGCCGTTACGCATCGGACCCGCTGGTGCACGACCGCATTACCGGCGGCCTCTACGGGGACACGATCGCCCGCGGCGAGGAGCTGATCGCCCGAGCGGGCGAGATCCGCGTTCCCTTTCTTCTCATGCAGGGCCGCGACGACCGCATCGTCGACCCCCTGGGCAGCCAGCGCTTCTTCGCCAGGGCCACAGCGCCCGAGCGCGCCTTCTGCCTTTATCCCGGCATGTACCACGAGATCTTCAACGAGGTCGACCAGGCGAGGGTCTTCCAGGACGTCGAGAGCTGGCTGACCCAGCGCACCGACGCGCACCTCAGCGGCTGGAATCCACCACCCTGATGCGCACCGTGGTGCAACGTGTCGCGTCGGCCGCGGTGCGGTGGGATGGCGGAGAGGCATCGATCGGCCCGGGTTATTGCTTGCTGGTCGGGGTGGCGGACACCGATCAGGACCGCGACGCCGACTATCTCGCGGACAAGCTGCTCAAGTTGCGCGTCTTCAGCGACGAGGCCGGCAAGTTCAATCTCAGCGCGACCCAGGTGAACGCGGCCTTCCTGGTCATCTCGCAGTTCACGCTCTTCGCCGACGCGCGCGGGCAGAACCGGCCGAGCTTCCTGCACGCCGCTCGACCGGAGCAGGGCCGGCCACTGCTGGAACGTTTCATTGCCCGCCTGCACGCGAGCGGGCTGCGCGTGGAGACGGGCTCGTTCGGCGCGCAGATGGCGGTGGAGCTAATCAACGATGGGCCGGTGACGATCGTTCTGAGCACCGACGCGTGGGATCCGCGGATCGGCTGACCCTCCATGCGTCGCGCGTCGTAGCGATCTACGGCCCGCGCCGTAGGCTCGTGTGAATGACGCGCGACGACATCACGGCAGCCTGTGACGTAATACACGGCTTAACGCCGCGGACGCGGGGCGGCGCTAGCCTGAGGCCGAGGCGATTGACATGGTCATCAACATGACGAACCGGCTGCTGGGCATCGTGATCGCCCTCGCTCTCACGAGTGGCATCGTCGCCCACGCGGCACAGGCACCCCAGCGCCCGCTGGCGCCGATCTCCCTGCCTGCCACGCTACAAACGGCCGCCAGTCATGTCAGCGAAACGGCGACTGGCGCGATCGACCCGGCTGCCGCGATCCGGGCCGCGTATCAGCGCAACCGCGTCGCGCTCGAGCACCTGCGTCAGCAGGCGTCGCCGCTGAAGGGTGACGCGCACGCCGGCTTCAACCAGTTCGTCTCCGACCAGGAGCTGGCCCTGACGCAGACCGAGCGGGCAGCACTGGCGACCACCCGCCCGGACGCGCAGAGCGCGATCGCGGCGATGGACGAGCTGGTCACGGCGGCCGAGGCTGAACTCAACCGCGAGCTCCAGGGCGCCGCCGCCAGCGCGAGCGACTCCACTGGCCAGAGCCAGAAAAATGGCCAGTCGGGGAAGGCCGACCAGTCGCGCTGGCAATGACAACTGAAGGGATAACCAACTAGCGCCGCTGGCTGGTGCGTTATCGGCGGGTGGTGTATCCTACCGGCGCTTGAAGCGTCGTACCCTGGTCCCGCTGCTCCTGCTGCCCCTGGTGGCGGCATGCTCCGCGCCACTGAGCGGGCCCACCGGCGCATCGCCAGTGGCGGCTCGCGCCGCCACCCCAACGCCAAAGCCAACCCCGACGCCAACCCCGACGCCGCCGACGCTGAGCCTGACCAGCATCTTTGGCGACAGCAAGCCCGACCTGGCGCAGTATGACCAGTCGCAGCTACGCGTGATCATCGCCACCGGCGACGTGATCCCGGCGCGTGAGGTCAATTACCAGACCGTGATCCACAAGGACTGGCTCTACCCCTGGCTAAAGACCGCGGAGTATTTGAAGACCGGCGACCTGCTCTACATCAATCTCGAGTCACCGCTCATCAAGAACTGCCCTATCATCCACGGCGGCTTCAAGTTCTGCGGCGACGCGCGGGCGATCGCCGGCCTCGACTATGCCGGCGTCAATGTCGCCAACCTCGCCAACAATCACCTGACGAATTTCGGCCCGGCGGGCACCAACGAGACGCAGATCCTGTTGTCCCAACACGGGATCGGCATGTCGGGCCTGGGTCTCTACGAGATTCGAGACATCCGTGGCGTCAAGTTCGCCTTCCTTGGATTCAATGGGGTCGGCACCCATATCGACCGGGCGGAGCTGAAGCGCGAGATCGACCTGGTCCGGCCCAAGGCTGACGTCGTGGTCGTCAGCTTCCACTGGGGCAAGGAGTACGAATTGCTCCCGGTTGCCGGACCCGGCATCGCCCCGGACAACCCTAAAGAGATTGGCCACCTGGCGATCGACGATGGGGCCGACCTCGTCATCGGCAACCATCCGCACTGGGTGCAGCCGGTCGAGATTTACAACGGCCACCTGATCACCTACGCGCACGGCAACTTCATCTTCGACCAGATGTGGTCGCAAGAAACCCGCGAGGGGATGGTCGGCCGCTACACCTTTTACGGCACCCGGCTGGTCCGCGTCGACTACCGGCCGCTGGTGATCGACAACTACGCCCAACCCCGCTGGCTCGACGAGACCACGGGTGAGGGGAAGGCGATCATCGACCGGGTCGCTAAGGCGTCGACGCAGCTCGCGGGCGGCTGAGCGCGGCGGCCTGTGGCCCGTTAGGCGAGGTGAAGGCCTCGACCTCGACCGAACCCCGGCGGTAGACCGCGACGTAGCGCTCCGCCATGTGCCGCGGGCTGAACCGCTCGCGGGCGACGGTGGCGCACTGCATCCGGTCGATTTCATCGAGTCGGTTGGCCCCCTCCACCAGGTCGTCGGCGTCCTCCGCCAGAAAGCCGGTAACACCCTCCGCGATCAGCTCCGGGGTGGAGCCGCTGCGTAGGGCGAGGACCGGCGTACCCGCGACCATGCACTCGACCATCGCCAGCCCAAAGGGCTCCGCCCATTGCAAGGGGAAGATGCCGGCGGCGGCGCGCGAGATGAGCCGCGCCTTCTGGGCGCCGGCGACGTTGGGGTAGTACTCGACGGTGGGGCTGAGGAACGGCTCCACCTGCTCCTCGAAGTAGCGTAGGCCCTCACCAGACCGCTCCACCTTGCCCGCCAGGATCAGCTTGCGCCCGGCCCGCTGCGCCACCTGGATGGCGAGGTGCTGTCCCTTGTCGGGCGTGATGCGGGCAACTTCAATCAGGTAGCGCTCGTGCGTGGCACTGGGCGGCGCGGTCGGCAGCTCGACGGCATTGTGGACGATGCCGGCGAGTGCGACGTTGGGGGCGCTGGCCGCCTGGCTCAGGCTGATGGCGCACAGCCGGGCCCGATCGTCCACCTCTTTATAGAAGGTGACCATCGGTTCGGTCAACTCGCCGTGAATGGTGTGGACCACCACAGGTGCCAGCCCGCTCTGGATCGCGAGCAACAGGCCCTCGAAACCGGTGTGGTCGTGAATGACGTCGAAGCTTCGGCCGGACATGGCGGCGTAGACCCGGGCCAGGTAGGTAGCCTGCCGGGCTGCCTCCGCCTGTCCTCCGAGGTCGTGGCTCCAGGCGGCGTCAGCCAGCATCGTGACCTCCCCCTCCGATCCCTCCGCGCCGAACACGGTCACCGCGTGGCCCATTCGCCGGAGCTCGGTATGGAGGAGATGGACCACGAGCTCGGTCCCTCCGTAGCCTCGGGGCGGCAGCGGGTACCAGGCCGGCGCGACGAGCGCGATCCGAAGGGCGTCGCCTACCCCGCTCACCTCCTCCCCCCGCGGGGGGCCAGCCCGATGATACCGGTCGGCTGATGGGGTGAGGGTAAAGTTGTGGTGGTGAGCGCGGCGCTCCAGATCGTTCAGGCTGTCGTCAGCCTCACCAGTGCCTCGTGTCCACGGTGGATCGGGTCGCGACCCTCCGCGTGGTCGACGGCGGCGTGCGAATCGCAGGTGAGGACCTCCCGCGGCTGTTCAACCGCTTCGAGCGGGTCGAGCACCGTGAGACCAGCCACGTCGGCGGCACGGGTCTGGGCCTCTACCTTTCGCGCGAGCTGGCCCGCCAGCACGGGGGCGATATCCAGGTCGAGTCGCGCCCGCAGGCTGGCAGTACCTTCACGCTCTCGCTCCCCCTGGTCGCGCCCGCGGAGGCCGAACCGATCGAGAGCGAGCCAGAACAAGCCGCGCCGCGCCTCCATGTCGTCGGCGCCGACGCTGAGGCCGACGCGGAGTCCCAGCTGGCTTAGCTCGCGGCGCGCACCTGGCGCAGGGTGTCGTGCATCTGGTTGAGGTGGAAACGGTCGTGCCCGGCCAGCATGCGGAACATCAGGCTGTAGCTCTCCGGTCCTCGCTCCGCGTGCATCGCGACCCGCTCGCGATCCGACTCTGACGATCGCTGCCAGAGCCCGAGGTTGGCGCCGCGCAGAGCTGCGAACGTTCCCAGCAGCGCATCCGGCTCATCTGCGTTGTGACGCAAACGGTCGACCCACAGGTCCTGGTCGTAACCAGGTAGTGGTGGCTTGTCCTGGCTGATCGTCCATCGATAACGAGCCGACATGACCATCTCGGCGTCAACCAGATGGCCGAGCAGTTCGATCACCGACCACTCCTTCGGCGCGGGCCGCGTGCGCAGGTTCGGACCCGCCTCGGCGAGAAGGGCATGAAGTTTGGCCGGCGTCGCGTCTTGAACGTCCATAGGGTCGTCATCGCCGAGGAGTGAAAGGAGAAGCCGCTGGTAGGCCGCCGCCTCGGCGATAGGATCCGGAGTAGTCGCCATGCGCCGCCGTCTAGCTGCCGGGCTGCGTTGCCCGAGCCGGGATCGACTCGTTCTCGCGAAGAACGCGCCGCACGCGCTCGGCGACGCCCGGGGCGTCCAACCCTAGCTGCTTGAGTAGTTCGGCCTGTCCGCCCTGTTCGATAAAGGTGTCGGGGACCGCCATCACGGTGACCGGAATACCGAACGGCGCCAGCGCTTCGGTGACGGCCGATCCGAAGCCACCCGTCGCCACGTTGTCCTCGACCGTGAGCACGGCCGGGTGGCGTCGCGCCCAGCTCTCGAGTCGGGGGTCCAGCGGCTTGATGTAGCGACTGTTGACGACGGTCAGCGGCAGCCCTTCGTTGTCGAGCATCGTGGCGGCCTCCATCGCAACCGGGACAAGCTTGCCGGTCGCCAGGAGCAGTGCAGCGCTGCCCTGCCGCAGCACCTCCCACTCGCCGACCGGGAGGATCTGGGGCGGTTGCGCCTCGCTATCGCCAGCGGCCCCCTTGGGAAAGCGGATGGCGAAGGGGCCTGCGCCGTCCCGCGCCATGGCCGTATGCAGCAAATCGCGCAGCTCCTGCGGATCGCTCGCCGCGGACAGGGTGAGGCCCGGCATGGCGCGCAGGAACGTCAGGTCGAAGATGCCGTGGTGCGAGGGACCGTCATCGCCCGTGATTCCCGCCCGGTCCAACACGAAGGTCACCGGCAGCTTGTGCAGGCAGACATCCATCATCACCTGGTCGAGGGCACGCTGCAGGAACGTCGAATAGATGACGACGACCGGGCGCAGCCCGGCCATCGCCAGGCCAGCCGCAAAAGTGACGGCGTGCTGCTCGGCGATCCCGACGTCGTAGAACCGGTCGGGAAAGCGTTGCGCGAAGGGGCCCAAGCCGGCGCTGCTCCCCATGGCCGCGGTGATCGCCACCAGGCGCGGCTCCCGCTCGGCCTCGCGCAGCAGCGCCTCGCCGAAGACATCCGTGTACGACACTTTGCGGCTCAATGGTTTCGCGGTCAGCACGTCGAACGCGCTGACGCCGTGAAGATGGTCGATCTCGTCGGCTTCCGCGGGCCCATAGCCGCGGCCCTTGGTCGTGATCACATGCACCACCGACGGACCACCGAGGCGGCTGACCTGGCGCAGGGTGCGCTCGATGTCCTCGATGTTGTGGCCGTCGATCGGCCCGGAATACTTGATGCCGAGGTACTCGAAGAAGGTGCGCGGCGAGACCAACTCCTTCAGACCTTCCTTGATGCGACGTATCGCTTCGATCGCTTTGTCGCCGGCGGGAACCGCGCGAAGAATTCGATCGACGCGGTTCTTCGTCCGGTGATACGACGGGTTGAGGACGGTGAGCTGCTGGGCCAGATGTTGCGCCAGGCCACCGACGGTGGGAGCGTAGGAGCGGCCGTTGTCGTTGACGACGATGATGACGGGCGTCTTGCGGTGTCCGATGTTGTTGAGCGCTTCGTAGGCCATCCCGCCGGTCAAGGCGCCATCGCCGACGACGACCACCACGTGTCCGGGATCGCCCTGCCGCCGCATCGCCTCAGCCATGCCCGAGGCATAGCTGAGTCCGGTCGACGCATGGCTGTTCTCGATGAAGTCGTGCTCGCTCTCGGTGCGGTTGGGGTAACCACTCATGCCGCCCAGCTTGCGGAGCCTGGCAAACCCGTCGCGAGGCCGGGTCAGGAGTTTGTGGACGTACGCCTGGTGGCCGGTGTCCCAGAGGAGGCGGTCTTTGGGGCTCTCGAACACACGGTGGAGCGCCAGGGTCAGCTCGACGACGCCAAGGTTGGGGCCGAGGTGGCCGCCCGTCTTGGAGACGGTCGCCACCAGGAACTGGCGGATCTCCTCCGCAAGCGCGCGCAAATCCGTATCGCTCAGGGAGCGAAGGTCGGCCGGACCGGTGATCCGGTCGAGGACTGGCGTGCTGGAAACCTGGTCCATATTCGGTTCGAGTCTAGCGAAGAGCCGGCTGGGCCCCTGCACCACGCGTAACGGAGATCAGCGATCTTTGGTTTCTCTGCCCATTGACTGGACTCACCGTCCAGTCTTACCATGTCGCTGGCCGCCTGGGGTGCGGCGTTAGCGGCGTTCAGCGGGGGCAAAGGGGTGGAGGAAATGCGTTGGAAGTTCCGCTTGTCTTTGGCTGCCGTCGTATTGATGGCGGTGGCCGTTTTGGTGCCCACGCCAGCCGGCGCTGGGGCGCCGGCGATGCCCACGCTCGTCGCTGCCGGCTTCGATAGCCCCCGCGGGGTCGAGTTCTTCAAGGGCACGCTGGTGGTTGCCGAGGCCGGCCACGGCGGCAAGAACTGCATCCCCGGCACGCCGACCATCTGTTTCGGCCGCACGTCGCAGATCTCGTGGGTGAACATGGCGAACAAAACGCACACCCCGCTCGTCGACCACCTGTTCTCCGCCGCCGAGTTCTTCGATCCTACCCACGGCGAAGCCCTCGGGGTGGACGGGATTTCCGCGCGCGATGGCAGCCTGATGGCCATCCTGGGCGTGTTCCCGCAGGCCTTCGCGAATTACCAGTGCGCCCCCGGGAACACTGAATGCCAGGCGGACGTCGCCGCCGCCAAGAAGGAGGCGGGCGCGTTGCTATCGGTGAGGTCGAACGGTTCCTGGCGCAAGGTCGCCGGCGTGGGCGCCTTCGGCTTCGACTACACCGCCAACATCCCGAACCAGGAGCACGACTCCAACCCATACGGCGTCCTGGCGGTCAACGGTGGTTCCTACGTTGCCGATGCCGGGTCGAACACGCTGGAGTTCGTCAGCAATGGTGGGCACATCAGCGTCCTCCACTACTTCCCCTGGCGGGACCCGAATCCTCATGCCTTTCCTTCAGATGAGGTGCCGGACTGCATCGCGAAGACGGACGACGGGCTGTGGGTCGCCACGCTGGCCGGCCATCTCTACCGCGTGCACGGCCGCTCCGTCACGCTCGTCGCCAACTCGGACCTCAAGCACGTGACCGGCTGCGCAGCCGACGGGCAGGGCAATGTCTACTTCGTCAACATGTGGACCACGCCGACGCCGCCGCAACCGTTGACGGGCAACATCGTCAAGCTCGATACCGAAGAGGGGACCTCCTCGGTGATCGCGGCCGGGCTCAACTTCCCCAACATGGACGTGGTGGGGCCCGATGGCAATCTCTACTTCAGCGCCGACAGCGTCTGCCCGGCGACGGGGATCCCACACCTCTGCGACGGTGGCGGAACCGTCTGGAAGCTCGCCCTCCCGCACGACAATGAAGGCGGCGATGACCGGAGCAGCCGCCGCGACTGAGGAGCGCCCGGCTTTGAAGGGGCTGGTGGCCGCGTGCTGGCCACCGGCCCCCCACGGCGTATTGTCTTAATCATGGAGACGCCGCTCACGCCACTCGAGTTCATGCGGCGGACTCGGCGATTGCATCCGCAACGCGAGGCGGTCGTCGACGGCAACCTGCGGCTCACCTACGAGCAGTTCTTCGACCGCTGCGACCGATGGTCAACCGCGCTCCAGCGGTTTGGCGTTCGGCAGGGCGACCGCGTCGCCTACATCGCACCGAACGTCCACCAGCAGCTCGAGTCGTTTTACGCCGTGCCGCAGATCGGCGCCGTGCTGGTCCCGGTCAACTACCGCCTGACGGCCGACGATTTCGCCTACATCATCGACCACTCCGGGGCAACCGTCGTCTGCGCGACCGAGGATTATCTCGAAAGCGTGGACGGTATTCGCGACCGGATCGGGAACGTCAAACAGTTCGTCGGCTTGACAGGTTCCCGCCCCGGATGGCTCGACTACGAGGCGACCCTTAAGGCCGAATCGCCGGACCTCATCCACCCGGACATCAGCGAGGGCGACCTACTCACCATCAACTACACGAGTGGGACGACGGCGCGGCCGAAGGGCGTCATGATCACCCACCGCAACGCCTACTTGAACGTCGTCGGAACACTGCTCCATCTCCGGCTGGGGATCGGCGACCGCTACCTCTGGACCCTGCCCATGTTCCACGCCAACGGATGGACGTTTGTCTGGACCGTGACCGCTGCCGCGAGCACCCATATCTGTCTGCCAAAGCCGGACCCCGCGGCCGTCTTCCGATTGATCCGCGAGGAGCACGTGACCTGGCTGTGCGCCGCACCGACCGTCCTCATCGGCCTCGCCAATGCCCCCGCCGATGTCCGCGGCGAGGTTCCACGTGGCGTGTGCGTCGTGACCGCGGGTGCCCCTCCGGCCGCCGCCACCATCGAGCGCCTCGAGGGTGAACTCGGCTGGGAAGTCACCCAGGTCTATGGGCTGACGGAGACCTCACCCTTCATCACGGTCTGCGATCCCCTGCCGGAACATGCCTTAATGCCGGCGGCCGAACGGGCCACCATCAAGGCGCGGACTGGCGTGGAGCTGATCACCTCAGGTGAGTTGCGTGTCGTGGACACGGAAACCGGCGAAGAAGTGCCCCACGACGGGAACACGATCGGCGAGATTGTGGTGCGCGGCAACGTGGTACTCAAGGGGTACTACCGGGATCCGGAAGCCACGGCGAAGGCGATCCGCGATGGCTGGTTCCACACCGGAGATGCCGCCGTCGTCCACCCTGACGGCTACGCCGAGATCCGCGATCGCCTGAAGGACGTGATCATCAGCGGCGGTGAAAACATCTCATCGATCGAGGTCGAGGGGTGTCTGTTGCGTCATCCCGCGGTCCAGGAGGTGGCCGTGGTCGGCCTGCCGCACGAGCGCTGGGGCGAGGCGCCCTGCGCCTTTATCGTGCTGAAACCCGGTCAGACGGCGACCGAGGAGGAGCTTCGAGAGTTCGCCCGGGCGAAGCTGGCGCACTTCAAGGTTCCGCAGTGGTTCAACTTCGTGGAAGAACTCCCCAAGACGGCAACGGGAAAGATCCAGAAGTTCGTCTTACGCGGGCGCGCGCCGGCCATCGTCCGCCAATAGCACTACGGGATCAGGGGGCAGGGCTCAGGTCCGTGTAGTCATTGATGATCACCTGGTAGCTGACGTTTGCGGCGGCGTCGAGACCCCAGCTTTTCGAATACGGCGTGCTGCTCTGCGACAACACATTGCCCGACGCATCCCTGGTGATGAAGGTCGAGGTTCCGGTCAAGGTCACGCCGACCAGGCGTGACGCCTGGCTGCTGAACTTCGGAAGGAACAGGTTGAGGGTGACCTTATCGAAGCTGTACGTCTTCTGGATGATCTTGCCGGCCGCGATGTCCTGGTTGATGACGTCGGTGAATTCCTTGAGCCCGTCGCCGGTGGCCCCGGTTTCTGCCAGTTTCACGTCGTGGGCGCGACGCGCTTCGGATTCGATGATGAGGTCGAGCACCGCGTCGTGCGCCATCCTCCTTGCGCTCTTTGGCACGGACTGATCGAAGGCGACCACATTCGAGGCGATGGTGACATCTGGGATCGTCGGCAGGATCCACAGCTGCGCCGATGCGGAGGCGGGCCCCGAACCGCTCGGCGGTGGCAGAGCGGCGGCCGCCGAGTCGGAGACCCAGCCCCCGATGGCGGGCCCGGCTCCGACGGTGAGCACGAGGCTTGGCGTCGAACCATCGGCGAGCCCGGCGGCCGGCTCAGGGCTGTGCGTGGATAGATCGGCGGCCACAGGAAGGGTGCCAATAAGGACAAGGGCCAGGGCGAGCGCAGCCGGTAGGCGCCAGCCCGGGCGACGCCTCCCGGCCCTGTGCCTCTCCCGGCCTTCGAGTGGCGCAAGAAACCGCGCCACAACAAAGCGCAGTGCACAGGCGATGACGAGGCTCGCCAGGATCGCGGTCTTGGTCCAGAACTCCAACGTGGTGGGACCAATCAGCAGCACCGCCAGAATGGCGACCAGAATGCCGAACGCGACCCGCGCCACTCGGCCGTCGGGAACGGTCCGCGGGTCCGGAACCATGAAGAGGCCGAAGACCAGGAGCTCGGGAGAGGTGACAAGGATCTGCCAGAGTTCCCGTCCGCACATGGGGGCCACGTGCCAGCTGGCGACCATGCAATGGTCGGGCACCAGAGCAAGCGCCAGGGCCGTAAAGGCCGCAAACCCAGCCATGAAGGCCAGCTCGAGGCCGAGCAATCGCAGCTCCCACGCGATCAACAGCCCCCCGATCAGAAGGACGGCGTAGGTCACGATCAGCCATGGACCGGGCGGGATCCACCACAGATCCTGTGGCTCCGTGAGCTTGGGGCCCAGCGCGACGAAAGCGAGGACCAGGCCGAGGTTCGAAGGGTTGAAGATGTGCCGCCCACGCCAGCGGATGAGGTACTTCGACGCCATCGAGATGGCGACCACGCCGACAAAGATCCAGATCCCATGCGTACTCCACCATTGGCCGTGGAGCGTGCCGGGAGTTCGTAGGATGAAGGCCGTGCTGTTGCCAGTCAGTAATCCGCTCGCCGGCCACATGATGGCGCTGTCCTTGAAGAAGGCCACCACGAACTCGATGAGAGCGCCGGTCAGAAGACAAATGAGAATCTGGGCCACCGAGAGACGGAAGCCGAGCACGGTCTGGCCCAGCACCTGGAGCGTCACCAGCACCGCAGCGACGTGCATCCGGGGATCGCGCAGGCTGGGAAGGATGACCGCGTACTCCCGGCCGAAGAGGCGCACCGCTCTCCGCTTGGCGCTCACCGTTGAGTAACGGTTCGATTGCTCAAGTCGTTACAGCCAAGGCCTTGTTAGCATTTCGCTCGCTCTCACAGGCGTTGTACCGGCCGCGGGCCGGGTCGGTCGGCACCGTCATCGCCGGCGCCGTCATCGTCGGCGCGCTCTCGAGCTGTGATCTCCCGTTCAGCCTGGACCTGCCCACGACGCGCAGCCTGGAGAGCGGCGCCACCGGCACGCTGGTCGCGGCGGACAGCTTCGAGATCACGGGGTCGTACAGCGAAGGCAGCAAGCAGTGGTCGATCGACTTGCAGCTGAGCCGGCCCAGCTCCGAGCGCGTGACCGTTGCGACGGCTGATATCAAGCTCGAGGCGATCATCCTTGGCAATAATGCCTATTTTCGCGGGCAGCAGTTTCTGTCGACGCACATGGGCAGCGATCTTGTTTCTCGAAGCTTTGTCAAGGCGGCAGGCAATGGTTGGTGGAAGGGCTCGGCGGGCCATGTCCCCCAGCTGACCGACCTGACCGATGGCGTCATCTTCGGGTCGACGTTCCTCGGGCAGGCGACCACGCAGCGCACCGACCACATGTCGGTCGATGGAGTCGATGCAGTCGAGCTGTCCGGCGCGCGGGGAGACGTATTCATCACCGCGCAGGCGCCCTACCGGGTGCTTCGCGTGCGATTGAAGCATGGTGTTGTCGTTGACGGCATTCGCGACGCCGACCTTCGCTTCGTCAATTACAACCACGACTTTGGGATCTCGGCGCCCGCTGATGTGATTGATTTCTCGAACCTCACGACCCTGCCTCCGATCTATACGGTCGTATCAGTCGACACGTCGCGATGCGGCTCGCCGTGCGTTGTCTCGGCGTTGCTCAAGAATCTCGGCGGGCTACTCCATGCCCGGGCGCCATCCACCATCACCTTCAGCATGGCGGACACGGCCTCTCGGCAGGTCCTCGGAAGTTGTCAAGTGCAGGTCGTGCCGGACGTCGGGTTCAACGCGACCACCACCGTGATGTGCACGATCGATAACGCGAGCACCCAGCAGTCAAACGCCGCCATCGTGACGGCGACGCCAGACAACCCGGGACACGGCTAGGATCGTGACAAAGCTCGAGCTGGCGGCATGGGGCCTGGTCCTCGCTTTGTTAGGTGCTGAGGTCGGGCTCGCCGTGTTACGACCCTGGGACCATCACATCGCCCTATCGCTGTCCGGTTCGCATACGTCGAGCCTCGTCCCGGCCAACGGCTCGCCCTCGCCGGGTACGACCCCCTCGGCTGGTGGCACGTGTTCAGACGTTGTAGTCCACAGGGTCCAACAAAGCGATACGATCCCGCGGAGCGCCTGGGTGCATGCCTCGGATGGCGTCAACGTGCGGGCCGCCCCATCATCGTCGGCGACGCGCCTCACAACGCTGGCGACCGGAACGCAATTGACCCTTCAGGGCCAACAGACCAATCCCGACGGCAGCACCTGGTATCGAATTCGCCTGAGCGACGGCCGGGACGGCTGGCTGAGCGGCCGCTATACGACCAACTACCCAATCAGCCCGGCCGCGACCGATTCGTTAAAGATCTGGCTGCCGGTTGGTTATCAGTTCCAGTCGGTGGCACCGGGGAGGGCGGAGGCGCATTTCAAGAACGGGCCCATGACGTTGCTCTACGTAGACAGTGGCGCGAAGGACCCAGCGCCCACCGAGACTAAGGTGCCAACCGGCCTGCCTCCCCGGTCCGCGTGGACCGCGCGATCCGCCGAGCAGGTCCTTGTCGGCGACCTTCCCGCCACCGACCGGGTATCCGGTATCCGGCTGGCCGGCGGCGGCTGTGCGGCGCTCGTGCACGAGGTCCGGATCACCACGACCACCCGTTACTACGACTTGATCTTCCTGCTCGACGAGCCGAGCTCGTCAGTGGTGGCCCAGCTGCTGGACAGCGCAACGGTGCAGTAGGCCCTGAGCGTCAGGCGCTGTCGGGTCGGCCCAGCACCCCGGGTACGCCCGCCGCATCGTACGAGGGGTCGGGGTGGATGTCGAAGGCATCGGCAAGGCGCACGAAGAGGTTGAAAAGCGCGCCGTCGTAGACAGCCTCGGCAATCTGGGCGTCGGTCCACCCGACCTCACGGAGCCGCTGGACCTGCTCGTCAGTGATGCGGTAGGCGTGGAGGGTCAGCGTCTCGACGAATTCCAGGAGCAGCCGGTGCTTCGGCGTCAGGTCGGCGGCGTCGAGGTCCCCGTCGCGGAGCGCCGCCGCAGCTTTCGAGTACTGTTCTCCCTGCAACTGCAGGAACCAGGCATGGCTGCTGAGTCAATAGTGGCAGCGGTTTAGCGCCGAGACGTAAGAAGCGATCATCTCGTGCTCAGCACGGCTGAGTGCCCCGTCAGTGAAATGCAGCCGGCTCGCCTGATCGATGGCACGCAGGAAGTCGGGTCGCAGGCTCATCGTCCGCAGGATGTCGGGGACGTTCCCCTTCGACGATGTTCGCTTCAGCTCACGGTAGACGTCGGCGATCTCACCCGATGCCTCGTCGTCCTCGACCCACGCGATCCGAGCCATGAAGTACCCTCCGAATGGACTGGGGCGAGCGTACCATCACCCCATATCAGTGGAGGAGGCGGACCCAATGTTCACGCTGACCATGCGATTCACCCTGCCCGAGGACACCGACTGGTCCACGATCCCGGCACTCATGGAGGACCGGGCGCGGAACCTCTACGTCAATATGCCGGGCTTGATTTCAAAAGCCTTCGTCTACGACCCCGACACCCGCGAGTATGGGGGCAATTACCTCTGGGAGCGGCGCGACCAGATCGATGCCTTCCTCAAATCCGACATCGTCGCCGGCGCGCGCCAGAAGTTCGGCGAGCCCACCTACAGGGTGCATCGCGTTGCCGCCTACCTCGATCGCGGCAAGGTCTACGTCCCGGCGGCGACCGCTACGGCTTGACCCGGGCGAGAGTCACGGCTAGACCGTGTAGACCTCGACCTGTCCGCGCTGGATCCGCACCTGCAAGGAGGGCAGTGTCGGGAGCGGTGTGTCGTACTGGTCGGTTGCCTGGCCGTTCTTCTTGAAGGTCGCGCCGTGACAGGGGCACTCGAACTGATCGCGGAACTTGCTGTAGTTGAGGATGCAACCCATGTGGGTGCAGACCGCGGACAAACCCCGGACCTCCTGTCCGTGACGGATGAGAAATCCCTCGATGGCTCCCGCGCGGAACGCGACCGGCGTGGCCTCCGGAAGCTCCGCCAGCGCTTTGACCGCTTTCCAGCTGCCGTTTTCAACCAGCTGCTGGTTCGATGTCGGAGCCGTGTGCGTCGCGAGCCGGTCGATGCCAACGGCAGCCGCCACCCCGGCGGCGATGCCCGCGGCACCCGTCAGCAGCAGCGACCTGCGGCTGGGACGCCCCGCGGGCTGCGGCCGCGCCGACCGCTCTCCGACCCATTCGTGGATCGAACCCTGCATTCGTTCCAGGAACTCTTTCGACGGGAGGCCGGCTCCCGGCTTGGCGGCTCGGAGCATGGCGGCGGTTTGGCGGGCACGCAGGGCGGCCTCGTCGGCGAGCGGGGTTCGCTCCGGCCTGTGGTCCTGCAGCAGGTCCTCGACGTGCTTGTCGAGCTGCTCGGGATCGTCGTTCACGTCGCCCTCCCGCGGTCGCGCCCGGCGCGGTTGAGCGCCCGGAA
>Ga0209689_1000248_pt1 | contig 34820 bp, 34 predicted proteins | sample GraSoiAngelo_149_FD_187119 | JGI IMG/M metagenome (GOLD analysis project Ga0209689, IMG submission 187119) | Grasslands soil microbial communities from the Angelo Coastal Reserve, California, USA - 14_1009_09_30cm (SPAdes) (version 2) | ecosystem: Environmental > Terrestrial > Soil > Grasslands ... | reverse complement strand
TTCGCGACGGCGATGAGGACGGCGTACAGCATGTACGTGCCCATGATGAGTGGATAGTCGCGCTGGATGATGCTCGTGAGGAAGAGACGCCCGATCCCCGGGATGCTGAAGAGACCCTCGATGATGATCGACCCCGTGATGAGCCCGGCCGTCGCCGGGCCGACGATCGTCACGACGGGGATCATCGCGTTCTTCATGACGTGGGCGACGATGACCACCTGCTCGCCAAGGCCCTTGCTCCGAGCTGTTCGCACGTAGTCCTGGCGGATCGCCTCCAGCATGCTCGCGCGCGTGATGCGCGTGAGGAACGCCATCGCGCCGAGGGACAGGATCGCGGTCGGCAGTATCCAGTGCGATGGCGTGCTCCAGCCGACGAACGGCAGCAGGTGGAGCGTCACCCCGAAGATGTAGATGGCGAAGATCCCGATGACGAACGACGGAATGGTCGTGCCGACCGTCGCAAACAGCAGGCTGGCGTAGTCGACGATGGAGTTCTGGCGGAGCGCGCTGATCACGCCCAGAGGCAGCGAGAACATGAGGGCGACCAGGAGCGCCTGGACGCCGAGCTGGGCGCTATAGGGAAAGCCCTGGCCGATGATCTCGATGACCGGCCTGTCGCGGACGAAGCTCGATCCGAAGTCGAACCGGATCGCATTGCTCAGATAGAGGGCGAATTGCTCCCACACCGGCTTGTCGATGCCGTAGAGGTGATTGAGCCGCTCGATGGTCGCCTGCGGTAGCGGCTTGTTCTCGTTGCTCTTCGCATCGAAGGGGGAGCCCGGCGCGGCGTGCGCCAGCGAGAAGACGATGAGGGCGACAAAGAACAGGGTCGGGATGAGCAGCAGCAGTCGCCGGATCGTGTATTTCAGCATCCGCCGCGGTCATCCCTCCGTCTCGGGCCTTCTCGCGAGTGTATACCGCGTTACATTCGAGGTCGTTCAGTAATGAAGAGAGGCCGGCTCGCGCAGCCGGCCTCTCTCAAGGCGTTGCGAACGGTCGCTAGCTCTTCTTCGTGACGAAGATGTCGACGATGCGGAAGATCCCGATCTCGAAGTCGAGTGAGGAGTCGGTCACTCCCTTGAACCACGGCTTCCGTAGGTACTTCGTCGCGCTGTAGACGTAGAACGCGACCGGCGCGTCCTGGCTCAGGAGGCGCGAGGCCTGGACGTAGAGGTCGTCACGCTTCTTGGGGTCGGGCTCCTTGTCCGCGTCCTTCACGAGCTTGTCGAACTGCGGGTTCTTGTAGCCCGTCCGCGTGACGGTCGAGGACGAGTGGAACACCGTCGTCAGCCAGTCCTGCTGGTCCGGGTAGTCCTCGCACCAGCCGAGGGCGAAGAGCTGCGGCGTCGTCTCGGCCTTCTTCACGAGCTGCGAGAAGGTCGTCGCGTCGACAGGGTCGAGCGCGACCTCGATGCCGAGATTGGTCTTCCACTGCTGCTGGACCCACTCGACGCGCGTCTTGGTCCGCGCCGAGGTGCGGTACGTGAACTTGATGGTGCTGAGCTCGGGCTTGCCGGCGAAGCTCGACGATGCGAGAAGCGACTTCGCCATGGTGACGTCGTACTTCTGGAACGTGTCGTCCTTGTCATAGCCGGGACGGCCCGGCGGGATGAAGGACGTTGCCGACGCGCCGATCTTGATGACGTCCTTGATGAACGCGTCGCGGTCGAACGACTTGGCGAACGCCTGACGGACCTTCACGTCGGTGAACGGCGCGCGCGCTGTGTTGAAGCCGTAGTACGACGTGCACGAGCCGGGCACGTCGACGACCTGGGCCTTCAGGTCCGCGTCGCCATCGACCGTGCGGAGGTCCTCGGCGGCGACGCCGACGGCGTCCAGCTCGTTGTTGCGATACGCGGCGAAGGCGACGGCGCCTTCGTTGATCATGACCTTGGTCCACCGCTTCAGCTTGGCGGCGCCGCCCGTCTGCGGATCTTTGTAGCTGTCGTTGCGCTCGAAGACGAGCTTCTCGTTGTGCTTCCATTCGGTCAGCTTGAAGGGACCGTTGCCGATGAACGTCGCCGGCTCGGTCCACTTGTCGCCGCCCTTCTCGACCATGTCCTGGCGAGAAGGAACGCCGACCCAGGTGGCGGCGATCGCCTTGAAATAGGGAGCGGGCTCGGTGAGGGTGAACTCGATCGTCTTGTCGTTGACGACCTTGATGCCGAGCTTGCCCTTCGCGGCGTCGAGCTCCGCCTTCGTCGCCTTCTTCGTGTCCATGTTGTTCCACGCCTCGCACCCGACGATGACGTAGCCGGTGAACGAGTACTGGCCCTCGACGGCCGGGTCGCACAGGCGCGTGAAGCCGTAGGCGAAGTCCTTCGCAGTCACGGGCTGGCCGTCCGAGTACTTCATGTCACGGAGCGTGAACGTGTACTTGAGGCCGTCGGACGAGACGTCGGGGTCCTTCGCCGCCGAGCCCGGGATCGGCTTGAGGGTCTTCGCGTCGAGCCGCATGAGGCCCTCGAAGACCATCATGGTCTGGGCGACCTCGTTGACGAACGATTCCTTCTGCGGGTCGATGGTGTCCGGCTCGGAACCGGTGTTCGTGGTCAGCTCGCCGTTCGGGTCCGCCGCCCCCGCTTGCGGGCCGCCCTGCTGACCCGGCTGCGTGCACGCCGTGGCAAGAAGCCCAGCGATCACGAGCAGCGCCAGGACGGACCAGATACCGCCTCTGCGTTGCATGCACTTCCTCCTCGCTGTTCTTTGGTCGCGTCCGTGTGAAGCTGCGTGGTCCAGGAACAGGGGTGTCCCGCCTCCCTTTGACGGCGCCCGCTGCTGGCCGGGCGGCCAGCGGAGCGAGCGGACCGTGTCATTCTGAGGTCCGCTCGCACGCAGCGTCAATCGACAGCGCACGATGAACCCTTTCCGACCCCTACCGGTAGCGCTGCGGCAAGGTTCAGGGAGCCGCGAAACGCCAGTCGCGCGCGCTCCATGTGAGCGCGTCCCCGGCCGGCGATGGCTGGACCCCCGTCAGTGCCCGCGGCGCCACGTCCACCTGGAGATGCTGGTACAGCGGAAGGGCCGGCAGCTCGCTGCTCCAGACGCGCTGCATCTCGGCGTAGAGCGAGCGCTTCTCGCCGCGGTCGGCGGTGCTCCGGACGGCCGCCGCGAGGGCGTCGAACCACGGCCCAGCGAGCCCTCGGTAGACCTCCGTGGCGACGTCCGGGTCGTCGGCGCGCTGAGGCATGAGCGCGAGGTCGAACTCGCCGCGCGCGACGAGGCCGAGGACATCGGCGATGGGCCGCTCGCGGACCTCCGCGGCGATGCCGACGGCGGCGAGGTCGCCCGCGACACGGCGTGCCGCATCGGTCCGGCCGACCGAGCCGGAGGCGACGAGGAGCGCCACGGTCATGCGCTCGCCGCCGCGCTCGAGGATCCCGAAGTTCCCGCGAGCAAAACCCGCGGCCGCAAGCAGCGCCCGTGCGGCGTCACGATCGGGTCGCGCCGGTGGCGTGTTCTCCGCCGCGGCCCAGAGCGGCGGGACGAGGTACGAGGCCGGGATGCGGGCGCGTCCCGCGAACACGTCGTCGACGATCCCCTGTCGATCGATGGTGAGCTCGACCGCGCGGCGCGCGCGCGCGTCGGCGAAGCGCGAGCCGCCGAAACGGAGCACGTCGAGGGCCTCGCTCGGCGTGTAGTACGCCTGCAGACCGGTCCGCTCGGTCCCGTCGGCGATGCGATCGAGCGTGCGCGAGAGATCGGCTTCGAGTGCGGGCGACGGGGCAACGTCGATCTCGCCGTGCCGGAGGGCGTCGAGAACGGCGCGACGATCGGAGAGGAACCGGATCTCGATGCGGCCGAGCGCGGGAGGACCGAGCACATGATCCTTGAACGCCGATAGCGTCACCCCGAAACCCGGGATCCACGCCGCGACCGCGAAGGGCCCGGCGTGAACGGGTTCTCGCGCGAACTTCGCGCGCGCGCCGGCGTCGGCGGCCGCGAGGACGTGCCGCGGCAGGACGCGCGCGGCGAGCGGGTAATCGGCCCAGCGCTCTCCCGCGCGGTAGGCGAAGCGGACGTCGCGTTCGCCGGTGACCTCGACGCGCTCGACGTGATCGGCGATCCAGCGCGCCTCGCTGCCGGCCGGCGCGAGGCGCTCCTGTGCGAACGCGAAGAACACGTCGGCCGCGGTGATGGGCTCCCCGTCCTGCCAGCGCAGCCCCGACCGCAGGCGGAAGTCGGCGACGAGGCGTCCGTCCGGCGCGGTCGCGTCGTGCTCCACCCGCGCCGCGCCGTTCTCGAGCGTCGGCACGGTCATGGCGAGCCGGGGAACGAGGTCGCCACGCGCGTCGCGGCGGACGAGCTGCTCGGTCACGGCGGCTGCGACGAGGCGCGCGAACGGGTCGTCCGCGAAGACCGAGGCGGGCTCGCCGACGATGCCCACGACGACGTCGCGCCGCTCCGGCGCGGGCGACGCGCAGGCGACGAGCGCCGCCGTCGCCAGCAGCAGGCACGCGAGCGACGCGCGGACCGTGCCGGGGCTCCTAGCGGAGCGCGCTTTCTCTTACCGGCTCCGGCGTGTCCGCATCGTCGGCGCCGCGCGGGATGCCGATCGACGGATCGAGGAGATCGTTGATCGGGGCGTAGCGGCCGATCCGTACCCAGCGGTAGAAGAACTGGGTGTCGTCGAAGCTGCGGCTTACGTGTACGGCGACGCCGTCGCTCTGTTCCGCGGGGGCGGGCGCGGGCTCGCCGGGCGCCATGCCGGCCACGGCGCTCGACAGGATGAACGCGGACACGCCGAGCGCGACCGTCCCCTCCGCGAGGCGCGTGGCGAGACCGAAGAGCGGGGCGAAGGGGCCGGGGCTCACGGGGGCCGGTCGGAGCGCCAGGCGGACGCGACCGGGGGCGACGAGGGTGCGCGCGGCGCGAAGCGGGGCGAACGCGCGGCCGAGCGCGACGTGGGTCGCGACCGCGTCGCGAAGCGCGTCGGCGCAGCGGTAGCAGCGCGCGGCGTGCGCATCGAGCGCCCGGCGGTCCCGCGGGTCGACCGACCCGGCGAGCACGGCGACGATCTGATCCTGGGCGATCCGGCAGCTGCGCGACATGAGCGTCATCGACGATCCAACCTCACGGGCTCCACGATGAGCGGAGCTGTCCGCTGTCTACCTGGACTAGCCATGAAGGCGGCGCGCGGTTCGAGGCCGAGCTCCGGATGTGCGGAAAGATGTGTTCGCAGGCGCCGCAGGGCGTAGTGGAGGCGGGACTTGACGGTCCCGATCGGGCAGTCGACGACCTGCGCGATCTCGGCGAGGTTGAGACCGTTCAGGTAATGGAGCACGACGACGAGGCGGTGCTTGGGGCCGAGGAGGTCGACGGCTGCGAGCACGACGCGCCGCAGCTCGGCGAGCTCCGCGAGGTTCGCCGGCGAGCCCTCATCGCTCGTGACCTTCTCGTCGACCGCGTCCTCGAGAGGTGAAAGCACGACGCCCTTTCGAGGCCGGCGGTTGTACGAAAGATTGACAGCGACCCGATACAGCCACGGCCGGAGCGAGTCGTCGGGCTCGAGCCGTGCGAGCGCCCGGTGCGCGCGCGCGAACGTGTCGACGACGATCTCGTCGGCGGCCGAGGGGTCCTTTGTGATCGCCAGTCCGAGCCGGAAGATGCCGTCGCGGTGCCGGTAGAAGAGCGCGTCGAAGGCGCGCGTGTCCCCGTCCCGCGCCGCGTAGACGAGCTCGCGATCGGACCGCGCTTCGTCGGCTTCGCCGGCTCGCGTTTGTGCTTTCTTAGGTTTCACGTACGTTCTCGGGAAGATAGCGGCGGATCGTCCGGAGACGGCGTTCGGGGCCCAACTTCCCTCTCTCGACGACCGCGCCGGACTGCGGGGCGTGTAGGAATTCGCTCTCCGAGGTGGCGAGGGCAACGTGCGTCACCCTTTCGGCCCCGAAGAAGAAGAGGTCGCCGGGGCTCGCCCGCTCGACCGGCCGGCCGAACACGGCCTGCTGGTCCGCATCCCGCGGCAGCCCAACACCGTTCAAACGGTACACCTGCTGAACGAAGCCGGAACAGTCCAGACCGCGCTCTGTGGTACCGCCCCAAACGTACCGTGAACCGATGAAGGCCTGCGCGGTAGCGAGGAGATCGGCGGGCGTCGGCGGCCGCCGCGGCAGATCGTCGAGAGGTGCGGTGTCCGCAGCGGCCACGTAGCCGCGGCGGAAGCCCTTCCCGCGACGCCAGCTCAGGACGAGCCAGTCGCCGGCGTCCCCCGACGCGAGCTCCGAAAGGCGTGCACCCGCGGGGATCTCGCCGATGATCTCCGCGTCGGCCGCCGCGTCCGCTCGCACCGGCGCCAGGGTCGTGGCGACGATCCACAGCGGGTCCGGATGCGGGTCGCTCTCCACGGACAGAGTGTCCGAGCGGATCCAGCCGAAGTAGTCGTCCTCGCCCTGGACGTAGAGCCATTCGCCCCGTTCGCCGAGCACCCGCAGCTGCTCGCCGAAATGCGCCTGATCGACGAGCTCGGCCGCGTCGTCCGCCTCGGCACGCACGTCGACGACCCCAGACGCGACGGTGGCCACCTCCGGCCACACCATGGCGACGCGGGTGCGCGTCGTCAGCTGGGTCGCTTCCACCGGAGCACGGGCTTGCGCGCCGCGGCCACCTCGTCCAGACGCCGCAGCGGCGCCTTCGTCGGTGCGTCGTGCACGGATGCCGGATCGGTCCGCGCGCGTTCGGCGATCCGCAGCATCGCGGCGGCGAACGCGTCGAGCGTCTCCTTCGTCTCGGTCTCGGTCGGCTCGATCATCAGCGCTTCCGGCACGATGAGCGGGAAGTACACCGTCGGCGGGTGGAAGCCTTCGTCGATGAGCGCCTTCGCGACGTCGAGCGCGGACACCCCCTGCTGCTTCTGCCGCCGCGCGCTGAGCACGAACTCGTGCATGCACGAGCGGTCGTACGCGACGTCGTAGGCCTCGCGCAGGAGCGCGAGGAGGTAGTTGGCCGCGAGGATCGCGTCGCGGGCCGTCTCCACGAGACCCTCTTCGCCGAGGGTGCGCATGTAGGTGTAAGCGCGCACGAGGACGCCGAAGTTCCCGAGGCGCTGCTTGATCGTGCCGATCGACTCGCCGACGGCGTCGGGCTCGCGGTCCTCCCGCGCGGTGTCGTAGTGGTAGGAGCCATCGGCCTCGCGGACGATCCACGGCTTCGGCAGGAACGGCCGGAGGGACGCCTTGACGCAGAGCGGGCCCGCCCCGGGACCGCCCGCGCCATGGGGCGTCGAGAACGTCTTGTGGACGTTGATGTGCACGCAGTCGAAGCCGAGATCGCCGGGGCGCGCGATCCCGAGGAGCGCGTTCATGTTCGCGCCGTCGCCGTACACGAGCCCGCCGACGTCGTGTACCGCGGCGCAGACCTCGCGCACGCGCTCTTCGAAGAGGCCGATGGTGTTCGGGTTCGTGAGCATGAAGCCTGCGACGTCCGGTCCGAGCGCCGCCTTCAGCGCGTCGAGGTCGACGTTCCCGCGTGCGTCGCTTTTCACCGTGGTGACCTGGTACCCGCACATCGCGGCCGATGCCGGGTTCGTGCCGTGCGCCGAGTCCGGGACGATGATGCGACGCCGCTGTCCAGCCTCGCCGCGTTTCGCGTGGTACGCCTTGAACACGAGGAGCGCGGTGAGCTCGGATTGCGCGCCCGCCTGCGGCTGCAGGCTGACGAAGTCCATGCCGCTGATCTTCGCGAGGAGCTGCTCGAGCTCGTACGCGAGCGCGAGCACGCCCTGCGTCGTGCGGTACGACTGACGTGGGTGGATATCCGCGAAGAGCCCGGCGACGCGATCGTTGACCTTCGGGTTGTACTTCATCGTGCACGAGCCGAGTGGGTACATGCCCGTGTCCACGGCGTAGTTCAGCTGCGTGAGGTGCGTGTAGTGGCGCACCACCTGCGGCTCGGTGAGCTCCGGCAGCCCGAGCGGCGTCGTCCGCCGGAAAGCCGGCGGGATGTCGGCCGTTTCGGGCGAGCGCACGTGCCGGCCGTGGCGGCCGGGCCGGGCGAGCTCGAAGAGCAAGGGCTCGAGGGCGGGCAGCGGCGTCTTCGCGCCGAGGTCCGGGACGGCCTGCGTGCGGACTGTCATCGCGCCGCCACCGCCTCGCCGGCGCGCGACGGCTTGGCGATCGCGTCGACGAGCGCGTCCTCGTCCGCCTCCGTCGTCAGCTCCGTGCACTGCACGATGACGTCGTCACGACCGCGCCGCCGGCCGTCAACATAGTGCGACGCGGTCGCCTCGACCTGGATCCCGCGCGCGAGGAGCGCGCTGCGCAGCTCCCACCCGCCCGTCTCGCTGCTGAGCGTGAAGCGGTCGAAGAACGGACCGTTGTTCGCGATCGCGTGCCCCGGGATCGCGGCGAGGCGCTTCGCGAGCGCGTGCGCACGCGTCACGCCGGCGCGCGCGGCCGCCCGGAGTCCCTCGGGCCCGAGGAGCGACAGGTACACGGCCGCGGTGATCGCGGCAAGCGCCTCATTCGTGCAGATGTTGCTCGTCGCCTTCTCGCGACGGATGTGCTGCTCGCGCGTCTGCAGCGTGTTCACGAAGCCGCGGGTGCCGTTCGCATCCACGGTCTGGCCGGCGATACGTCCGGGCATCTGCCGCACGAGCGGCTCTCGGCAGGCGAAGATCCCGAGGTGTGGCCCGCCGTACGACATGGCGATGCCGAGCGGCTGGCCCTCGCCCACGGCGATGTCGGCGCCGAGCGCGCCGGGCGGCTCGAGGAGGGCGCAGGCGTGCGGCTCCGTCACCTGCACGCAAAGCGCGCCCGCCGCGTGCGCCGCGTCGGCGATCGTCCTGACGTCGACGAGCGTCCCGAAGGCATCCGGGTGCTGCACGACGAGGCACGCCGACCCGGTCGCCGCCGTCGCGAGCTGCGCGGTCGGCGTCTCGACGACCTCGAGCTCCGGCCCGCGCGCGTACGTGCGAAGCGTTCGCCGGTAGGTGAAGTCGACCTCCGTGCCGACGACGACCTTGGTGCGTCCGGTGAGACGCACGGCCATGAGCGCGGCCTCCGCCGTCGCCGACGCTCCGTCGTACATCGACGAGTTCACGACGTCCATCGCCAGCAGCTCGGCCATGAGCGACTGGTATTCCCACACCGCCTGGAGCGTCCCCTGGCTCACCTCGGGCTGATACGGCGTGTAGGCGGTGAGAAATTCGCCGCGCAGAGCGAGGGCCGGGACGGCCGCGGGAATGTAGCGCCGCTGGATCGCGCCGCCGATGAAGAACGGGCCCGATCCCGCGGTCGTGTTCATCGCCGCCAGATGCTCGAGATGCGCCTGCACCTCGATCTCGGACATCCCCGCCCCTACGCCAAGCTTGGGATAGCGTGCGTCCTTCGGGATCGCCCCAAGGAGCTCGTCGACGTCGCGCACGCCGACCCGCGCGAGCATCGCCTCGCGGTCCTCGGGCGTGTGCGGCGAGTACGGGTTGCTGTTCACGCGCTCGGGTCAGTCGCCTCCGATACCGGCGCTCTCGCCGATGTGCGAGCGATAATCGGCGGCGTTGAGGAGCTTCGTCAGCTCGCCCTTGTCCGCGAGGCGCACCTTGAGCATCCAGCCGTCACCGTAGGGCGCGCTGTTCACCAGCTCGGGACTCTCGATGACCTTCACGTTGCGCTCGAGGACCTCGCCGGAGATCGGCGCGTAGATGTCCGAGGCGGCCTTCACCGACTCGACCACCCCAAGGCTCGAGAACTGGCGCACGGTCGCGCCCTTCTCGGGAAGCTCCACGAACACCACGTCCCCGAGCTGCTCTTGCGCGAAGTGTGTGATCCCGATCGTCGCGACGTCGCCGTCGGCACGGACCCACTCGTGCTCCTTCGAATACTTGAGGTCGTCGGGGACGGCGCTCACTCGGGCCTCCGATAAAAAGGTGTCTTCACTACCGTAGCCGGAACGTCGCGTTCGCGGATGCGCACCGCGAGGCGCGTTCCGACCTTCGAAATCTCCGTCGGGACGTACGCGAGGGCGATGTTCTTGTCGACGGTCGGGCCGTAGGTCCCGCTCGTGACCGTCCCGATCGGCGTGCTCTCGTGCACGACCTCGTGGCCGTGGCGAGCCACCCCGCCGTCGATGACGAGGCCAACGATCCTGCGGCGAGCGCCTTCGGCCTTGCGCTTCGCGATCTCGTCCCGGCCGATGAACGCCTTGTCGAGCTTGCACGTCCAGGCGAGCCCAGCCTCGATAGGGTCGGTGCTCTCGTCGATCTCGTTGCCGTAGAGCGAGTAGCGCGCCTCGAGACGGAGGGTGTCGCGCGCACCGAGGCCGATGGGCAGGAGGCCGGCCTCGCGGCCGGCTTCACGGAGCGCCGACCAGACCGCGCCCGCACCCTCGCTCGCGACGAAGACTTCGAACCCATCCTCGCCCGTGTAGCCGGTCCGCGCGACGACCGCGCTCGTCCGAGCGAGGCGTGCCCCGATGACGCCGAAGGGGTGAAGCCTCGTCACCTCGGCGCCGCTCTCGGCGCCGAGGATCTGCGCGGCGCGCGGGCCCTGGATGGCGATGAGCGCGGTCCCGGTCGAACGATCCTCGAACGCGGTGTCCGCGCCGAGGAGCTCCAGAACGTGCGCCCGGTCCTTCGCGATGTTCGCGGCGTTCACCACCATCATGAGCTCGTCGACAGCGACGCGATACACGATGACGTCGTCCACGATCGTCCCGCGCTCGTTGCAGAGAAGCCCGTAGCGCGCCTGCCCCACGTCGAGGCCCGCGACGTCGCTCGAGACCAGCCGATCGACGGTAGCCTGCGCGCCCCGGCCGCGGAAGTGGAACTCCCCCATGTGCGACAGGTCGAAGAGCCCGGCGCGCGAACGAACGGCGCGGTGCTCGGCGACGATCCCCGAGTACTGGATCGGCATCTCGTAGCCCGCAAAGGGGACCATCTTCGCACCGAGGCGCCGATGCTCGTCGTAGAGCGGCGTGCGCCGTAGCGCGGTCTCTGCCATCGCGGTCACGCGGCCTCCCGCGCCGCGGCGACCGCACGGTCCAGGACCTCGCGGTACGTGTCGAAGCTGAGCATCCGGCGCGCCTCGGCCAGGGGGACCCAGCGCACCTCGTCGTACTCGTGGTCGTGCGCCGAGAGGTCGCCACCCGTGGGCTCCATGAGGAAGAAATGGACGAACTTGTGGACGCGCTCGCCGGGCGCGGCGAACCAGTAGTCGGTCTGGCCGAGAGGCCGGAGGATGCGCACGTCGAGGCCGGTCTCCTCGCGCACCTCGCGCTCGGCGGTCTCTTCGATCGACTCGCCTCTGTCGGGCGTCCCCTTGGGGAAGACCCAGGTGCCGTCGCTCTGCCGGCCAGCGAGGACGACCTCCCAGTCGTCGTTCCGGCGTCGCATCACGACGCCGCCGGCGGCGATCGCTGTGCGCACGCGGGATGGACGCCGGGAACGGATCGAGGGCATTCGGGCCTCCGGCGGGGTATCGGGAAGATTCTAGGGAGGCGGGGGCGTGCTTACAGAAGCCGCGTGTTGTTGATGACGAGGGCGAAGCTGCAGTGAAGGAACTCTGCGGCGCGTCGCGACAGCATCATGCGCGGCAGGAAGATCTCGAAGTACTCCATGATCGGCGCGACCTCGGTGTCGACCGTGAGCTCGAGCGTGATGAGCTTCTCTTTGCGGCTCACCTTGATCTCCGAGGCCGTCGCCGCGTAGTTCACGCGGTCGTGGATGTCGAAGGCCGTGGTCTTGGGGTTGCGGACGCGGCTGCGGTGCACGTCGCTCTTGTCGGCGATGATCACCGCGGCCGACACCGCGCTCACCGGCAGGCCGCCCTCGGACTCCTCGTGGTTGGCGATCGCGCCCATCACGATCGCGACCTCCTCCGTCGGGAAGCCGAGGGCGTCGAGGATGTCCTTCGAGAGGAGCGCCCCGGTCTGGCCGTGCTTCTCGCGCGTGATGACGTTCCCGATGTCGTGGAGATAGGCGGCGATCGCGCCAAGCTCGCAGCGGCGCGCCTCGTGGCCGAGGGACTTCAGGATGAAGCGCGCGCCGTCGGCCGACGTGTTCGCGTGCCGCTCGCCGTGCTCGGTGTAGCCGATCGCGCCCGTCTGCTGGTTCGCGGAGCGAATGTAGGTCCGCACGCGCTCGTCGGCCTTGATGATCTCGAGCGTGGGCCCCTGACGCTTCGCCTCGACGGTCGTCTTCGTCTTCGTCTCGGCGCGGTGGACCTTCTTCTGCTCGTCCGGCGCCTTCGTGTCGTCGGTCCGCGGTGAGGGGACGGCTTCGGCCATCGGGAAAACTCTAGTCCTTGCCCGTCGTCCGGAGATCGCTACTCCGCGTAGGCTTTCTGAAGGCGTTCCGCGACCTGCTGCATCCAGCGCAGCTCGGTGAGGCCGGCGCGGCAGACGACCATGCCGCGCGTGAACGCGAGCCATGGCTTGAGCGTTCCGCCGAGGAGGCCGAGCCACGTCTCGCTCGTCGCGTCGACCTTCGGGCCTGGACCTTTCATGTCCGCCGCCTCCGCGTGGAGCCTCCCCTCACCGGCCTGGAACTCGATCGCGCGGTCGATGTCGGTGAACCGGAGGAGCGCGCGGCCGGCCTTCACGTCCTTGAGCGCCGCGCGAACGGTGTCCGTGCCACTCGCGACGGTGAGGATGCGCAGCACGAGGTCGGGCACGTCGTTCCCCGAGCCGTCCGACTTGGCGCGTGCCTCGGCCTCGGCGAGGACGGCGGCGAGCTCTTCCTTCGTCATCGGCGCGCATTCAACCGGCGATCGAGGTCCTTCCGATTGACGATCGCCCGCACGACGACGACCCTTCGATCGATCGCCCGGTTCATCCGTTTTGACCTCGTCGCCGCGCAGGCGATGAAAAGCCCGCTCTGGGTCGCTACCGAGCTCGACGCGCCACGGGATGACGCTTCCCCTCGGCTACGAGCTCCTGACGCACTTCGCGCCACGGTCGCGTTTTCCCGGCGCGGTACTCGCGTCGTGCACGTTTGCTCATGCGAATGAACTCGGGGGCGTGCGCAAGGATGAAGTCCTCAAGGTCCTCATCGATCGGAAGGAGAACGCTGGTCGGGCGACCGCCTCGAGTAACGAGAAAGCGCTCGCCCCGCGAGGAGCGCTCGATGATCTCTGACGCCTTTGCCTTGAGCTCCCGGACGCCTACCGCAGCCACTGCCCACTGCTCCCCAAAGCTGACTCCTTTATGACCACATTCTGGCGCGTCGTCTACGCGAGCTTCATGTCGCTCCGCACGGCGACCGGCATCTCGGTGCCGCGATGACGGAGCACGAAGAACGCGGCGGCGCCGATCATCGCGCCGTTGTCGGTGCAGAGGCGCGGTGGTGGGACGCGCAGCGGATGGCCGATGCGCTTCGCGATCTCCGCGCGGAGCGCGAGGTTCGCCGCGACGCCCCCGCCGAGGAGCACCGTCTCGACCGCGTGCTCGGCGGCAGCCCGCGCGGTCTTCTCGGCGAGGATCTCGGTGATCGCCTTCTGGAACGAGGCCGCCACATCGGCGACCGGGACCGGCCCTTTCGCCTCGAGCTCGCGAACTCGACGCAGCACCGCCGTCTTGAGCCCGCTGAAGCTGAAGTCGTAGCGGTCCGCAAGGACGGCGCGCGGGAGCGGGAAGGCGTTCGGATCGCCGTCCTTCGCCGCGCGCTCGACAAGGGGACCGCCGGGGAAGCCGAGACCGAGGAGGCGCGCGACCTTGTCGAAGGCCTCGCCCGCGGCGTCGTCGATCGTGCGGCCGAGCGGACGGAAGCGCCGGTGGCCTTCCATGAGCACGAGGTCGCTGTGGGCGCCGGACACGATGAGCACGACCGCGGGTATCTGCGGTTCGGGCGGGGGGTCCGCGGGGGGCTCGCCCCCCGCGACCTCGTAAAGCCAGTTCGCGTAGACGTGGCCCTCGAGGTGGTTCACGCCGACGAACGGCAGGCCCGCGGCGAGCGCGAGGCCCCGGGCGTAGTTCGCGCCGACGAGAAGGCACCCGATGAGCCCGGGCCCGACCGTCGCGGCGACCGCGTCGATCTCCTTGAGGCCGCGGCCGGCGTCGCGGAGGGCCTGCTCGGTGAGCGCGTCGATCGCGCGCAGGTGCTCGCGCGCGGCCACCTCGGGGACGATGCCGCCGGTGTCCTGGTGAACGAGCTGCGAGGCCACGACGTTCGCACGGATGCGACGCCCGTCCTCGACGACCGCGACGCCGGTCTCGTCACACGAGGTCTCGATCGCGAGGATCCGCACTCTTACTCGTCGCGGTCCAGGGCGGTCCGGAGCCTCGCCACCCGGTCCCTCACCGAGCGCTCGCGGAGCCGCTCGGTCCACATGATGAGCGCGTCCTCGTTGTTGTCGGAGTAGTAGCGGCGGCGCACGCCCGCCCGGCGGAAGCCGTACTTCTCATACAGCTTCTGCGCCGCGAGATTCGACGCGCGGACCTCGAGCGTGAGCCATTCCGCGTCGAGAGCCTGCGCGACCTCGAAGATGCGGACGAGCATCCGCTCGCCGATCCGGAGGCGTCGCCGCTCCGGAAGCACGGCGAAGGTCGTGATGTGCGCCTCGTCGACCATGAGCCACAGGCCGGCGTAGCCGACGATGCGGTCGCCCTCGCGGGCGACGATGTAGCGCGCATTCTTGTTCTGCGTGAGCTCGTGGCGGAACGCGTTCGCGGGCCAGGGCACCGGGAACGAGGCGCGCTCGACCTCCTGGACCGCGGCGATGTCGTCGACGCGCATCTCCTCGATGACGACCGGGAAGGTGGCGACCACGGCTAGGACCTCTTGGGCAGGCCGAGCGCCCGCTCGTCGGCGGGCGGCGCGGCGAACGTCTGGTCGAACGAGACGCGAATCGAGGGCTGCCGGACGTAGAGCGGCTCGATCTCGCTCATCTTCACCTGCGTACGGGTCTCGAGCTCCTTCCAGCCGAGCTCGGCGAGATACCCCGCACGTCGCATGCGCGATGCCGGAGGCGCGAACAGGGCCTTCGGGCCGAGGAGGTCGCGAAGCGTCGACTCGGTCTCGGGGCCGATCTCGCCGACGAACAGCGTGTGCGTGCCGATCTGCCGGCAGATCTCGGGAAGCGTCGCGACCATGAGAGGCGAGCGGCGCAGCCACCGGCGATTGCGCTCCTGGTAGAAGGCCGCGTAGTAAATGTCGCGCCCCGCGGGAAGGAGCGGGCAGGTGCGCTGCTTCGAGAGCGCGTGCGGATACGCGAGGACGTCGAGCGTGGAGACGCCGACGAGCGCGGCGCCGCTGCCGCGCGCGATCCCCTGGCCCGCCGCGATCGCGACGCGCAGCCCCGTGAACGAGCCGGGCCCGGTGGCGACGGCGACGCGCGTGACCGCCGAGAACGCTGTGCGCGTGTTGACGAGGATCCGCTCGATCGCGGGGAAGAGCTCGTCCCCCTGCCGGCGCTGCGCCTGCCAGGTCTCCTCGGCGAGGACGTCGCGCCCGTCGAAGAGCGCGACCGACGCCCAGGAGGTCGACGTGTCAAGCGCCAACAACACTCGTGCGCAGCTCCTGGACGAGGTGCGTCGAGCGCGGGCCGGTCGCGGCAAAGACGACGCGGCGCTTGGTGTCCGCGATGTGCTCGAGCCGAACGTCGACACGGTCGTCGGGCAGGGCGTCGCCGGCGCGATCCGGCCATTCGATGACCGTCACCCCGCCGGCGTCGAGCGCCTCCTCCCACCCGGTGTTCGTGAGGTCGGCACCCTCGAGACGGTAGAGATCGAGATGGAAGAACGGCAGCCGGCCGCCTCCGTGCTCGCGCAGGATGATGAACGTGGGGCTCGTGATCTCCGCCGGCTCGATCCCGAGGCCGGCGGCGATCCCGCGTGCGAGCACGGTCTTTCCCGCGCCCAGCTCGCCGCTCAGCGCGAACACGTCGTTCGGCGCCGCGAGCGCGCCGAGGCGCTCGCCGAGTCGTTCGGTGTGGAGAGAAGAGTGGCTCACGAGGTCGATCGTCGCGTCATGAAGAGGTCGCGCCACCCGCCGCTCCGCGTTCGAATTTGCGGCGTTCACGGAACAGTCGAATGGTAAGGCCGAGGAACGACCCGAAGAACGCGGCCCACCCGAGGAGCCACACCTCGGATGGGATCGCGCACAGCGCGGTGAGGCCGTAGCCGCAGCCGACGAATCCCGCGAGCGGAACGAAGCCGAGCAGGCCGATCACGCTGCGCCGGCGCGCCAGCGCGCGTTGCGCGGCGACGAACTCGCTCCGCCGCTTCTCGATCGAACGGGATTCGCGGCGCGCGACGGTCGTCCCGCGATCTTCGCGTTCGTCGCGCCGCTCGCGTCTCCGCCGCCTCCCCCTCGCCACGAGCTGCGAGGCTAGCGCTCCGCGTCGAAAGGCATCACGTTGGCCGTGGGGATGACCTCGCCGCCGCAGCGCAGCGCCTCAGCCGTGACCTCGCTCGCGAACCGCGCCTCGCCCGCCGTGGCGCGGCCGTTCGCGAGCGGGCGCACCGCGCCGTAGTCACCCGCGAGCGTGAGGTCGGGGGCGTCCTGCGCGAAATCGCCGGCATCGGCCGGCGCGAAGACGAAGAGCCGAGCGGACGAGGCATGGATGGCGGCCCGCGATCCCGCGAGCGCGGCGAGAGGGGCGAAGACTTCGCGCGGCAGCGGTGCGGTCCCGAAGCCGACGAGGCAGAGCACGGTCGGGCTGTCGTCGCGCGTCGCCGAGCCGGCGGCCGTGATCGCGTTGCCGTACACGACACGCAGTCCGGCGGCCGGGGCGGCGCCCGCGACGAGCCCGGCGATCGCGCACGCGTGCGCGCGCGTGATCGCCTCGGCCGCGATGCGCGCGCCGCCGACGAGGATCCGGCCACCCAGCCGGACGTCGAGGCGCGACGGCTGCAGCTCATCGGTCGGCGCGTCGACCCCGAGGGCGAGCTCGCCGACCGCATCCGGCCCGTACGCGGCGAGCCCGGACAGGCCCCACGCCGCGCCCGCGACCGCAACGCACGCGTCATCGGAGCGGACGACCTCGCCATCCAGCGTCGAGCGCACGATCCAGCGGGCGGCGGCCGGTGCGAAGTAGAGGTCGCCGTCGGCGGTGAGGTGCATGAGGCGCCCGTCGGTCGGCGCGCTCAGCGTGCGCGCGAATCGGCGTCCCGTACGGGCGAGGACCGTGCCGCGGACGACCTCGCTGCCGACGCTCACGCGCAGGAGGCGGGCGAGATCGGCGGCGGCGATGCCGAGACGCCGCGCGCCGGCGAGCCGTACCACGTTGCCCGCGGTGGCACCGGCGCCGATCACGTCGCCCGCACGCACGCGCGTGCCGAGGTCGCGGCGCTCCGCGACGCCGATGGGAAGGGCGTGCTCCGCGGTCCACCGCGCGTAGCGCCAGGCCATGGTCAGACCGGGAGCGCCGACACGGCGGCGTGCCACCGCGCGAGCGTGGGAATGCGCTCGGCGTCCCGCTGCGGAAGATCCACGGGACGGCCACGGGCATCGACGAGGAGACCGAGGCCGCCCGCCTCGACCGTCCCGCGCAGATTGGCGCCCGTCGCGGTCAGCCCGACGCGGCCTTTCGCGGGCATGAGGAAGAAGCCGCCACGAGCGACGCGCTGCTCGGTCTCGCCGCCGGCGTGTCGTAGACGGATGACCGCCGAGCGCCTCGGCCAGAGCGGCGCGACCACCGCGACGGTCTCGTAGGTGCCGGCTCGCTCGCGGATGATGGTCGCGAGCCCGCTCGGCTCGACCGCGTCGACGGCGACGATGAGCGATTGCGCCGCGCGGGGGAACGCCGCGAGGCGTCCGCCGAGCGCGACGACGGGGGCTGCGCGCATGCCGGTGACGTCGAGGCCCGCCGCGGCGCCGTCAAGCAGCGCGCGGGCGATCGCCTCGCGCGCCAGCGCCATCTCGAGGGCGAGCGCTCCGGGCGACGTCGGTACCGCGTCCGGCCAGCGCGCCCGGTTGAAGACACGCTCGAGCAGCGCCGGCGCGTCGATCGGCGTGGGGAGCCAGCGGCGGACGCGATCTATTCCGCCATCGGCCACGACGCGATCCGCGCCCGCCCCCACGCCCAACGGGACGGCGTGGACCGCGACGATCTCTCCGGCGGGACGCGCGAGCACGCACGACGTCGCCATGCCGCCGACGTCGACGACGAGCGTGTCGGTCCCCGCAAGCGAGGCGATGTTCCGGGCCGCACGCTCGGTCTCTTCGGCTCGCGGCGGCGGTGTCTCGTCGTCGCGTCGCCGGAGCGCGCGCAGCGCCGCGACGGCGTCCGCATCGGTGGCGAAGGTCTCACCGGGGATCGGCGCGGCCCTGGTGGCGAGGGTCGCGGCGGCGCGCGCGTCGCCGAGGACGAAGAGGTGCGGCATCGGCCGCTGCGCGGCGCACCCCAGTCGCACGGCCTCGACGAGCGTCGCGAGCTCGTCGCCCTTCGCACGGTCCACGCGCGCGATGACGACGTCGGGGTGTGCGTCGCGTAGCTGCTGCGCGAGGTCGACGAACGACCGCCCGTCCGCGGCGGCGATGCTCGAGCGCACCTCGACCCCGGCGGCGAGCGCGACGCGGAGCACGGCCTCCCGCGTTCGGCCCTCGCGCGCATGGAGCAGCACGGCGCCGACGGGACCGCGTGAGAGCGTGCGCGCGGTCTGCCCGAGCTCGACCGAGGCCCGGGGCCCGGTCGAGACCGTCACCGTGCCGCGGCGGGCGTGGCGGCGGCGGCCTTCACGAACGCATCGAAGACACCGCGCACCTGAGGCGACATCTCACGGTCGACGGCACGCTCCGGATGCCACTGGACCGCCACGACCCAACGCCGGTCGGTCGCCTCGTATGCCTCGACGAGGTCGTCGACGGCGACGGTCGGTCGGAGCCCATCGCCCAGCTTCTCCGGCGTCACCGCCTGATGGTGACGGGAGTTCACGACGATAGGAGCGTCGCCGATCGCCGCCGCCAGGAGGGAGCCCGCCTCGGCCCGCACGCGGTGGGTGACGACGCCGTCGGGATCGTCTGGCCGGTGACCGGCGAGGTCGAGGACCAGGCTGCCGCCACGCGCGACGTTCAGCAGCTGGAAGCCGCGACAGATGCCGAGGACGGGGACGTCGCGGTCGAGCGCGGCGCGGACGGCGTCGAGCTCGGTGCGATCGCGCTCCGGGTCGACGTCGTGAGAGAGCGCGTCCGGATCGCTTTCGCCGTAGCGCGCCGGCGCGACGTCGCCACCGCCGGAAAGGCAGAGCCCGTCGAAGTCCGCCGGCGCGTCCTGGCCGGGCTCGACGACGACCACGTCCGCGCCCGCGTCGCGCAGCGCGTCGACGTAGAAGCCACGCGAGCGGAGCATGCGCTCGTTCGCGGCATGGCCGACGGTGAGCACGACGCGAGGACGCCGATCCACCGCATTCATCGTATCGGCTCGCGAAGGCTGGCGCGGTCCATGAGCTCGATGAGCACGCCGCCCGAGCCGCGGGGGTGCAGGAACGCGACCATGCCATGGGCCCCGCGCCGCGGACGCTCGTCGATGAGCTCGACTCCATCCGCCGCGAGCGTCCGCAGGGTGGCCGCGAGGTCGTCGACGACGTAGCAGACGTGGTGCAGCGTCGGTCGTCCACGCTCCGCGACGAATCTCGCGACGCCGGATGCGTCGTCGGTGGGCTCGACGAGCTCGATGCGATCCCCTTCGCCGCCGACGAAGGCCACGCGGACGCGCTGGTCGGGAAGCTCACGGACCGGTCCGGCGGCGAGGCCGAGCGTATCGCGGTAGAACGGGAGCACGTCCGCGATGCGCGGGACCGCGATGGCGACGTGATGCAGGGACCCGAGCCGGATCAACCGACCGGCGGAACGTACGTCCCGAAGACCCCCCGCAGATCCGCACAGATCTCGCCGAGCGTGACCGCGGCCTCGACCGCGACGATGATCGGAGGCACGAGGTTCGCGTTCCCGGTCGCCGCCGTCACGAGATCGCGCCGTGCGCGGTCGGCCGCGGCGGCGTCGCGATGCGCGCGGAGCGCGGCGAGGCGGGCGCGCTGACGCTCGATGGCCGTTTCGTCCACGCGCAGGAGCGCCGGCTCCTGCTCGTCGCCTTCCGCCCGGTACGCATTCACTCCGACGATGACCTTCTCGCCCTTCTCGACCGCCTGCTGTTGCCGGTACGCCGAATCTTCGATCTCGCGCATCTGGTAGCCGCGTTCGATGCCGGCGAGCGCTCCCCCCATCGCGTCGATCTCGGCGATCTCCGCGAGCACGCGCGCCTCGATGTCGGCGGTGAGAGCCTCGATCGCGTGAGCGCCCCCGAGCGGATCGATGGTCTCCGCGACGCCAGATTCCTCGGCGATGATCTGCTGGGTCCGCAACGCGATCCGTGCGGCCTCTTCGCTCGGGAGCGCGAGCGCCTCGTCATACGCGTTCGTGTGGAGCGACTGGGTACCGCCGAGGACCGCGGCGAGCGCCTCGATCGCCGTGCGCACGATGTTGTTGAGCGGCTGCTGGGCGGTGAGCGTCGACCCCATCGTCTGCGTGTGGAAGCGCAGCAGCGACGACGCCGGATCCTTTGCCCCGTACCGGTCGCGGACGATCCGCGCCCAGATCTTCCGCGCGGCGCGGAACTTGGCCACCTCTTCGATGAGCGTCGAATGCGCAGCGAAGAAGAAGGACAGCTGGGGCGCGAACCGGTCGACCGCGTGGCCGGCCGCGATCGCCGCGTCGATGTACGCGATGGCGTCGGCGAAGGTGAAGGCGAGCTCCTGCACCGCGTCCGCGCCCGCCTCGCGGATGTGGTAGCCGCTGATGGAGATCGGGTTCCACCGCGGGAGGTGCTCGGCGCAGTACGCGATGAGGTCGGTCGCGAGACGCAGCGACGGCCGCGGCGGGAAGATGTAGGTCCCGCGCGCGATGTATTCCTTCAGGATGTCGTTCTGCGTCGTCCCGCCGAGCCGCTCCGCCGTGACGTCTTGGCGCTTGCCGAGCGCCACGTACATCGCGAGGAGGATCGGCGCGGTCGCGTTGATCGTCATCGACGTCGTCACCTCGGCGAGCGGGATCCCTTCGAAGAGGCGTGCGAGGTCGTCGAGCGAGCTGATCGAAACGCCCACCTTCCCCACCTCGCCGGCGACCTGCGGATCGTCCGCGTCGTAGCCCATCTGCGTCGGCAGGTCGAACGCGACGGAGAGCCCGGTCTGCCCCTGCTTCAGCAGGTAGCGGTACCGCGTGTTGGATTCCTCGGCCGTGCCGAAGCCGGCGTACTGGCGCATCGTCCACAGGCGGCCGCGGTACATCGTCGGCAAGATGCCGCGCGTGTACGGCGGCTCGCCGGGTAGGCCGGGATCCCCGTTCGGGTCGTACAGAGGGGGGATCGGCGCGCCGTACGTGGTCTCGAATTTCGCCCGCTCGGGAACGCGCTTCGTCGCGTCCGCGTAGGTGGTGCGCTTCCATTCGGCTCGGTCGCGGCTCTTCTTCACCGAGCGCGGCGCTCGCTTCGCCATGGACCGATGGTATGCCGCTCAGCGCGGTCGGAAGACGAGCGTCCCCTCGACCGTGCCGAGCCGGTCTCGTGAGAAGCGCATGGGCTTGTAGTCGCCCGCGGCCCAGAGCGGGGTCTGGTCGGCGCGGTGGGGCGAGAACGGCTGGCCCGACTCGCCGATCGGCGTGACCGAAAGAGAGGCGTCGAGGTCCGAGAGGTCCGCGATCATCCGTTCCGACGGGTGCGTGATCACCGCGTAGGGCTTCGAGAGCGCGAACGTCTCCTTGTTGACGGAGTTCTCGTCGCCGGGGCGTTTGAGCGGGCCGACGCTCAGCAGGAGCGCGAGGGGTCCGATGCCGAGGGGGTGCGCGAAGGTGATCGTGTGGACGTCACCCCAGCGCCAGGCGCTCGGGTCGGCGCCGAAGCGCCGGCCGAGCTCGGTCACGGCATCGCCGAGCGCGAGCGCCGACAGCGCGTCACGCCCGCGTACGCTGCGGTCGCCCAGCGTGACGAACCAGGGATCGTCGGGCCGCTGCACCAGCTCATAGAGCGCGAAGGTCGAGCGCCCGTTGTCGAGCCAGGACGTGTAGAGCGTGTCGCCGAGCTTGTCGCGGAACGTTCGGTCGAGCATGTGGACGAGCCATGACTCGTAGATCGCGGCGCCCGCCGACTCGGCGCCGAGCGCGCCGTTCCAGTCGCGCACGATCTGCTGCGCGCGCCGCTGGAGGTCGGTCCGCGGCGGCGGCGCGAGGATAACCTCGCGGAAGCGTGCGGCAGGCGCGGACGCGAAGTCGGTCTGGAGCACGCGCGTCGCCGCGAGATCCCACGTGTCGCGGGCGCCGAGCCGCTGCGTGAGGTACGCCCCGCGGAATCCCGGATCCCATTCGCCGGCGTAGCCGGCGGACCGCGGGTCGCTCGAGGGGCGGTCGTTCGAGTTCTCCACGACGCCCCCGGGCGGGTCGAGCGCGTTCGGGTTCGCCTCCGCCGGGACGAGACCGGTCCAGTCGTATTCGCCGGTCCAGCCGGGGACCGGCATGCTGCCGTCGCCGGGACGCGCCGGCAGCCGCCCGACGAGCTGGTAGCCGACGTGCCCGTCGACGTCCGCGTAGCAGGTGGACACGGCGGCGCCCTCGAAGCTCGCCGCGGCGGCGTGGAAGTCGGACCAGCTTCTCGCGCGCGCGACGCCGAAGATCCAGTCGACGATGTGCCCGGGGTCGAGCGCCGTCCAGCGGAGCGCGAGCTGCGCGGCCTGCCCCTTGAGCGTCGATGTGACGATCGGACCGTGCCGCGTGATCGCGACGTCGACGATCACCGGGTCCGGCCGGCCCTTCACCGTGATCTCCTCGCGCGCGAACGTCGCCGTCTCGAAGCCGCCTTTGTACTCGTAGCGGCGCGGGTCGCGGGGATCGACGCGCTCCACGAACAGGTCCATGGTGTCGGCGTACGCGTACGTAAGGCTCCACGCGATGCGGTCGTTGTGCCCGAGGACGATCGCGGGGATGCCCGGCAAAGAAAAGCCCACCAGCTTGTAGCCGGCACCCTCGAGGCCGATCTCGTACCAGATCGAGGGGTTGCGCACCCCGAGGTGCGGATCGCCCGCGAGGATGGGCCTGCCCGACGTCGTCTTCGCGCCGCTCAGTGCCCAGCAGTTCGACCCGACGCCCGCGCCGGCTCCGGGAAGGATCGCGCGCAGAGCGGCGACGCCCGCGTCGAGCGAGCCGGCGGAGAGCAGCGGTGCGACTTGCGACCACGCACGCTCGTCGACGACGGTCGCGGAGCGGCCCGCCGGGTCGGGCATGAGCGTTGCGAGCGCGCCCGTACCCAGGCGGAGGGCGATGTCCGCGCGCAGCAGCTCCTGCGTCTCGTTCCCCGCGGCGTCGAAGACCTGGAGCTTGCCGATGAGGATCGTGTCCGTCGGCGACCAGCGTTCGGGGCGGTACCCGAGGAGGACGAACTCGACCGGGAGAGCATCGCCGTGCTGCTCGAGGAACTTGTTCACCCCGTCGGCGAACGCCTGTAGCGCCTCGCGCGTCTCGTCGCGCAGGAGCCTGACCTCCGCCGCGGCGACGCGCGCGAAGCCGAGCGTGCGCATCGACCTGTCCGCGTCGAGACCTCCGTCGCCGAGCACCTCGGCCAGCCGTCCCGCGCCGGCACGGCGGTAAAGGTCCATCTGGAAGAGACGGTCCTGCGCCGTGACGTATCCCTGGAGGTAGAACAGGTCGTGCGCGTTCTGCGCGTAGACGTGCGGGACGCCGTAGCCGTCGCGCACGATCTCGGCGCGCTGCTCGAGGCCGAGGAGCCGGAACTCGCCGTCGGTCGTCGGCAGCGGGCGGTACACGAGGATGAGGAGCTCAACGACGAGGCTGAGGACGACGAGGACCGCAAGGAATGAGGCCGCTTCCCGAGCTTTGCGGCGGCGGGTGCTCCGCCGAGCCTCGATCCGCCCGGTCACTCCGACGTCTGAACGAGCACCGCGAGGACCGCGCCGCCTTCGACCTTCGTCCCCGAGGCGTAGCCGAGCTTCGTCACACGCCCACGCACCGGTGAGCGCAGCTCGTTCTCCATCTTCATCGCCTCGAGCGTGACGAGCGGCGCGTCGCGCTCGACGGTGTCACCCTCGGCGACGTGCACGCTCTTGAGCAGCCCCGGCATCGGCGCGCGGATCTCCACGCGTCCGCTCGCCGAGCGGATCCCGTCGCGGCGCGCGGACTGCGAGCGCTCGTCGACGACGCTGACCTCCACGTCGACGCCGTCGACGTCGAGGCGGAGCGGCTCGTACGTGACGAGCGTGACCTCGTGGCTGCGGCCATCGAGCACCACCGACCACTGCCGTCCGCGCACGACCTCGCGCGCATCCGCCGCCACGGCCTGGCCGTCGACCGCGAATCGTCCGTCGCTTGAGAGGTCGACGCGGAGCGCCCGCCCGGCGAGCGCGACCTCGTACCTCACGTCGGCAGCTCTCGGAGAGCGTCCTCGCGCGCGGCTCGGGCCCACGCGCCGTCGTCCGGCGCCTGCGGGGCCCGCGCGCTCCGCTCGCGGCGCGCCAGCACGGCGACGAGCGCCGCGGAGGCGGCCGCCGTGTCAGCGAGCTCGGGCTCGTCGCGCGGGGGCCAGTGGGCCGCGACGTAGCCGGTGTCGTACCGGCCCGCTACGAAGTCCGGCTCCGCGAGGACGTGACGGTGGAATGGCAGCGCCGTGGGCAGGCCCGCGACGCGCATCTCGCGCAGGGCGCGTCGCAGCCGCACGATCGCCGTCGCGCGGTCCGGGCCGTGGGCGATCACTTTCGCGAGGAGCGGGTCGTACTCGGTCGGTACGCTCACCCCGGCGACGAGCGCGCTGTCGACGCGCACGCCGGGGCCGGCCGGCTCGCGGACGAGCGCGACCACACCGCCCGTCGGCACGAAGCCGGCGCGCGCGTCCTCGGCGGTGATGCGGCACTCGATGGCCGCGCCGCGCGGCGCGACGTCGGCCTGCGCGAACGGCAGTGCCTCACCGTCAGCGATGCGCAGCTGCAGCGCGACGAGGTCCAGCCCGGTGACCATCTCCGTTACCGGATGCTCGACCTGCAGGCGGGTGTTGACCTCGAGGAAGACGAAGCCGGCCGACGCGTCGACGAGGAACTCGACCGTCCCGGCACTCCGGTATGCCGCGGCGCGCGCGACCCGCACCGCCGCCTCGCCGAGCCGTCGCCGAAGCGTCGCGTCGACCGCGGGCCCGGGTGTCTCCTCGATGAGCTTCTGGTGACGGCGCTGGATCGAGCAGTCACGCTCGCCGAGCCACACGACCGACCCGCGCTGGTCGGCCAGGATCTGCATCTCGACGTGACGGGGGCGCTCGATCGCGCGCTCGAGATACAGCGCGGGCGCTCCGAAGGCCGCCGTCGCCTCCCCCGTCGACATGCGCCACGCCGGCGCGAGATCCTCCTCGCGCGCGACGAGCCGCATCCCCTTTCCGCCACCGCCCCCCGCCGGCTTGAGGAGCACCGGGTAGCCGATCCGACGAGCTGCCACGCGCGCGTCGGCGAGGTCGGCGAGCGGCTCCGTGCCCTCGGCGACCGGCACGCCGGCTTCGCGCGCGATCCGGCGCGCCGTGGTCTTCTCGCCGAGCGCTCGCTGCACGGCGGCCGGCGGGCCGACGAAGACAAGGCCGGCATCGACGACGGCCTGCGCGAACGCCGCGTTCTCGGAGAGGAAGCCGTACCCCGGATGAACGGCATCGCACTTCGCACGCGTGGCGACCGCGAGGATCCGCGCGGCGTTCAGGTAGCTCTCGGCCGGAGGGGCCGCTCCGACCGGGTAGGCCTCGTCCGCGGCGCGCACGTGAAGGGCCTCACGGTCGACGTCGCTGTAGACGGCGACGGTCCGGATGCCGAGGTCGCGGCAGGTGCGGATGACGCGGAGCGCGATCTCGCCGCGGTTCGCGACGAGGACCTTCTGTATGCCGCTCAGGTCTTTCGCGCGGGCTCACCCCACGCCGGCGGGTGCGCGTAGGTGCTGTCCCATTGCTCGTACGTGCCGTCGATCCACTCGGGGTCACCTTCGAGGCACGCGCGCATCCGCTTGTAGAACGCGTCCTGCTCCGGCGAGCCCGCGTTCTTGAAGTACGCGTCCTTGCTGGTGAAGTGCACGACCATGCAGAAGCGGCCTTCTTCCTTGTCCTCCCAGAGCATCTCCGAGTTGATGTACCCGACGGCCCGCTTGCGCTCGTGCCCGTCCCACTCTTTGCCGAGGGCGAAGAAGTCGCGAAGGCACTCCTTCTTCATCTTCGCCCGCATGATCGTCCCGTACATGTCTTCCCTCCCTGGGGGTCTGAGGGGGCGCAGCCCCCTCAACTACAGCGGGATGTTCCCGTGCTTTTTCGCCGGGTTCCTGTCGCGCTTCCCGGCCAGAGAGCGTAGCGCGGCGACCAGGCGCGGTCGCGTCGCGTGCGGCTCGATGACGTCGTCGATGTAGCCGCGCGCGGCGGCGACGTACGGGTTCGCGAAGCGCTCAACGTACTCGGCGACGAGCTCGGCGCGCCGCCGGTCGGCATCCTCGGCCTTCGCGAGCTCGTCGCGGTAGACGACGTTCACGGCGCCCTCCGGACCCATGACCGCGATCTCCGCGGACGGCCAGGCGACGTTGTAGTCGCCGCGGATGTGCTTGCTCGACATGACGTCGTACGCGCCGCCGTAAGCCTTGCGCGTGATGACGGTGAGCTTGGGAACGGTGGCCTCGGCGTACGCGTAGAGGAGCTTCGCGCCGTTGCGGATGATCCCGCCGTGCTCCTGCGCGGTCCCGGGCAGGAATCCCGGCACGTCCACGAGCGTGACGAGCGGGATGTTGAACGCGTCGCAGAAGCGCACGAAGCGGGCGGCCTTGATCGAGGCGTCGATGTCGAGGACCCCGGCGAGGACCATCGGCTGCTGCGCGACGACGCCCACCGTGCGCCCGTCGAGCCGGGCGAACGCGCAGACGATGTTGCGCGCCCAGCGCTCGTGCACCTCGAGCATGTCGCCTTCGTCGACGATCCGCCGGATGACGTCGGTCATGTCGTACGCCTTCGCCGCCTGCTCGGGCACGATGTCGTCGAGCGCGCGGTCCTCGCGATCCCAGGGATCCTCCGTGGGGACGATCGGCGCCGGGTCAAGGTTGTTCGCCGGGAGATAGCCCACGAGCCGCCGCAGGAGCGCGAGGCAGGACCGCTCGTCGTCCGCCTCGAAGTGCGCGACCCCCGAGCGCTCCGCATGCACGTCGGCGCCGCCAAGCTCGTCCTGCGTCACGTCCTCGTGCGTCACCGTCTTCACGACATTCGGTCCGGTCACGAACATGTAGCTCGTGTCTCGGACCATCGCGACGAAGTCGGTGATCGCGGGTGAGTACACCGCGCCGCCCGCGCAGGGACCGAGGATCGCCGAGAGCTGCGGCACGACCCCGGAGGCGAGCACGTTGCGGAGGAAGATGTCGGCGTAGCCGCCCAGCGACACGACCCCCTCCTGGATACGCGCTCCGCCTGAGTCGTTGAGGCCGATGATCGGCGCGCCGTTGCGGACCGCGAGGTCCATGACCTTGCAGATCTTGGCGGCGTGTCCCTCCGCCAGGGATCCGCCGAAGACCGTGAAATCCTGGGAGAAGACGTACACGTTGCGGCCGTCGATGCGCCCGAAGCCGGTCACGACGCCGTCGCCCGTGACGCGGTCCTCGTCGGCGATGAGCTCCGTCGGGCGCGCCATGACGAACGCGTCGAGCTCGGTGAAGCTGCCCTCGTCGAGAAGGAGCTCGATCCGCTCGCGCGCGGTGAGCTTGCCCTTTGCGTGTTGCTGCTGGATGCGCTCTGCGCCACCGCCGAGCGCGGACTGCGCGCGCAGCGCGGCGAGGCGCTCTCTGGGCTTCATCGGCCGTGAGGATACGCAGCACCGACGGCGAGCGAGCGTGCGCTCGCGCGGGCGCCGGAACTTCGCGAGGCCGGCCGCGTCAAGAGGGTGAAGCCACCATAGAGAGGGAGTGACCGCATGCTCACGTTCTTCCAGAAGACCGTCCTCGGAACCATCGGCCTCGCCGCCGTCCTCGTCGCGCTCGTCCTCGCCGCGAAGGCGCCCGCGCAGGCCACGACGATCGCGCCCGCCCTGCCCGCGCCGGGCGGAGCCATCCCCGCCGGCATCGTGACGACGGGCGACGCGATCGTCCGCGTCAAGCCGGACGCCGCGGTCGTCGGCGTTGGCGCGATCGTGCAGGGGTCGACCGCCGCCCAGGCGCAGGATCTCCTCGCGCAGCGCATCGATGCGCTCCTCCAGAAGGCCAAGGCGCTCGGCATCGCGGACGCGGACACGAAGACCGCGATCTACCGGATCGATCCCCAGTACGCGTACGAGCAGGGAAAGGCACCGCGCCTCACGGGCTTCCAGGGAACACAGCAGCTCGTGCTCACCCTTCACGGGACCGACGGCGTCGGGAGGGCGCTCGACACGCTCGTCCAGGGCGACAATGCGACGACGGCGACGGTGACGTTCACGCTGTTCGACCCGAAGGCCGTACAGGCGACCGCGCGCGCTCAGGCGATCGGGGACGCGCGGTCGAAGGCCGAGGCGATGGCGAAGACTGCGGGCGTCGCGCTCGGCAAAGTGGTGAGCGTGAGCGACGTTGGGTTGGCGCCGACCGTCGACACGACGACCTACTCGCAGCTGGTGAAGTCGGCGGCGCCGGCGGCGCTTCCACCGCAGCTACCGATGGGCGAGCTCCAGGTGATGGTGCGCGTGCAGGTGCAGTTCGAAATCGGGGGATAAACGACGGTTGGCATGCGACTCGCTCTGCCTCCTGGCATGCAGGAGCTCGACCAGAGCGCGGTCGCCTCGCAGTTCGTGAAGGACCTCGTCTACCCGGTCGCGAAGGCGGACGTCCTTCGCGAGGCCGGCAAGGCCAAGCTGGCGGACGAGATCGTCGCGAGCCTGCGGCGGCTGCCCGAGCGGACCTTCGAGGACGCGGCGGATCTCACCCAAGCCCTGAACGCCGTCTAGGAGCGCGCGGGTCTCGACCGGGCGTCTGGGGGGCGGCGCCCCCTCAACGGACTAGCCGAACTGCGCGCTGAAGATGACGAGGGCGCGCAGTGCGAGCACGCCCAGGAGGGCGAGGACCGGCGCGGCGAGCGGGGGCCAGCGTCGCGCGAGGTCGGGGCGCCAACCGGAAACGAGCGGCGCGAGCAGTCCGACGAGGACGACGATCCAGAGCAGGATCCACACACCCAACACACGGAGGACGGTGTCCGCGAGGACGAGGGTCACGAAGAAGAGCACGATGAGGATCGCCTCGAGGATCACGAACATGCGGTCGGCCGCCGCGATGCGCCCTTCGGTGTCGGACGCGATGTCACGGCGCGACCGCGCAAGCAGGAGCAGCAGCGCCGCCGAGCCGGCGAGCGCCGACGCGAGGAAGAGTCCACCGAGCACCCAGCCTCCGTCACTCCACACGGGCTGGTTCGATACGGCCAGGAGGACGCCGGTGTACCCGCAGATGAAGACGCCGAACGCCGTGCCGAACACGCCCCAGACGATCCCGGGACCACCCCGCAGCACGCTCGCGATCGGCCGCGCGGCGGGAAGCCGGCCCATGTCCGCGAGCGCGCCCAGGAACGAGACGAACGAGAAGAGGCCGAACAGGACCAGCGCCCAGGAGCCGACCGACATGGGCGAGACGACGTTGAACGACAGCCCGCCGTCGCTCGTGTCGACGAGCATGTGCCAGAAGCGGATGGGCTGGCCGAGATCGAGCGCGAGGAAGATCGGACACGGGATGAGCGCGATGAAACTGGCGACGTAGGCGATACGCGCGGCGGACTCGTCGCGGGCATCGCCGGCGATGCGGAGCAGCGTTCCGAGGGCGTACGAGCCGCCGGCGAGGCCGCCGAGGAAGAAGTACCCGAGGATCCACCACTCCCAGTGCGGCGGCTGCACGAAATGCTCGGCGGGCGGCATCAGCGGTCGTTCGTGCCGACGTTGTTCCCGTTCATGCGCCCGTTGCGGAACGCGAGGAGCCCCGCGATGAGCCCGAGCGCGGCGGTCGCGACCCCACCGACGTAGCCCGGCATGTTGTTGCGCCGCGGGAGGACCGCGTTGCGCTCGTTCACGAGGCCATACGTCTCGGGCTGGTCCATGAGGAGGAAGAAGGCGTTCAGGCCGCCGTAGACCTTCTCGTCGCGGCCGTAGAGCTGCGCCTTCGCGTAGCCCGCCTGCTTGAGGTTCGCGAGACGCTTGTCCGCCGCCGCGTGGAGGTCCTCGATGTAGCCGAACTGGATCGACTCGGTCGGACAGGCCTTCGCGCACGCCGGCTGCATCCCAGTCTGCAGACGGTCGTAGCACAGCGTGCACTTGTGGACGGTGCCCGTCTGGTCGTTGAACCCGATGACGCCGTACGGGCACGCCGAGATGCAGTTGCGGCAGCCGTTGCAGACGTCCTGCTGGATGAAGACCGTATCGAACTCGGTCCGGGTGATGGCTCCGGTCGGGCAGACCTCGAGGCAGCTCGCGTTCTTACAGTGCTTGCAGACGTCGCTCATCATCAGCCAGGCCTGCCCGCCCGCGATGGGCGTGGGTTGCACGAGCGTCCCGCGGTTGTCGGGGACCTGCTCGATGAATTGCACGTGCCGCCAGTTCTGCGCGTCGAGCTGGCCGGTGTTGTCGAAGGAGTCAGCGAGGAACTGCGGCTTGTTGCCCTCGAGCTGGTTCCACTCCTTGCACGCGACCTCGCAGGCCTTGCAGCCGATGCAGATCGACGTGTCCGTGAAGAACCCCATCGGGCGTTCCTGGAATGCGGCCATCGCTAAAACCCCATCAGGTTCGCCGCGATCTTCGCGTAACCGCGCTCCGCGGCGGCGAGATCGAGCGGGATCGCGGCGAGCTCGTCGACGACGGGCACGGCTCGCGGGTCCTTGCGCAGGTCGATGGTCAGCACGTAGCGGCGGCAGCGCTCGCACGCGTCGACGCGCACGTGCGGGAACGGCTCGACGTCCGCCAAGACCGTCAGCCGGCTGGTCTCGGTCTCCCCGCAGAACGCGCACGTCATGCGCGGGAACGTCCAGCTCGTCGCACAGCGCGAGCAGTGGAGCTTGCGCTGCGGCGTGACGAGCGCCTCGTCCGTCTCGCCGAACACCGCGAGCTGCGGTGAGCCGCCGCAGAAGGGGCAGCTGCGCTCGGTCGCGTCCTCGCGGCGGAACTCGCCCGCGAGCTCGGGGAACGCCTCGAGGACCGGCGACGTCGCCGCGCGCGCGATGAACGCGTCCGTGCCGCTCTGCTCCTCGCCGCGAAGCCACGCCTCCACGATCCGCTCGAGATCGCCCTCGTGGAACCGGAGCAGCACCGCTTCCCGGAGCGTCTCGGTCCCTTTGGCCATCGTCGCGTCCATGACCGCGGGAAAGGCGGTCCGCACGACGTAGCCGGCGAGGTCGGCGGCGCCGGGGCGATCGTGGAGCGCGCGCTCGTAGGTCGACGCCTGCCCCTCGAGAAGCGCGGCGTAGAGGTCGAGCAGCTCGCGTGCGAAGTCGTACCGCTCGCCGAGCTCCTTCGCCCGTTTGCGGCGCGCCTCCCAAACGGCGGTCGTCTCCGCGAGCAAGAACGCCATCAGAATTTCTCGATGTTCACGAGGAACGCCTTGAACTCGGGCGTCCTCGCGCCGACGTCGCCGACCATGGGTGTGAGCGCGTTCGCCAGCCAGTACTTGGACTTCTCCGGATTCTGGTCCGCAGACACGCCGACGAAGCCCCAGTGGATCGGGATGCCGATCTGGTACACCTTCTTGTTCCCGGCGAGGGTGATCGGCCCGAGCCGCTTCGTGACCAAAGCCGAGACCTCGAGCTTGCCCCGCTCGCTGGACACGCGGACGCGGTCGCCGCTCTTGATCCCCTTCTCGTCGGCGAGCTCCTGCGGGATCTCGACGAACGCCTGTGGCTGCAGCCCGACGAGCAACGGGACGTGCTGCGTGACGTAGTGCTCGTGCTCGGTGAGCCGGTAGCTCGTGGCGACGTACGGATATTTGTCCACCTTGCCGAACCGGTTCGGCCGGCCCGCGGCCTGGTCGTAGAGGAAAGCGACGGGATCTTCAGAGACGTTCGGGTGGAGCGGGTTCGGGATGGGCGCCTCATACGGCTCGTAGTGCTCGGGGATCGGGCCGTCGAGCATCGAGTTCGAGAAGAGTCGGCCGACGCCCTCGCCGTTCATGATGAACGGCAGCCATGCGGCCGGGTCCTTCGGATTCATGTTCGCGGGGTAGTCCGGCACGTCGCCGGTCCATGCCGTCCCGTTCCACTGGATACCGGGGCGCTTGGGGTCCCACGGCTTCCCATCGAGGTCGGCCGACGCGCGGTTGTACATGACGCGCCGGTTGAGCGGCCAGCTCCAGGCCCATTCGTGGTAGAAGCCCATGCCCGTCGGGTCGTTCGCCTTCGGATCCTGGATGCCCTTCCGCCGCTTCATCAGGTTGCCCGCGTCCGGGTAGCTGCCGGTGTAGATCCAGTCGCCCGCGGTCGTCGTGCCGTCGTCCTTCAGCAGCGCGAAGGAGGTCATCTGGCTGCCGGTGGTCAGGTTCTTCCCGTTGATCTCCTTCGCGATCTCGTCGAGCTCGGGCTTCTTCGGGTCCTTGTAGTTCAGGGTCAGCGCCATGATCGGGTCGGTGAACTTCCCGCCCTGCTGCCGGTACAGCGTCTTCACGCGATCGAATAGCTCCGCGAGGATCCAGTGATCGTGGCGAGCATCGCCCTCGGGGGGGACGACCTGCTCCTTCCACTGCGACCAGCGACCGCTGTTGACGAAGGAACCGTCTTTTTCGATCCAATGGGTCGCGGGGAGCAGGAAGACCTCGGTGTTGATCTTCGCCCCCTCCATGCCCGGCGCCCGCCAGAACTCGGAGCTCGTCGTCGGGAGCGCGTCCATGACGACGAGCCACTTGAGCTTCGCCAGCCCCTGGAGGACCTGGTTCGAGTCCGGGCCGATGCTCGTCGCGGTCATGCCGCTGAGCATTACGCCCTCCATCTTCCCCTTGAGCGCCTGGTCGTAGATCGACATCCACGACGAGTTCGTGCCCGGCTTCGGGATGAAGTCGAAGGCGTATTCGTTCTCCTTCTTCGCGGCGTCGCCGTACCAGCCTTTGAGCAGGCTCACCATGAAGTTGCGGTAGTTGATCCCAAAGAAGTTCCACGAGTTCGGGTCGCTCCTCTTCGGGGCGCTGGCCTGGACGTACTGGTCGAGGTTCTTCTGGCCGGGCGCCGGGATCCGCAGGTAGCCGGGCAGGATCTCCCAGCTGATGGCGTGGTCGGTGTTCCCCTGGATGTTCGCGTGGCCACGTTCGGCGTTCATCCCGCCACCGGGGCGGCCCATGTTGCCGAGCAGCAGCTGGAGGAGCGCGCCGGAGCGGATGAGCTGACCGCCGGTCGTGTGGTGCGTGAGGCCGACCGCGTACACGATCGTCATCACCTTGTCCGGCTTTCCCATCTCGCCGACCATCCGGGCCACGCTCATGAAGTCGAGGATCGGGATGCCGGTGATCGAGGAGACCATCTGCGGCGTGTAGCGGGAGAAATGCTTCTTGAGGAGCTGGAAGACGCTCCGCGGGTGCTCCAGCGTCATGTCGCGCTTCGCTCGGGCCTGCGTCGCTCCAGGCGGCCCGCTGAGCGGATCACCCTCGGTCTCGTAGGCCCAGGTCGAGATGTCGTAGGAGCGCGTCGCGGCGTTGTACCCGGAGAAGAGACCGTCCTTGAAGTCGTAGCCCTCGCGGACGATGAAGGACGCGTTCGTGTAGTTCTTCACGTAGTCGGCGTGGTAGAGGTCGTTCTGGAGGACGTAGTTGATGAGCCCGCCGAAGTAGGCCACGTCGGTACCGGTGCGGATCCGCAGATAGGTATCGGCGAGCGCGGACGTCCGCGTGAAGCGCGGGTCCGCGTGGACCATCTTCGCGCCGCCGCCCGCGCCAGGCCCCTTCGTCGGATCGAGCTTGGCCTTCACGAACCACTGGAAGCCGACCGGGTGCGCTTCCGCGGGGTTGGCGCCGTTGATCAGGATGAGGTCGGCGTGCTTGATGTCACGCCAGTGGTTCGTCATCGCTCCTCGTCCGAACGTGGCGGCCAAACTGACCACCGTTGGGCCGTGTCAGACCCGGGCTTGCTGCTCCAGGTGGACGACGCCCAGTCCGCGCATCACCTTCGTGGCGAAGTAGCCCTCTTCGCTGCTGAAGGCGGCGCCTCCCGCGAAGGCGATGCCCTCGGTGCGGTTGACCACGTTCCCGCTCGCGTCTTGCGCGACGAAGGTGTTGTCGCGCGAGGCCTTGATGTTCTGCGCGATCTTGTCGAGGACGAAGTCCCAGTCCTTGACTTCCCACTTCGTCGAGCCCGGCGCGCGATACATCGGGTGCTCGACGCGGCGCGAGCTCGTCGCGAGCTGCATCGCGCTCGCGCCCTTGGGGCAGAGACGCCCTTCGTTGACCGGGCTGTCGGGGTCGCCCTCGATCTGGAGGATCTCGGTCTTGCCGTTGACCTGTTTCGTGTAGGCGATGAGCGCGCAGCCCACGGCGCAGTAGGGGCAGATCGACTTGGACTCCTTGGCGCCCGTGATACGCGACTCGATCTGGCGCTTCTTCGCGGCCTTGAGGTCGAACCCGAGGGGGTTGCCGACGACGGCGATACCGGCGGCACCGCCCGCGCCGAGCTTCAGGAACTCACGTCGCGTGAGCTCAGGCATCGACGCACTCGTTCTATGCCTGTGTCCCTGGTCCGTCAAGTTGTTACCTTTCGCACCGTGAATGAGTGGTTCGCAACGCTGGGGCGCCGATGGGCCGCGGCCGCCGAGCGCCGGGGCGCGAAGATCCTTCCGCCGGCGCTAGAGCCGGACGTCGCCGGGGAGCTGCTCGAGCTCGCGCGCGTCGCCGCCCATACAAAGGAGCGACGATTCGCGCCGCTCGCCTCCTTCACGGCAGGTCTCGCCGTCGAGCGGTTGCGGACCGCGAAACCGGACCTCTCCGTCGACGACGC
>Ga0209689_1000246_pt1 | contig 35116 bp, 35 predicted proteins | sample GraSoiAngelo_149_FD_187119 | JGI IMG/M metagenome (GOLD analysis project Ga0209689, IMG submission 187119) | Grasslands soil microbial communities from the Angelo Coastal Reserve, California, USA - 14_1009_09_30cm (SPAdes) (version 2) | ecosystem: Environmental > Terrestrial > Soil > Grasslands ... | reverse complement strand
CTTGTCATTTAGAGGCGGATATCGCGCACGGAAAGAGAGCCCCCGAAGGCTCTCTTTTTCGTTCCCGGTCGTAAACCCTTCGCTCTCGTAGCCGCCCTTATTCTTCGCGCCGTGCCAGCACGCTGGGCCCCGGTCGGGCGGCTAGCTCTACTCGTCTACTCGGTGCTTGGTGCCGGTTCCTGTGTTCTTTTTGCGGTCTCCGTACCGGCACCCCAAGGAATCGACCTCGGGCGAATTTTCTTCTGGACAGCAATAACCCTCGCTCTCGCAGCGCTGCCCGTCCGCCTCCCGGGTGGAGTTGTCGCACATACGACAACCGCGCCGCTGATAGCTGCCGTGTTCGACTCTGGACTTGCGAATCCTTTCGCCGTCTGTTGGATCGCGTTTGTTGCAACACTCGAGTTGCGCGATCTTCGTCGGGAGTTGCCGTTGTGGGGAACGCTCTACAACCGCTTTGACTATGTTCTGTCGGCATTCGCGGCTTACGTGGCGCTTCAACTGACACAGACCTCGGTTCGCCCAGGTGATCCGCTCGGGACTATCTCGCAAATAGCAATCGCGGGCATCGCGTTCAGTTTTGTGAACCTCATCCTTGGCGTGAGCCTTGCGAGCCTTCGCACAGGAACGCCACTCTCGCGGGTCTGGTCCATAAGCGTCAGCAACGTACTTTCGGGCTTAGTGGCACTGGTTCCTCTAGGCTGGCTGATGGCCGAGATTGGTGGCAAAGTCGGGCTCTGGGCTGCATTTCTCTTCTTGGTGCCCCTCTACTTGGCCAGATTTTCGTTTAGCAAATACGCGGAAACGCGCGAGCTCTTTTTCGGGACTGTCAGCGCCCTTTCGCAGGCAATCGATGCGAAGGACGGATTCACGAGGGGCCATGCTGATCGTGTTTCTCGAATTGCTGGGGCGATCGCTCGAGAGCTAGGACTGTCTGAAAGGCAAATTGAGCAGATCGAGTTAGCGGGTCTTCTGCATGACATAGGGAAGATTGGCGTTGAGGACCGCATACTGATGAAACCGCAGAGGCTCGACAGCGAAGAGCAGGAGTTGATGCGCCGGCATCCTATCTACGGAGCCTCGATCTTGGAACCATCTGCTGCTTTACGCCCGCTCGTCCAGACAATTCTTCATCACCACGAGAATTACGATGGCTCTGGCTATCCGGAGGGACTCAAAGGCGAAGAAATCCCATTGGGATCCCGAATCATCATCGTCGCCGACGCTTACGAGGCGATGACGTCAGACCGCATCTACCGAAAATCGATTGGGCACGATCGGGCAATGGATCAACTTAATCGGTTCAAAGGGCTTCAGTTCGACCCCACAATCGTTCGCTGTCTCCAGCGGATTGTCGAGAAGAAGGGTGCGGATGCATTTGAGATAAGCGATTTGCCGCCGATCAACTACGAAACACTCGCCGAGCTTCGCCATCGTCTCGCGCGCGAACCCGTTGTTCGCGACGCTCATGCTAGTTAGTGGGATCGTTGCAGGGATCGCGGCGGGCGTCGCTTTTGGAGGAAACTGGCATCGCCTAGGCGATCTCTCCCTTCGTTTGTGGCCTTTGCTGGTGCTCAGCTTCGCGCTCCGAGAGATTGGGGCGCTCCTGCCCAGGGCTCCTCTCGAGCTCTATGTGATCTCTCTGATTGGCATTACGACCGTCGCTGCGGCTAATTGGCGGCTCCCGGGTGCAGTGCTGATCGCTGTCGGCACGGCGATGAATATCGCCGTCGTGGTGCTGAATTCCGGAATGCCGTATGACGCAGATCTTGTCGCAGCCGTAGGCGCCACAACACCGACTGACAGCCTTCACGTTGTGTTGACGTCCGACACAAGGCTCCGATTTCTCGGAGATGTCATCCCAGTCGCGCTAATCCGGTCCGTCTATAGCGTCGGCGACTTCTTGGTGGCGGTCGGAGGCTTTCTGATCCCTTTCCTACTGGTCCAGGTTAGTAGCGAGGTTGCTGTCGCACGACGAGAAGTGCGCTCAGTTAACTTCGCACTCTTTTGGCTTGCCCAAGTAATCAGCCGTTTCGGAGATCCGATCACAGTCATCGCGCTGGCCTTTGTCACGTATCGCATGACGCAGTCTGCTCTACTGACAGCACTTGCGGTACTGATTACGACGGTCCCAACCGCGCTCTTTAGTCTGGTCGCTGGCGCTGTTGCGGACATCGTCGGCCACCGCAATGCAATGTTTTTCAGTGACCTGGCCCGGGCAGTGTTAATTGCCGCAGTACCGTTGCTCTTGCTGACCGGCACGCCCCTGCTACTCGTATTCATTCTCGTTTTCCTCAGTGGCATATGTGGTGCGATATTCGGCCCGGCTCGCGTCGCCATCGTGCCCGCTCTTGTTCCCGAAGAGCGCTTGGCAGCTGCGAATTCTCTCGTTTACGCGTCTGATCGAGCTGTCGAGATCGGCGGCGCATTGGCCGGCGGGGTTCTTGTCGCGACCCTCGGTGAAGCCGCCTTCTACGTCGACGCGCTTACCTTTGGCGTGTCATCGCTTCTCATCCTCAACGTCTCCGTTCCTTCGTCCAGCCGCCGTGCGGTCTGGTCGCGCGTTCTGACCGATGCGGTGGATGGACTGCGATTCCTCAAGCGATCAGCGACGCTCTGGGCTAATACGGTGTTTTCTTCAATCGCACAACTGTCGAATCCGGTTGTGAATGGGCTAACTCCCGCGTTCATGGTTCGACGTTTCGCGAATAACGATCCGGTCAGCGGCGCAGTGCTCTACGGGGCCGCAGAAGGTGCGATTGCATTCGGCGCTGTGCTTGGCAGCGTTCTCTTGCCGCGCTACACAGCGGGCTTCGGAAAGGGACGTCTTGTCATAGTCGGATTCGGCGCATCAGGCCTTGCAATCGTTCTGATAGCGCTAACGCCAAGAATCGAGCCAGTGATTTTCCTCTTCGCCCTGCTCGGGCTTGCGAATGTTCTCTTTTACGTTCCGAACGTGACGATCCTGCAGGAGTACACGCCGCCAGAAAAACGTGGTGGGGTTTTCGGTGCAAGGATTGCGTTCGTCAATCTGACATGGCTGCCGGTCATCCTTGTGAGCGGGGCCCTCGCCGACTATCTAAACGTATCTCTGCTTTTTGCTGTGGCGGGTGGACTGACTCTCCTTACTGCCATCGCCGGAGCCTTCATTCCCGCTGTCCGCGACGTCCCCTGACCGGCAGGCGTACGCCGACGCCGCTCGGGGGGCCGTTTGACGGTGTACGGTAGATGGCACACAATCTCCCGGTCATCGCCCGGAGAGGCGCTAATCGGGGCTCTCCGTAGGTCTCGTGGGAAGGAACCGTACAGAAAGTGCCACAGAGAACGATCCTAGTGGCCGACGACGACGCGTCGATCCGTTCCCTTCTGAAGCAGCTCCTGTCCGATGAGGGCTACGGCGTCGCCGAGGCCGCCACCGGCACCGAGGTCGTCGAGAAGGTGAAGGACGTCAACCCCGACCTCGTGATCATGGACGTCCGGATGCCCGAGCTCGACGGCATCGAGGCCCTCAGCAAGCTGAAGGCGACCTCCCCAAAGACGAGCGTCCTCATCATGACCGCCTTCGGCACCTCCAACCACGCGATCCGCGCCATGGAGCTCGGCGCGTTCGACTACATCACCAAGCCCTTCGAGCTCGACAAGATCGCCCTCGCGGTGAAGCGCGTGCTCGAGTACCGCGACCTCACGAGCGAGGTCCAGGTCCTGCGCGACGAGATCAGCTCGCTCGTCCAGACCGAGCGGATCGTCGGCAACTCGCCGGCGATGCAGGAGGTCTACAAGACGATCGGCAAGGTCGCGAAGGCGGACGCGACCGTGCTCATCACCGGCGAGTCCGGCACCGGCAAGGAGCTCGTGGCCGAGGCGCTTCACTTCAACTCGAACCGCCGCTCGGGCCCCCTCGTGAAGGTGTCCTGCGCGGCGCTCCCCGAGACGCTCCTCGAGGCCGAGCTCTTCGGTCACGAGAAGGGGAGCTTCACCGGCGCGCAAGCCCAGCGGCGAGGCCGCTTCGAGCTCGCGGACAAGGGGACGATCTTCCTCGACGAGATCGCCGAGATGAGCCTCGCGATGCAGACCAAGCTCCTGCGCGTCCTCCAGGACCGCAAGATCGAGCGCGTCGGGTCGTCGCTTCCGATCAAAGTGGACATACGCATCGTGTGCGCGACGAACAAAGACCTCCAAAAGCAGGTCGAGCAGAACAAGTTCCGCGACGACCTCTTCTACCGGCTCAACGTCATCAACATCAAGATGCCGCCGCTGCGCGAGCGCAAGGAGGACATCCCCGCGCTCGTCGAGCACTTTCTCGCGAAGCACCGCTACAGCGCCACCGCGCAGCCCGCGGCGATCAGCGAGGAGGCGCTCAAGCGCCTCATGGAATACGACTGGCCGGGGAACGTCCGCGAGCTGGAGAACGTCGTCGAGCGTGCGGTCGTGCTCTCGCGCGGCCAGATCATCACGAGCCGCGAGCTCCCCTTCGGCGACCACGAGGCCGACGAGCACGAGGGCGAAGGCGAGAGCGACGTCTCGGCGGAGAAGAGCTTCTTCAAGAAGTCCGTCTCGCAGTTCGAGAAGGACCTCATCATGAAGGCGCTCCGCGACGCGACCGGGAACCGCTCGAAGGCCGCCGAGATGCTCGGCATCTACCGCCGCCTCCTCTACGCGAAGATCAAGGAGTACGGGCTCGAGGGCTACCCGCCGAAGGGGCGCTAGAGAGGTGTTCGGGGTCGTCCGCGTCGCGCTCCGCTTCTTCGTCATCGGCTTCGTCGCCGGCACGCTTTTCGCGCCGCGCGCGGGGGCCGAGACGCGCGCGATGCTCGTCGAGAAGCTCACGACGATCGCCAACCAGCTCCTTGAGCTCGCGGCGCTCCCGCCGATCGAGCCGAGCCGCGCGGCGAGCGACGGCGGCGACGCGCCGCGCCCGCGCCGTGCCCGCGGCGCGCCCGGACCCGGTGCCCGCGAAACGCCGTAGCGCCGCTCCGCGGCCCAGCGTCGTGCGCCTCGTCGAGGCGACCGGGACCTCGCCGCGCGGCTGGGACGCGGCGATCGCCGCGGCGGTGAAGGCGGCGGATGTTGCCGGGCCGATCGGCGTCGAGGTCGGCCGGCTCTGGGCGGAGCTCGATGGCGGCAGGCGCCTGCGCCGCTACCACGCGGCGGTGAAAGTGGCGTACCGCCAGCTTCTCAAGACCCCCTCCTCCCGCGCGAAATAGCCCCAAAAAAGGCCCATTCCGGGGCAACTCGACGTATCTGTTCGTGTTATTGACATGTGGTAGGGGCCTCGACAGAATCCCGACGGGTCGCCGCAGGGGAGCTTGTGGAGAAGGAAGCCGAAGGGCGCGAGGCGCTCGGGCAGGTGTTGATCGCCAACGACGGCGAGGTGCTCGCGCGACTGCGGCTCTCGGCGGCCGAGGCGGCCCGGGTCTGCAACGTCACCCCCCGGCAGCTCATCTACTGGACGAAGAAGGGGCTCGTGAAGCCCTCTCCGGACGGCGACCACGACTACGACGTCTACGCGATGGAGAAGGTCATCCGGATCCGGCAGGCGCTCGAAAAGGGGTACTCCCTCGAGAAGGCCGCGCAGATCGTGCAGCGCGACCTCGGCTCGCTCCAGGCCGAGGTGAAGCGCCTCGACGAGATGACCCCTGAGGACCTCGAGGACGAGCTGCGCCGGCGCCTGGAGCGCCTCGAGGACCGGCTCACCGGGCTCCGCCGGACGCTCCCGGCCTCCCTCACCATCGCCCGGCTGCGCCGCGCGGTCGCGCTCCTCGCCCGGCTCGACGCCGAGGGAGCGCTCGAGCAGGCGCACGCCAACGGCGACACCGCCAAGTCGCTCGCGCTGCGGCTCGGCCGCGCGGTCGACGAGCTCGAAGTCCTCCTCCGCGAGGTCACGCCCGTCTCCGCCTAGCGCCACTACGCTCAGGCTCGTGCCGGACGCGCTCGCGATCGTCGCCAACACCGCGGGCAAGCTCACGCGCGAGGGCCTGCGCGTCATGGGCCGCGGCGCCACCGCGCTCCCCGGGCTCGTCGCGCTCACGCTCGACCCCGACTTCATCAGCGCGCTCTCGCGCGAGCTGCCGCATGGCGTCGTGTGCGTGAGCGGCACGAACGGGAAGACGACGACCTCGCGGATGCTCTCCGACATCGCGCGCGCGACCGGCTGGGCGCCGATCCACAACCGCTCGGGCTCCAACCTCGACCGCGGCGTCGCCGCCGCGCTCCTCGCCGACGCGACCTGGTCCGGCGAGCCGCGCGGCGACCTCGGGCTCTTCGAGATCGACGAGGCCTCGCTCCCGGGAGTCGTCGGGCGCGTCCGGCCACGTGCCGTCGTCGTCACGAACCTCTTCCGCGACCAGATGGACCGCTACTTCGAGCTTGACGCCCTGGCGCGGCGCATCGGCGACGCGCTCGCCGGGCTCCCCGCGGAGACCGCGCTCGTGCTGAACGCCGACGACCCGCTCGTCGCGAGCCTGGCGATCCGCAAGGACGCGAACGTCACGTACTTCGGCGTCGACGACGACGCGGTCGGCGGGAACGTGCCGCAGGCGATCAGCGACGCGACGCGCTGCCCGCGCTGCCGCTCGCCGCTCCGCTACGAGCGCGTCGTGCTCGCGCACGTCGGCGTGTGGTCGTGCCCGACGGGCGACTTCACGCGGCCGGCGCGCGACGTCTCCGCGACGAAGGTCGTCCTCGGCCCGCGGGGGAGCGAGGTCGTGATCGGCGGCGTCCTCGCCAGCATGTACGACGAGATCCGTGTGCCCGTCCCCGGCCTGTACAACGTGTACAACGCACTCGCCGCCCTCGCCACGGCGCGGGCCCTCGCGATCGGGCTCCCCGAGTCGATCCGTGCGCTCGCGAACTTCACCCCCGCGTTCGGCCGCCTCGAGACCGTCGAGGTGAACGGGAAGACGCTGCGCCTGGTGCTCGTGAAGAACCCGGCCGGGTTCAACGCGGCGATCGCCGCCCTCCTCGAGACCGGGCGCCGTCCCCGCCTCCTCGCCGCGCTCAACGACCGCGACGCCGACGGCCGCGACGTGTCCTGGATCTGGGACGCCGACTTCGAGACGCTCGCCCCCGCCGTCGAGCACGCCGTCATCACCGGGCTCCGCGGGCGCGACCTCGCGCTCCGCTTCAAGTACGCCGGGCTGCCGGCCGAAAAGCTCGCGGTCGTCGACGATCCCGCCGCCGCCATCGAGAAGGCGCTCGGCCTGGCTCCTGCCGGCTCGGAGGTGGTGGTGCTCGCGACGTACACCGCGATGCTCGCGCTGCGCGAGGCGCTCGCGCGGACCGGCGCGGTCGCGCCGTTCTGGGAGGACTGATGGACCTGCGAATCGGCCACCTCTATCCCGACCTCATGTCGATCTACGGCGATAAGGGGAACGTCATCGCCCTGAGCCAGCGCGCGCGCTGGCGCGGCATCGCCGCCGAGGTGCGCCCGTACACCGTGGGCGAGTGGCGCGAGCCCGAATGGCCGGACGTGTGGTTCTTCGGCGGGGGTCAGGACCAGGGACAGGACCTTGTCGGCGCGGACCTCGCGGGGCGCAACGGCGAGTCCCTGCGGAAGTCCGTGGCGTCTGGCGCGGCGATCTTCTCGGTCTGCGGCGGCTACCAGCTCCTCGGCACCGAGTACGTGCCCGAGGTCGGCGCGGCGATCCCCGGTGCCGGCATCCTCGACGTCACGACGCGCGCCGGGCGCAAGCGCTTCGTCGGCAACCTCGTCGTCGACTCGGCCGACGGGCCGCTCGTGGGGTTCGAGAACCATTCCGGGCGCACGTACCTCGGGCCAAAGGCCGTGCCGCTCGGCTCCGTCGTGGTCGGGAACGGCAACAACGGCGAGGACAAGACCGAGGGCGCGATCCAGGGGAAGGTCATCGGCTGCTACCTCCACGGGTCGTGCCTGCCGAAGAACCCCTGGCTCGCGGATCGACTGCTGCAGTGGGCCCTCGAGCGACGTCACACGGACGTGAAGCTCGCGAAGCTCGACGACGAAGCGGAGCTCGCCGCTCGCACGCAGGCGACGGAGGTCGCGCAAGCCCGACCGTAGCCCCTAGGAAGGGCGTACCGTCCATAGGTCCTCTGTGCCGTCCCAGGCTGCCCATCCTTGATGTTCACCGGGTGTCGCGACGCGTGGTCACCGGATTCATCCTGGGCGCGGCTTTCGCGCTCGCCGCCGCTCTCACCCTTGCCACCGGACGAGGAAGTCCGCCACACCGACCAGCACTGAGCCCTCCTCTCACCCAGCAGCGGGACGAGTGCGTCCAGGTGTCCGACGGTTGGCAGTGTGTCGTGAAGGGAAAGGTCCCCCGGCCCTAGCGACACCGACGCGCAGGCTCTCCCTGTTCTTGTATCCGCTTTCGCGATCTAGTACTCGAGTACCGGACACCCGTCCTGTTCTCTGCGATGGGCAGGCCTGCTGAACTCCCTACGTCATGAGACCTCCAGCGCTCATTCGCGCGTTCGTCCTCGCGCTGGCGCTCCTTCCCGCGACGTTTTGCATCCTGCCGGCGCTGCTCATCGTCTTCCTCGGTCCGCCGCTGCTCTCGCTCGCGTGAAATCAGTCCAGGCGGTACGCGCTCGGGTCGATGTGCGCGACGAGGAGGCTCGGTCGATCGGCCGAAGGATTGCGCAAGGCGTCACGGCACGGCTCGGGCGCGCGCACGTCCCATGCCGTGATGCCGAAGCCTTGCGCGACCTCGCCGTAGTCGAGGTTGCCGAACGTCGTGCCCGTGACCGGGAACTTCTTCCGTTCCTGTCCGGCCCTGATCTGCGAGAGGGCATCATCGACGAGCAGGACGACGGTAATCGCGAGCTTGAGGCGCACTGCGGTCTCGAGCTCGGCCATGGTCATCGCGAAGCCGCCGTCGCCGAGGACGCACGCGATCTGCCGGTCGGGGTGCGCGAGCTTGAGGCCGATCGCGGCGGGAAGGCCGTAGCCCATTGACGAAAGGCCGTTCGAGACGAAGAACGTCCTCGGCCCGAGCGCGGTCCAGCACTGCGCGCTGACAGCCTTGTTGTAGCCGACGTCGCAGGTGACGAGCGCGTCCTCGGGAAGCGCGGCGCGCAGCTCGGCGAGGACCTGCTGCGGGGTGAGCCCGTCGCGCGCGGGCGCGACGTACGTGCGGAAGTCGTCGCGGAACGAGGCGAGCTCCTGCTCTGACCACTTCGGCTCGGCACCCGAGCGCAGCTGCTCGAGCGTGTCGGGGACAGGACTCACGATCTCCACGTCGCTCGGGTAGTAGCGGTCGTCGTTGGGGACCGCGCCGATGTGGACGACCTTCGCCTTCGCGGTCCAGTCGCGGTCGAACTCGACGGGGTCGACGCCGACCATGAGGACGAGGTCGGCGCCGTTGACGAGCTCGAAGAGCTTCGCCGTCCCCAGGCCCTCGAGCGTGCCGAGGAAGAGCGGGTGGTCCTCGCGGAACACGCCCTTCGCCTTGGGGAGGTCGAGCACCGGCAGGCGCCAGGCCTCGGCGAACGCCCCGAGCGGCGCCACGACCCGCGGCTCGTTCGCGTCCATGCCGACGATGACGATGGGTCGCGCGCTGGCGCGCAGGAGCGCGGCCGCCTCGCGCTCGGAGCCCGGGTCGAGCGCGGGCTCGGGCTCGACCGGCGCGGGCTGGCGCGCGACGTCGCTCGCCTCCTGCCGCGGGACGTCGCTCGGGACCTCGATGTACACCGGGCCCTTGCGCGGCGCGAGCGCGACCCGCAGGGCGCGATCGACCACGTTCGCGGCGTTGCGCGCCGTGAGGCGCGCCTGCCACTTGGTGATCGGCGCGTAGAGCGCGCGCAGGTCGAGCTTCTGGTGCGTCGTGATCTCGTAGCGGTCGGCCGGGAGCTGGCCCGTGAACGCGAGCACCGGCGCGCGGTCGAGGTAGCAGTGCGCGATCCCGGTGACCAGGTTCGTCGCGCCCGGGCCGAGCGTCGCGAGGCAGACACCGGGGACGCCGGTGCTCGTGGCCATCGCCTCGGCGATGAAGCCGGCACTCGTCTCGTGCCGCGTGAGGACGAACTCGAGCCCGGCCTGCCGGAAGCCCTCGATGAGGTCCACGACCTCGCCGCCGGGATGGCCGAAGACGTAGCGCACGCCGGCGGCCCGGAGCCGCTCGCCCACGAGCCGCGCGACGCTCGTCATGGCGGAACTATCGCGGATTTGTGTCCGCCCGATCCGCTCCTAGACTCGGCCGCGTGAACGTGGCGATGTGGCTCCGCGCGCTCCGGGTCATCCCGCGCATCGACCGGGCGGAGTGGGACCGGCTCGACATCGTCTCGCGCTGGCTCATCGCCTCGCGCAGCGCGGTCTTCGTGCTCACGTTCACCTCGGCGAGCATCGCCGGCCTGCTCGCGGTCCGCGATCGGCACTTCGACCCGGTCCTCTGGGCGCTCGCGGCCGTCGCGCTCGTCGCGGCGCACGCGACGAACAACCTCCTGAACGACCTCACCGACCATCTCAAGGGCGTCGACCGCGACAACTACTTCCGCGCCGTGTACGGGCCGCACACGCTCGAGCATCGGCTCCTCACGGTGCGCCAGCTCCTGGCGTACGCCGCGGCCGGCGCCGTCGTCGCGATCGTCATCGGCGCGTACTTCGTCGCGCTCCGCGGCCCGCTCGCGCTCGCGCTCATGGCGGCGGGCGCGTTCTTCGTCCTCTTCTACACGTACCCGCTCAAGTACATCGGCCTCGGGGAGATCGCGGTCATCCTCGTCTGGGGGCCGCTCATGATCGGCGGCACGTACTTCGTGGTGACCGGGACGTGGGACTGGAACGTCGCGGCCGTCGGCCTGCCCTACGCGATCGGCGCGACGACGGTCATCTTCGGCAAGCACATCGACAAGCTCCCCGACGACCGCGCGAAGGGGATCCACACGCTCCCGGTGATCATCGGCGAGCCGGCCGCGCGCTGGACGGTGATCGCGATGTTCGTCCTCCAGTACGCCATCGTCGCCTACTTCGTGCTCACCGGCTTCTTCACGCCGGCGCTCCTCGTGATCGCGCTCGCGTTCCCGCGCCTGCGCGCGGCGATCGCGGCGTTCGCGAAGCCGCGCCCCGCGGAGCGCCCGGCGCACTACCCCGAGCTCGCGTGGCCGCTCTACCTCGTCCACTACGCGTTCCTGCACAACCGCCGGTTCGGGCTGCTCCTGCTCGTCGGCCTCGTCGCGGACGTCGCGATCCGGCTTCTCGTCGTCTGACGAGAACGCCCCGGAGCTCGTGCCCCGGGGCGTCCGTCACATCAGCGCGCGCGAGCGTTATCTCTTGACGACGTAGGTGCTCGCGATCTTGTCGTGCCAGCCCTGCTTGTTCGAGTCGAACGCGACCCAGATGAGACCGATCGCGAACGGGATCGCCGCGACGATGAGGCCGACGTAGCGGATCACGGCCTGCGTGATCGTGAGCGCGGAGCCATCGGTGCGGATGACGTGCAGTCCGAAGACGCGCATGCCCGGTGTCATGCCGCCGCCGCTCGCGGACCAGAAGTACACGAAGTACGCGATGCCGACGACGAAGCTCACGATGCCCGCCGCGTCCCGGAGGACCAGGCTCAAGATGTACTGGACGACGAGCAGGATCACCGCGTCTATCAGGTACGCGATCGCGCGGATCCAGAACCCGGCTTTCTGTCCGGTGTCTGCCGCCATTGTTGCGGTAGCCATTCGGCCACCTCCTTCCTCTCGCCGGGAGTGTAGAAACGTAGTCAAAATGGCGGGAGTACTTCCTTCCTAGTTGTCGCTCTACGACCAGACGAGCACGCTGACGCACGAGATCGGATAGGAAAGGGGGTCCCGAATGCTTGCATTCTTGCGCGACGACGAAGGCCAGGGCTTGGTCGAGTACGCACTCATCATCGCCGTCATCGCCATCGCCGTTATCGTCGCGATGATCTTCCTGCGCGGCCAGATCCAGAACATCTTCAGCAACATCGGCAACAACCTCACCTAGCGAACGTGCAGCGATAACCAGGGAGGGCGGCGCTTTCCGGACCCTCGGAGCGCCGCCCTTCCGGCTTTTAGGGGGAGCGGAGAGATCGACGCGGTGCGGCTCGTCGAGGACGTCGTCCTCGCCCTCTTCGTGTGTGCCATGGTCGTGACCGACTGGCGCGTGCGCCGCATCCCGAACGCCGCGACGTACCCCGCCATGGCGGTCGGCCTCGTCCTGGGCGCGCTCGAAGCGCTGCCCGGCGACCTCTTCGTGCGCGGCCTCATCGACCACGTCGTCGCGCTCGTCCTCGCCTTCGCGGTCTGCTACCCGTTCTACGCGGGCGGCGGGCTCAAGGGCGGCGACGCGAAGTTCCTCATGGCCGTCGGCGCGCTCCGCGGCACGAGCTTCCTCATCGCGAGCGCGCTCTACGGCGCGCTTCTCGGCGGGGTCATCGCGATCGGTGTCATCGCGGCGCGGCGACTGGCGCGGCCGGCCGACGGCGCCGCGCTCACCCCGGTGCTGAAGACGTGGATCCCGTACGGCGTGGCCCTTGGCCTCGGGACGCTCCTCGCCCTGGCGCTCGAGCTGAGCGGCCGGCTTGCGGGGATGGTGTCGTGACGCGCTTTGGGACACCTGTCGTGCGGACGGACGCCTTCTCTGTAGACTGCTGCCCGGGCGGGAACCTGCGTTATCTCCTGAAGTGGGAGCAGCCTAAGTAATGGCCGACGGCGACAAGATCCGCATCCTCATCGTCGACGACATCGCCGACACGAGGGACAACCTTGCCAAGCTCATCGGCTTCGAGCCCGACATGGAGGTCGCCGGCACCGCGGACGGCGGCCAGGCCGCGGTGAACATGGCCAAGAAAGAGCGGCCGAACGTGATCCTCATGGACATCAACATGCCCGACATGGACGGGATCACGGCGACCGAGATCATCAGCAACACCGTCCCCGACGCGCCGATCATCATGATGAGCGTCCAGGGCGAGCAGGACTACCTGCGCCGCTCGATGCTCGCCGGAGCGCGGGAGTTCCTCGTGAAGCCCTTCTCGGCGGACGAGCTCATCAACGCGATCCGCCACGTCCACGAGCTCGAAAAGGTCAAGCGCGCGCGCTACGCGCAGGTCGCGCCGCAGGCCCCCGCGCCGGGCGGACCCGTCGCGGCCGCGCCGGTCGCGCGCGACACGGGGCAGATCATCGCCTTCTTCTCGCCCAAGGGCGGCGTCGGCCGCACGACGATCGCCACGAACCTCGCGGTCGCGCTCCACCAGTCCACGCAGAAGCCGGTCGTCCTCGTCGACGGCTCGCTCCCGTTCGGCGACATCGCGGTCATCCTCAACATGAGCCCCAAGGCCAAGACCATCGCCGACCTCGTGGGCTCGTTCGACAACACCGACTCGGACGTCCTCGAGTCCGTGCTCGTCTCGCACTCCACCGGCATCAAGGTGCTCCTCGCGCCACCGACGCCGGAGTCCGCCGAGCTCATCAAGGGCGAGGACATCAAGCGCGTGCTCGAGCTGCTGCGCGAGCGTTACGCGTACATCGTCGTCGACACGTGGCCGTCGTACGGCGAGCAGGTCATCACCATGCTCGACACCTCCGACGTGATCCTCACGCTCATGACGCTCGAGATCACGAGCCTCAAGAACGTCCGCGTCTTCATGGAGGTCGCCGAGAAGCTCGGCTACGACGACAACAAGCTGCAGCTCGTGGCCAACCGCAACGACAGCTCGGGGGGCATCAAGGCATCGGACGTGGAGGCGAGCCTCGGGCGCAAGATCCCGCACACGATCGTCTCCGACGGCCGCACGCTCGTCCTGGCCGTGAACCGCGGCGTGCCCTTCGTCATCAGCCACCGCGAGAGCCAGGTCGCAAAGGACATCTTCGCCCTCGCTGGGAAGCTCGCCGGCGCGCAGGAGGCGGCGTCCGCCGCGACCGGCGCCAAGGCCCCCGCCCGCGCGGGCGGGATGCGCCTTTTCGCTCGCTAGATCGCTTCGGCTGCGACCCCTCTGATCGCTTTTGGGCCAGTTCCGGGCCGTACTATCCGGCGGCGAGGGAGCAGGCGCCTGAATAACGGGCGTCGGAAGGAAGGGTTAAACAACCACACATGTCGCTCCTGAGACGCATCGAAGGACAGCGCCCGGCCGGGCAGCCGGCCGCCCCGGAGACGCCGGGCGGGCCTCCCGGGCCACCGCGGCCGCCGGCCGAAGGGCCGCTCTCGCAGACCGCGGCGCCCTCGCGCGACGCCACGCGCGACGCGCGCGTGCGCCTCCAGACAAGGATCATCAACAACCTCGACCCGCGCCTCGACCTCTCCGATGCCAAGGCCGTGCGCTCGAACATCGAGGAGATGTTCAACCGGTTCCTCGACGAGGAAGGGATCGTCGTCACGCGCGTCGAGCGTCAGCGGATGCTCGAGCAGATCCTCGACGAGATCCTCGGCTTCGGTCCGATCCAGCCGCTCCTGAACGACGACTCCATCACCGAGGTCATGGTGAACGGGCCCTACCGCGTGTACGTCGAGCGCAAGGGCAAGCTGAGCCTCGCCGACGTCACGTTCGTGAGCGACGAGCACGTCATGCGGGTCATCGAGCGGATCATCGCGCCGATCGGCCGGCGCGTCGACGAGTCCAAGCCGTACGAGGACGCCCGCCTGCCGGACGGCTCGCGCGTGAACATCATCATCCCGCCGCTCGCGCTGAACGGCCCCACAGTGACGATCCGGAAGTTCCCCAAGTACCGCATCACCGTCGACGACTACGTGAAGTTCGGGACGGCGACGCCCGAGATGATGGAGTTCATGCGGGCGTGCGTCGAAGCGCGCCTCAACATGTTCATCTCCGGTGGCACCGGCTCCGGCAAGACGACGCTGCTCAACATCCTCTCGGGCTTCATCCCGGAGGACGAGCGGATCATCACGATCGAGGACGCGGCCGAGCTCCGGCTCGTGCAGGACCACGTCGTGCGCCTCGAGTCGCGCGCCGCGAACATCGAGGGCAAGGGCCAGGTCACGATCATGGACCTGGTGAAGAACGCCCTCCGTATGCGCCCGGAGCGCATCGTCGTGGGTGAGATCCGCGGCGGCGAGGCGCTCTCGATGCTCCAGGCCATGAACACGGGCCACGACGGCTCGCTGTCGACCGGCCACGCGAACTCGCCTCGCGACATGCTCGCCCGGCTCGAGACCATGTGCCTCATGGCCGGCGTCGACCTGCCCGCCCGCGCCATCAAGGAGCAGATCGCGAGCGCGCTCGACGTCATCGTGCAGATCTCGCGGCTCAAGGACGGGTCGCGCAAGATCACGAACGTCACCGAGGTCCAGGGCATGGAAGGCGAGGCCATCGTCCTCCAGGACGTGTTCGTCTTCGAGCAGACGGCATACATCGACGGCAAGGTGCAGGGCCGCCTGCGGCCCACGGGCATCCGCCCCAAGTTCAGCGAGAAGTTCGAAGCCGCCGGCATCAAGCTGGCCCAGGGCGTCTTCGGCGACATGTCCGCCGCGCTCCGCTAGATGTCCGAGTACGTCACCTACGGCATCCCCGGCATCGCGTTCCTCGGTGTCCTGCTGCTCTTCTGGGGCGTCGCCACGCTCGTCGGCGGCGGCGCGTCGGAGTCCTCGATGGAGGCCCGCATGGCCCGCTACGCGGGCGGCCCCGAGGCGAAGAAAGAAGAGAAGGTCAAGAAGAAGAAGGAACGCAAGGACATCGACCCGTTCGCGACCCTGTCGTCGGACGTGCAGGACAAGCACCTCGCCGCCAAGGTCGCGCGCGATCTCGCGCGCGCGAACCTCACCCTGCGGGTCTCGGAGTACTACTACATCCGCGTCGGCCTCGCGCTCGGGCTCGGCCTGTTCCTCGGTGTCCTGCGCGACCCGCTCTCCGGCGTCGTCGGCGCGATCGTGGGCTACTTCGGTCCGCGGATCTGGGTCGGGCGGCGCATCGGCAGCCGGCTGAACTCTTTCAACAAGCAGCTGCCGGACACGATCACGCTCCTCTCGAACTCGTTGCGCGCGGGCTCGAGCTTCCTCCAGTCGATCGAGCTCGTCTCGCGCGAATCGCCCGCGCCCATGGGCCTCGAGATGGGCCGCGTCGTCCGTGAGGTGAACCTCGGCCTCGGCATGGAGGAGGCGCTCTCGAACATCGTGCGCCGCATCCGCAGCGACGACCTCGACCTCATGGTCACGGCCATCGGGGTCCAGCAGCAGGTCGGTGGGAACCTCGCCGAGATCCTCGACACGATCGCGTTCACCATCCGCGAGCGCGTCCGCATCAAGGGCGAGATCCGCACGCTCACGGCGCAGGGCCGCTACTCGGGCTACCTGGTCGCGTTCCTGCCGGTCGGCATCGCGGTCACCCTGAACTTCATCAACCCCGAGTTCATGCAGCCGCTCTTCACGCAGCTCATCGGGCAGATCCTCCTCGTGATCGGCGGCGTGATGATGGCGATCGGCTTCTTCGCCATCCGCAAGATCACGGACATCAAGGTCTAGCCGATGGAGCTCATCTTCGCCGCTATCCTGGGCTTCGGCATCTTCCTCGTCTTCATCTCGTTCATCGTCGGCCAGCAGCTCGACCCGGTGCAGGCACGACTGCAGCAGATCGCGGTGCGCCCGCGGACGTTGGAAGAGCTCGAGCTGCAGCGGCCGATCGGGGAACGCACGATCAAGCCGATCGTCCAGGGCCTGTCGCGCCTGGTCTCCCGCTTCTACCCGGCGAACACGGCGCGCTCGCTGCAGATCCGCCTCAAGCGGGCGGGCATGGAGACGACGAGCGTGGAGTTCTTCCTCGGCGTGAAGGCCTTCGCGGCGATCATCGGCGCGCTCGGCATCTCGTCGCTGGTGAACCTCCTCACGAGCGACGGCCTCATGACGGTCGGCGGTCTCTTCGGCGGCGTCATCCTCGGGTTCCTCGCGCCCGACTTCTACCTGAACAGCAAGGCGGGCGCTCGCGGCAGCCAGATCCTCGAGCAGCTCCCCGACGCGCTCGACCTCCTCACGATCTCCGTCGAGGCCGGCCTCGGGTTCGATGCGGCGCTCGTGAAGGTGACCGAGAAGCTCAAGGGCGCGCTCTCCGAGGAGTTCAAGCGCGCCGGCGCCGAGCAGCGCGTGGGCAAGTCACGTCAGGAGGCGCTCCGCGGGATCAGCGAGCGCGTCGACGTGAAGGAGCTCCAGAGCTTCATCTCCGCGATCATCCAGGCGGACCAGCTCGGTGTCTCGATGTCCAAGGTGCTGCGCATCCAGTCGGAGACGCTCCGTACCGAGCGCCGCCAGCGCGCCGAGGAGAAGGCCGCGCGGGCGCCGATCCTCATCATGCTGCCGACGGTGGGCTGCATCTTCCCGTCGCTCTTTATCGTGATCCTCGCGCCTGCCGCGCTCTCCGCTCTCAGCTCCTGCGGCTCTGTCTAGCGCCGCGCGACCCCACGCGGTCCGCAATCGGACCCGCGGCACGGTCCTCGCGTCCCGCTGCGATGTCGCCGACAGCTTCCTGACGCGCGGCGTCGGCCTTCTCCTGCGCGCCGGGCTGCGCGACGGCGAGGCGCTGCGGATCACGAGCACGAACGCGATCACGATGGCGTTCATGCGCTTCGCGATCGACGCCGTCTTCGTCGACCCTGGCGGACGCGTGGTCCGCGTGGCCCCGCGCCTTCGGCCGTGGGTGCTCGTGACGGCGGCGCGGGGCGCGCGAGAAGTGATCGAGCTCCCCGCCGGCGCGGCCGAGCGCGCGGCCACGCAAGTCGGTGACGAACTCGTCTACGAATGAGCGCAGGACAGGTCCTCGCCGACCTCGTCCTCGCGCCGCGCTGCGCCGGCTGCGGCGATCCCGGCAGCTGGTTCTGCCTCGGCTGCCGTGACCTCTGCGACGCCGTCGCGCTCGCCGGCGCGATCCCGGTCCGCGGCGCGGGCACGTACGCCGGCCCGCTCCGCGAGGCCATCCACCGCCTGAAGTACGGCGGCGAGCGCGGCCTGGCTGCCGAGCTCGGCGCCCTCGTCGCCCGCGAGGTCGCCGCGGACCTGGCGCGCGGCGTCGCGCTCGACGCGATCGTTCCGGTGGTGCTCCATCCCTCGCGCGCCGCCGCGCGGGGGTACGACCAGGCGCGGCTGCTCGCTGCCGCCGTCGCGGCGCGGACCGGGCTGCCCGTGCGGGCCGCGATCCACCGCGTGCGCGCGAGCCGGCCGCAGGTCGAGCTCGACCGCGCCGCGCGGGCCGCGAACGTGCGCCGCGCGTTCCTCGCGGAGGCGGGAGCGCTCCGTGGTCTGCGCGTGGCGCTCGTCGACGACGTCGCGACGACGGGCGCGACGCTGCACGACGCGGCGAGCGCGGCGCGGGCCGCGGGCGCTCGCCACGTGCGCGCCTACGTGATCGGAGTGGACGCGTGACGCGCGGTCGCTGGATCGTTCGCGGCCTGCTCCTGTTCGTCCTCGCGTTCACGAACCTCAACGACATCTGGTCGCCCGACGTGCTGCCGAACGCGCTCTTCGCGTGGACCGTCATCCGTGAGCGCAACGTCGACTACGACGAGTTCACCGTCGAGGGGACTCCGGCCCCCCGCCCCCCCGCACGCGGCGGCTTCCTCGACCGCGAGGCGTATTTCTTCCGCGCCTGCGGCGTCTCGACCGCCACCGCGCCCCCAAAGGCCGTGCGCAGCCCTGGCGGGCCGCCCGCCCCGGGTCCGAGGGATCACGTCTGCTCGGTGTTCCCGCCCGGCATGGCCGTCCTCGCGCTCCCCTTTTTCGCGCCCTTCGTGCTCGCGGGCGTCTTCCCGGACGACCTCGGGCTCCTCATCCGCGTGGGGCACGTCGCCGCGGCGTTCTTCGAGGTGCTCGCGACGTTGCTCCTGTGGTCGGTCCTGCGGCGCTTCACGTCCGCGCGGTGGTCGCTCGTCCTCGTGCTCCTCTACTTCCTGGCGACGAGCGTGCGCACGGTCTCGTCGCAGGCGCTCTGGCAGCACCCCGGCGTGCACCTCGCGGTCGCGAGCGCCCTCTGGCTCACGCTCCACGAGGACCTCGTGCCGCTGCGCCGGGAGCTCCTCGCCGGCGCCGCGCTCGGACTGGGCGCGATCGTGCGGCAGACGACCGGGCTCGTCGCGCTGGGCCTCAGCGGCTTCCGCCCCCTGCGCCTCGTCGTCGTCCTCATCGGCGCGGGGATGGCGGCCGCGCCGCTCCTCGTCTACGACGACCTGGCGTTCGGCTCGGCGCTCGAGCAGGGCTACGGCGTCAAGCCATTCGACACGCCGCTCTCGACCGGTCTGTCCGGGCTCCTCGTCTCGCCCTCGCGCGGACTCTTCGTGTACACGCCGTACCTCGTCTTCGCGTTCTGGGCGCTCGCGCGGGCGTGGCGCTGGCCTGGCGAGGTCGCGCGGCGGCTGCGCTCGCTCTCGCTCGTATGGCTCGCCACGCTGCTGCTCTACGCCACGTACACCGAGTGGTGGGGCGGGCGCGTCTTCGGCGCGCGCTTCCTCGACGACCTCGCGCCGATCCTCTTCGCCGCCCTCGGCTGGGGGACCGGTGTCGGGCTGCTCCGTTCCCGGCGCTCTCGCGTGGTCTTCGCGGCCCTCGCGGCGTGGTCGCTCGTCATCTTCAACGCCGCGGCGCTCGTGTACGACCAGTCCTGGGACACGGCGCGCGGGATCAACTTCGATCCGTCACCGCTTTTCTCCTGGACGGACCCGCAGTGGCTCGCCGTGCTGGCGGCCCTGCCCGCGGGCGGCAGCCGCGTCATCGCCGCCGGCCTTCTGAGCATGCTCGTCGTCGCGCTCTTCCTGCGTCTCGAGCTGCGCGCCCTGCGCCCTGAAGGCTCGGCGGACTAACGTCGCACGCTCAAGACGCGAGCGCATACGGCAGCGCTCGTTGGCACGGTCCAAAACGTTTTCGGCGCCGATCATCCGCCGCCATCGAGACGGTTCCTGATCGTCGTTGAGGCGTCGGCTGCGGTCGACTCCCTCTCGCGTTCGGAACGTTCGAACGCATCGCCGCCCGTCTCAGCGAACCCGGAGAGAGCCTTCACGCGCCTCGGGCCATGCGGCGCGGATCGAGCTCTTCCGCTAGCAAAACGGCTAGCGTGCCCTCGTGACCGCATTTCTCGTCTTCTTCGGTAGGGGCGGCCCCAGCGCCGTGGAGCGCCAGCTGGATGGGGTGAAGATCGCGATCGGCACGATCGTGCTCGCACGCGCACGTGATGCCGGCTTTGTCCCTCTGTACGGCGTGACCCACGACGACGAGGCCGCGGCCGCGCTCCGTAGCGCCGGAGCCGAGATCCTCGCCGACCGGACGGAGCCTTTCCATTTCGGGCAGGAGCTCTCGCGGATCATCCGCGAGCGCACGCTCGACCGCGTCTGCACCATCGGCGCGGGCGCGGGAGCGCTCCTCACCACGAAGGACCTCGCGGCGCTCCGCGAGGAGCTCGAGACGAGCGAGGCGCTCGTGCTCTCGAACAACTCGTACTCGGCGGACCTCGTCGCATTCTCGCCGGCCTCGGCGCTCGACGCGATCGACCTCCCCGCGACGGATAACCCGCTACCGCGCCGCCTGCACCAGCAGGCCGGCCTCTCGTCGCGGCAGATGGAGAAGTCCGCGGCCAGCCTCCTCGACGTCGACACCCCGACCGACGCCGCTCTTCTCGTGCGGCACCCGGCGTGTCCCGACGAGCTCCGCGAGATGCCCGCGTGGCAGGACATCCTCGCCGACCGCATCGAACCGCTCATGCGACTCGTCACGACGCCCGACAAGGAGCTCGTCGTCGCGGGGCGCGTCGGCGCGCCCGTGTGGACATTCATCGAAAGCCAGACCGCCTGTCGGGTCCGGATGCTCGCGGAGGAGCGCGGCATGCAGGCCGCGGGTCGTGACAGCTCCGGCGAGGCGCGCAGCGCGCTCGGGTTCCTCTACGAGCGCGCCGGGCCGCGCGAGTTCTTCGCGGAGATGGGCGAGCTGGGCGATGGCATGCTCTTCGATACGCGCGTCCTGTTCGCGCATCTTGGCTGGCGGCCGTCGGCCGAGGAGCGCTTCTTGTCGGATCTCTTCCAGGCCGAGCGCATCGCGGCGGGCCCGCTCCGCGACTTCACCGCCGCGGCGCGCGAGGCGCCGTTCCCGCTCCTTATGGGAGGCCACACGCTCGTCTCTGGCGCGTTCTGGACGATGGTCGAGGCCGCGTGGGCCGGGCACCCCGAGGAATGAGCCTGCGGCTCTTCGACCATCACATCCACAGCGACCGCTCCGACGGGACGGTGTCGCTCGCCGACCGCGCGAAGACGGTGGCGATCCGGCCGCACGGGATCAGCGACCACTACCCCTGGCGCGACAAGCTGCGCAACGAGGACGACGTGAAGCGCTACCTCGACGATGCGACCCGTCTGGGGCTGCGCGTCGGCATCGAGTACGACCTCGGCGTCGCGCCGCCGCTCTCGGCAGGCACCCGCGAGGCGCTGCATTACGTCATCGGGGCGATCCATGGCCTCGTCGTCGCCGGCGAGCGGCTCGGCTACGACGACGCGGGCGACTACGTGAAGGGGCGGCGCAAGACGTTCGAGGCTCGTGACCGCTTCACGGATCCGGCCGTTCAGGCGAGGATCCGCGAGCGGATCCTGGAGGTCGTCGCGGAGGGCATCGAGCGAGACCGCATCGACATCCTCGGCCATCCGACGTTCTCGCCGCTACAGGCGCTCGGCGACCCCGAGGTCGCGTACCCCGCGGAGTGGCAGGAGCGGCTCATCGCGCTCTGCGTGGAGGGCGGGATCGCGATCGAGATCAACGAGAGCTACGGCGTCCCGCACCGTGAGTTCCTCGTGCGCGCGGCCCGCGCGGGCGCGACGTTCGCCGTCGGCTCCGACACGCACTTCGCGCTGGGGCCGCTCGACAAGACCGAAGCCATGATCGCGGCCGCGGCGCTGTCGCACGGCCGGTTCCTCGCCGGGGAGCGCACCGTCCTGTCCGGCCCGCCGCGTTCCGGTGCGTAGCGGCGTCGTCTCAGGCCGCGGGGGCGTCCTCCGCCAGCAGCTCGTACACGAGGATGCCGATCGCGACGAGGAGGACCACGTGGACCGCGTTCCCGCCGACGTTCACGGCCTGCAGGACGAACCAGAGCGCGACGAGGAGCCAAACGGCCGTCCACCGCACGCGATGGGCGGCTCGGACGCTCACGAAAGTCAGGCTAGCGCCCGTATACTTCACATGCAGGACCCACCTGCGGAGAAGCGGCTGGAGGGCGCCGATGTTCCGAGGGCTATCGGTCTACACCGGTAACGCGCACCCCGGCTTCGCCCGTGATATCTGCCGCCATCTCGAGATCCCGCTCGGTCAGATCGACGTGTTCAAGTTCGCGAACGACAACATCTTCGTCCAGATCAAGGAGAACGCCCGCGAGCACGACGTCTTCATCGTGCAGTCGCTCGTGGGGCCATCGGTGAGCGACGCGATCATGGAGCTCCTCATCATGCTCGACGCCTTCAAGCGCGCGTCCGCCGGCCGCATCACCGCGGTCATGCCGTACTACGCCTACGGGCGGAGCGACAAGAAGGACCAGCCGCGCGTCCCGATCACCGCGCGCCTCCTCGCGGACCTCATCGGGGTGTCCGGCGCGGATCGCTTCCTCACCATGGACATGCACCAGATGCAGATCCAGGGCTTCTTCAGCATCCCCGGCGACGAGCTCTCGGCGCGCATCCTGCTCGTCGAGCATTTTCGCACGATCGTCGAGCCGGACCCGGAGAACGTCGCGCTCGTCGTCCCCGACCTCGGCTACGCGAACGCCGCGCGCCGCATCGCCGAGTCGCTCGATATCCCCCTCGTCTTCATGCAGAAGACGCACCGCGACAACAGCGGCCGAAGCGAGATCGTCGGCATCATCGGCGAGATCGACCGCCGGCGCGCGATCGTCATCGACGACGAGATCGACACCGGGACCACGATCCTCAACACGGTGAAGATCCTGCAGGAGCGCGGGGTACGGGAGATCTACGTCGGCTGCACGCATGCCCTGCTTTCGGGCGACGCCGCGGAGAAGATCACGAGCAGCGGCATCGTCGAGCTCGTCACCACGGACAGCGTGCCGCTCCGTGCCTCGCAGCGGAACAACCCCAAGATCCGAGTGCTCACCGTCGCGCCTCTGTTCGCGGAGGCGATCCGCCGCATCCACGAAGGCGAGTCGGTCGGCGCGCTCTTCAGTCCACCGGGTGTCCAGCTCCCGCTGCAGGTAACGTAAAGAGCGAAGTAGCCTCGTCCCCGTGAGCTTTATCGGCGGCCTGTTCGACTCGAACGAAGGGGAGCTTCGCCGGCTCCGGAAGATCGCCGCGCGCGTGAACACCCTCGAGGAGGAGACGGCGCGCCTGGGCGAGGCCGACCTCGCCGAGACGACCGTCCGCATGCGCGAGCGCCTCGCGAAGGGCGAGACGGTCGACGACATACTGCCGGAGGTCTTCGCGCGCGTCCGCGAGGCCGCGAAGCGGACGCTGGGGCAGCGGCACTTCGACGTGCAGCTGCTCGGCGGGCTCGCGCTCCACAAGGGGCACATCGCCGAGATGAAGACGGGCGAGGGCAAGACGCTCGTGGCCTCGCTCGCGTTGTACTTGAACGCGCTCGAGGGCAAGGGCGCGCACCTCGTGACGACGAACGACTACCTGGCCAAGACGGGCGCCGGCTGGATGGGCCCGATCTACCAGGCACTCGGTGCGAGCGTGTCCTACATCGCCCACGAGAAGTCGGCGGTGTACGACCCCGCGGTCGAGCTCGAGGCGGTAGACCCGCGCCACCGCCACTGGCGCGACGTCTCCCGGCGCGAGGCCTACCTCGCCGACATCACCTACGGCCAGAACAGCGAGTTCGGGTTCGACTACCTGCGCGACAACATGCTCATGGAGCTCACCGACCAGGTGCAGCGCGGGCTCCACTACGCGATCGTCGACGAGGCGGACTCGATCCTCATCGACGAGGCGCGCACGCCGCTCATCATCAGCTCGCCGGCCGAGGACGCGACCGAGACGTACTACTCGTTCGCGCGCGTCGCGACGCAGCTCGAGCCCGAGCGCGACTACGTCGTGGAGGAGAAGCACCACGCGGCCAACCTCACCGAGGAGGGCATCGCGCGCGCGGAGCGGCTGCTCCGCGTGAAGAACCTCTACGAGGGCGACGTCACCGCGGTGCACTACCTCGACAACGCGGTGAAGGCGAAGGCGCTCTACCACCGCGACAAGGAATACGTCGTCAAGGACGGCGAGGTCGTCATCGTCGACGAGTTCACCGGCCGCCTCATGCCCGGCCGCCGCTGGTCGGACGGCCTGCACCAGGCGGTCGAGGCGAAGGAAGGCCTCAAGATCCAGCGCGAGACCCGTACGTTCGCGACGATCACGATCCAGAACTACTTCCGCATGTACGCCAAGCTCGCGGGCATGACCGGGACCGCCGCGACCGAGGCGGAGGAGCTCTACAAGGTCTACAAGCTCGAGGTCACGCAGGTCCCGACGAACAAGCCGATGGTCCGGGCGGACCTCCACGACCTCGTCTACAAGACCGAGCAGGGCAAGTGGAACGCGGTCGTCGCCGAGGTGAAGGAGCGCAACGAGCAGGGTCAGCCGGTGCTCATCGGCACGACGAGCGTGGAGAAGAGCGAGCGGCTCTCGGAGGAGCTCAAGCGGCACGGCATCAAGCACGAGATCCTGAACGCGAAGAACCACGAGCGCGAGGCGCTCATCATCGCGAACGCCGGACAGGACGGCGCGGTGACGCTCTCGACGAACATGGCCGGCCGCGGCGTCGACATCCTCCTGGGGCCCGGCGTCGTCGCGAAGGGTGGCCTCCACGTCATCGGCACCGAGCGCCACGAGGCCCGCCGTATCGACAACCAGCTCCGCGGGCGTTCCGGCCGCCAGGGCGACCCGGGCTCCTCGCGCTTCTACAGCTCGCTCGAGGACGACCTCATCCGCATCTTCGCCTCGGAGCGCGTCGCCGGGCTCATGGCGCGGCTCGGCTTCGACGACACCGTCCCGATCGAGTCGGGGATGGTGACCGGGGCGATCACCCAGGCGCAGATCAAGGTCGAGGGCCGCAACTTCGACATCCGCAAGCGCGCGCTCGAGTTCGACGACGTTCTCAACAACCAGCGCAACGTCATCTACGACCAGCGCCGGAAGATCCTCGAGAAAGGCAACGTCCGGGAGACGGTCGTCGGGTTCCTTCACGACGAGGCCGCGGCCATGGTCGACGCGCACGCGGTCTCGTCGGACCCCGAGGAATGGGACCGCACAGGGCTCGCCGCGGCGCTCGGCCCGATGTTGAGCCGCGCCGACGAGATCACCGCGACGACGTTCGCCGACGCCGCGAGCCTGGACGAGCTTCGCGAGAAGGTCGGGGAGCTCGTCGACGAGACGTACGAACGGCGCGAGACCAACCTCGGCGAGGAGCTGGCGCGCGTGGTGGAGCGGTGGATCCTGCTGCGCACGATCGACATCCACTGGGTCGAGCACCTCACCGCGATGGAGGAGCTCCGCGAGGGCATCTACCTGCGCGGCTACGGCCAGCAGGACCCGCTCGTCGCCTACAAGCGCGAGGCCCACACGTTCTTCGAAGAGATGTCGGCGCGCATCGCGAGCGGCGTGGCGCAGCAGATCCTCCGGGTCACCGTGAAGACCGCCGAGCAGGCCGAGCGCGAGGAGCAGGAGCAGGCGCGCGACGCACAGGGGCAGGCACAGCCGCAGCGCGCCTTCGGTCAGCCCAGCGGCAACGGCCGCACCGCGGTAGCGACCGCGGCGCCGCCGAAGGCGAAGCTCGGGCGTAACGATCCGTGTTGGTGCGGCTCGGGCAAGAAGTACAAGCGTTGCCACGGACGCTAGCTGGGGAGCTGCGCCCCCCGGCCCCCGAGGTCCGCTGATCGACATTCCCCTCGACCCGAACGTCCACCTGGGCCCGATCACCCTGGCCTGGCACGGCATCTTCACGGCGGTCGGGATCTTCTTCGGCGTCTGGCTCCCGGTGCGGCTCCTGCGCTCGGAGGTAGGCGAGGACACGCTCTACAGCGTCGCCACCATCGCCGTCATCTCGGGGATCGTCGGCGCGCGCCTCGTACACGTCGTCGACTGCTGGAGCGCGTGCGGCTACGACCGCGATCCATTGCTCATCCCGCAGATCTGGTCCGGCGGCATCGCGATCTGGGGCGCCGCGATCTTCGGCACGCTCGGCGGCTTCGTCGCCGCGATCCGTAGCGGCGTCCCGATCGGCAAAGGTGCCGACGCGGGCGCGCCGGGGATGGGTCTCGGATTCGCGATCGGCCGCATCGGCGACGTCATCAACGGCGAGCACCACGCGATCGCCTGCGACGGCGGGCCGGGCATCTGCGTCGCGTACACGCATCCCGACACGCTCGGCCAGGGGCCGCTCCTCACCGGCTCGCGGTACAGCCCCGGCCCGGTGCATCTCGCGGTCGGCTACGACCTCGTGTGGGACGCGCTCAGCGTGGTCGTGGCGCTGTGGCTGCGCCGGCGCGGCTTGCCCGATGGCACGGTGTTCTGGATCTGGGCGCTCCAGTACGCCGTCGGCCGCTTCGTGCTCGGCTTCTTCCGCGTCGGCGACCCCACGCACGTCTTCGGCCTGCGGCAGGACCAGGTCATCGCGCTGCTCGTGATGGCGGCCGCCCTCCCGATGCTCGCGCGGCTCACATCGCGCGCGCGCCCCGCCACGCGCGCGCTCGCGGCCTGATCGATCTCCCGTTCGATCCGACCTTCGCGGTCGGCGCCTTTCGCGTCTCCTGGCACTCGTTCTTCTCGCTCGTCGGCATGCTCGCCGGCAGCTGGGTCTCGCTCCGGTGCGCCCGCTACCTCGTGCGCGACGATCGCGTGTATCCGTTCGCGATGGCGGTCGTGGTGGGCGGGCTCGTGGGCGCGCGCGTCGCGCACGTCGCCGACAACTGGCCGCTCTATTCGTCGCGCCCGCAGGACATCGTGGCCTTCTGGAACGGCGGCATCGGGACGATGGGCGCGCCCATCGGCTCGACGATCGCGGGCTACCTCGCCGGCCGCGCGCTGCGCCTGCCGCTCGGGTTCATGTTCGATATTTCGGTCATCGGGATCTCGCTCGGCGAGGCGCTGGGCCGGATCGGCGACGTGATCAACGGCGAGCACCACGCGGTCGCCTGCGCGGGCCTGCCCTGGTGCGTGCGCTACACCCACCCGGACACGCTGGGCCAGCGTGAGCTCGTGCACCCGGTGGCCGCCTACGACCTCCTCGTGATGGCGCTCATCTTCGTCGCGCTCCTCTGGTGGTGGCGCCGCGTCCGCGGACGGCCGCCGGAAGGGCGGGTCTACCTCGCGTACCTGCTGCTCTTCGGCGGGTTCCGCGTCCTCACCTCGCTCCTGCGGCTCGACCCGACATGGCTGTTCGGCCTGCAGGAGGCGCAGGTGCTGGGGACGCTCTACACGCTCGCCGGCGCGGCCGGGCTTGTGTTACTACTTCGACGTAGTAGATTGCGGTCCGCATGATCGCGGTCACCGGGGCCAACGGCTTCCTCGGGCGGCACCTCGTCGCGCGGCTGCGCGCCGCCGGCCGGCCCGTGCGCGCGCTCATCAGCGAACGGCCCGGCGCGGAGCGCGAGCTCCCGGAGGGCGGCGCCGGGAGCGAGGTCCGCCGCGTGGACGTGCGCCGCGCCGAGACGCTGCGCGGGGTGTTCGACGGGTGCGAGGCGGTCGTGCACACGGTCGCGGTGCCGACCGAGCGCGCGCAGTCCTTCGGGGCCGTGAACGTGGGTGGCGTGGCGAACGTCGTCGCGGAAGCCGAGCGCGCGGGCGCCGGCCGCCTCGTGCACGTGTCCGCGATCGGCGCCGATCCCGCCTCGCCCTACCCGTATCTGCGGAGCAAGGGAGAAGGCCAGGCGCTCGTCGCGAGGAGCGGGATCCCCTCCGTCGTGTTGCGGCCGTCGCTCCTCTTCGGCGAGGGCGACGATTTCTTCCACCGGCTCGTGTTCAGCCTGGCGTTCCCGATCGTGCCGGTGCCGGGCGACGGGAAGGCGCGCTTCCAGCCGCTCCACGTCGATGACCTCGCGGCGGCGCTGCTGGCTGCGGCTTCGCGGCCGCTCGCCGAGGTCAGGGGCGTGCACGAGGTCGGGGGTCCCGAGCCGATCACGTACGACGACCTCCTCGCCGAGACGATGCGCGGCACGGGCAAGCGGCGCCCGACGCTGCACCTGCCGGTCATCCTCATGAAGCCCCCGGCCATCGTGATGGGCCTCGTCATGCCGGACCCGCCGGTCACGGTGCAGCAGCTCGACCTGCTCGCGGTCGACAACACCCCCCGCGACAACGCGCTCGAGCGCGTCTTCGGCGTGCGGCCGCGGCCGTTCCGCGGCGCGCTCGGCTACCTCCGCGCGCCCGCTGCCTAGGCGGCCTGCTGCTGTGCGGGCTTCGGCGCCGGCTTTGGCCGGAAGACGAGCCAGCTCCCGAGGGCGAGCACGACGCCGACGATCATGAGCGCGGCCCAGGCCTGTACGAGCGAGTCCGGCAGCGTGATGCCGAGCAGCCCGTCGAGCGACCAGCGGCCGTTGCCGATCAGGGCGATCGCGAGGGCCCCCGCCGCGAGCGGCACCGGGAACTCCCAGCCGCCCTTCTGCGCCCAGAAGCCCTTCGGCAGGTGGGCGACGACCGTGACGACGACGAGGTCCGCCGCGACGACGCTCGGGCCGATCGGTCCGCCGAGTCCGAGGACGGTGAGCGCGCCGCCGACCGCCTCGGCGAGCGAGGCAACGAGCGCCCAGAACATCCCTGGCCGGAACCCCAGGCCGTTGAACCAGCCCGCCACGCCGGTCAGCGATCCGCCGCCGCCGAGCCAGCCCCACTTCAGGATCCCGTGGCCGATGATCACGACGCCGACGGCGACGCGAAGCACCAGGAGCGCGAAGTCGACGTACATCGACGTTCCTCCCTGGATGACAGCCGACGCGGCGGTCCCCGCTCTCGCAAACGCCGCGTCGCGGGTGAATCTTCCGCCTGTCAGGCCGGCCGACGCAAAGCACGAAAAGGCACAGACGAACGCCCCATTTCCGGGCTTTTACCCCTTCTCAAGGACCGGCCGCGGCTTTATGCTCACCTACGAAAAGCGGCACAGGGACCCGGGGGAGGTCGGCTCGTGCGGGGGTTTTACGGCCCGCACGGCCGATTTGGGTCTAGAGAGGACAGGCGGCAGCCATGAAGGAATGGATCGTCTGCGAGGACAACTGCCTCAAGTGCTCTTACGGCGCGACGCTCGACTGCGACGGCGACTGCCCACGCTGCCCGCGCAACACCTACTGCCCGTGCGTGACGTTCGTCTCCTTCGCGGCCGGCAAGCTCGCGCCGGTGGCGCAGCCCGTCGCGACCACGTTCGAGCGCCCTCGCAAGCGCTAGCACGCTCGTGACGGTCGACGCGAACGCGCTCGCGTCGCTGCGCGAGCGCATCGATCGCATGACGGTGTTCCTTTGACCTCGACGCCCTTCGCCGCGAGGTCGCGTCCCTAGAGCAGGACGCCTCGCGTCCCGATCTCTGGAACGACCGGCAGCGCGCGCAGACGACGCTCAAGCGCCTCGGCAACCTCCGCGCGCGCCTCGAGCGGTGGGATCGGTTCCGCGCGCGCGCGAAGGACGTCGCCGAGCTCGCCGCGCTCTCGGGCGAGGATCCTGCGCTCGAGGCGGAGGTCGCGACGGAGCTCGCCGAGCTCAGCGCGGAGGTCGCACGCGCGAGCCTCGAGGCGCAGCTCTCCGGCCCGTACGACGAGCGCAACGCGGTCGTCGCGGTCTCGGCCGGGGTCGGCGGGACCGACGCGGCGGACTGGGCCGAGATGCTCGTGCGCATGTACCTGCGCTGGGCCGAGCGGCGGGGCTTCCGCGGCGAGCTCCTCGACATGACCCCCGGCGACGAGGCGGGCTTCCGCAGCGCGACGCTGTCGGTCGAGGGCGACTACGCGTACGGATACCTGAAGACGGAGCGCGGGACGCATCGGCTCGTGCGCATCTCGCCGTTCGATTTCCAGAAGCGCCGGCAGACCTCGTTCGCGCTCGTCGACCCGACGCCGCAGGTCGAGAGCGAGACCGAGGTCGACCTGCGCCCCGAGGACCTGAAGATCGACACCTACCGCTCGACGGGCGCGGGCGGTCAGAACGTGAACAAGACCGAGACCGCGGTGCGCATCACGCACCTCCCGACGGGCATCGTCGTCGCGTGCCAGAACGAGCGTTCGCAGCTGCAGAACAAGGAGACCGCGATGCGGATCCTGCGTGCTCGCCTGCTCGAAAAGCGGATCCGCGAACAGGAAGAAGAGCAAGCGAAGGAGCGCGGTGAGCTGCGGGCGGCCGATTGGGGCAGCCAGATCCGCTCGTACGTGCTGCAGCCGTACACGCTCGTCAAGGACCACCGCACCGGAGTGGAGGTCGGCGACCCCACACGCGTCCTCGACGGCGACATCGACGGCTTCATCGAAGCGGCGCTTTCACGGCCGGCGGCGGCCCTCTCGGCCTCTGGCATCGTCCCTGCTGCCGATACCTCGTCGCGTTAGTACGCGGCGAAGGAGGCAAGCATGGTCAGCGTCAAAGACCTGCAGGACGTTGTCGACGACCTCAAAGGCCAGGCGCGGAAGAAGGCCGTCAACTGGATCGGGGAGGGCCGGGGCCAGATGCGCGACGTCGTCGGTGGGCACTCCGACGGCGCGATGTTCGGCGTACTCGCGCTCGGGCTCATCGTGGGCTGCCTCGCGGGCGCCGCGATCGCATTGCTCGTCACGCCGGTCTCGGGCGTCGAGGCCCGGAAGCGTATCGGCGAGCAGGTCGTGAAGGCGCAGCAGTCACGGGTCCCGGAGGAGCTCCCGACGAACGGGTCAACACGCTCGAGCTCGTACACGCCCGCGTCACCGTACGTCGCCAGCTAGCTAACCAGGGCCCTTCCGTTCGATCTCGCGCGCCAGCGCGAGCAGCCGCTCGCGCGTATTCAGCGCGGGATCGTCGAGCACGCGTTCGAAGAGCTCGGCGAGAATCCGCCCGACCTCGGGACCGGACGCGATGCGGAGCTCTTGCATGACGTCGTTGCCGTTGACCGCGAGATCGCGCAGCGAGAACGCGGCCGCGGCCGCGATCTCCTCCTGCACGCGCTCCCAGAGCGCCTCGAGCGCGTACATGCGCGGGGACCGCGCGCCGCTCCCGATGTTGTCCGCGCGGCGGAGGCGGAACAGCGCGGGGATGTTCTCGAGCCCGACCTTGCGCACGAAGCGCCGGACCGCCGAGCCGGTCCATTCCGTCTGGTACCAGAACATGTGATGGCGGATCAGGTGCGTGACCTGCGCGATCGTGTCCTTGTCGAAGCGCCAGCGCCGCAGGATCTCGCGCGCCTTCGCCTCGCCGACGAATTCGTGCTGGTGGAAGTGGCCGTCCGCGAAGGTCGCCGGCTTCCCGATGTCGTGGAAAAGACCGGCGAGCCGCAGGACGAGATCGTCCGCGGGCGTCGCGTCGACCGTGGCGAGCGAGTGCTCGAACACGTCCTGCGCCACGGCCTTGTCCTGCGGCGTCGTCTTGCAGAGCTCGAGCTCGGGACAGATCACTTCGAGCAGGCCGAGGTCCGACAGCATCCGCAGCGCGACCGAGGGCTTCGGCGCGCCGAGCATCTTGGTGAGCTCCATCTGGATACGCTCGCCCGAGAGCGCCGCCGCGAGGTGTGCGGACGCGCGGATCGCCTCGGCCGTCGCCGGCTCGATGGTGAAGCCGAGGAGCGTGGCGAAACGGACCGCCCGCAGCATCCGCAGGGCATCCTCCTGGAAGCGCTCGCGCGGATCGCCGACGGCCCGGACGATCCGCGATTCAAGGTCGCGCTGCCCGCCGAAGGGGTCCACGATCCGGGGGGCTTCGCCCCCCGAGTCCCCCCCTACCGCCGGGCGCCAGGCCATCGCGTTCATCGTGAAGTCGCGCCGCGCGAGGTCCTCGTGGAGCGAGTCGGTGAAGGCGACCTCGCTCGGGTGGCGGTGGTCCGCGTAGCCGGCCTCGATCCGGTACGTGGTGACCTCGATCTCGTGATCGCCGGAGCGGACGACGACGGTGCCGAAGTGGTTGAGGTAGAGCGAGCGGCGGAAGACCTTCTGGATCTCCTCGGGCGTCGCGCTCGTCGTCACGTCCCAGTCGTGCGGATCCACGCCGCGGATCGCGTCGCGGACCGAGCCGCCGACGACGTACGCCTCGTAGCCGGACGCGAGGAGCTTCGCCACGACGCGCTCGACGTCGGGCGGGACGCGCAGCTGGGGAAGCGTCAGGCGGGCCACCCCCCGAAGTCTAGGGAGCGACGAGGTCACATACCGAGGTAGGCGCGCTGCACGTCCGGCGACGCGAGGAGCTCCTTGCCGGTGCCGTGCTGGACCACGTTCCCGGTCTCGAGCACGTACGCGCGGTGCGCGATCTCGAGCGCCTTCGTGGCGTTCTGCTCGACGAGGAGGATCGGCGTCCCCTGCTGGTTGATCTCCACGCACACGCGGAAGATCGTCTCAACGAGGATCGGCGCGAGGCCGAGGGACGGCTCGTCGAGCATGAGGAGCTTCGGGTGCGCCATGAGCGCGCGTCCGATCGCGAGCATCTGCTGCTCGCCACCGGAGAGCGTGCCCGCGAGCTGCTTCTCGCGCTCCTTGAGGCGCGGAAAGAGCTCGTACACCCGCGCCACGTCGCGGTCCACGTGGCTCAGATCGCGGCGCGCGTACGTCCCCATCATGAGGTTGTCGAGCACGATCATTCGCGGGAAGAGCCGCCGTCCCTCGGGCGACTGGCATATGCCGAAGCGCACGATCTCGTGCGCCTTCGTATTCGTGATGTCGCGGCCGTCGAACACGATGCGGCCGCCGGTCGGGTGCATGAGGCCGGAGATCGTGCGGAGCGTCGTGGTCTTCCCCGCGCCGTTGGAGCCGATGAGCGCGACGATCTCGCCCGACGAAACGGTGAGCGTCACGCCGCGCAGGGCCTGCACGCGGCCGTAGAAGACGTCGATCCCACCCACCTCGAGGAGCGGTGCCGGCGCCGTCGTCGTGGCCGTCATCAGTGCTGTTTCCCGAGGTATGCCTCGATGACCCGCTGGTCGTTGCGTACCTGCTCCGGCGTGCCTTCGGCGATCTTCTCGCCGTGATCGAGGACGACGATGCGGCGGCTGACGCCCATGACGACGCGCATGTCGTGCTCGATGAGGAAGACGGTGATCCCGTTCTCGACGATCTTGTGCACGAGCCCCATGAGCTCGACCTTCTCCTGCGGCGTGAAGCCGGCCGCGGGCTCGTCGAGGAGGAGCAGGCTCGGGCGAGTCGCGAGAGCGCGCGCGATCTCGAGGCGACGCTGCGAGCCGTACGGAAGGTTCCGGGCGTACGTGTGCGTGAAGCGCTCGATGTCGACGAACTTCAGGAGCTCCATCGCTCGTTCGGTGACCGCCAGCTCCTCGCGCCGCTCCGCGGGCGTCTTGAACAGCGAGTCCCAGAGCTTCGCGTGCATCCGGCAATGCTGGCCCAGGCGGACGTTGTCGAGCGCCGACATGTACTCGAAGAGCCGGATGTTCTGGAACGTACGCGCGATGCCGAGGGCCGCGACCTGATGTGGCCGCGCGCCGGTGATCTCGCGGTCCTGGAACAGGACGCGGCCCGTCGTGGGCGGGAAGATCCCGGTGATGCCGTTGAAGAGCGTCGTCTTGCCGGCGCCGTTCGGCCCGATGAGCGCGAAGATCTCGCCGCGCCTCACGTCGAAGGAAACGTCGTCCACCGCGACGAGGCCGCCGAAGCGCTTCGTCACGTGATCGACGCGGAGGATGACGTCGGGCGGGTCGGCCGCCCGGCTTTCCGGCAGGACCGCGGTCACGCCGTCTCCGCGGTCACGTCGACGATCGTCGTGTCCTCGTGGACGCCCTTTTGGAGCTCCTGCTCGCGCTGGCGGCTCGGCAGCAGGCCCTGCGGCCGTAGCAGCATGACCACGACGAGGATGAGGCCGAAGACGAGGAACTTGAGCCGGGAGATGAACTCGCCGATCCCGGGGTAGTCCCCGCTCGATTGCGTGAGCCCGGAGAGTCCGACCGACTGCACGAAGCTCGTCGCATAGTCGGGCAGCTGCGGCAGGAAGATGAAGATGACGGAGTAGATGACGGTCGATCCGATGATGACGCCGGCGATGTTTCCCATACCGCCGAGAACCACCATCACGAGGATCGTGATCGAGACAGAGAAGCCGAAGTTCTCGGGCGAGACGAGCGAGAGCTTCGCGGCGTAGTACGTCCCGGCGAAGCCGCTGAACGCCGCACCGATCGCGAATGCGTAGAGCTTCGTCGCGACCGTGTTCACGCCCATCGCCGCCGCGGCGACCTCGTCCTCGCGCACCGCCATCCACGCGCGGCCGAGCCGCGAGCTGTGCAGGTTGCGGACGAGGATGACGCAAAGGATCAGGAGGACGAACATGATCACGTAGTACGCGAGCGGCGCCAGGATCTTGAAGTCCTGAACGATCGCGAAGGGGTCTCCCGACCACGGCCCCTGTATCCAGACCGGAAGCGCGGGGATGTCGAGCGCCGAGACCCCGTTCGCGCCGCTCGTCCAGACCGACGCGTTCTTGAAGACCCGCGGCACGATCTCACCGAACCCGAGCGTCACGATCGCGAGGTAGTCGCCGCGCAGGCGCAGGGTCGGCGCGCCGAGGATCAGCCCGAAGGATGCGGCCACGAACATCGCGACGAGGAGGACGATCCAGAAGGGCACGTGGAAGGCCTCGTGGAGCGGCGTCACGATGCCGTGCTCCGAGGCGAGGAAGGCGTACGTGTACGCGCCGATGGCGAAGAACGCCGCGTAGCCGAGATCGAGGAGGCCCGCGAACCCGACGACGACGTTCAGCCCGATCGCCAGCAGGATGTACACGCCCATGTCGGCGAAGACGGTCAGCCAGAACGTCGCGGTGCCGCCGAGGAAGAGCTGCAGGAAGATCGGCGCGAGCGCACCGACGACGATCAGGACGATGTACGCGATCGTGTTCGGATCGCGACGCGGGCCGGTGCGCCAGAACTGACTGATGGCGCTCACTTCTCAGGCACCCGCATGCCCATGATCCCCGTTGGACGGAAGACGAGCGTCAGGATGAGGATCGCGAAGATCACGACGTCGGTCCAGGCGGAGTCGAAGTAGCCGTCCCAGAACGAACGGATGATCCCGATGAACATCCCGCCGATCGCCGCGCCGTAGATGTTGCCGATCCCGCCGAATACGGCGGCGGTGAACGCAAA